>FWWL01000205.1_pt1 | contig 173508 bp, 135 predicted proteins | sample 2228331 | NCBI WGS metagenome assembly FWWL01 (sample SAMEA103939775, study PRJEB20133) | metagenome | reverse complement strand
TCACAAGAAAAATTTCCTGAACCCACTTCTGCATCAGTGAGATTAAAGAGTTATTATGATAAACTTGAGAATATCAAAAAATCTCCCTTCAAAAATTTAGAATTTCAAAATATTGGTCCAACTATTATGAGTGGAAGAGCAGTTGATATTGATGTCTCTCCATATGATGCAACTCATTTTTATGTTGCCTATGCTTCTGGTGGAGTATGGAAAACGACTAATAATGGAATTTCATTTCATCCGATATTTGATAAACAAATTGTGATGACTGTAGGCGATATTGCTATCGATTGGAAACACAATGAAATTATCTGGATCGGTACTGGAGAAAGTAATTCGAGTCGAAGTTCTTACTCAGGTTTTGGAATTTTTAGAAGTACTGATGGTGGAAAATCTTTCGAGCATAAAGGTCTTGACGAAACTCATCATATAGGAAGAATAATTATTCATCCAAATAATCCCGAGATTTTATGGGTTGCTGCTGTTGGTCATTTATATTCACCAAACGAAGAAAGAGGGGTCTTCAAAACCACTGATGGTGGAAGAACATGGCGAAAAGTTTTATACATTGATAATAATACAGGCTGCATCGATCTGGACATTAATCTTTTGAATCCTGATATTCTTTATGCTTCGATGTGGTATAGAACAAGAAGAGCATGGCATTTTGAAGGGTCTGGTGTTACATCCGGGATTTATAAAAGTACAGATGGGGGAGAGTCGTGGTTCTTGATTACATCAAAAGAGAGTGGGTTCCCAAATGATAGTGGAGTTGGAAGAATAGGTATTTCAATTTTTCAAAAGAATCCTGAGATAATTTATGCATTGCTTGATAATCAAAATGAAAGACCTAAAAAAGATTCAGATGAAGAAAAACTTACTAAAGAAAATTTAAGGAAAATGTCAAAAGAAGCGTTTCTCGAACTCGATTCTAAATTGATCCAGGATTTTTTGAAGCAATACAATTTCCCCAAAAAATATACAGCGGATACGATCAAAATTCTTGTTAAAGCGAACAAAATAACTCCGCAGACTTTGGTTGAATATATTGAAGATGCTAACACAGCACTTTTTGAGAAAAATGTAATTGGCGCTGAAGTTTATAAATCAACAAACGGGGGAAGTAGCTGGTTTAAAACAAATAAAGATTTTATCGACGACTTCTACTACTCTTATGGTTATTATTTCGGTTCCATTAAGGTTGATCCCGATGATGCGAGTAAATTATTCATCCTTGGGGTTCCAATTTTATTATCAACAGATGGTGGAAAAACTTTTAAATCAATTAATAGAGAGAATGTACATGTTGATCATCACGCCATATACATCAATCCAAATCGAAAAGGACATATTATCATAGCTAATGATGGTGGAATCAACATCTCTTTTGACTATGGGCAGACTTATTTCAAAGCAAATACACCACCTGTTGGACAATTTTATTCTATAGAAATAGATCTTGATAAACCTTATAATGTTTATGGAGGATTACAGGATAACGGTGTGTGGTATGGTCCAAATAATTATAAATTTAGCTATAGCTGGTATGAAACAGGAGAGTATCTTTATAAAAGTTTGCTTGGTGGTGATGGAATGGAAATTGAAGTCGATAAGAGAGATAATCAAACCATTTACGCTGGTTATCAATTCGGAAATTACTTTAGAATTGATCGACACTCAAGAAAAAGAGTACCTGTTAAGCCACAACATGAGTTAGGTGAACATCCTTTAAGATTCAACTGGAAAACTCCAATTTTACTTTCAACTCATAATCAGGATATACTGTATTTTGGTGCTAATCGACTTTATCGTTCAATGAATAAAGGAGAAAGTTTTGAACCGATATCACCCGATTTAACAAAAGGTGGAAAGCCGGGTAATGTTCCCTATGGAACGATAACCACAATTTCTGAATCACCCTTGAAGTTTGGTTTAATTTACACTGGCAGTGATGATGGATTAATTTATGTTACAAAAGATGGTGGAAATAGCTGGCAAAAAATTTCAGATCATTTACCACAAAATTTCTGGATAAGTAGAGTTGTTGCCTCAAGATTTGATACTGCAACTGTATATGTCTCTTTGAATGGGTATCGCTGGGATAATTTTGAATCTTTGCTTTTTAAATCTACTGATTATGGAATTACATGGCGACGAATCGGATTAAATTTACCTTATGAACCGATAAATGTTGTAGCCGAAGACCCTTCAAATAAGGATTTAATTTATGTCGGGACAGATCATGGAATTTATGCATCCATCAATGCTGGTGAAAGTTTTCATCACATATCTAAAGATTTTCCATTTGCTCCAGTTCATGACCTTGTTGTACACCCGTTTGAATCAGATTTGATAGTTGCTACCCATGGGAGATCAATCTATAAAACAAGTGTTAGACATTTACAACAATTAAATTCTCAGCTTATGGCGAAGGAGATTTATCTTTTTGATATTGATAAAATGAATTTCAATAAGCAGTGGGGAAACAAAACATATACATGGGGTGATTTTATCGTGCCCGAAATAAAAATTTATTACTATGTGAATTCCAATAAAAGAGTGGATATTCAGGTTAAATCAGAATCAGGTTTTACAATGTTTAAGAAATCAATGGATGCAGATGAAGGTATAAACTTTTTTAATTATTCACTGATGACAGATTCTCTTTCTTTAATGAAACTGACGAAAGAGAAAAAGGAAAAAATCGATTCAAGCTGGTTCAAAAGAAAGCAGGACGGGAATTTTTACTTAATTCCAGGTAAGTACACTATAGAGATTTCCGATGGTAGAGAAAAAATGACAAAAGTTTTAGAAATTGTAGAAAAAAAAGAAGAATAATAAAAATTTTTTTATGACATATGGAGAGAAAATTCAAAATATTAATATGTGATGATGAAAAAGATATTGTTGATGTACTGAGCTACAATCTATTGAAAGAAGGTTACGAAGTAGAAGTTGCTTATAATGGTCAACAAGCATTAGAAAAAATTTCACCTGAAATTGATTTAATATTATTAGATGTTATGATGCCCTATCTTGACGGACTCGAAGTCTGCAGAAGAATTAAAGAAAATTCGGAGAGTTCACACATTTCTATTATCTTTTTAACCGCAAGAAACTCAGAAATAGATGAAATCAAAGGATTGGAACTTGGTGCAGATGATTACATATCAAAACCAATCAGCATAAAAAAATTAGTAGCTCGGATCAAATCTGTATTAAGGAGGAAAGAACAGATAAGCCTATCAAGTGTTTTAAAGATTGGTGATATCTTAATTGATTTAGATAACTATCAGATTGAAATGAAAAACAAAAAAATTTCATTGCCCCGAAAAGAATTTGAAACCTTTGTTTATCTGGCTAAGAATCAAGGTAAAATAGTAAGACGGGAACAACTTCTTGAGCATGTTTGGGGAAACGATGTAGTTGTTACTCAAAGAACCATTGATGTTCACATTCGAAAGATAAGAGAGAAACTCGGTGAATATGCCGACTTGATTGAAACTATAAAAGGTGTTGGATATAGATTACGGAAAGAAAGTGTTTAAGACATTACAATCGAAATTAATTTTTCTATTTAGTGCTGTTTTGTTTATAATCCTGATTATACTCATCTGGAGTTTTGATTTGATCATTGTTCAACAATTCAAACTTCAGGTTGCTAATGAATTAAAGAATGAAATTAATATGATCGAATTCGGTTTGATTGATGTAGAGCAGAAGAAATTTGATACACATCTTAAAAGTCTTGAAGATTTGGCTACTAACTTAAGTTACAGAATTATTCTCTATGATCTTAATAACAAAAAAAAGCATGAGTTCAACTCAACCCCTAACATCTTTCAAAATAATTACAAAGTTTTATTTCATCGAACAAGTGGTAATTATATATTTGAGGTAAGACAATATTCTAATAGTGACCAGAAGTTTTTAAGTGTCTATAAAAAAGTTCTTCTAAGATTGAACGAATCGTTTAGTTTGGGAGGAATTGAGATTGAGAGTACTCTCGAAGAAATCGATACTTTCTCCGCTGATGTTCGATTCAAAATTATCTTAGCAGGAGTAATTATATTAGTGCTCGGTATTTTAACAATAAAACATTTTACATTGAAAGTCACTCTACCTATTCATGAAATTATTGATACTCTAAAAGAGTACTCAAAAACAGGTATTCCTCAAACACTTGAAGTGGCAGGAACGGAAGAACTAAAGTTCCTTACTCAATCCATTAATTCATTGATGAAAAAGATAGAGTCCGACTTAAATGAATTAAGAAAGTTAGAAAAATATCGATCAGAATTTCTCGGTAATGTCTCGCATGAATTAAGGACTCCCATTTTTACGATTCAATCTTATCTTGAAACTTTGATAGATGGTGGAGTAAATGATCCAGAAATAAATATTGATTATTTGAAGAAAGCATACGATAATCTGGAAAGATTAAATCAATTATTAAATGATTTGATCGACATTTCGCAAATCGAATCCAGACAACTAAGGCTGAGTTTTCGTTATTTCAACATAAACGATTTGATTGAAAAAGTAATCGAGGATTTAAAATTCCTATCCAAACAAAAAAATATTTTAATTGAATTTGCGAAAGATGAAAATTTAAAAGAATTGGTTTTTGGAGATAAAGAGCGATTATATCAGGTAATTTACAATCTAATTGATAATGCTATCAGACATAATCCTTCAGGTACGACAGTTAAAGTTTATTACAGAAAAATCAATTCTCATTTAAGAATTTTTATTGAAGACGATGGAATTGGAATTCCAGAAGAGGATGTACCGAGAATTTTTGAAAGATTTTACAGAGTTAACAAAGAAAGATCAAGAGAATCAGGTGGAACCGGATTAGGTCTATCAATTGTGAAGCATATCTTGGAAGCTCATGAAAGTAAGATCTTAGTAGAAAGTAAACTAAACGAAGGTTCGAAGTTTTATTTTGATTTAAAGATAGCTTAGGGAAAAATGATGTTGAAAGTAAACGAGATTTTCTACAGTATCCAAGGTGAATCATCTTACTCAGGTTTGCCATGTGTATTTGTTAGATTAACATACTGTAATTTGAGATGTGTTTATTGTGATACAGAATATGCATTTTATGAAGGTTCTGATATGACGATTGATGAAGTCATTTCTGAAATCAAAAAATACGATTGCAATCTTGTTGAAATAACAGGTGGTGAACCACTTTTACAAAAAGAATCATTGGAACTGATGAAAAGATTGTGTGATGAAAATTATAAAGTTCTGCTTGAAACCAGTGGGAGTCTACCAATTGAAGATGTTGATAAAAGAGTTACCATAATAATGGATTTAAAGACACCATCATCCAGAATGATGAAAAAAAATTTATATGAAAATATTTATTATCTCAAACCGGATGATGAAGTGAAGTTTGTAATTGGAAACAGAGAAGATTACGAATGGGCAAAAAATATAATTAATGAATACAATCTGGATAAAAAATGTAAAATTTTGATGGGGGTTGTTTTTGGAGAACTTTCTAATTTTGAACTTGCCAGTTGGATTCTTGAAGATAGATTAAATGTTCGCTTTCAAATGCAACTCCATAAATATATCTGGGAACCTGATAAAAGAGGCGTTTGAAATTTTTTATACGATGTTATTTTAATGGTGTAATAAAATAGGCATTCAATTAAATTAAAAATGATTTGAAGTGTTGTATTATTGAATCCCACACATTTTTTTAGAAATTCTCTATAAAAAATAAAATTTTTCCATGTAAAACTTTCCTATTACCCATCTTCATACATAACACATTATTTTTCATTTTTTATGTATTGATGTTAAATATTAAACTCTTCCAGAGTTTACTTTTATCAAGGGTTCTTTAATTCATCAGTTGCGACTGGTGGTCATACACATTGAAACCATTCGAGGTTTTGATTTTTGTCTCACACAAGGTGCACAAAGCTCACAAAGATTTTTTTCTTTGTGCTCATCGTGGCCTTGGTGTGAAATATATTAAAAACAAATGTAGGGGCGTATAGCAATAGCCCCTACATAATTTCTGATTATTAAATTTTTTCAAGATTCATAGAAGCACATTGACATACATCCCTACAATGGTTAAATCAATAACCTACGCTGGAGGCGTCGAATAACAATAACTCCACATCACAATGTGGAGGCAAATAAACATCACAACCAATCGTGTTAATTTGTAAAAACATTCAATAACAATTATTTTTGAATAGCATCGTTATTGAGTTCCTCAATCAGGATTAAAAGAAATGAAGAGAGTAGAACTTCTTCCTATTGTAATACTAATACTAACAGTAATAACTTTATATTCCCAGCAGAAATATTCAGTGATCACTGGAAAAGTTACAGATGAAAATAATTCACCACTTCCATTTGCTAATGTATACTTGAAGGAGACAAATGTCGGAACTTCTACAGATAATCGTGGAAACTTTAAAATAGTCACTAAGCCAGGCAGGTATACTCTGGAAATTAGTTATGTCGGTTATGAAAAGAAATCGATAGAGATAAATTTAAAGTCTGAAGAAACTTTAACACTTAATATCAAACTTAAATCAATAACATTTGAAATTGCTGGAATAGAAGTAACAGCAGAGAAAGAATTCATCCCTTTAACACCCGAAACGAAAACAATTGTTAAGTCAGGTGAAATTGAACAAATTCAAGCTTCGAGTCTAGGAGATGTTGTAAAACTTATTCCAGGTGTTGATGCAACCAACCCCACACTAAATTATGTTGAGAAAGCATCGATCCGACGAGGCGATGCACTGGGTACACAAATTATAATGAATGGTGTCCCAATTTCAAACAATGCGAATCTTCAGATTGGTGTTGGATATTCCACTGCAAATTCTGGTGTAGATTTACGCTCAATACCTGCTGAAAACATCGAAGAAGTTGAAATTATTCGAGGGATTGCATCTGCTCAGTATGGCGACTTTACCGATGGAATTGTTATTGTAAAATCAAGAATAAAACCAGAACCAATAAGAGCAAAGTTCAAGTATAATCCACGATTATATGAATGGAATTTGAGTGGTGGCAGGTTTTTATACAGCTGGGTGATTAATGGGAATATTAATATTGCAACATCCGAGCGAGATATTCGTGTTGAAGGTGATGGCTACACAAGAATTGCGGGTCAGATTTCAGCAGAGAAAAGTACAGAAGATTATACAATAAAAAATTTCTTCTATCTTACACGTTCTTTTGATGAAAGTAAAGAAAAACCTGGATACGCACTCCGAGAAGCCTGGTATAATCGTGATATAAATCTTAGATATTCGCTAAATCACACAAGAAACTTTACTCCTCTTTCAAAGCTAACTACGAATATTTCTGTTTCTTACACAAAGCAAAATTCATATAAGCAACAAATGATTACTCGTGATAATATAGTTGTAACAGACCGAATGACTGAAGGAACTCAGGAAGGAATAATTGTTTTTGGCTCATATTTGGGGAAACAATGGATTAAAGGTGATGTATGGAATATTTATGCAGATTTGAATTATAGCTCAAAGTTTTTCACAGGTAATTTCCTTCACAGCTATCTAATTGGTTTCACTTATCGAAATGATTTTAATAAAGGTGACGGCATAATCTATGATCCTCTATATCCTCCTTCACTATCAATTCCTACACCAAGATTGAGAAGATACAGCGATTTACCCGAATACAACATTCTAAGTTTTTACATCGAAGATAAAATAAATGGCAAGTTAGTTTTTCCATTCACCTTTCAATTTGGACTTCGCTACGAAGTATTTAGACCTTACAAGCTAAGCCTCAAAGGATTTTTACTCGAAGAGGATTTAATTAAGAGTTACAATGGGAGTTTCTTAAATCCACGTTTTAATTTGTCTATAAATCTTTCAAAAGATTCACAATTGAGATTTGGATTTGGTACAACTACAAAATCACCTCCAATGGGAATGATATTCGCAAACAAAGCATATTTTGATATTGTCGATACAGTTTCAGTTGTTAACTCTATGTATCCAGATAGTAATTTTTCTCTTGTCACAACATATATCAGAGAACAGGCAAATCCACACATCAAAGGTTATGTTCAGAGAAAATATGAAGTAAGTTTTGATCAACAATTCAAATGGTTGGGTTTTTCTGTGACTGCATTCTATAATGAAACCCAAAAGATGTTTGAAAGCTTTTCGTGGCCGACTATTCTTTATAAATATTCTTTCCCTGACTGGCCAAACGAATCAACAAAATTTATCAAGGATACATTAATCGACTCATACAATCAATATACTAATAATGGTTATCAAATTGTATCAGGGATTGAATTCACTCTTCACACAATGAAAATACCTGTGATAAATACAATTTTAAGATTGGATGGAGCGTATCATTATTCACGCACAGGTAAAGAGAATGGTTTTTATTTTTCTTCTTCAAGGTTTGTCAACTCTCTCGGAATGAAAGTTTCACCTATGTATAATTCTTATGAATCTTATACAAAAGATTTTTTGATAAACTATAGATTTGAAATTCAAACAAAAGAACTTGGCATGTGGATCACTTTACATATTCAACAGAAGATATTTGAAATTGATAGTAGAAGAGGTTATGATGATACTCTTGCAATCGGATATTTTACTCAGGGTGGAAATTTAATAATGATTGATGAAAAGGATAGAGCAAATCCAGTATATCGTGAAATTCGAAGATCACTCGAACCATTTGAATTACTTGAAGAAAATCGACCAAATAAATGGTTATTGAATATTAAAGTTACCAAGTCATTGTGGAGAGGTGGAGCTATATCATTCTATGTTAACAATTTTCTCAATAATCGACCTTTGTATAAAATACAAAGGAGAGCTCCTGCCTCTCCATCATATGAAATTAGAAATCCCGAATTGTTTTATGGACTTGAATTAATTACTGGATTATAATTTATGAGACTGAACAAGATATTACTATATCCACTTCTTTGCTTTGTAGTTGTATCCTGTTCCGAAATTGTCAAATTTGAGGAGAAACCTCTTAATATCGAGAGAATGCAGGCTTTCAGGATTAGATTGGTTGATAATTCTGGTTACATGAAAGCACTTTATGGAGATAATTATGTAAGAGATGCAGATATTTTTTTGAAGTCCAGTTTATTTGATTTTGAATATAGATTAAAATCAGACTCTACAGGAATGGTTGAAATTACTGGTCTACTATCGGACAAATATTTTATTTCAGCAGTCAGGCAAATGTCGCCAGAAGAAATGGAAAGAATTACAGGCTTTAGGATAACTAATCATAAACTTTCGAATACTAAAGTAAAGTTGATCGAGTTACACTCTGCACACAAAGACATAATTGAAATTCCAATGGATTTAGTTATTGGTGGTTCATCTTTAATTATAAGCGAGATATACGCATGTGGACCACCGGGTTCTGGATTGTACTGGCATGATAAATATATGGAAGTTTATAACAATTCTGATTCGGTGATTTATCTTGATGGTATTGTTGTGGCTGTTGTTTATTCAAGCAGTTACTTGGGAATAAATTATGTAGATGATCCCGAATATGTTCATTCAAAAAATGTATGGATATTCCCGGGGAGTGGAAAGGAATTCCCACTCTATCCAGGAGATTTCGCCGTTTGTGCAGGTGATGCTATTGACCACAGAATAAATGCTCCAAACAGTGTGGATTTATCAAATGCTGAGTTTGAGTTTTACAAAGACGATGCACCAGACATAGATAATCAAGATGTTCCAAATATGATAAAGATATATCAAACTTCAGGTTTTGATTGGTTGATTGGAGGAGAACGAGATGCTATTGTCATTGCCAAAATGCCACTCGATTCACTTAAATGGTTTGGTGATGAAATTTTAATTCATCATAGATATATTTTAGATGGAGTTGAATATTTGAAAGATCCAACTCGACTGGATCAAAAAATATTGAATCATGCTATTGATGCAGGTGGAACCGGAGGAATACAATTCTACACCGGTAAATCTATGGAAAGAATTGCATTGAACATCGATGGCAGGATGATTTTGAAAGATGATAATAATTCTTCGGTGGACTTTGTAGTTATCAATAAACCTACTCCCGAATATCATCACAGTCAAATGAAGAAAAGAAAATGAAACAATTAACTTTACTTCTCTTTTTGTTCATCATCGTTTCAAAAATTTCAGGACAAAATTTTATTTATGATTTTAACAGAATTTCTGTAAAAACGGATTCAATTATTGATTTTTATGATGTAAGCAAAAATCCAGCTCTATTAAGTTATGACAGAGCAGATGAGAGATTGCATATAAAATCATTTTTCGATACTGGTGAAGAAAAATTCAGAAGGTACTTTACACCTTTAACTACCAATTTGTATCAGATTGAATTTTCGGGAAAGAAGACGATTGAAGGAAATCAAATTTTCAAAGGAATATTTGGATTCAATAAATTAGTTAGAAAAGATTGGATTTGGATATTCTCAAAAGATTTTGATTCTGGAAATCCTTTTTTATTAGGAGATAGTTCCAATGGAAGTTCTGTATTTAATGGTATTTATTTTGATGCAAATTATTCGAATCAGATCAATAACAGATTAACACTTGGAGCTGGTTTAGAATATTTTGTTGATGAAGGATTGAAGAAAGTCTCTCCAAAACCAACTTCTCGTCATCGAGATATCATTTACAGACTCGGCACATCATATCAATTAATTAAAACTCTTCAACTAGGTTTTGCAGTTAATATTAGAGATCAGAAAGAAGAAATTATATACAGAGAAGACGAAGGTGCCGTTTATAAAGAAATTATGATCATGAAATTTCGTGGATTGGATTTTCCTGTTATCGTCAGAAAAAAAACTGAAAATAGAACAGTTTTTTATAACAATTATGAATTTAATAGTGATATCATATTTTCACCATTCAAAACAAGCATTTTGTTTGTTAATCTGAGAAAAGGAATTGAACAAACTATTTCCCGCGATGAAATTACAAATCCTACTAATCAAGGCAAGTTTTTGAACGATTACTTGATTACACAAATAAAATACGAACAAAGCATAACCACTTCATTGAAGTCGGTCTCAGGTCTTAATTACATGTTTACTGATTTCTGGTCAAAGCATCCTGATTATAGTGTCTTGCTCTCCGAAGGTAAGCAAAGATTCTATTCACTCAGTCAAAATTTTTCATACAAGTTTAATCCCTTCTTCTCACTTACTTTTGGAGGAGGCTATGGAGAATTCCACAATAAATTGAATGACTATTACAGCGATGTATTTTATGATGTTTATAAGAGTATCTACTCTGTAACATCTGGATTTGATTGGTCAATCTTCGAACAATTAAAATTGAGAAGCAGTTTATCGCTGGAAAAATTTCAAAACACAAAAACAGAAGTTAACACATCCCAGAATTCATATTATTACTTTTATGCTTTTCAAAAAGATGTGGACTATTTTCTTTCTGATTTTTTGAGATTTAATTCTGCTGTCACAATCGTTTATTATACGAGGATAGGTGATTTCATATTTAACATTGGCTACGAATTTCTGAGACCCGGGAAAAACACAAAATTTTACAATCAAAACAACACTGAGATTAACACATTCTTTGAGTATAGAGTAAAAATTTATTAGGAGAATTGGTATGAAAACGCTTTTATTACTTGGAGTTTTTTTAATTAACTGGAGTATTTATTCTCAAAGTTATTATCAGGTTATAACTCCAGATGTTGCTGCAGAGTTAAACGATGTATTTTTAAATAATGAACAGGAAGGATGGATAGTAGGAAGCAAAGGTATTTTATTGCACACAACAAATGGTGGAGTTAGCTGGGTAAGAAAAAATACAGGATTCAATTACGATTTTTTGAAAATTTTCTTTTATGATTCAAATCATGGTTGGATTGGAACAGGTAATGGGAAAATTTTAATTACAACAGATGGGGGAATCAACTGGACCGAATCTTTAATTTCAGCCGATTTCACTTACTTTGATGCAATTTATTTTACATCTCCAAACACCGGTCATATTTCTGTCGGAAAATATAAAGCTGTATATATTATGAAAACGACCGATGGTGGTTTGACATGGGAGAAGAAAGATTCACTTGTTTCTGCGACAACTGCTTCCCGCTGGTATGCAATTGATTTTTATAATGAAAATCTTGGTGTCGTTGTTGGAGATAAAAAAGACGCACAACGGTATACGACTAATGGTGGCTCAACATGGTTGAAATCCACACCAATTAATGACGCATTTTTTAGAGACCAGAGAGCAGTGAAATGGTTAAGTCCAACAGATGTACTATCATTAGGCGAAGGTAACGAATTCTGGGGAGTGGTTACACCAATTTACAAATCAACGGATGGTGGAATTAATTGGATCAAAAAAACTCAATTCCCACAAAACAATTACGATAGAGTAAGAGGAGTTTACTTTAAAAATTCTTCTGAGGGAATTGCAGTGGGAAGTAACGGATTTTCTCTTGCTTATATTTCAAGGACCACTGATGGTGGTGAAACATGGTATGCATCATTTTTAACTTATTCATTTGGACTAAAAGCTATAGCTGGTTATAACGATAAATTAATTGTTATCGGTACGGGTGCCCATATTTTATCCTCTGATGATTATGGAAATTCATGGAATCTCTATCGATGGTTCACTCCAAATCCTATTTATTCAATAAACTTTACAGAAACGAAAGGATATGTTGTTACAAGATATTCCGATTTATATAAGTCAGATGATATAGTCGGTAATATCTGGTATTACAAATCCAGTCCACCTATGTGGGAATCATATTCAATGCATTTCATCAATGATAATACAGGTTTTATTCTTAAAGAAAATCGTCATATAGTTAAAACCACAGATGGTGGAGAGACATGGAGAACTGTACTTGATCCTGTTCCATTTAATGCTCGAAATCGAGTTGGAGGAATCACATTTCCTTCAGCATCGATAGGGTATGCATGGATGAGCATTAACGATTATGGAGAATATTATATCTACAAGACCACAAATGGTGGAGAAAATTGGTTTCAGATTAGTTCCTTAAATGGGCCAGGATATATATCTGGGAAAATAGCATTCTTTGATGAGAACACTGGAATTATTGCTGGACCTCAAAGATGGATGATGAGGACTACAAATGGAGGCGCAGATTGGGATACCGTTAGCAACTACATTAACTTTCCCGCTCATCTGACAAAAAAAGATTTCAAAGACATTTTTATTGTAAACGCAAATAAGGCATGGGTTGCTGGTCTCGGTTATATCTGTGTAACGACAGACAAAGGAATAAGCTGGCGATATGTGGAACATCAACTAAATAATATTGATTCTAGCTTCTATACAATTGCGTTCTTTAACGACACACTTGGTTATGTTGCAACTTATTCTGGTCTTATACTTAAGACGACGGATTCAGGGTTTAGCTGGATTGCTGATTCAAGTTTAATTAATCAATTCACAATTTTCTCATCAGCTTTTAATAATAATGGTAGAATTTTCTTTGGAACAATAAATGGTTACCTTATCGCTTCTGAATTAATCTCATCTGTTAAGGAGAAAGACGAAACAGTAGAAAGATTTGAATTATATCAAAACTACCCCAATCCTTTCAACTCCACAACTAAGATAAGATTCTCCATTTCGACACTGTCAAACGAAGATAAGATTCCAGTTACACTTGAAGTCTTCGATTTACTCGGAAGAAAAATCACATCAATAGTTAATGATTATCTCAATCCTGGTACTTATGAAGTTGAATTCTCTGTTGATAAGATTGATGATAGATCTAATTCGACACAATCCTCAGGAATTTTATTTTACAAATTAAGTGCAGGAGACCAGGTAATGTCAAAAAAGATGATTTATTTGAAATGATAAATTAAATGATTTGTGTGTGCTATCTTCATAATAGATTTGAATATTGGACCTCGAGAGTTTTCTTAAGTGGTTACTTCAATTGATTTCAAAGAAGTGGCTCAAATCATAATAAACTCATAATTAGTGGTGATAACATGAAAAGAGTGATTTATTTAACCAGTGTATTTCTATTTCTCACCAACATTTTGAACGGAGAACTCAGAATTCTAAAACCCGGTATTCAGGGTAAAACCTCCTTCGCAATTTTTGTTGATAGTATTACTTTTAATAAATGTTCGAGTGAAATTATTGAATACAAAAACTCAGTTGAAAAAGAAAACCTACCTGCATATGTTTTGATTGATAACTGGGAATCACCAGAACAAATCAAGTCGGAAATTATAAAACTTTATAATACTAACAACAGACTTGAAGGAGTGGTGTTTATTGGTGATATTCCAATACCTATGATTCGGGAAGCACAACATTTAACATCTGCTTTCAAAATAGATGAATACAGATTTTCATATGTCAGGTCCTCGGTTCCATCAGATAGATTCTACGATGACTTTGATTTAAAATTTGAATTTTTAGGTCAGGATTCAGTTAACAAATTATATTTTTATTATCGTTTACAGCCAGATTCACCTCAGCGAATAGAAAAGGAAATATACTCTGCCAGAATAAAACCCTCACCAGATTCCTTAAAATACATGAAGATGAAGGAGTATTTAACTAAAGTTTCAAAAATCAAGTCAATAAGAAACAGATTGGATAATATTCTCGTTTTCACAGGGCATGGGTATAATTCAGAAGCGCTAACAGCATGGGCGGATGAAACTTTAATTCTAAATGAACATTTTCCAGGTGCTTTTCTACCTGGAGGTAGATTCAAAAAATATTTCTATGATATGAACAAAGAGGTTAAAAAAGTAATTCTCGCGGAATTAGAAAATCCTGAAATTGATATTGCAATTTTTCATGCACATGGTGAAACAGATGCACAGCTTCTTTCGAGTAATAAAAAAGCAGTTAGTATTAATGAATATATTGAAAGCATAAAATTTTATTTAAGAAGTAAACTCAGATCCTTTTTTGAGAGTGGAAAATCAATTCAGGAGATAAAAGAATATTTTAAAAAATCTTTTAGCGTTCCTGATGAATGGTTCGAAGGAGCTTTTGATATTGAGATTATTAAAAAGGATTCATTACTCGTTTATGATCAAGATATTCATATTCAAGATATCAGAAAATTAAAGCCTCAGGCAAAATTTATTGTTTTTGATGAATGCTTCAATGGTTCATTTCATCTCGATGAATACATCGCTGGTGAATATGTTTTTGGTGATGGCAATACAATTTGTGCATTAGGAAATTCTGTTAATGTTCTTCAAGATTTATTTGTAACTGAGTTGATGGGATTATTAAGACTCGGATTTTCTGTTGGTCAGTGGCATTTGTTGAATAATTACCTTGAATCACATTTAATTGGTGATCCAACTTTTAAGTTTTATTCAGAATCTAATATCATAAACTCGTTTAATCTGCAACTTAATGAGAAAACACTAAATAAACTTCTTTCTTCACCTGATGCAATAATCAGGAGTTTTGCACTAAAGAATTTATTCAATCTTAAGAGAGAAAAATTATCTACAAAACTGAAAGAGATTTATTTAAATGATAATTCTCCAAATGTAAGATTAATGGCATTGAAGTGTCTCGCTGAGATTAGAAATGAGAGTTTTGAAGAAACATTGATGTATTCAATTAATGATCCTAATGAATTGATTAGAAGATTTTCAGTGATCTGGATGGGATTGATTGGTAAAAATGAATTTATACCTCTCATTGTTCGTGCAGCTTTTGGTGATGAATCCGATAGAGTGAGATACAATGCAAAATCAGTAATAGAATTACTTAATTCTCCCTCAAGCATTGAGATCATTAGAACAGAATCACAAAAAATAATGTTTGAAAAAATAAAATATGGATTTGACACATCGAAATTTTTCTTCAGAATCCCAGATGAGAGAAGACAAAATGAAATATTTCAGACGATTCTTTCAGATACAATTAAACTCAATAGAAAAATTTCCGAGGCGAGAACTTTCAGAAGATATAACTACGAATCAGCAATTGATTCTTTAATCAGTCTGCTCAGGAACAATTCGTTACCACTTGAATTACGCGTTGTTATAGCTGAAGCTCTAGGCTGGAATACTTTTTCAAAAAATAGAAATAAAATTGTAGAAGAATGTCAATCAATACTTTTAAGCGTTACAGAACTTAAGTTAAGAAATGAATTACTTAAGACAATCAACAGATTAAGAGAAGGTGCAAACAATCCTTTAACACCGTAAAAAAATTAAACTGCTTTGTCTTGAAAATAATTACAACTAACGCAAAGATTTTTATCTGGCTTATTAATCCATCTGATGAGATCGGAAAATGTTAGATTCTATTAATCATGATCTATTTCAATTACCTCTACATCTGAGAGCCCTTGTTTAATCAATTTTTCGATATCTAGTTTTTTTTCAAAATGAAGGACATCGTCTAATTTAGGTTTTGTTATTGGCGAGAGTGGGACAAATACTGTACAACAATCAGCATAAGGTTCTATTGAGATTTCGAATGTTCCAATTTTTCTTGCTAGTTCGGTTATTTCTGATTTATCCATTCCAATAACAGGTCTGAGTACAGGAATTCTACTTGCTTCATCGACGACATAAATCGATTCCATTGTTTGGCTTGCCACTTGTCCGAGACTTTCACCTGTAATGAGAACTTGAGCCTTAATTTTTCTTGCTATCTCTTCAGCGATTCTTATCATCATCCGACGCATCATTATGGTGAGATAATTGTTCGGTGTTTTTTCATCGAGTTCTTTAATGACCTCGGTAAAATTTACGATGAATAAATTTATTTTACCCCCGTACTGGGAAAGAACTTTACATAATTTAATTACTTTTTCTTTTGCTCGATCGCTTGTGAAGGGGAATGAATGAAAATAAACCGCATCAATATTAGCGCCCCTTTTCATTGTCATATAACCCGCAACAGGACTATCGATCCCTCCAGATAATAGCAATAAAGCTTTACCTACTGTACCAATCGGAAGTCCACCTGCACCCGAAATTTTTTCAGAGTAAATGTAAGCATGTTCTCGAATATCAATGTGAATAATCACATCAGGATTGTGAACATCAACTTTCAAATTCGTAAAACTATCCAGTACATACTTACCCACAATTCGATTAATATCCATGGATGTGAATTGAAAAGTTTTATTTGATCTCCTTGCTTTAATTTTAAATGTATGAATATTCTTATTTGAATCGTTTAATTGCTTAATAACTGAATGTTTTATACAATCGAGATCTAATTTACATTTAATCGCAGGTGCAATTGATTTAATTCCAAAAACTTTTTTTAGTCTTTCGATTATCTGTTCCTGTTCTCCATCAACATTGACATAAATTTTTTTATGTGTGAGTGAGACTTTTGCTTTATCGAAGTCTTTTAATTTCTCTTTTATTCTTTTGATTAATGCGTCTTCAAATATTTTTCTGTTATTTCCTTTTAAGCCAATCTCTTCATAACTAATAAGATATAATCCCATCGCTATCTTCTTTTATATTTTCTTAGTTGACTTATTTCCTTTTTAAGGATTTCTACGGTGTAATCGATATCATCAAAAGTTAAAAATGGGGATAATCCGAAACGAATTGCTCCTTCAATCTCAATATCGTTTCTTCCCATTGCTTTAAGTACATAACTTGTTTGTCCTTTTTTAGAAACACACGCAGATTTTGTCGAGACGAAAATACCATATTTTTCCAGCGAATGTAATAACACTTCTGCTTTGAGTCCTGAGAAAGATAAATTCAGAATATGAGGTACAGAGTGTTCGGGAGTGTTAAGAATTACTCCATCAATCTCAGAAAGTATTCTATTTTTTAAGTGCTCTTTTAATTTAGAAATTAGTCGTGTCCAATTTTGAAAGTTATCATTGAGCAATTCAACCGCTCGAGATAAACCAGCAATTCCGGGAATATTTTCAGTACCTGCTCGTAATCCACGCTCTTGTCCACCACCATTTAAGAGAGGTTGAATTTTCGTTCCTTCTTTCACATACAATGCACCGATTCCTTTAGGCCCATAAATTTTATGTCCACTAATCGATAGCAGATGAATCCCTTTTAATGAACTTATGAGTTGGATCTTTCCGAAAGCCTGCACTGCATCAACATGAAATGCAGTTTTAACATTTTCTGTTACAATTTTTGAAATCTCTTCTATTGGTTGGATTGAACCGACTTCATTATTTACATACATAATGCTGACTAAGATTGTATCGTCTCGCATATCCTTTTTGAGCTCTTCTAAATTCAAATATCCATTACTATCCACAGAGATATACGAAACAGAAAATCCTTCTTTTTCTAGTTGCCTAAAGGTTTCAAGCACAGACTGATGTTCTATTACACTTGTTATTAAATGATTTCCAAGCCTTCTCTTAGCATAAGCTATTCCTTTAATTGCAAGGTTATTTGACTCTGTGCCACCCGATGTGAAATATATTTCATTTGATTTTACTTGCAGGAATTTCGCAATTCTCTCCCTTGCGTGGTTAATTAATTTTTCAGCTTCAATCCCTTTTCGATGTAACGAAGATGGATTGCCGTAGATCTCAGTTAAAGTGTGCAAAATTTCTTCTACTACTTCTTTCGCCGGTTTAGTAGTGCTGACATTATCAAGGTATATCTCACTCATCTTAAATACCTCATCCATAAGGATTTTTTCAACATTCAAAACTAATACTTTTTAAGAAGTGTTAAACATCGTTTTAATATAAGTAATTAAGTATGTTTTGTTCCTTAAATAAAACAATATTTTTAATCGTTTGATAATTGAGGAATGATTTAATCAATTAGAACGGGGTAAGCTAACAAAAATACTTACCCCGTTATATCTCTTGAATTGAAATGAGGGCAATTTCTATTTCATTAAAATCATCTTCTTTACATCAGAAAATTTACCTGTATCGATTTTGTAAAAGTATACACCCGAAGTAAGTTCAGTAGCATCGAACTCAATTGAGTGAATTCCTGCATCCAATTTCTGATTAATAAGTTCCTTTATCTTTCTACCGAGAATATCATAAATAGTCACTTTTACATTAAGGTTTTCTGGCAAGCTAAACTTAATGGTTGTTACAGGATTAAAAGGATTGGGATAATTCTGATACAATGTAAAATCATACACAATTTCTGCTGGTCTTATTTTCAGTAAATTAATTCTTTCATCGTTTATAAGCAATTTTTCACCTTCCAATAAAAATTTGTTAATAATCTTTTCGTTAATGCAATCTTTTATTTCAGCGTTAAAACCTTCTAATTCAATCGTGATAGGATACGAACTTGAACTAATTCTTATCAATTTGTATTCATTGTCGTAAAGCTCTGCAAGCTTATTATCATCGAAACGAACATCGAATATACCAGCTGGTGGCGCTGGTGGTAATTCAAAAGAATTTGAATTTTGTTTTTTTAGAATAAACAATTCCGTTCTGTTTCCATCTCTATCGGAAATTTTAATTTTCATTTCGTCTTTGAGTAAATCATAAACTGAAGCGAAATCTTTTGAAAATGTTAATTGAAATTGTAAAGTACCGGCTTGACTTAATTTTATCCAGTAGCCCTGTCCAACCTCAAGTATTTCTGCAAATTTGTATCCATTATCATACTTAAAGAAATTTGATGCAATAATGTTGGGAGGATTTGTAGTAATTCCTGACATCTGCACAGAAAAATCGAATGGTCCGATCAAATTCCATCCAGCGGGTAAGTTCAAAGAGTATTCAGAAACTTTTTGACCAATAACTTGAACACTTCCTGCTTGCATAAATTTCATCCAATATCCTCTACCCGTTTTTAATGTATCCTCTGTAAAGTATCCATCATTATAACCGAAAGCAGATGAGGTTGCATCGGGGAATAGAGATGATTTTCTCATATCTGGGGCTATCAAAGGAACAGAAAGAATGTTCCAACCAGCTTTATAAGTAACGGTTCTGTTTTCTGGAAGTTCAACATGAACATATCCCTTAATAATCGCACCATTTGAACCACTGATGAATAACTTGTCACCTGCAAGCGAGCAGTAAAATGAATTAGTTCCAAAAACTCTTGGAGTAGAAATCCAGCTCGTTCCACCATCAGTTGAATGATAGACATAACCATAAAGGTCAACAACATAGACAGTATTCTCATTTTTTACTGCAATTCCCCAAACACTTTGTGTACCGGGGAAGGTTGTAAGGGGTGTCCATGTGTTTCCACCATCAGTAGAACGAGATACATAACCTGCTGGTGAAACATAGGAGCCAATATATCCAACATTTTGATAAAATCGCACAATGAAATAACTACCCGGAATTCCAGGAGAGAGCGCTGTCCAGGTTGAACCACCATCAGTTGTTTTGTAAGCTTTTGCACTAACACCAGTAGCTACTACTGTTTGGGCGTCAAGGATAGCCATTGAGTAAACGGTTGATGTTCCAAAGGGGCTTGATAACAATGTCCAGTTCATGCCACCATCAGTGGTTTTAAAAATTCTCCCACTGGCACCACAAGCATAGCCCAGGTTTTCATCAAAAAACTGTATATCCCATAGAGTTGTTGATGTTGCATAGATTGAGGTTTTGGTCCAGGAATTTCCACCATCTGTTGATTTAAATACAAGACTTGAACCTGCACAGGTGTAAATTGTATTTTCATTTGGTGCAGCTATTCCGTAAAGCTGAGTTTTAAAATTGTAAGGTAGTTGAGTCCAAGTAATTCCACCGTCTGTAGTTTTCAAAACATATCCAAGTGAATCCGATGCAGATGAAGAACCACCACACACAAACCCAACATTCTCATTAACAAAAATTACTCTTCTTTGAAATTCTAATGCTTGCCCGATATAAGAAAATTTTTCTTCCCAGTTATTTCCTTGATCTGTGCTTTTATACATACTGCCGGCATCACCAATAGCATAGACATTATTACCATCAATTTCAATAGCTCTGAGCGCTCTCTTCGCAGGTGTTGGATATGGAAACCAGTTTGTTCCGCTATCAAAAGTAACAAAAATATTCCCTTTAGAGTCAACAGCATATCCTCTAAAATTATTAGCGAATTTTATGTCATAAACAATATTTGAGAGGGATAGTTGTTGAATCCATGAATTACCGCCATCGTTCGTATATAATATTCCATTGCTTCCTGTTCCGATCCAACCTGTATTTGAGTCAATGAAATGTATAGCATAAACTGAAGAATTTATTAAACTTGAAGTAATGGGTATCCAGGTTGTTCCAAAATCAGTAGATTTTGCTAATCTTCCAGAAGTATAAGCTGATCCAATAAAAATTAAGTCTCTGTTAACAATTTCAATTCTATAAATTGTGCTTGTTTGATAATATGTAGTTGTCCATGTAATTCCACCATTAGTTGTTATTAAAACGAGACCACTTGCACCAACTGCTAAACCTGAATCAGCATTAAGAAATTTAATATCATATAAACGACTCGTGACCCATGAATTTTGTGTCTCCCATGTCAGACCACTGTTGGTAGTCTTCATAATCAGTCCATTTTCTCCGCACAAATATCCAATTTGTGAATCAACGAAATCTACTCCCCATATATCAACACGATTGTCATTAATATAACTTAATTCATATGTATTCAAACCATCATTCGATTTTATGTTTGTTGCAGCTACACCATAGATTAAAAGGTTATTTGGTGCGATGACATTCAAGTCCAGTAGATTACTCCCGGTGGGTTTAGGATTAACCCATTCAAGAGTTAAAGGTTGGGAATATAAAACAATGCTCAGTAAAGAAATTACCAATGCAATTTTTCTCATAACGATGCTCCTTTTTTTGTGGATTTCGTTTATAATTTAATTAGACTTATTTTGATTTCAAATTTTATTAAAATGATCTTTACTTTAATCAATTTAATTTTTAACCGTATGATTGCTTATTCATTTTTGACATTGAAAATTTATTTCTGTAACTTTGTAGGCTAAATAATGAGTTAAAGTATAGATAATGGAGGAATATCATTGAAACAAGAAAAAATTACCAGATCTATAAAAGAGTCTGAAGTGGAAAAGAAATGGTATATAGTTGATGCTAAAGATCAGGTTCTTGGTCGATTGGCATCAAATATAGCAAGAATTTTAAGAGGTAAACATAAACCAATCTTCACCCCTCATGTTGATTGTGGCGATTATGTAATTGTGATTAATGCTGATAAAGTAAGATTAACCGGGAAAAGAGAAGAATTAAAAACATACTTTAGATACTCAGGTTACCCGGGTGGAGCGAAGTTTACTACATTCAAAGAATATATGCAAAGACATCCAGAATTTGTGATCGAGCATGCAGTGAAGGGAATGTTACCGAAAGGTAGATTGGGAAGAAGAATTGTTAAAAAACTAAAAGTTTACGCTGGTGAAAATCATCCTCACCAAGCTCAGAAACCAGAATTATTAACCTTATAATTCAGGAGTGATTGATGGTAGATAAAATTTCAGTTGGAAGAAGAAAGACATCAGTAGCACGAGTTATTATTCGGCCTGGATCGGGGAAAGTTACAGTTAATGGAAAAGACATTAACGAATATTTCCCAACTAGATTTGATGTATTGAAAGCTACCGAACCGTTGAGAGAAGTTAATGCAAATGATAAATTTGATGTAATTGTAAATGTCAATGGTGGTGGTACGAATGGTCAGGTGGGAGCGATATCACTTGGTATAGCAAGAGCTTTGGTATCTGTAAATCCTGATTACCGTCTTGTCTTAAGAAAGAAGGGATATCTCACTCGAGATCCTCGAATGGTCGAAAGAAAGAAATACGGCCAACCCAAAGCTCGTAAGAGATTCCAGTTCTCGAAACGATAATTATTATTTAACAAAGAACATATCCGTGGATTTGTTTGAGTGTGTCCTGACTTTTCAGGATCTCAAACAAAGATGAAGCGGATAGAAGTTTAACAACAAAAAAAGGAGTAATCATAGTGGAAATTGGACTTCAGGAACTTTTAGCTGCCGGTGCACATTACGGGCATCTAACTCGCCGTTGGAATCCCAAAATGAAACCCTTCATCTTCATGGAAAAGAATGGGATTCATATTATTGATTTAAATAAAACCAAACGACTACTTGCTGTTGCAGCTGATTCGATGGAAAAAATAGCAGCAGAAGGGAAAAGAGTTCTGTTTGTTGGTACAAAACAACAGGCAAAAGATATTATCAAAAGAGAAGCTCAACGATGTGGAATGCACTGGGTTAGTGAAAGATGGTTGGGTGGAATGTTGACTAATTTCACCACCATAAGAAAATCAATTAAAAGATTACAGAATATTGAAAAGATGATGAGTGATGGGACTTTTGATCGAATGATCAAGAAAGAAAGATTGATATTGATGCGTGAAAAGGAAAAGCTGGAAAAAGTATTCGAAGGTGTAAGGGAATTGACAAGATTACCTGGTGCAGTTTTCATTGTCGATATCAAAAAAGAACATATTGCTGTAAAAGAAGCTAATCGTCTCGGAATTCCTGTATTTGCAATAGTTGATACGAATTGCGATCCTGATGGAGTAGATTATATCATTCCCGCTAATGATGATTCTGTTAGGACAATTGATTTAATTGTAAAATATATGGCAGATAAAATTATTGAAGGACAGCAGAGAGCAAAAGAACTTTTAGCTGAACAGCAATCAGAACAAGATAAACAAGATAAAATCTCTGAATCGAATTAATCATTAATAGATAAAATTGATATTAAGAAGGAGTTTAAATCATGGCTATAACAGCTGAATTAGTACGACAATTAAGAGAAAAGACCGGTGCTGGAATGATGGATTGTAAAAAGGCACTCGAAGAAACCGGTGGTGATTTTGAAAAGGCAATTGAATATTTAAGGAAAAAAGGCGCTGCAGTTGCTGCAAAGAGAGCAGAAAGAACAGCTAACGAAGGACTTGTCATAACGAAACTAAGTGAAGATGCAAAAACTGCAGCAATCGTAGAAGTTAATTGTGAAACAGATTTCGTCGCTCGAAGTGAAGCATTTGTTGAATTATCTGATAAAATTGCCGAACTGGTTTTTTCAAATAACTTCAGTGATGTGGATGAGTTACTTGCTGCTAAATCAAATAGTTTGACTGTTACGGATTTAATTAATGAAGCAGTTGGTAAAATTGGTGAAAAAATAGTCATTTCAAGATTTAGAAAAGTCAGTGTTAACAATGGTTCAATAGTTGATTACATTCATCCTGGTTCAAAATTAGGCGTACTTGTTATTTTCGAATATGAAAAACCCGTACCAGCTGATTTTAAATCTTTTGCTCGTGATATCGCTATGCAGGTCGCAGCAATGAGACCTACAACTTTGACAAGGGACCAGGTAGAAAAAACATTGATTGAAAAGGAAATCGAAATTTATAAGACCCAAGCTCGAAACGAAGGTAAACCCGAGCAAGTGCTTGATAAAATTGCTCAAGGAAAACTGGAAAAATTCTTTCAAGAAATTTGTTTACTCGAGCAACCCTTTGTGAAAGATGGTTCAAAGAGCGTCGGTGAATTAATCAAATCATATAATGAAATTAATTCGACAGATATTAGAGTGAAAGAATTCATTAGATTTCATTTAGCTGATGAGAATAAATAATGTCTACACCTTTTTATAAAAGAATTTTACTAAAGTTAAGTGGTGAGGATTTATTAGGTGAGCAGAAATTTGGTATAGATCCGAAAGTTCTTTCTCGACTTGCTGATGAAATTATTGAAATAAAAAATCTTGGTGTAGAAATTGCTATAGTAATTGGAGGTGGAAATATTTTTCGAGGTGTTTCAGGAACTAAACAAGGATTCGATCAGGTGACTGGTGATCAAATGGGAATGCTTGCTACTCTGATAAATTCTCTCGCTCTACAAAGTACATTAGAAAGTAGAAACATCCATACTCGATTATTATCAGCCATCAGAATTGAAGAGATAGCAGAACCATACATTAGACGAAGAGCAATAAGACATCTTGAAAAAGGACGTGTAGTTCTACTGGGCGCTGGAACTGGTCATCCCTATTTTACAACAGATACCGCTGCTGCTTTACGAGCAATAGAAATTGGTGCTGATGTAATCTTAAAAGGTACCCGTGTTGATGGAATTTATGATTCTGATCCCGAGAAAAATGACAAAGCATTCAAGTTCACTGAAATCAATTACATGGATGTTATCAAAATGGGTTTACGAGTTATGGATTTGACCGCTTTTACATTGTGCCAGGAGAATAAAATTCCTATTATTGTTTTTAATATGAATGTCCCGGGTAACCTGAAAAAAATTATTCTTGGTGAAAAAATAGGAACGAAAGTAGACCTTGAAGTAAAAACGCATTAAAAATAGAGGTTCCTATGGTTAATAAAGTTTTAAAAGAAACAGAAGAAAAGATGAAAAAGTCTGTCGAAGTTGTTCGACAGGAATTTGCAAAAATCAGAACAGGTAAAGCAACTACAGCATTGCTTGATGGTATCAAAGTAGATTATTATGGTAGTCATCTTCCAATAAATCAAGTTGCAAGTGTTTCAGTAGCGGATGTCCATACCCTTGTTGTTCAACCATGGGATAAATCGGCACTTCAACTAATAGAAAAAGCAATCTTAACCTCAGAACTTGGATTAAATCCTATCAATGATGGGAATATTTTAAGAATTCCAATTCCGCCACTTACAGAAGAAAGACGAAGAGACCTGGTGAAACTATGTAAAAAATTTGCCGAGGATGGCAGAATTGCTGTAAGGAATGTTCGACGAGATGCAATTGAACACTTGAAGAAAATGGAAAAGGAAGAACATCTATCAGAAGACGATCGAAAAAGAGCAGAAAACGAAGTACAAAAGATTACAGATAAACACATAAAGCTAATTGATGAATTGCTCGCTCATAAAGAAAAAGAGATAATGGAAGTTTAAGTTTTAATTGGTGATTTAGTTTATTTGTCTTTTGATTGAGCTTCGATATTATTTTGTTATTTTTGCTTTAGTAGCTAATTGATTATTCTGAAAACTTTTTTATGAAAGACAAACTTTTCAATCCTTATTTCCCCCCACAAAAATTTTTCATGGTGTAACTATGAGTTTAAGTTATATAGCCAAAAACATTCAGGCTTCACCTACTCTTCTATTAAATGAAAAGGCACAAATCTTAAGAGAAAAAGGTGAACCTGTAATTAATTTTAGTGTTGGTGAACCCAAGAGTCGAGCTCCCATTGACGCAATTCTGGCAGCAGTTCAAAATTTAAATACAGGTGAAGTAAGATATGTACCTCCTGACGGAATACCTGCACTGAAAAAAGCAATCATTAGATATACAGAAGAATTTTATAATCGTAAAGTTGCACCAGAGAATGTGATAGCATCAAGTGGTGCAAAACAAGCAATAATGGTCGCATTACAGGCAATTCTGAATCCTCAAGAAGAAGTTCTTTATCCAGCTCCTTACTGGGTTAGTTACCCTGAGATGGCAAAATTGTGTGGAGCAATTGGTGTACCTGTTTATCCTGAAGATGGTTCATTTTATCCAAGAATTCAGGATATTGAACAAAGAGTAGGAAGTTATACCAAAGCAATCATAATAAATTCACCTAACAATCCCTCAGGAGCGATGTATTCCGAGGAGTTTATTGCGGATATCGTTGATTTCTGTGAGCGAAGGGATTTGTATCTGATTATGGATGATATCTATCACCGATTGATTTTTGATGGAAGGAAACCAATCAATTGCTGGGAATATGCAAAGAGGAAAGATGAGAATTCAAAATTGATAATTGTTAATGGAGTTTCTAAACAATATGCAATGACAGGTTTCAGAATAGGTTGGGCTGTTGCAAGTAAAAGAATAATAGAGGCAATGACAAATATTCAGGGACATCAAACTGGTGGACCTTCTGTTGTTCTACAACTTGCTGCAGTCGGTGCTCTCAATGGAATTCAATCAAGTGTTGAAAATCTTAGGGTTACATTGGAGAATAATAGAAATGTTATGTGTGATCTGCTCCGAACTATTGATGGTGTGAAGTTTAATATTCCTGATGGTACATTTTATTGCTTTGCTGATTTTAGCGCTTATGAAAAAAGCTCTCATAGGCTTTCTCAAATGTTAATTGATAAAGTAATGGTTCTCACTGTACCAGGGGTAGAATTTGGAATGGAAGGATATATCAGGTTAAGTTTTGCGGGAACAATTAAAGAAATTCAGGAAGGAATTGAAAGAATTAAATGGGTAGTTGATCCAAATGCTCCAAACGAACTATATATTGGAGATAGAAAACTTGTGAGGGATTGGGCATGAGTAAATATCTAGAATTCAATACTCCAGCATCCAAAGAAGCAATGGAGCTTGCCTCTGATTTCAGACTCAAACATCAGGGCTTGACTTATCTTGATCGAGTTTATTGGAATTTACCAGAGGAAGCTTTGTATGAAGAAGCAATATTTAGAAATGAGGGAAAAATTGTAAAAGGTGGTCCACTCTTAGTATTCACTGGTAAACATACTGCACGTGCTGCAGCTGATAAATTCATAGTCAAAGAAGAATCAACTGAAAAAAATATCTGGTGGGGAGTTTATAACCGTCCATACAGCTTAGAGAAGTTCAATTCGCTATTTACAAGACTGCAAGCCTGGGCTCAGGGAGAAGAATTATTTGTTCAGGATGTTTACGCCTGCGCAGATTCAGAGTATAGATTCCCTATTAGAATCATCACAGAAAAAGCATGGCATAGCCTTTTTGCTCGTAACATGTTCATCACAATAGATGATAAAGATGAGTTGAAAAAATTTGTTCCTGAATTTACAATTATCGCCGTACCAGGTTTTAAAGTTGATCCTGTGATTGATGGAACAAGAACAGAGACAGCAATTATTATTAATTTTGGTGCAAGAATTGCAATCATTGCTAACACTCTCTATGGTGGGGAAATCAAAAAATCAGTTTTTACCGTTTTGAATTATCTATTGACCTTTCAAGATGTGCTTCCAATGCATTGTTCTGCGAATGTTGGTAAAGATGGAGATGTTGCTCTCTTCTTCGGTTTAAGTGGAACTGGAAAGACAACGCTCTCAGCTGATCCAAAAAGACGATTGATTGGTGATGATGAACATGGCTGGAGTTCAAAAGGGATTTTTAATTTTGAAGCAGGATGTTATGCAAAAGTTATTAGACTCTCTCCAGAGAATGAACCGGAAATTTATTCCTGCACAAAAAGATTCGGAACAATTCTTGAAAATGTAGTTTTTGATCCTGTCTCTCGCCACATTGATTTAGATGATGATAGAATTACTGAAAACACAAGAGCCTCATATCCACTTGAATTTATTCCTAACATTGTACCTGAGGGTTATGTACATTCTCATCCGAAAAATATCATCTTCTTAACTTGTGATGCTCAGGGTGTAATGCCACCAATCGCGAGATTGACACCTGAACAGGCTCAATATCATTTTATTAGCGGATACACTTCTAAGATTGCTGGAACTGAGATTGGACTTGGGATCGAGCCTGAGATTACATTTAGTGCGTGTTTTGGTGCACCTTTCATGGTAAGACATCCGTACGAGTATGCTGAAATGTTGAAACAAAGAATGTTGAAATATAATGTTAAAGTGTGGTTAATAAATACTGGTTGGGTGGGAGGAAAATTTGGAGTGGGAAAAAGAATCAGTATCAGGCATACAAGAAACCTACTCAATGCAGCTTTAGAAGGTAAATTGGATAATGTTCCATATAGAAAAGATAAACTCTTTGGATTTGAAGTTCCTCTGACATGTCCAGATGTTCCTGATGAAGTTTTAATTCCAGAAAATTCCTGGGGTGATAAGAAAGAATACTGGCGAAAGTATGATGCACTTGCAGCAAGATTTATTGAAAATTTCAAACTCTATGCAAAAAATTGTTCGAAAGAAGTTATTGAAGCTGGTCCAAAACGATTGAGTCAGGTTGAATTGTAAAATATTCGCTGAATAAATTTAAGTGAGGGACTTCGTGTAAGTCCCTTTTTCGTTTATAAAAAAGTTTGCTGATGATAAAGTGTTATTTTAAAAAAAGAATATTACTAACCATTGAATCCTTACGAAATTTTAAGAGTAAATAAAATTAGATCTTTTGAATGAAAGAGATTTTTTCAATCGTCATATTTGTTTCTATTATAATTTGTGCTAATAGCTTTTCTCAAAATTTTAGACTGAATAGACCTGTCAAAAATAATATTCAAGCGAATGGTTCTTATCTATATGGCGAGCCAAACATTATTAATCCTGCCTTCGCACACACTGGAATTGATTACCTTGTGGTTTATGATACTGTTTATTCAGCATCAAGTGGAATGGTTAATATTGTCGGTTATAATCCTAACGATACAATAAATGGATACGAACCAGGAGGTGCCGGGAATTACATTATCATTGAATCGTATTGGAACAATAAAAAAATTTATCTTATCTATATGCATCTAAAATATCCTCTTGTGCAACAAGGTCAACAAGTCTTCATAGGGCAACCTATTGCAATTAGTGGCAATACTGGAAATTCCACAGGACCACATTTGCATTTTGAAATAAGACAGGGATCCGTCAGTTATTCCACTCCAAGGTCAAGAAGAAATCCAGAACTCTGGTGCGGAATGAATGGGAGAGGTGCTATTTATGGGAGGATCCCAAATGTTTCTAATAACACTAGAGTCGATATTTATCCTGATCCAAAACCACGACCTCCGTACACAACATTTTCTTATGCACTGACATATAATTTTAATGATCCTTACATTGGCAGTGATGATATTTACCAGGAGAATTATGCAATAGGTGATGTCAAGCCAGGTGTTTATACGATCACAGCACTAAATGGGCTTTATAGACGAGTTGTTACAGTTACCGCTAATCAAATAGTTAACGCTGATATACTAAATTATGTTGACGAGGAATTTTTAGACGAAAAAAGAATCGTACTAACTCAGAATTATCCAAATCCATTTAATTCTGAAACTATAATTCACATTTATATCCCTGAAATTCATCTCAAAGGAAACTTAAAATTGGAAATAATTAATTCATTGGGGCAAAAAATTTTTGAATCAACTCCTCTTAAAACTGGTTTGAATGAGATTATTTTTAGTGCAAAATCATTGAATATTCGGAATGCATCATCTATTTTGCTTTACAGATTAAACAGTAGTAGTTTAGCACAAACCAAGAAAATGATTTATTTAAAATAAAATTAAAATTCAGGAGAGAATTATGAAGATCCACAAAGAAGATGCTTTAAATTATCATTCACAGGGCAGAAAGGGTAAGATTGAAGTTATTCCGACCAAGCCCTGTCAAACTCAGTGGGATTTATCCCTGGCTTATACACCAGGTGTTGCTGAGCCCTGTCTCGAAATTGCCCGTGATGATGAATTAGTCTATGAATATACTGCAAAAGGGAATTTAGTTGCAGTTATAAGCAATGGTACAGCAGTTCTGGGACTTGGAGATATTGGGCCCCATGCGGGGAAACCTGTAATGGAAGGGAAAGGAGTTCTCTTTAAAAGATTTGCTGATATTGATGTCTTTGATATAGAAATTAACACAAAAGATGTAAATGAGTTCATTCGATGCGTTCAATTACTTGAACCAACTTTTGGTGGAATTAACCTCGAGGATGTAAAAGCACCAGAATGTTTTTATATCGAACAGGAATTAAAACGCACGATGAAAATCCCTGTTTTTCATGATGACCAACATGGAACTGCTATCATTTCAGGTGCTGCACTTCTAAATGCTCTTGAACTTGCTGGGAAAGAAATTGATAAAGTAAAAATTGTTTTTAATGGTGCTGGTGCATCAGCTATTTCTTGTGCCCATCTTTATACTTTACTCGGTGTTAAGAAAGAAAATATAATAATGTGCGATACTCATGGTGTTATTTATAAAGGAAGAAAAGAACACATGAATGAATTTAAAGAAATGTTTGCAAGTGATACTCGCGCGAGAACACTAGCTGAAGCTCTCAAAGATGCTGATGTTTTTGTTGGACTTTCAATTGGAAATGTTGTTTCTAAAGAAATGGTTAAGTCTATGGCAAAGAACCCAATAGTATTTGCCATGGCAAATCCTTATCCGGAGATTACCTATGAAGATGCAACTGAAGCTCGAAAAGATATAATAATGGCAACAGGAAGAAGTGATTACCCAAATCAAGTCAATAATGTATTAGGATTTCCTTTCATCTTTCGTGGTGCTCTGGATGTTCGGGCAACACAAATAAATGATGAGATGAAATTAGCAGCATCCTATGCACTCGCAAGATTAGCAAAAGAAGAAGTACCGGAATCAGTTATTCGTGCTTATGGTGGTGTTGAACTTAGATTTGGAAGAGAATACATAATTCCTAAACCTTTTGATCCACGAGTATTAACATATGTTGCACCTGCTGTTGCTAAAGCAGCGATGGAAACAGGAGTTGCGCGTAAACCAATTACTGATTGGGATGAATACGAACATCAATTACTCGAAAGACTTGGAATATCGAAACAAATCGTTCGCGTTGCCATTGAGAAAGCTAAAGGTAGTATGAAACGAATCGTATTTCCAGAAGGGAATCAGGTTAAAATTCTGAAAGCAGCAGAGATTCTTGTTGATGATAGAATAGCTAAACCAATTTTGTTAGGTAATCAGAAGGAAATCAATGAGTTGATTGAAAAACATAAAATAAATTCAAGTGAATTTGAAATTATAGATCCTGAGAATTGCCAGTACTATGAACAATATGTAGAAGAATTTTATAAACTCCGTCAGAGGAAAGGAATTACTCGTAACGAGGCGTTGAAATACATGAAGATGCCAAACTATTTTGGTGTAATGATGGTTCAAATGGGACATGCAGATGGCATGATTTCTGGTTTGACATCACACTATCCTGACACAATCAGACCAGCGCTTCAGATTGTTAAGACTGCACCAGGAGTTAAAAAAGTATCCGGATTATATATCATGCTCGTGAAAAATGAAGCTTTCTTCTTTGCAGATACTACTGTTAATGTCAATCCTACAGCAGAAGATTTAGCAGAAATTGCAATTCTTGCTGCACAAACTGCAAAACGATTTAATATCGAACCAAGAATAGCAATGCTTTCATTCTCAAATTTTGGTAATGCTCCTTATCCAGAGAGTGAAAAAGTTGCACGAGCTGTTGAAATTATTAGAGAAAAAGCACCTGATTTAGTTGTGGATGGTGAAATGCAAGCTGATACAGCAGTTTATCCGCCAATTTTACAGCAGGATTTTCCATTTGCTCAAATTAAAGACAAAGCAAATGTGTTGATTTTCCCGAACCTGGATTCAGGTAATATTGCATATAAACTATTGTGGAGAGTTGGAAATGCAGATGCGATAGGTCCGATATTGATGGGCTTAAGAAAACCAATTCATGTTTTGCAAAGAGGTTGCGATGTAAATGATATAGTGAATATGGCTGCAATTGCTGTTGTCGAAGCAAATGAATTAGCAAAATAGAAATTTATTTTATTTAATCACTCAATAAGAAGCTGTCGTTAATATAAAGCGACAGCTTCTTTTTTTCATCGATAGTTGAATCATCTTATGGTTTGAAAAGATTATTCATCTTACTGAAACATTCACAAATTCTCAATCTATTTTAATCTTTGTAGAATTTTGAATAAAAATCTATGTGATTCGAAATAGTTTAGGAGAAAAGATTATTTGGAATATTGTAAAATATACAATAATCCGTTCATTACTTTATTATTAACATCTTTTTTGTCATAACATTTTCACCAGCTCTTAATCTGTAAAAGTAAATTCCATTTGGTAATGATTCTGCATTAAATGTGACTTCATGAAAACCTGTTGTTTTATATCCATCTACGAGAGTTTTGATTTCTCTTCCTAATACATCATAGACTTTTAGAGAAACCGGAGAAGTCTGGTTCAATTCAATTCTTAAAGAATTTTCAGAATCTAATCTCGATGATGTAGTTTGACCAATGGTGTACATTATTGTTGTATTCTTATCAAAAGGATTGGGATAATTTTGTGCAAGATAAAAATCCAACGGTTGTTCGATTTTTTCATTAATTGAAGTCAATACAACACCATTTTCGTTGTAAAAGACAATACCCCTTAAATATTCACCACTTGAAGATTGTTCGTTAATTTCAGCGACTATTATTTTATTATTGAATTTATCGACATTAACTGTATATGCTTTCCTGATAGGTGAATTTGTTTCATTGTAAATGTAAAAAGAAGTATCATTGTATCTAATTAAACCATGGATCCAATCGGCGATCCATTTAATGTTATTCGTATCTATTGCAATCCCAAAATAGTTCGAGTAGTGCTGGAAACCCATTACTAATGAATCAAAAACTGTCCATGTTGTATCAATAAATTTTGCAATAGCATAATATCTTGGAATTCCTGATCCCCAATAACCAGCTCCAGTTAACCATTTTACATTATTCTTATCAATTGCTAAAGCTCTAACGTCAGGATTATAAAAGCCACCTGGACCAGGGGCAAATGGATAATGAGCATGCATCTGCCAGTTTGTACCATCGAAACTGAAAAGAGGAGAATAATCAAGTCCACACCATTTAATACCGTTTCTATCAATCACTACGAAGTTTGCCTGTTCAATAGAGAAAGGAGAATTGGATGAATTGTAATTTGTCCAGTTCAAACCATCGAATCTGTAAAATCCTGTCGAATATGAGCTAATCCAAACTATTGAATCTTGTTCAATGCTAACATTCCATATAATGTTTTCTCTCAAAGGTGAGTTTTGCTTTGTGTAGAATGTCCAGTGAATTCCATCGAATTTCACGAGTCCACTATCTGTAGCAAACCATTTTCTTCCAACACTATCAATTGCTATAGCATTAACACTATTTTTAGATAATGGAGAATTTTCGAAGGTAAAAGTCTGCCAATTCAAACCATCTAATTTCATTACTCCACCTGGGTAACTTATTCCTCCACTGTAAGAAGAAAGAAAACTAATCCAATAAGCATTATCTCTATCCTGTACAACATTCAATGGTTTTGTAGAAATGAATGGTGCATTAGCTGAACTGAAAACAATAAAATGATTTTGGCCAAAAAACTCACAATAAAATAAAAGTGAAGTCATAAAAAAATAAATTAAAAGTTTCATTGTTTAACCTCCTCTGCTAAAACAATGATAAGTATTTTTAGTCACAGATGGAAATTCCACTTTCACAATTGATATCAGGAGGAAGACATCCTGGTTGTAAATCAGGATTAAAATTTGAATCATATTTTCTAAAACACCCTGTTGTAATTTTTGTATATTCCTCGTCTAAGATATCATCTCGTCCAGATACTATGATTAATGTAGCTTGTACTTTGTATTTTTTACCCCAATATTCATTCGCTCCGTTTTCCAGATATTTACCAAGAGAATAATAAAATGAAATATTCATTGGGAAAGTATATTGTTCAGAAGTTGGCTGTGGCAATTCAAATGTTTTAGCTTCTTCAATCCAACCATCTCTTGAATTGCAAAATCGCCATTTGTATATAATTTTTCTTAAAAAATTTCTTTGAATTGTTAATCTCCCATTATCTCCCCAGAAATACTCAACATCAATATCATTTGCGGAACCGCAATTCCAACCCCAATGAAATTTACCTTCTAAGTTTGTCATGTGGATACTCCTTACTTTAAACGAATATAAAAAAAAAACAGTATTGAACAAATGAGTTTTCTATAAAGTGCTTTAAAAAGTTTAGTTAGTATTAAAACTGGTAAATAGAAGGAATTGTCTCAGGTTTACTCAATAGTATATTAAATTAATTAAGCTTTCATTAATCTATAACCAAATAAAAGAAAGCAATGAATTTGGAATTAGAAATAAGCAGCGGAGTAATTATAAAAAAATCTAATTTGAAATTATTACAATAAGTGAATGATGGAAAAAGTAATTTAGAACCTAAACAATAATCACTTTTATAAAGTCAAAGTGAGATTAACTCGGTGAAGAGCTCCAACTTTGCCAAGTGATGAAAGTCCATAATCAAATCTGTAATTTCTAATATTCAATCCCAAACCAATACTGAAACCCTCTGTACCTGTTGTTGTCCCAATCTTAAATTCTTTTCTTTTCTCGTTATTAAAACCAACTCTTAAGGTAAGATTGCTGGAAGCAAGAATTTCTGTCCCTATGATAAAGTTATTAAATCTTGAGAAAATTTTGCTATTAGGCTGATTTAATTTCAGGAATTCAAAATAAATTCTAAATGGTGTATGTTCCAACTTTTTGCTCAATCCTAATCGGACATCGACAGGTAAGTTTTCTTTGTATTGATTATAGGCTTTCAGTTGTTTACCAAAATTTAGTATTGATAGACCAAAATTAAATTGTTTTTCTGGATTATAATATATCAAACCAAAATCACCAGCAATTGCGTAAGATGAATATTTATGAATTCCTGAGTAAATAAACTTAAAATTAAAACCATAACTTAATTTTTCTCTTACCTTATCTGAATAATTGAACATTATCGCTAAATCATTTGCAGAAAATTCTCCTGATGAGTTGCCGAATTCATCTAATACTTCAAAACTTCCATAGTTTGAAAATGCAATACCAAATCCAATTTTACCAATGTTCTTAATATGAGGAATGTAACTTATAAAACCTGAATTAACATCTAAGAGATGTTTCAGGAATCCAAATGAAATTTTATTCGATTCGACTTGATTAGTTGATGCTGGATTATAAAAAATTACATTAGGGTCATCAACATTGCTTACGAATGCTCCACCTAAAGCTGCTGAACGAGCACTGGGATCAAGTTTTAAAAATTCATACGCTGATTGGGAGAAAAGATTTGATGAGATGAATAAAAATATGATTACAAAATATCTCATTTTAATACCTTCGAAAATGTTTTTATAGTTATTAATTCTCAATAAGCACTTGTTCATCAAACTTTTCTCCCATTGAATTAATGCTAATGAATATCGTTCACAAAATTAAAATAAGAGTCATTAATTAAAAATAAAACTTTTATCATGAAACCAACCTAATGGATTTTGACATCTAAATAATTTTATCTACAGACAATTCGGTTTTGGATTATCGATAAAAATAAATTGCACCAGGATTAATTTTTGTATTAAACTTCTTAACGAAATTTCCATTTCTATCGTAAATTTTTACTTCACCACTCTGGGTGAAATCTTTTGGATTTCCAATGTATAATCGCTGGTTTAATTCATCAAAAGCTATGGAATATGCAATTCCATAAATATCATTAATTTCCATTCCGTTTATGAAAACAGTATCTACTTGCTTGTTAAATAGATTGATTCTCCCAATACCAGAATTGTTAATGTAATAGAGATAATTATCTTTTGTTAAAATAAAATCCTGAGGATTGTGATTTAGAAGTATTGAATCAGTTACCATCAAACTATTTGCATCAATAAAATAGTAACCACTTATTGTTGAAGAATTAAAATAATCACCTGAACAACCAATTATTATTCTATTATCATTGCTTACACCAACAAACCTCGGGTTATCACCGACATTAATTGTTTTAATTACATAGTTTGAATTGATATCAATCACAGAAATAGTATTACCTTTACCGAGATCTGAATTTGCAACAAAAAGCTTTGAACTGTGATAAGTAATTCCTTCTGGATATGCACCAACTCGAATTTCTCTTGTAATTGTGAGATTTGATGGATTAAATTCAATTACTGAGTTTTTATAAAAACTTGTAACAAATCCACGCGAGGAATTCAGAATATAGATTTCCCTTGGACTTCCATTCGGACCTAAATCAATTATCCCAAGAGATTCTCCTTTCTCAAGGTTTATTACTTCAATTTTATTACTTCCATCAACAGCGACATAACCTTTGTTATCATAAATAAACATACTATTTGCGTTATCACCTATTATTCTTCCATTTTTTTGAGAATAAAAATTGGTGATTGTATAATCGGTGTTTGGGTCATAAAAAGTGATTTCGCTGTTATTTTGTTGATAAAGCCCTTCGTTAATTACAAAAACTCCCTTTGTTATAGGCTGAGTTGGTTCGTTAGAAGTTTTTTTTGAACAATAATTGAAAAATAAAGAGAGAGCAATAACGAGTATGATAAATTGTTTTTTCATATTATACCTCCAGTTGAATTGTTAATCGGTACTCCCTTCCCGGCATCGGGAAAGATTGAATTAAAAGATATTGTTGATTAAATAGATTTTGAATTAAAAGATTAAATGTCAGTCTGAATTGTTTCAGATGAAAGGAACTCATAAAATTAAGATTGGAAATTAAAACTGGATCAAGGGAAAAGAGGATATCGTTATCTTCTGTGATAAATCTACGACCGAAATAATTAATTGTAAATTCTATTAATTGTGAAGTTGATTGAATATAGATTGATGTTGAGAATTTATGCAGAGGAATGTAGGGTAATTGTTTGTTGAATGAGTTGTCTGTTTCGCTCTGTTTTGATTTTTTTAATGCTTTAGTGAAAGTATAGTTTCCATTTAATTTTATGAATTTCGATATTTTTAATTCTTCTAAGTTAACTTCTACACCACTCGATTTAACTCTCCCTGCATTTCGTGGACTAAAAAATGCGACTCTTTGTGGTCGCCAGATAATTTTGTTATATACATCAAAAGCAAAGTAGGTAATCTCGAATGATAGAAAAGATGGATTGAAACGAAGTCCAAACTCGTAATTCAATATTTTTTCTGGTTCAAGCTCATTATTGGATAAAGATGTTAACCTTGAAATTGAATATTCATAAAAATTGGGCACTCTTGTACCCGTTCCAATATTAGCAAAGGTAATAAAATGATTTGGTAGAGATTGAATTGAAATGCCAGCACGAAGATTTGAAAACCGATAAGTAGTTTTATGATTGACTAAATCATTGACAATCGCATTGTTTGAAATAAATAATGCAAAGTTAAATCTTAAGTTCGATCCAACATTTTGTTCAAAATCTGTTACGAAATTCAGAGTTAAGGACTTACGTTTAAATTTATCCTGAAAATGTTGATCATCTTTTTTGATTTCCTGTTTATTTGAAGATTCCAGGCTTGTTGCAATACCTCCGGCAATTGTAAAAGGACGAGCATGGTATTGAAATAAGATTTTTGAATCTATTTTGTTATCATTTAACTCGAAATGAGTTGTCTTTAAATTTATATAGGATAGAGGATCTTCTATATGTAATTTGTTCGATTGAAATCCAATTATACCGTTAATCAAGATTCGATCTGACAAAAGAAATTTCGAATTAGTTGAATAAAATAGATTTTTTTCAATTTCTTTTGTACCACTATTTATATGACGATTTGATGAAACAAAGGTTGGTAAGCCCATTTTTTTATCTTTGAAATCAATGAAAGAATTAACCACTACTGGAATTTTGAAAACAGAAAATTGGTTGATAAAAGCTCCATTTACTGAGTTTTGATGAACATCAGAATTTTTTCTAATATCTTTTTCGTTGTAGAAATCATATGGGTAATCGTTTTTAACTGATTTACTTGATAAATTAATCCTGTAGTAAGTTCCATAACTTAGCCCAGCAGTCTTTAGATTGATGTTTTGATATCCGAAACTTCCTATTTGAAATTTCAATGATGTATTAATTGAATCTGATTTTTCAAATGGAATTAATTCTATCGCACCTCCAAATGAGTTATTCGAAATTACATCGAAATCATTTCCCTTCTTGATTATTATTTCTTTAATTTCCTCTGACGAAAATTTACTAAAGTCAAATACACCATTGATTGAATTGTTATAAATTAACCCATTAATAAATACATTCGTGTATTCTGCTCCGGCACCACGAAGAGATATTGTTTGCAAAGAACCTTCACCACCATAAGCTTTCAAAAATATTCCAGAAGAGGTAGATAGAATTTTTCCAACAGAAAGTGAATTTATTTTTTCGCTCATCATGATTTTTTTTGAATATGAGCTGTTGAATTTGTTTAGATGATTTTCAATTTTTTCACTAATCACTATGGTTGAAGTTGTATAAGTTTTTATGGAGTCTTCAGAAAGAGTGAAAGAGGGAATATACGGTGCACCATATGCTTGAAAAGTTTTTAAGCATAAAATAGTAAGGTAAAGAATTTTATTTAGAACATGTTTCATACTTATTCCGATTTATTTAAAACAAAAAACCTCTTCGAGTGAAGAGGTTAATAAAACTCATTTAGAGCTTTAGAAACCTTCCTTCCCCTCGAAGGAAAAGTTTCGAACTTTGCTGGCAGGTCTCCTGACTTGTGCAACATCATCAGCGCCTTCCCATTCCGAATGGATTCAGAACAGTGGCATTGTGCTGATGATTTTACGCACTCACAGTTGCGGGGCAGTATCGGATTTTCACCGATTTCCCTTTTAACCATCGTGGACCAGCAAAGTTATCAAAGAACTAATTCAATTTAACAAATCAGCATAACAAAAAAAATCAACTCACCTTAACTATAAAATTCTTTAATCTCGTCTTTATTTTTGGGAGTATATCTTTATTGAATTTTGTTAATCCTTCAGAAAATAAAAACATAAGTGCCCACATTATTATTACACCGAGTGAGGTTTCGATAACATTACATCTATTGCCCAGAAAATCTTTTACACCTCTATTCCAGGAACTTCCATATAACATCATGACATGAACAACATAAATCCACAAAGAATTTTTACTCGCATTGTAAAGAAATTTTGGAATCCTTTTTACATAAAGAGAAAAAATTGAAAAGAGACTTCCAAAAATTAAAACTGCTCCAAATCTTGCATAAAAAAGTGCCGGGCTCGTTTTCCAGAAGGTACTGAAACCAAATAACTTTATTTCAATAATGTTTATCAAAAACGCTGAAACTATGAAAAGTAATCCAATTTTCAACTGGACCTTGGTGAGAAGTAACATATCGGACAGATAACTTTTTCTCTGAAAATAAATTCCAACAGCTCCACCCAAGAATAGATAAGCTCCCCAGGGAAATAATGGGAATAATGATCCAGTTCTCTGAGTAAACCAGGATGCAAGAGGAAGCGGTAAAACTTCTTGCCAGTCAACGATGGTGGATAATGGATTACCGTATAAAAATAGTATTGAAATTAAAATTAATATTCTACCAGCATCGTATTGATATTTTCGGGCTATCATTTCCATAAAGAGAAAAATCAGAAGACTCGCTCCTATTAATTGGAGGATGTCGACGGCATAAAAAAGTTGTATCATCTGATATGTTACAGATTCCCAACTAACAATCGTGGGGGTGGGGGATTTCATCAAGTAACCAATTACAATTAATAATATAGCTCGTCGTATAGTTTTAATTTTTATTTGCCTAAATTTTTCAATTGAATCTGTTCTTCTGAATCGTACGCCATAGACAAAACCAGAAGCAAATAGGAAAAGAGGTGCAGTTAATCCCCTGAAAAATAACCAACTATTAAATCCAATCGAATCAGGTCTTCTAAAATCATAGCTGAGTAGAACATCGACAGTATGCCCATGCACCATAAGAAATATTGCACAGAAACGAAGTAAATCAATAAAGATAACACGACGGGAACTATGTGCAATTGTCAACTCTGTCCTTTCAATTATTTGATCAAAAATAAAAAATTGGATTTAATCAGTAAACTGCAATAGCTCACATCGTATTCTAAGTTTATATTTTTTTAATTCGTTGATTTATTCCGTTTTAGTTTGCTCTAATTTTTTTTCTAATTTTTCTCTCATTGTATTTATTGATTTAACAACAAGGAATAAAGCAAATGCAACTATTAGAAAGTTTATTAAAGTTGTAATAAAATTTCCATAAGCCCACACAACTGCGCCTGTTTGTTTTGCTTCTTCTAAGGAGGCCACTGGACCACCTTTTAATGTTAAAAACAAATCTTTGAAATCAACACCACCAATCAAAAATCCTAAAGGTGGCATGAGAATATCATTAACCAGTGAATTTACTACTGTTCCGAAGGCAGCCCCGAGGATGATACCGACTGCCATATCAATCATATTTCCTTTGAGAGCAAATTTTTTGAATTCTTCTAACATTTGAACCTCCTTTTTTTGTTTGATATTTGAATTATTTTTGTCAAAAATAATAGGAAAGTAGTATGAGAAAAAGATTTTTCATCATTATGTTGCTCATTTCAATTTTAGTTATTGCTGGATGTTTCCCCACACATTCCGCAGAGCACGAAAAGGTAGCTGGATTTTTTATGGGAATATGGCACGGCTGGATTGCACCTATTTCACTAATAATTGGCCTGTTTGATTCAAACATTAGAGTTTATGAAGCTAATAATACTGGATGGTGGTACGATTTTGGGTTCTATATGGCAATTATAGCTGGCTTCGGAAGTTTACAGTTGAAGAGAAAAAAGAAGATGGATTGAGTTCATCCTATCAACAAAGTACTTTCAATTGGTTTTCTTGTGTGAATGATGCATAGATAATTAGCATTCCATTACTTGGTGTTTAACGATAATAAAATTCCTATCATTTGCATAATGTTTCTAAAGGAAAAACCATTGTAAAGTCATTTATCCACAATCACTAAAATTTTTTTGACTATTTTTGTCAATAAAATTTGAGGATTTTATGAAAGTAAAACGAATTGGGATCCTAACTGGTGGAGGCGATTGTCCAGGGCTTAATGCAGTCATAAGGGGAGTAACCAAACCAGCTATTGAAATGGGTATGACAGTGATAGGAATTGAAGATGGTTTTGAAGGGCTTGTTGAAGGAAAAATGCATGAACTAACAAATCGAGATGTATCAGGAATCATTAATATTGGTGGAACCATACTTGGCTCTTCTAACAAAGGGGATCCATTTCACTGGCCTGTCGATGATGGCGAAAAAATCATCATTGAAAATAAATCAAAACTTGCGCTAAAAAATTACAAAGGTTGGGGTTTAGATTGCTTAATTGTTATTGGTGGCGATGGTTCGATGCATATTTCTCATCAGCTAATGAAATTGGGATTGAATATTGTTGGTGTACCAAAGACGATAGACAATGATTTAAACGGTACGGATTTAACCTTTGGTTATGATTCAGCAGTTTTTGTTGCAACCGAAGCAATTGACCGACTTCATACAACTGCATCTTCTCATCATCGGGTAATGGTAATTGAAGTTATGGGAAGATATGGAGGCTGGATTGCTCTTGGTGCGGGAATTGCAGGTGGTGCAGATGTAATTTTAATCCCGGAAATCCCCTTCAAATGGGAAGATGTTGCTGATAAAGTTATCGAAAGAAGTACCAAGGGAAAACGATTTAGCATCGTCTGTGTAGCTGAAGGTGCGAAACCTTTGGGTGGTCAACTTGTTATTCAGGAAAAAGATAAAAAGAGAACGGATCCCATCAGACTCGGAGGTATTGGACATCTAGTTGGTAAAAAAATTGAAGAGATGACAGGATTAGAAACTCGCGTTACGATTCTTGGTCACCTGCAACGTGGTGGGAGTCCAACTCCATTCGATAGAATTCTTGCAACACGATTCGGTACACATGCAATAGAAATTGCAGCAAAGAAAAAATTTGGTCAAATGGTTGCATTGAAAGGTGATAGAATTACCTCCATACCAATTAAAGAAGCAATCAAAAAGAAAAAGCTTGTTCCGATAAATAGTCAGATAATCAAAACAGCTGTTAAAGTTGGAACATGTTTTGGCAATAACGAGCTGACTTCATGGTAATCTATTCTGAATTCAAGATGCTATTTTGAGCAGATAATTTTGGTTTATATAATTTAAGGTTATTGAAATTTGAGGTTTTAGGATATTGAAAGCTGTCATAAAATTTTGTGACAGGTTTTTGCTCATGATGATTTGGTTAATAAACTAGAATAAACTCTAATCATTCCCGAAGATTTGTTTTTCTATTTCTAAATATTTTTCGTTCAGTTCTGTCCATTCCAGAAAATATTCATCAATCTGTTCAGAAATAATTTTGTATTCTTGGAAAATATTTCGATCTGATATTTGGGAATTTCCTTGCGATAGAACTAATTCAATTTCTTTTTTAGATTGTTCTAATGAAGTTATTTCGTTTTCAAGAAAATTAATTCGTGCTTTTATATCCTTAGTTAAGTTGTAAAATCTCTGTCTTTTTTCAGCTTCCAATCGTCTCTTTAGTTTTCGTTGATTAATTTCATTTGTATCAGACGAAGCCCTTGTATTTCCATAGGATAAAATTTGGTTAGATTCATTCTCTCTTAGTGTTAACAAATCACTTAAATTCCCATAATATAATTTTATTGTTTTATTTTTTACTTCTATTACTTTGTTTATGATTGGATTGACAAAATCAATATCATGGGAAACAATTACAAGTGTACCATCATAATCGATCAGTGCATCTTGCAAAATTTTTTTTGATTGTCTATCAAGATGATTTGTAGGTTCATCAAGAATTAAAAAATTAGCTTTTCTTAATAGTATTTTTAGCAGGAGTAATCGACTTTTTTCTCCACCCGATAGTACTTTTACTTTTTTGAAAACATCATCTCCATGAAAAAGGAAACATCCGAGCAGTTTTCTTACTTGCGATTGAGTTTTAGTTACATCAATAAATTCAACTGTCTCAAGGACTGAAAGCTCAGGATCAAGTTCTTCAATTAAATTTTGTGAGTAATAACCAATTGATACATTATAACCATAAATCACTTTGCCAGTGCTTACATTCTCAACACCCGCAAGGATTTTTGAAAGAGTGCTTTTACCCGAACCGTTCAAACCCACAATTGCTATCTTATCACCTCTATCAATCTGTAAGCTAATATTTTTTAAGACCTCTTTATCAAGATAACTTTTTGAAATGTTTTCGAGTTTTATGACAACTTTTCCGCTCTTTGGGATTTCATCGAAACTAAAATTTATTGTTTCGTTATCTGATTCAATTTCAATTCGATTAATTTTCTCGAGCATTTTAATTCGTGATTGAACCTGACTGGCTTTAGTTGCTTTATAACGAAATCTTTCAATAAATCTTTCTATGTTTTTAATTTTCTTTTGTTGGTTTTTATATTCTTGAAGTAACTGTTCTCTTTGAGCTTCGATGTAATCGTAAAATTTATCTGCATTCCCATTATATAAAATTACTTTTCCGACATGAAAACCAAGAGTCTTTGATGTAATAGAATTGAGAAAATGACTATCATGAGAAATAACCAGCAAAGCTCCCTTATATTTTTTCAAATAGGATATCAAAAACTCCAGTGAATCAAAATCAAGATGGTTAGTTGGTTCGTCAAGTAAAAGTAAATCGGCGTTTGAGAGTAATAATTTTGCGATCGCAACTCTAACCCTCCATCCACCACTAAATTCGGATAGTTTCCGAAAAAAATCTTCTTCTCCAAACCCGAGACCTTTTAAAACTTTTATCACTTCAGTTTTGTATACTTCCGGGTTTAATTGATGTAATCTCGTTTGAACATTTCCAAGTTTATCAATCAAAGATTTACTTGTTTTTATTTTCAATAAATCAAGAATTTCTTTCTCATTTTGTTCGAGTTCATAAAATTCCTTGTTAGCTTTATAAACTTCATTAAATAGGAATTCATCATTTGCATCGCTAATATAATCTTGAGGTAGGTAGCCGATCTTCAATCCTTTTTGAAAATTTATTCTACCCGATTCGGGTTCCGATTCACCAGCTAAAATTTTAAGAAGTGTCGTTTTACCACATCCATTTGGACCAACCACACCAATCTTATCAGATGGATTGATATTAAATGAAACGGAATGAAAAAGATATTCACCACCAAATTGAACTGAAAGATTTTCAACAGAAATCATTTATTTTCAACAGTATTTCGCTCGTTATTCTTTCTGGCAAATTCTATGGATTGCTGTAATGCTTCCAAGAACTTTTCGAAATCTTCTTTATAGAGAAAGATCTTAAATTTTTCTGAATCTGCTTCATTCCGTTTCTTCTCAGTTATGGTAATGTAAAGCTCAGATGTATTTTTTGTTGACCTGACATCAAAAAAGTAAGTTCTTCGTCCAGCTTTTACAATTTTTGTAAAGATTTCAGGATTATATTTTTCCACCTTATTACCCTCGCACTTTATTTTCTGATTATTGCAATCTTTCCTGTTGTGATTTTTTCGCCGTCTTCACTGAATGCAACAATAAAATAAATTCCGGAATTTACCATGTTTGAATTTTTGTCTCTTCCGTCCCAGAGAGCAATTTTACCACCCGGAGTTGAAATTTCATTTATTAAATCACCGGATGTTGAGAATATTTTTATCACAGAATTTTTTACAAGACCATCAATCAGCAAGTTATTGTTTTGAGCCTCATTAACGAAGAAAGGATTAGGATAGATTTTGAGTTTTTCAAAATTCTCCACAGGTTTGACGGAGAAAGAATTAAAACTCGCCATGCCATAATCTGTACCAATATAAACCGTTCCGCTGTTATTATCGATTGCTATGCTTTTAATATCATCGTCCGGTAAAGGAGAATTTTTTGTATTGTATTGTGCAATAAGTGAATTTCCATCTGGACTAAGTACCCAAACACCTTTTGTCGTTCCAATCCATTTATTATTTAATTGATCGACAGTGATACAGTTAATATATTGAGTCCTCAGAATATATACACTTGAAATTCTTTCCGTCGGTTTGAGTGGATTTGGAATTATATAAGCTCCTAAATTTGTTCCAACCCAGATTTCATTTCTTAAATCAACTGCAATACTGGTTAATGTTGAACCACCAAATCTATCAGAGGAAACAAGTCCCCATGTGGCTGGCATTTTTCCATATTCATTAAAATAGACAATACCTTCAACATCCTGATATTGTCCCTTTTTCTCTAAAAGAATCCATTTTGTGTCGTATTGATCAATTACAATATCTTCAGTAACAACAAGTTGTGGCTTAAATTCGTTAACAAAAAATTCCCATGTTGAATCAGGTGATAATTTAATTAGAGATCTATTATCACTTGCTCGATAATTTAACATCCATATATTCCCTTTCGAATCTTCTGCGAGAGAACGAATTACAACGAAATTTGGATTTTCTGATACACCGTTTAATCCAATAACATTTCCGCGATGAAATCTCACAAGTTGAGTATCGTTTTTAACTCTAATCACACCATTTCCCCAGCCCAACGCCCAGATTGTATTTCCTGAAGTAACTTTAACTCGATGAATAGCGTTAGTTCCCATTTCTGGAAATTCGAGAGTTGTATAATTTTTCCATTCGCCATTTGAGAGACGATAAAATCCTTTTAATACAACATCTTTGCCTGAAGCAGCCCAGACATTTCCTTTCTCATCAACAGCAATCGATGGGAAAAAGTTTGAGTTGGGTCCAGGTGGAATTATTGTCCTAATTTGAGTGCCATTAATTACAATTACACCACTATTAGTTGCTAAATAAATTTTCCCATTGTATAGATTGACTTCTCTCAATTCAACTAAGTAGTTTTCGTAGATTATTCTCATTGATCCGTTGTTATAAATGACAAGTAAATTATTTGTCAGTATAAAAAGCGAATCACCACTAACTTTTAAATCGTTAATTTTTTTATTGTTAAACAATTCTGGTGAAACAGCATAAAAAAATCCATTCCTGTAAACTACAACACCATTCGATGTACCTGCAAAAATTGAATCTTTAAATTTTACGATTGATGTTACATTATTATGAGTCAAACCATTAAGAGTTGTGAAATTCCACCACGAATTAGGATCGAGGTAATTTCTTGATGAAGATTTTTGGATAGCTATTCCATTTTCTGTAGCGACCCATAATGTATCGAGAATCAGAACATTGTTCACTTTTGTATCTGTACTGAATGAACCCAATTTTGTGTATGTATCTCCAAAAGAAAGCGATGCAGAAGAAATTATACTTAAACCAAAATCTGTGCAAGCGTAGATTTGATTGTTAGAATTGACGATTTTATTTATTTGTTTTTTTAGTTTGTTTGATAGAGCAATTGTAGAAATAGTTTTTATCGCATCGTTCTCTGGGAAGAAAATGGAAATATAACCTGATTTCGAACCCATCCAGATTTTACCTTCTGAATCTTTTGTAGTGCTCAATATCATCAAATCTTTCAATCCATTTAATAGATTATATTGAGTAAAATCTCCCTCAGGAGATAATTTAAATGCTCCACCTGTTGTTCCAGCCCAGAGATAATCATTCGAAATTGTGATTGAATTAATATCTGACTGATTTGTGTAATTCTCCCACTTTCCAATTTGAGATTGTACTGTTTCACAAAACAGTATAATCAACAGAACAAATATCTTTTTCATTAAAGTAACTCCGATAATTCAGTAAAAATGGTTGGATAATTTTACTCTACCTTATTCTTGATATGTTGAAAAATTTTTTCCATTTGATTTAAAAATAAACCAAATCTACCAAAATTTGAATAGTCATTTCTTAGGCCACCATGAAAATCAGAACCTCCAGTTTCGAGTAATGAGTATTCTGCGCAAATTTTTTGCAAAAATTTTACACGCGCATTTTTTATCGTGGGATGAAAAATTTCTATACCATCAATTCCAGCTTTAATGCATCTCGTTAGGTTTCCATCGGATATGTTATAGGGATGAGCGAGTATGGCAATACCACCGCAGGATTTAATTAATGCAATTACATGGTTTATCGAAGAATGATTTTTCTTTTCATATGCTTTAGAAAAATCACCAAGGTATTTTTGAAATGCCTCGTAGTATGTGGAGACAATTTTTTTCTTTATTAAAGCCTGAGCAATATGAGGTCGTGTTATGGGCTTACTCTCAGAAAAAGTTAGCACTTCTTCTATTGATAAGTCAACACCTTGTTCTTTAAGTTTTTTCAAAATTCTTTCTGCTCTGTGTAATCTCTCTACTTTAAATTGCTTAAGATAATATTTTAAATCACTGTTATGTATATCAATAAAATATCCAAGGATATGAATCTCGAGACCCTCAATTTCGCTGCTTACTTCAACACCAGGAATATTTTGAATACTATTATTTGAACACAATTCATTTGCCAATTTAACTCCGTCGATTGTGTCATGGTCCGTTATTGAAATCACTTTTAGATTTTTTGACAATGCCTTTTCTACTATTTCAGCAACTGTATATTTACCATCGGAAAAATTAGTATGTATATGTAAATCGACTTCTGCTTTCAATGTTATTCCAATATTTTGTGTTTTAATTTATATTTTCAAATTCTGATAAACAATTATGTTCAAATCGAATCTATACAAATTTATTTTAGAGTTTTATCCAAGAATTGATCAATAAAATCAGTAATTAAAATAATAACTAAAGTTAGGAAAATATTTTTAATTGTAGTTCATCTATAAATATATTAATTTAAAATTTCTGTATGAGAACAAACAGGGACTACTTTACTGTAATTAAAACTCGTGAAAATTTGAAACAGTAAAATCTTTGATGTGACTATCCAATAAATAAAACTATCTGAATTCGCTAATTGGATAAAGTTCACTCCTGATTATTTTCTTTTTGAAAATCTGAGATAAATTTTTGGATTATTTATGACTAAATAAATCCATAGATTTGTTATAAAGAACGGGAAAAAATTGAAAAGATCGACAGACCAACATTTCATGATTTGCATGAATGAAAATTGTAATAACTACCATCTGGTAAGTCCAAATGAACTTTATACACTCTCGATAAATAAAGATGCAATTGATGTTCTTTTATGTGATGACTGTAAATCAAAAAAAGATGAATATCACATAATTCAATGTATTAGCTGTAGAACGATAATCGAATTTATACCAATTCTTCCAGGAGAGATTTCTGAGATAATTTACATTGAAAAGTGTTCTAATTGTGGAGCCTCGTTAAACGATGAACTTAAGTTTATAGAAAAGCTATTTAAACACTTGCATGTTTAATACCTATTCTTCGGCGTATTTCATAAAAGATGATCGATGCAGAAATTGCAAGATTCAAAGATTCTGCTGAACCAGAAGAGGGAATGGTTACAAAATCATCACATAAACTTTCAACTTCGCTGGATAATCCTGTAGATTCATTCCCAAATACAAGAATTAGCTTTTCGGTAAATTCGTATTCAACAAGACTTTTACCTTTTGTTTTGGCTCCAATTAAAAAATACCCTTTTCCCTTAGCATCTTTTAAAAAATGTTTTAACTCAATGTTTTGAAAAATTTCTAGATGAAAGATTGAACCCATTGAGGCTCGAATCACTTTAGGATTAGTAAATTCAACGCTATTCTGACTTAGTACAATTGCACTAAGTCCGAACCAATCAGACGAGCGGATGATTGTGCCGAGATTTCCAGGATCAGAAATTCTATCGAAAGCACAAATAATATTTGTCCTGGTAAAGAGATTCGACAAATTAAATTTTTTCTTCTCCACAAATGCAGCAACCCCAGATGGTGTTGTTTCACTTGAAATTTTTTCAAACTCCCTAAGACTCAATTCGAACACATCACAATTTTCAAAGTTCTTAAAGGATTCCCATTTTTTAATCAAATTAAGATTTTCTCTTGTTAAATAAATTTCTCTCACTTTCCAATCTGATAAAAGAGCTTCAGTTAAAACTTTTTCTGTTTCTATCAAGAAACCATTTTTTTCATCCCTATACTTTTTAAGTTTTAACTTTGAGATATCTTTAAGATGTGATGAACTAATTTTTAATATCGTTCTGTTCGCTGGCATTATTCTCTGTGTTTAATTGTCTTATTTGAAATGATATCTTTAAATATTATTGGATTCAATTATTTGCGGTTTTAAACTGAAAAATTTGTGATTGATATGGTTTTAAATCCAGATATAATCCATTGAAAAACATTTCATCACCATCTCGTAGATATTCTTCATCACTTAATCTATCATTTATGATAAATTTTTTCCCGATTAAATCATAGCTATCGATTCTTACTTTGCATTGTGACTGAAATCCTGAGAGATTGATTACTACTAAATCCTTATTGCGTTTATCATCTTCGTAAAGATAAATCACAAAATTGATGAATGCAGGATTACCTTCCCATGCTGCAATTGGTTGCAACAGTTTAAAATAACCATTTGGAATTGTCGAATTTTTAATAGAATTAAAAAGCTTTTGATAAAATTTTTTTAACTCGCCATTAACTTGCTCATCATAAAGTCGTTTGAGTTGAATTGCATGATGGTATTTTCTTCCTTCTAACTGACCATCGTAAATCAATTTCATCGATGGAAGAGTGTAGATCAATGTAGCAAGTGATTTTAATCTTTCGATTGAGAACAAGTGAGAAGATCTTAATTCATCATGATTCTCTATAAATAAAAATCTTTTCCTCTTATAAGAAAATATTTTTCTGATATATTCATTAATCAAATCGAGTCGATTTTCAATTAACATATCGTAAAGTTTTTTCTCATAGACGAAATCAAAACCTAAATCAAGTAAATCGTCTTCTCTGCTCCAGTAAACTTCAGCAATAAAGATAAAATCCGGGTTCTGTTTTTTTACTTTTTTAATGGCTTCATGCCAGAATTCTTTACCAACCGGGACATAATCAGCAGGAAGTGGAAATTTTTTCCATTGATTAAAAAACACATCTGAAAGTAATAACATTGACATGTCACATCTAACCCCATCGCACTTCTGACTGAGCTTAATGAGTTCTTTTGTCATGAAATCCCTTACTTTCTTCGAACGGTAATCAAGTTGAAGTGTATCTTTCCATGGTGGTGAGTAAATTTCTTTTCCATGAGCAAGAAGATAATCTTTGTTTTTGATATTGATTTTTATGAATTCATCAGAATTGATAAAATCAAAATTTTGTGGAACATTTATGAAGAATTCGGGATGTTTTTGTGCTACTGGCGAATCTAAAGCAAAATGGTTTGGAACAAAGTCGAGAATTATTTTCAGTCCAAATTTCTTTATTAACTTATTTCTGAATTTTTGATAGACTTCTTCACCACCGAACTCGTTAGCAATTTTATAAGATTTAATCGCGTACGGCGAGCCAATGACATCGTCTTCATTCCAATCGGGTAGAGAGTCAGAATATTTTTTATGTAATTCTTTCATTGAAATAGAAATCTGTTTACTTGCATAGCTTGGCTCATAGATACCTAATGGCCAGTAAAATTCAACTCCCAATTTTTTTAATTCATTAAAAAAATCGTCTGGAATATCAAGAAGAGTAATAGTTTTGTTTTTATTCTTATTTGTTCGATTCAGGAATTCTCTGATATCAACTTGATAAACAATTTTATGGTTCATATCTAAATTGTGAAATATTTTGCCTCAGGATGATGAATTATAATAGCTGAAGTACTTTGTTCAGGAACCATTTGAAAACCATCTGTAAGCGTCACACCAACTCGTTCTGGTCTGAGTAACTTAAATAATTTTTCCTGATCCTCTAAATTTGGACAAGCTGGATAACCAAATGAATATCTCGAGCCACGATATCCTTGCTGAAAAAGTTTCTTAATATCTTTAGCGTCGTTATGGTGAATATTCAATTCCTCTCGAATTTTTTTATGCCAGTATTCGGCAAGAGCCTCAGCAGTCTCAACAGAAAGTCCGTGGAAAAAGAGATACTCTGTGTAATTATCATTCTCATAAAGAAATTTTGAGTATTCACTTGCTTCGTTCCCAACCGTTACAACATGAAATGCCACTACATCATGTTTTCTACTTTCTATGGGTAAAACAAAGTCGGAGATGCATAAATTTCTCTTATTTATCTGTCGTGGGAATGTAAATCTTATGTATTCTTCTAAATCATCTAAATGCAATTCGGAGGGCTCAATGTCCCAAATATTAAATAATTGTTCTTCAGTAATGAATTTAGGTTTGTAAACAATTATATCATTCTTCTCAGATTGTGCAGGGAAATATCCATAGACAACTTTTGGGACAAGTAGATTGTTTTCTTTGCATTTTTGCTTTAATTTCTCATAGATAGGTAAAACTTTCTCTTGAACCAATTTTTCATATTCATCATCGCTTAATTTTTTCTTTCTGAATTGCCATTGCCCTCTGAACAAGGCTACTTCGTTTACATATTTAAATACTTCTTCCAGATCAATTTTATCGACAATTTTAACTCCCCAAAAAGGTGGAACGGGGACATCATCGAGTAGGGTAACATTTGATTTTTTGAAAGCTTGGTCTTCATCATAAAATAAGAGTTTTGCTTCGCTTCCAACTGCTACATCCAAAAGTTCTTCTTTTGAAATTTCTTCTTTGCTATTGTGCGACATCAAAATTAATTCTTCAATGTTTTTTGATTTTATCTTTTCCATAAATTTTAATCCATCGAACGCATCCTCTGCATATTCAACATAACCTTTGTAGATCGATTTTAAATCTTGCTCCACAAACCTTCTCGTCAGAGCTGCACCACCAAGGACTACAGGTATTCTTAGATTTCTCTCATTCAATATTTCGAGATTCTCTTTCATGATTTGAGTTGACTTTACCAATAGACCACTCATCCCAATTGCATCCGCATTCTGTTTTTCAAATTCTTCTAACATCTTTTCGATAGGGCATTTGATTCCAAGATTGAAAACAGTATAACCATTATTTGTTAAAATTATATCAACAAGATTTTTTCCAATATCGTGAACATCACCTTTTACAGTGGCGAGTACAATTTTGCCTTTTGATTCTGTGGTTTTCTTCTCCATGAATTGTTCAAGATAAGCAACAGCAGCCTTCATTACCTCCGCACTTTGTAGAACGAATGGTAGTTGCATTTGTCCACTACCGAATAATTCACCCACAACTTTCATTCCTTCGAGTAAAATATTGTTAATTATATCAAGGGGAGAGTATTTTTTTAATGCTTCATCTAAATCCGTAGTTAGTCCAATTTTTTCGCCATCTATTATTCGATTTTTAAGTTTTTCCTCAATTGAAAGATGTTTCTTTTCGGTTTTTTCTTTTTCCTCCTCTTTTTTTTCTGCGTAATAAGCCATCAATTCCTGTAAAGGATCATAGACTAATTTTTTTTGTTTCTCTGCCATAATTTCTTTCAAATTTGTTATTAATTTAAACAACCAGTCTTTTAAAATAAATTCATTCAATTGAAGTTATTATTTATAATTGTACTGATAAAAATCATTAATTTGAAATACAAAATAGTGGTTTGCACCATGAAAAGAACTCTAATTTTGTTGCTCATATTTGTTCCAATCTTACTAAGCCAAGGCAAAGATACAGTAATCATCTTCTCTGAAGTGATGTTTTATAATTCATCCTCAATTCCGAATGGTGAATTTATTGAGTTATTCAACTCAAGTTACTCTGATACAATCGATCTAGCTGGATGGAAAATTAAATATTATACATCATCACCTGATAATATCATAGATGCTGGTTACGGCACAAAAATTTTACCTCGACAATTCGCAGTAATTTTTGAGAATGACTATACTGGTGGATATACAGTACCATCCGCAGCAAGAATTCTTAAAATTCATGACAATTCATTTGGAACTTCAGGTATGGCAAATTCAACCGATAGAGATATACACTTAATAAATCCTTCGAGCGATACTGTATGGAGCTATATTTATTCAGCAAACAATTCTACAGGATTTTCTGATGAAAAAATATTTTTAATTGGCGACAATTCTCCAGATAACTGGGCTAACTCGAGAGTTTTGAGTGGAACCCCCGGAAATTTTAATAGTGTCTCTCCGAAAGAGTTTGATTTAGGAATACTGAGAATAAATACAATTCCAGAATTTCCGGTCATCAATGATACTGTTGAAATTGTTACATGGATCAGAAACTTTGGTATTCGCACTGCAAATAATTTCTTCGTGATTTTTAAATACGATTTTGGGAATGATGGAAGTTACGAATTAACAATTAATTCAAATTCAATCACATCGTTATTACCTGATGATTCGATTCTTGTAAAATCAGATTCGCTCATAAAAGATTTGACAGGCGAAGTAAAAATTTTTTGTGAAATTAATTTTGGTCAGGATGAAAATAGAACCAATGATACACTGTCATTACTGATAAAACCCGGCTTAAAGAAAGGTTCTATAGTGATAAGCGAAGTAATGTTCGATCCTCGTACAGGCGAGCCAGAATGGGTTGAATTGTTTAATAATACGGGTAGTAAGATAAATCTTAAAGGTTGGAAAATTTCTGATGTTCTTGCCACACCTACAGTTGTAACTATTAATAACAACGATTTTTATTTTGAACCGTCATCATTTTTGGTTCTCGCGACGAACAACGCTATTTATAATTATTATGATTCAATTCCTTCTCCAGTTTTGATAGTTTCAATTCCATCCCTCAACAATGATAAGGATGGAGTTGTTATTTATGATGAAAGAGGTTCGATTATTGATTCTTTATTTTATTTTTCTAACTGGGGATTAAGTAAAAAATCCATTGAAAGAATTAGTTATCAAATCTCTACAAACGAAAAATCAAATTGGGTTGCATCAATTTCTGATAGCGGTGGAACACCAGGCGCAATGAATAGTGTGACGAACATCCAATCTGGCACTCCGGGGAATTTGATTATCAATGAAATTATGTATGAACCTTTGACTGGTTTTGCTGAATACTTGGAATTATTTAATGCTTCAGAAAAAACTATTAACATTGCTGGATGGAAAATATTAGAAGGTGGTGGAAAATCTTTTCTGCTGAGCTCTGGTAGTTTTGAACTTCATCCAAATCAATTCTTTTTGCTCTCTTCAGATTCGTCTATCTTTAGTCAGTTTGTTTATCTTTCAGAAGATGTAAATAAAAAGTTTATTAGAATCAATAATTCCTCAGACCTTTCATTTTCGAACTCAGGTGATTTGATTGTATTGCAAGACATTTTTGGAAACACAATTGATAGCGTTAATTATTCACCTACTTGGCACAATCCTGATATCGATGACTACAGAGGTAGATCACTGGAAAAAATAAGTCCAAATCTAAATTCCAATGATGGAAGAAATTGGTCAACATCTGTAAATTTTCTTGGAGGAACACCTCTTTTAGCAAATTCAATCTTTACGAAAAAGCTTCCTTCAAAATCTAAGATTGAAATCAATCCTAATCCTTTCTCACCAGATAATGATGGATTTGAAGATTTTACTTTCATCAGTTTTGAGTTACCATTAGAAACATCGCAAATTCGTATAAGGATATTTGATAGTGTTGGAAGATTAGTAAGAACACTTGTGGATAATGAACCATCTGCATCAAATGGCACGATTGTTTTTGATGGTCTTGATGATAACAAACAACCGCTTCGTATAGGAATCTACATCATTCTTCTTGAAGCAATCAATCAACAAAATGGTATTGTTGAGCAGGTTAAAAAACCAATAGTGATTGCCAGGCGGTTAAAATAATTAAAGAAATTTTACTCATTTGGTAAAACATTATTATCTAGTTAATCCAAAATGAGATTTTATTTTTTTACTGTCATCTAGGAAATTATTTTATCAAGATAAGTTTCATACCTCAAGATTAAGCTTGATAAATAATTGATTATTAGCGATTTTTGAGTAATACAAGGGAGGGTTTAGCTATGGAAACTTTAAAAATGAGTCCACAGAAAGATATAAAATCCAAAACCATTCGATATCTGATATTAACTTTTTTATTGGTCATAGCGATAATTTTTCTCTTTAAGTTAATATTCTCTTATACTCTTTAATTTCGATTAATTTTTTGCACATTTCAAAAACTTCTTCTCTTTTAATCAAATTTATATCATTTCCATGTGCTAAAATTCCGAATTTATTTCTTTGTAGTGGTCTCCACTCGTAATAGTTTTCATGTAGTTGAAGAGCAATTAAAAATGTTTCGGTGAGTCCAGCAAGATGCATCACACCTGTATCATTCGAAACAAACAAATCACATAAATTTATTGCTGCAATTAATTTTTTTACTGGATAATCTACCATGGTAATGAATGGGATTTTAAGATTATTTAACTGAGATTCAATAAGTTCTATAATTTCGCTGTCAATACTACCGCCAGTGATTAAAAAATTAGCTCTATAAGTTTTGTAAAGTTCGTTGATTAACCATATAAAATTATCCGTAGACCATATGTTTCTGGTTTGTCCTGCTCCGGGATGAATTCCTACTAAAATTCTTGATTCACCAAATTTTGATTTGATAAATCGCTGGATTTGAATCATTTCATTTAGATCTATTGGTGGAAATGAATTTAGAGTTTCACTTACGCTCAATTTAATTCCCAATTGCTCGATGACCTCTAAGTTCCTGAATATTTGATGTGTTTTGTTTTTTCTCCAGTGAAAATGATTTTTTAGGTTAAAGAGAAATGAGAGTTTGTTTTTTTCTGCATCTTTTGATTTTATACTCACTCTAAACTGTGCACCTGATAAAAATGCGATGATATTCGAAGTAGTAGAAAACCGAATCGTCGATGGTACTATAACGAGATCAAATTTACCTCGTCTTATATTTCGAATGATTTTCAATTGTTTAAGAAATGAAGATTTATCCAAAATTAAAATCTCATCAATATATGGGTTTATTTCCTTAAATGGTATTGAATAATTTGTCCTGGATGCTAATAATGTAATTTTTGAATTTCTAAATGTCCTTTTTAATGCATAAAAGGAAGGAGTTGAAACAAGAACATCACCAATCTGGTTATGTTTTCTAATTACGAGTATATTCTTAATTTTATCAAATTCGAGCATTTTTATTACTGTTATTTGAATGAGGTATTAATATTAGGTAATTTTGTAAGGAAAATTACAAATTTAATATACTAATTTCGATTGGAACGAAAATTTGAGAACTATTTTTATTACCCTTTGTCTAATTTTTTTCAGTCTAATGTTTTCATCCTGTGTAAAAGAGGTTTCAGAACCGATAGAACCATCTGTTTTAAAGAAATTAAAATTACTTCCTCTGGAACCAGTAAATGTTATCTATTTGAATTTTAATAAAATCAAAAAATCAAAATATTGGAAAGATTTTGTTTCATCTGATTACACAACAAACTCTAATGAAAATGTAAAGATTTTTGACTCACTTGGCATTAATTTTATTAAAGATATTGATGAAATTATCTTAGCAACCGAGTGGGATGGTAAAAATACAATTATAATTTCTCTGAACAAGCCTTACCAAAAGTCCGAACTAAGTGAAGTTATAGGTGATTTTTCTCTCGTTAAGCTGAGTGATCGAATACTTCTTATCATGAATGATCAAATCAGATATAGGAAAATTAAAGAGGGTAGATTCGAACCAAGTTTTATTGAGCATCCCCACTTCAGACGAATAATCAATTCAATTAAATACAAAGATCATTTTTGGTTTTTCACGAGAAACACAGCAATTTTTTTGAAATCATTGAAAGATAATTTCAAAGAAAGCGAAAGTTTAGAAAATCTCTTTCGTTCGATAAATTTTATAATATTCTCTATTAAATTGGAAAATGATTTTTATTTAAATTCCCATTGGGAATGTACTGATGAAAATAAAGCATACTTACTAAAAAGTGTTTTAAATGGTTTTATTTCGATACTGGCTTTAACACAGCCAAATGATCCTTTTATCAGAGAAATTTCAAAAGCTAATTTCTATGTGGATAGAAAGGGAGTAGAAATATTAATTAAATTTTCAAGAAAATATATTGATTTAATTCGGGAATCAATAATAGCGAAGAAACTAAAAGAATTGGTAGGATAGTATGAGCGAAGAAAAAAAATTCAAATTACAGGACTTGATTGATGAAATGCCACTACCTCAAGTTGAGGGTGAACGAATAGAGGTGGTTGGCATCATTGGTGGTGGTATAATGGGCTCGGGAATAGCACAAGCTGCATCACAAGCTGGACTTGATGTAATCATCGTTGAAAAAGATGAAGCAGGTGCTGAAAGAAGTCAAAAACGACTGAATGAAAGTATGGATAGAGAAATTCAGAGATGGGGTATGACTATTAGCGAGAAAAAAGCAATTTTACAACGAATTAGATGGACCATTGATATAAATGAAGTGAAAGAATGCGATATAATCATCGAAGCCGTTGATGAGGACTTAAAACTTAAGCAGGAAATTTTTAGCAAGCTCGACCAAATTTGTCCACACGACACAATTTTTGTTTCAAACACCTCTACATTAAGCTTATCAAAAATTGCAGAGAAAACCACTCGAGGTGATCGTACAATTGGAATGCATTTTCTTAATCCTGTTCCAAAAGTTCCGGTGGTAGAAATTGTTCGAGGAATTGAAACTTCAGATGAAACAACAAACATTGCCAAATCTTTTGCAAAAAAACTTGGTAAAACTCCAGTCGAAGTTTTCGAATATCCCGGTTTTATTACAACACGAGTAATCGTTCCATTCCTTAATGAAGCAATGCATATATTAATGGAAGGTTTAGCTACAGCAGAAGGTATTGATACAGCTACAAAATTGGGTTACAATCTCCCAATTGGACCACTCGAACTTGCTGATACGATGGGACTTGATGAGATACTTGCATGGATGGAATCACTCTGGCATGAATTAGGTGAACCAAGATATCGACCATGTCCACTTTTAAGAAAATATGTAAGAGAAGGGAAATTAGGTAAAAAATCAGGAGAAGGATTTTTTAAGTATGATGAACATGGAAGAAAAATCTCACAATAATTGAAGGTTAGAAGATGAAAGTATTGGTTTTAAATTGTGGAAGTTCGTCAGTAAAATATCAATTTATCTCAACTGATGACAAAAAGGTATTAGCAAAAGGTTTGATTGAAAGAATCGGATCTTCAAGTGCAATCTTAACTCATCAACGATATGATGGAGATACCATAAAAATTACAGGTGAAATTCTTGATCACGATATCGCTATAGAATATGTCATTGCTGTTCTATTGAGTAAAAATCATGGTGTGATTAAAGATAAAAATGAAATTGAAGCGGTTGGTCACCGTGTTGTCCATGGAGGTGAGGATTTTTCAAGCAGTGTTTTAATTACTGATCATGTAATTCAAGTTTTAAAAGATAATATTGAACTTGCTCCCTTACATAATCCGCCAAATATAAAAGGTATTGTTGCTTGTCAAAAGCATTTACCCGGAATTCCCCAGGTTGGTGTATTTGATACAGCGTTTCATCAGAAAATGCCACCCAAAGCTTACTTATATGGAATTCCATATGTATTATATAAAAAGTACAAGATTCGAAGATATGGATTTCATGGAACATCCCATCTTTTTGTTTCAAAAAGAGCTGCTGAATTAATGAATAGAAGATATGAAGAGTTAAAAATTATAACCTGTCATCTGGGTAATGGGTGTAGTCTCGCTGCAATTAATGGTGGGGTCTCTGTTGATACTTCAATGGGATTCACTCCCCTTGAAGGGCTATTGATGGGAACTCGATGTGGTGATTTAGACCCTTCTATCCCACTTCATGTAATGGGTAAAGAAGAACTTACACTTGCTGAGGTCAATACGATGTTAAATAAACACAGTGGCTTGATGGGGATCTCAGGTGTTTCAAATGATATGAGAGAAATTATAAAAGCAATGAACGAGGGAAATGAAAGAGCAAAATATGCTTTCGAAGTATTTTGTTACAGAATAAAAAAATATATAGGTGCCTATATTGCTGCTATGGGTGGAATCGATGCTGTCGTTTTCACTGGTGGAATCGGTGAAAATAGCATCGAAGTGAGAAAAGAAGTTTTATCAAATCTGGAATTTCTCGGTATTGAATTAGATGAAGAGAAAAACAAATTAAATGAAGGCGAGAGAGAAATCTCCAAAAATAATTCTAAGGTAAAAGTTTTTGTAATCCCAACGAATGAAGAACTGGTCATAGCACTAGATACTTCAAAGATTGTTAATGAAGTGAGAGAAATGGCAAATTAATTTCTTAATGTTACTATGACATTAAATGATTTCCTTTTAAGTTTTATTCCACTCTTTGTAGCAATTGATATCATCGGTACTGCTCCAATTTATCTTGCATTAACAGAACCATTCGAAAAAAAAGAAAAAAGAAAATTAGTTATTCAAGCAGTAATAACTGCATTTATACTAGCTATGATTTTTATAGCTACTGGCAAAGTTATTCTCGATTTTATGGGAATCACATTAAATGATTTTAGAATTGGTGGAGGACTTGTTTTATTAATTCTTGCTATAAACGATTTAGTTTTTGCAGGAGAGGAGACAAGAAAACCTCATGGTACGATAGGAATTGTGCCATTGGGAATTCCATTGATTATGGGTCCAGCTGCACTGACAACAATTCTTGTTATATTAAATAACAATGGATTGCTTCCAACTATTCTGTCTGTATTCATTAATCTTTTAATAGTTTTTATTATCCTCTATTATGCTGAGAAAGTTGTTGATTTAATTGGTGAATCTGGAGCTAAAGCATTTGCAAAAGTGGCATCTTTATTCCTTGCAGCGATCGCAGTTATGATGATTCGTGTTGGTATACTTGAAGTAATAAAAGAACTGAGGTAAGTAATTTAAATAAGTACGGTAACTTACTCGTCATTTATCTTGAAAGCGCAATCCATATCATCTTTACTAAGGTCTGGTCTGTATATAACCTCTAAATGGTGTAGCAGATTGAATTGTTACGAAAGCATCTTTATCAATACTCTCAACAATGTTCAATAATTCTTCTTGTCTTTTCCTCGCAATTATTGTAACTATTATAGTCTGACCACCACTTCCACCTTCTGCAGGTAAAATAGTTACACCGAATTTATTCTTTCTTAATTCATTTGCAATTTTATCTGAATAATAACGGGAGATAATGTATACCTGAACATGACCCATTCCAAATTTCTGTTCAAGGGTGATGCCAATTATATTTCCTAAACCAAATCCCGTAGAATATCCGAGGATATTCCACAAATTATCTATGTGGAGCATAATATGTCGGATTGCAAAAATCCATATTGTGACTTCGATAAATCCTAAAATTCCAGCAAGGTATTTTCGCCCTTGAACAACCATCAAGGTGCGAATAGTACTTATAGTTACATCGACTATTCGCATACACATGATCATAACTGCGCTGATTAATATTTCCATTTTCTCACTAAACCAAATTATTCTTTTACTAAAATAAATCAAATAAATCTTACATAAAGTGATACACTTCCTGTAAGTAAAATATTACAAAAATATAACTAAAATTCATTGTAAATTGAAGATATTAATATTACATTATAAGGCAATTATAAATTTTATTTATTGTATATAAAGCATGCAAAAATTAAGGGTCAATTTTTTCTTCAGAATAATGAATCTAATCTTTATAGCATCAGTGATTATTTCAATCATTTTGATATTTATATCTCTATATTTATGGAATTTTGAGTTTGAAATACAAACAAAATTATCTCAATTTAAGAAAATAGTTCTTGGTATTTTTATTGTTCTTTCTTCTTTTTTATCACAATGGATTTATAGGAGGAATTTGAAAAGGATTAATCCATCTGATCAATTGATTGTTAAATTGCAGGCATATCAGATAGCAGTAATTTACAGACTTATTATCCTTGAGTTTACATTAATAATAACAATTCTATTTTTTATATTTACAAAGTTGTGGGCACTTCTTATAATTATAATTGCACTTCTCGTTATAATTATTTCTATAAAACCCAATCGTAAAAAGTTCATTTCACTTGTTAAACTTTCGGAAGAGGATAGAATAAGTGTGTTGAGTAAGGATAGATGAATTCATACCTAATGATGAATTCTCCCGCGAACAATCAAACCTTCTCAAACACATTCATATAAGTATCATTCTCCACTCATAACATACTTGAATATTAGTGTATTTTGGAATTGAATAAAGAAGAATTGAAAAAAGTTTCGTGTAATAAATTTAACAATTAAATTTTTTACTGAGTGCTATTTAATACTAATTGATCATTTATAATCTAAATTTTTGATGTCTTATTTGAAGAGTTTACAACTTATTTATAATTTTCAGTATGAATCAACCTATTTATTATTTGAATGATAATTTTATCGAAAAGGATAAAGCTGTTATCTCAGTCACGGATATTGGATTAATTAGAGCATATGCGGTTTTTGATTACCTGAAAACATATTTTGGTGAGCCTTTCCATCTGAGTGATCATGTAAATCGATTATTTAATTCAGCTAATTTCATTGGATTACAAATTCCAAAAACCAAGACTGAAATAAAAGAAATCATTAAAGAAATAATTAAAATTAACAAATTTCAAGAATCAAGTATTCGCATAATTGTAACGGGTGGTGAGAGCAGCGACGGAAAGAAAAAAGGCAAACCAAATCTAATCGTTACCTGTGAACCAAGAAATGAAATCGATAAATCATTTTATAATGAAGGTGTTAAAATAAAATCGGTTCAAGATTTCAGGGAGGCACCTTTTGCCAAAACAGTTAATTACACTTTGGCAATCAAATATTTGAATGAATTTATTCCTAAAGGTTTTTTTGAGGTGCTTTATATTCATAATTCTAAAATAACTGAATGCACTTCAAGCAATATCTTCTTTATAAAAGGGAAAAAAATAATTACTCCCAAGGACGACTTATTGATTGGTATAACCAGACAGATTGTGATTCAGCTGGCGTCAAAATTTTTTGATATTGATGAGAGAGATGTATTTAGTTATGAGCTTTTAGAATTTGATGAAGCTTTTATTACATCAACTGACAAAGAAGTTCTACCAGTAACTCAAATAGATAATTATATATACAATAAAGGGAAAGTGGGTGATAAGACTAAAGTTGTGATGAAATTATTCAGGGAATATGTAGAATCGAAAATATGGGTAGAAAAATAGATTATGCTTTATAGATTTTACTACCAAATGTTAAAGGATAACCATCAAAACTTTTTTCCATAGTTAATAAGTAGTAATAGGTTAAACTTCAATTCCAAGTCCTTCCCTAACGAGAATTCCAATTCCAAATGTGATAACAGTTACAATTAGATTAAGTATAACCATTTCCAGAAATCTGTTTTTAAAAGAATAATCCTTTGCTATAGAAATGTAATAGTTAAAAATAAAAATTATCAAAATAGCGATTGAAATTGTAACTGGTAATGCATAGAAAGGATTCGATAGGAGCAAATAGGGTAAAACTAAAAGAATAACTGTAATGATATATGCGATTCCAGTGTAAAATGCAGATTTTAGGTAGTTCTTATTATCACCTTCAGCTTTTTCAGACAGATAGTTTGATGCAGCCATTGAGAATGATGCTGCAATACCAGTGATTAATCCGGCAAGTGCAATTATCTGATTATTCTGGATCGCAAAAGTTAATCCCGCGAGGGCACCCGTTAGTTCAATAAGAGCATCGTTTAAACCGAGTACAATAGAACCTACATATTTTAATTTTTCTTCATCGAGCATATCAATAAGCTGATTTTCATGAGAATTTTCTTCGGAGATTATTTTTTCTGCTTCAGGTAATCTTTCAACGATGGTTGAGTAAAATTTTTCAGCTTTTTGCTCGCCTTTTTCCATTAGTTTTATACTGAATGTAATTCCAAAAATTCTTGCCATTAAATTATAAAGATAAACTTTGAATCTATTCGGTTTTACTTCTTTATTTGTGATCCTTTTCCAATAATTATAATGTGCTAACTCATCGTTAGCAATTTTTAATAATACATCAGAATTGTTTTTATCTTTAATCACTCTTGATAAGTAACTATAAACATAAAATTCTGTTATCTCGTTTTTTTGAATCAACATGAGTTTATTCATCAAATCTTTATCAAGAGTCATACATGTCTCCTTTTTATAGTTTAACTTGTTTGAAAACTTTGTTTAAGTTTTTCAGTACGATCAGCGAGTTTGAGCTGCTCGATTAATTCGTCTAAATTTCCATCAAGTATTTCCTGAAGATTATAAAGTGTTAACCCAATTCTATGATCCGTTACTCTATTTTGAGGAAAATTATAAGTTCTAATTTTATCGCTTCTATCGCCTTTTCTTACCATAGACTTTCGTTGTTCTGCTAATTCTCTATTTTTTTCTTCCATTTGTAAGTCATACAGTCTTGCTCTTAAAACCTTCATTGCTTTGATTCTATTCTGTAATTGCGATCTTTCATCCTGACATTGTACAACTATACCGGTAGGAATATGCGTTATTCTAACAGCGGTTTCGACTTTATTAACATTTTGTCCACCTGCGCCACCACTCCTGAAAATGTCAATTCTCAAATCATTGGGATTAATCTCTACTTCGACTTCTTCAGCTTCAGGTAAGACAACCACAGACGCAGCAGAAGTATGAATCCTTCCACTTGATTCAGTTTTTGGAACTCTTTGAACCCTGTGGACGCCACTTTCATATTTCATACTTCCGTAGGCTTCGTTACCCTGTAACATAAAGATGGCTTCTTTAATTCCACCAATACCTGTATCGCTTATATCTATTAAATCTATCTTCCAACCTTTGTTTTCTGCATACCTTGTATACATTCTAAATAAATCAGCTGCAAAAAGTGCTGCTTCTTCACCCCCAGTTCCCGCTCTAATTTCAACGATGCAATTTTTTGAATCGTCTGGATCTTTTGGTAGTAATAACATCTTCAATTTTTCTTCAAGCTCTTCAAGTTGAGGTTCGAGTTCATCCAATTCTAACTTTGCAAGTTCAACAAGCTCAGGATCCACTTTAGAATATATTATTTCTTTATTTCCTTCTATATTTTTCTTTATTTCCTTGTATTTCCTATAAGTTTCAACAATTTCTTCGAGTTCGCTTCTTTCCTTTGTTAGCTTAATTAATTTTTGTTGATCAGATACAATGTCAGGATTCATCAATTCCTGATTTATCTCTTCAAATCTTTCAACAAGTTTTTCTAAATTCTCAAACATTTTTGTCCACCTTTATTATTCAAAAATAGAAAAAGTTTTATGCTTATTAAATAATTGAATCTTGTGTTTCGATAAGTGGAAAATTTTATAGTAATGATTTTCGAGCTAAAATTTCGGAATCATACAGAACGAAGATTTCCCTTTCCTGTATTTTCTATAAAAGATATAAATGATTACTGCCAGTGAAATGAATATCAAAACTGGATTGAATAATAAAATGAAAAACATCAATAAATCCTGAATCATGTAACTACTACTTTTATTAGGAAAGGTTTTTGATTGTACTAAAAACATGGTATGTTTATCATTAAACCATCGTAATGGTGGTAATGAGGTTAGTTCAAGATGATTGTTATAGGGTATGTATAAGATATTATCAAAGTAACTGAAATAGGATATATATAGCTCCTCGAGTGGAATTTCAAATTTCGTTTGATTTCCCTTTTCAACTTTAATAGAATCAAAATAACCTTTATGAATCAAATCATACAATTCAATTGAAGAGAGATATTGTTCATTATTCTTAAAAGTTACATTGAAAGTAGGATCGCTTATTATCCACTTCCTTCTGGTTTCATCCCAGATTTCAATAAATGTATGTTTATCCCATGAATCGAAAATTGATCTGGTTACTGTAGTTAGTCTACATTTAAATCCGAGCGCAGTCAAAACATTCCCATATAATTTGGAAATTTCACCACATAAGAGATATTCACCATTTTTCAGATATTCAAATAATTCAAATGGATTATTTGAAAAATATACCTTATTTTTTTCTGTTTTTCTACATGAAATGTTAAGTAATTGTTCTCTAATTTGTTCTGCCTCTTCGTAACTAAATTTATTGACCCCAGATACTGGAAAATATTTTATTAACAACTTTAATAAATCTTCGGAATAATGATCCATGTAACCAAAGACAGTGTAACTTTTTTCACTTTCAAACTCCTCTTGCGACATTTTTTTATACTTACTCAAAGTAAGCAGATTAAAATATCTTGAACCTATAAGAAAGATCAATTCGGTTAAAAGAAGTATTGAAAATAGTATTATTAATAAAGTTCTCTTTCTAATCGACATTTTCAGCAATAAGATTCAATTTATTAGATAAAATTCTTTCCGAATAGGTTTAATCAAAATATTTTAAGAATCATGTTTTTTATAGAAAGAGGTTCAGAAGTTTTTCTTTTAATAGACTAAGAGAACTTTTTATTTAAGTTGAAATTTTTTCCGAAGTATAGAACTCATTCATATTTGAGAGCCGACTGATTTATTCGATAGGTTTCACTTATTTTGAATTTATTGTGGTTTATATAATTTTTATATTTGGCTTGTGATTAACTTTAATTAGCAGAGAACTAACACATTCTATTCTCTCAAATAACCCGTTGAATGGAGTAGAAATAATATGAAAGATTTCATCACATTACTCAATGAGAGAGTTTTGATTTTTGATGGTGCAATGGGTACGAATTTGCAGAATCAAAATCTTAGTGTGGACGATTATGGTGGAAAAGAATACGAAGGTTGTAATGAGTATTTAATATTTTCTAAACCTGATGCTGTAGAAAGAGTTCATTTAGATTTTCTTGAAGCTGGTGCAGATATAATTGAAACAAATACTTTTGGATCAAATGAAGTCGTTTTATCAGAATATAATTTACAACATCTATCTTATGAAATTAGTAGAAAAGCTGCTCAACTAGCAAAAAAACTTACATTAGAATTTTCCACAAATGAAAAACCGAGATTTGTCGCAGGTTCAATTGGACCAGGGACAAAATTACCTTCATTGGGACATATTACATTCAATGAACTTGAAAAAGCTTACTATCCACAAATTTCTGGATTAGTTGAAGGGGGAGTTGATTTATTATGCATTGAAACATGTCAGGATTTATTGCAAATAAAAGCAGCACTCGCTGCATCAATGAAAGTTTTTGAGGAGAAGAAATTACGAATTCCAATCATTGTTTCTGTGACAATCGAAACTACCGGTACGATGTTGATGGGAACCGATATTAGCGCAGCACTCACAACATTAGAACCATACGATATAATCGATGTTATTGGAATGAATTGTGCAACCGGTCCAAAAGAAATGAGTGAGAATGTACGATATCTTTGCCAGAATTCACCTAAACCCGTTTTTGTAATGCCAAATGCTGGTATTCCTGAAAATATTGCTGGGAAAGCCTGCTATCACTTATCACCAGATGAACTCGTACATTGGTTGTCTCATTTTGTTAAAGATTTAGGGGTCAACATAGTTGGTGGATGTTGTGGAACAACAAAGGAACACATCAAAAAATTGGCTGACAATCTTTCAAATTTAAAACCAGCAGTTAGAAATTGGAGTTATCAACCTTCTGTTTCAAGTAATTTCATAAGTCAACCTCTTAGGGTTGATCCTGCACCAGTTCTCGTAGGAGAAAGGTGTAATGCAAATGGTTCAAAACAATTCAGAGAATATTTATTAAAAGATGACTACGAAGGAATGCTACAGGTGGCTAAAGACCAGATTAAGGAAGGCGCTCACATGATTGATGTTTGCGTTGCTTATGTTGGTCGTGACGAGAAAAAAGATATGATTGAGTTTGTTAAAAGATTAAATACACAAGTAATTTTACCAATAATGATTGATTCAACTGAATACGAAGTAATTGAAGCTGCACTTGAGCACTATTCTGGTCGATGTGTTATCAATTCAATCAATCTCGAAGATGGAGAAGAGAGAATATCTAAAGTACTTCCACTTGCAAAAAAATTTGGTGCTGCTGTGATAGCTTTAACGATTGATGAAGAAGGAATGGCTAAAACAGCTGAGAGAAAATTATCAATTGCGAAAAGAATTAGAGATATCACCATTAATAAATACAAATTAAGAGAACAGGATTTAATATTTGATCCTTTGACATTTACACTTGGAAGTGGAGACGAAGAATTCCGAAGAAGTGCGATTGAGACACTTGAAGCGATTAGATTAATAAAACAAGAGATTCCAGAATCTAAAACTATCCTTGGCATAAGCAATGTTTCTTTTGGATTAAATCCAAAAGCAAGACATGCACTAAATTCAGTTTTTCTCTACCATGCAGTGCAGGCTGGATTGGATCTTGCTATTGTTCATGCCGGTAAGATTATGCCACTAAATAAAATTGATGAAAGAGGTAAACAATTGTGTGAAGAGTTGATTTTCGATAAACGTCGCTATGAATATGTAGGGTGATTAATTAAAAAATAATTTTGTAATAATTACTAAGCAGAAAATTTATTGAAGGTCTAATAAAAGTTGGGAAGATAGATTAATAAAATTTCTTGCATAAAAAAATAAAAGAGAATTTAATTACTTTCCCAGATTATCAGCTTGCAGTGCACCATAATGGGTATTCAATTAGTCAGCATATCATTCAAATAATCTATCAGAATTCCACATAGTACCACTCAATAAATCTGCTTTTTTGATTTTCAGGACATTTAAAGCTAGATCAGTAGTTTCTCTGCCTCGAGGTGTACGTTTCAAAAAACCCTGTTGGATGAGAAATGGTTCGTAAACTTCTTCAATCGTACCAGGATCTTCGTTAACAGAAACAGCTAATGTGTTTAATCCTACCGGACCACCTTTGTACTTTAAAACAATAGTTTTCAAAATTTCTTTGTCCATCTCATCGAGACCATATTCGTCTACATCAAGACTAGTTAATGCTTTCTGTGCGATTTCAAGATTTATTTTACCCAATCGTTCAACATCTGCAAAATCTCGAGTTCGTTTCAACAATCTATTTGCAATTCTTGGTGTACCTCTGGATCTTCTTGCAATCTCATATGCTGCGTCTTCATCTATCTCAATTTGTAGTATTTTTGAGGAACGTTTCACTATTTGAAGCAAATCTTCTGCAGTATAATAGTCAAGTCGTGAGTTAATACCAAATCTATCTCGAAGTGGCGAAGTTAATAAACCAGCACGGGTAGTTGCTCCAATCAATGTATATTTGGGTAATTTAATCTGTACTGTTCTTGCATTAGGGCCGGAATCAATCATGATATCAATCTTAAAATCCTCCATAGCCGAGTAGAGATATTCTTCAACAACTGGACTTAACCTGTGAATTTCATCAATAAATAAAACAGAATTTTCTTCAAGGTTAGTTAAAATTCCAGCAAGGTCACCTGGTTTTTCGAGAACTGGCCCGGATGTGGTTTTTATTTTTACACCTAATTCATTAGCAATTATGTGTGCGAGAGTTGTTTTACCAAGACCGGGTGGCCCGGTTAATAAAACATGATCCAGTGATTCTTTTCTAATTAGAGCAGCTTCAATGAAAACTTTAAGATTTTCAACTATTTTCTTCTGCCCGACAAATTCATCAAATCTCGAAGGTCTTAAATTTTTTTCGAGTTCAATATCTTCATTCGACCTTATGGGAGTTATATTTTTTGATTTTCTCATATCTTAATTTAATAAGAATACAATGGTCAAACAATTTTTTTTCGATGATGAAATTTGGTTAGAAGTTTGTTGAACAAATTATAAAATACATTCTACTTCTAAGTGATAGAATAAATCGCATCTCTGCCCGATTTAAAAAAACTTTTAACTAAATGACCAGGAATTGTTTATCATGAAAAATCAATAAGCTTCCCACTCAAAGCAAAATTTTTAAGAATGTTTACCATTTCAAGAATACGCAAAGTGATAGTCTTTATTATAATAATCAAGCATATAGTAAAAATTATCTCGGTAAGATCAAACATTCGAGTACTTTTAATTTTCGAGTGAAATAATTACTAACTGGAAAATCAGATTGAAATATTTGATGTTGCAATCATAGCATCAGCATTTTAATATAAAAAGATTATAATAGACAAAATTTTATATCACTTGAAATATAGTTAAGTTAATTATAAATAAGACATTTAAAAATTTTCGGGAGGTCAAAATGTATCTGTATGCAAAAATTGTTTTCATCAATGTTTACTTATTTCTTTTTACAATCAACTCACTGATTAATGCACAAGTGGGAACTGAATTCCCAATCGAAGTCACACCAGATTCATGTTTCGCTTTGAGCTTCGCACACGATGAAACTAAATATATGATCACGATGAGAAAAGAGAACGGCTTTTCTGGTGCTGACATTGTTATCCAATTCCATTCTAAAAACGATCATTCATTGATTGGTAATCCGATCAAATTGGGTAATACTAATTATGGAAGCAACGATTTCGATCTGGCAGTTACCCAATCAGCTTTCGATGGTTCAAGATATCTTGTTGTATGGACTGATGGTCCACAAGGTGGAATAAACTATAGATTTATAAATGCACAAAATTTTGAATTGAGCTCTTTGTTTACAGATGCTACTCTACCAATCACTCTTGGTGGTCTTAATGTACTGCATTACAATTCAAATACTAGCAGGTATCTACTGGTTTCAACAATAGAGGGCACATCAGGTGGGTATTATCCTATTTTTAATTTCATCTACCCGAATGGATTTATCTCAAATTCTAACTCAATTACAAATTTTGCAATTCGAAAAGAAGTAAGTGTTGCTTATGGTAATGGTAAATATCTAGTTGGTTTCATTAAAGAAGATTATCAATCGAGTGATTCAGAAGTTTATGGTCAATTATTAGATGAGAATGGTGCGCTAATAGGAAGTCCCTTCGTGATAGACGGTAGTTCATATCCGAGTGATAACCCATTATTTGTAATTTTTGATGGAACGAAGTTCGTTTGTTTCTTCCCAGATGAGGAACCAGAGGGTTGGAAGATTTATGCGAAAAAGATTTCACTGGATGGAAATGTTGATCCCGTTAGATATCTTATCTCGACGGATGGTCATTTAACCCCTGTTGCAACATTCGCAAGTGGAAAATTTCTTGTTAATTGGACAAAGATTCCTACCGGTCCTGGTGTACAAGGCTATGTAAAAGGCAAATTTCTGGATTTAAATCTAAATGCTTTAGTAGATGATTTTGTTGTTTTCCCTGCATTAAATGGTAAATATCCCATAGGAGGGGCAGTGGTTTTTGGTGATAATAAATTTTATTGTTACACAAGTCGGATTGAATTTGTACCATACGGTGGTCAAATTGTCTTCACTAATGGTGATATTTATGGAGTACCTGTAATTGATCCAACATCCGTTGATAATATGTTTCTGCCATTAGAGAATTATCACCTATTTCAAAACTATCCTAATCCGTTCAACCCAACTACTACGATCAAATTTTACTTGAAAGAAGAAAGCAATGTGTTGTTGAAAATTTATGATTTAACAGGTAGGATTGTAACAAGTCTTATAAAAGAAAGATTGAGTGCAGGCGTGCATTCTGTTTCATTTAATCCAGAAGAACATTATTTAAGTGATGGTGTTTATTTTTATCAATTAATTGCAAATGATTTTATCTCAACAAAGAAAATGGTCTTCCTGAAATAAAATTATCCAAACCCGTTGATGTGTGAATGATACCATTAGCGGGTTAGTTCAATTTAGCAAAAATGTTCATGTTTTGACCACTAAAAATAAAAGTTGCAGGTTTACGGAAGAATTCTTTTAACTTGGAATACTTCTTGCGCTCAAATTTAAAGTATAATTTAGAATTGTATCTTTTTAAAAGTCGTATCGGATTTAGAAACGATTTTTGAATTTTGATATATTTAAAACCTTCCTGACGAAGTAAATATTTTATTGATTTTGGTGAGTAATGAAAAATATGAAATGGTAATGACCAACCATTCCATTTATCTTTATGAATGAATCTATCAAGACTCATTATATTCGGTAATGCTATCCACAGAATCCCATTTGATGATAGCAGCTCTTTTACTTTTTGAAGAGTTTCTACTGGATTCGTGAGGTGTTCAAAAGAATGGTAAAAGGTAATCAAATCATATTTTTTGCTCGATGAAAAATCAATTAAATCACAATTATATAAATCAATTTGGAATCTATCCTTTGCTATCTTAACACTATAGCTTGAGATTTCAACTCCATCGGCATCTATACCTAATTCTCGAAATGCTTTTACAAATAATCCAAATCCACTCCCAACATCAAGTACCGTACTAATGTTTCTGAATTCTTTTTCCAGATATGATAAATAATAGGAGGCAGATAGCTTGAATAATTCGGGACTGTATTTAACATCATATAAATATGTTTCAAAATATTTTTCGTCATAAAACTCTTCTGTGTTAGAAGAGGGGGTTAAATCAAGAAAAACAACATTACAATTTTTGCACTGATGAAGCCGATAATTATTAACGACTCTATAATTACTAATTTTCATTGATTTACATATCCGACATATCATTTCTATTCTCAAGCCTCCAGATCTCTCTTTCCTTGAACAAATTCTTCGGCGATTCTAACATCGTGTGGGCTTCCAATAAAAAGCGGAACTCTTTGATGTAGTTCTTTCGGTTCAATGTCAAGAATTCTCTGGTAACCATCTGATGCTCGTCCTCCAGCCTGTTCGACGATAAAAGCAAGAGGATTGCACTCATACATCAGTCTTAATTTACCATTTAAATTTTTCTTATCTCGAGGATACATGAAAATTCCCCCATAGATTAAATTACGGTGAAAATCAGCCACGAGTGAACCAACATATCTTGCTGAGTATGGTCTTCCAGTTTCTTTATCATGTTGTTGTAGATATTTGATGTATTTTTTCAATCCATCATCCCAGTAGAGATAATTACCTTCATTAATGGAATAAATTTTTCCTTTTGTTGGAATTCGAATATTATCGTGACTGAGTAAAAATTCACCAACTGCGGGATCAAGTGTAAAACCATAAACACCATTTCCTGTTGTATATACTAAAATAGTGCTTGAACCATAAACAATGTAACCTGCTGCAACCTGCTCACTTCCTTTCTGAAGACAATCTTCCAGTGTTCCCGGTCCATTTCCTTTTGATTTTCTTCTATAGATTGAAAAAATTGTACCAATGCTTACATTTACATCGATGTTTGAAGAACCATCGAGTGGATCAAAAAGCAAGACATATTTACCTATTTTATTTCCTTTGGGAATATGGATTAAATTTTCTTCTTCCTCTGATGCCATAACACACAAATGTCCACCATGATTCATTGCATTAATCAATATATTATGAGCAAATACATCAAGCTTTTTGACTTCTTCACCGTGAATATTTTTTTCACCTGTAAACCCCAATATATCTACTAATCCAGCTTTATTAACTTCAAGAGAAATTATTTTTGCAGCGAGTGCGAGATCGGAAAGTAAGTCAGAAAGTTCTCCTGTTGCTTCAGGGTGTTTTCGCTCATTTTCAATGATGTGTCTTTCAAGTGTTAAAAATCGTTTCGGAATGTTCATAGACTACTCCTTCTTGTTTGTTGGATAAAAAAATTTGGTAGGTGACTGTAGAGTTAAAAATGACTTTAAATTTTGTCGATATGAAATAAAAAATTTAATTCGAACATTCTCAAATTGAATGAAGACTTATCCCTCCATTTTAAACTTTGTACCCCCGAGAGGATTCGAACCTCCGACACGCGGTTTAGGAAACCGCTGCTCTATCCTACTGAGCTACGGGGGCAACTATTTTTTCAAGAAAGCACAGGCAATTTAAAAAAAATTAGATGCTTTCTAAAAGTTAGTTTATGGAATTTTTATTGATTTAATCGGATAATGAATAGGTTTTTGAATTGTGGATCATAGTGGTTGTTTTAATGAATTATTTACTTTTTATACAATCAAACCTTTTTGTGCTTTATTATTTTAGATTTTTACTGAATTTTTATTGATCATCATTTAGATTTTACAATTTTTGGCTGCTGCTTCACGCACTCTTAATTTATAAAGAATGAATATTATTCGAATGTCAGCATGAACTAATACTCTTTAAGAACTATAATAACAACTCAAAGTTATTCTGACAATTAATATTCGATTTTAATTAAATATACCTATTTACTATTTGTTAATAGGGGATTGACAGATTAATCGACTAATATTAAAATTTTTTAAATTGTTATAGAATAGAACTTCATCGAAGAAATCTTTTAAATCGTCAATTTAAAAGCTCCTTCCTATCAACTTCTTTCAATAATAACATTTAGTTTTTTATGAAGTTCATTGAATTATTGAGATTTTAATTGATGGATTAGCTATTGTTTGTTATCCTATTCGATTTTTAATGTGGTAGATTTTTTTATTCATAAAGATTGTTTTTTTATTTTCGCTTTATGAAGAAGCTGAACCTTGGATGTGGTAAAAAGATATTAGAAGATTATGTTAATATTGATGTAGTTGATTACGGTGGAAACTTAATACATGATTTGAATTCATTCCCGTATCCTTTTGACGATAATACTTTCGACGAAATTCTAGCAAGTCACATTCTCGAACATCTTGAAAATTTCAATAAAGTGATTAGTGAACTTTATCGCATTTCCAAACCCGATGGAATTATTCGTGTTTATGCACCATTTTTTCTAAACACAAAATATTTTGGTGATCCTGATCATAAGATTCCTTTTTCTATTAGAACATTCGATAATTACGAATACATTGGTAATCGTAAACTAAAATTTTACGAACGATGGAAGCTAAATCATCGTACCAATTATGAAGTGCAGGCTAAGTTTGAAATTCTTCAGAAGAAATTTAATGTTTCCAATTTTCCTCCGTTGAGATGGTTAAATCCAATCATAAACCTCGAACCTGTCATTTACGAAAGATTGTTTGCCGGAATTTTATCTCCGGAGGAAGTGATATTTGTACTTCGAGTTGTAAAATAAATTTGCATCATTGAGTCGACTTTATTATAATCTAAATGATATGCTCGTTCTTTTGAAATGATGTGGATAAGTTGTGGAATTCTTTTCGATGTGAAAAGTTTTCACAGAATTTTTTTCTCATCAAAAAGTTTTCCACATCAAATGATGTTGACTTAAAAATTCACATGACAATATTTGTTTATTTTACAATAAGTTATAGAAATCATTTAATGTGGAAAACTTGTGGATAATTTATAATTAAGTTTTTACTTTAAGTAGTCTTATCAACTTCAAAAAAAATGGGTTTTATTATGAGTGTGAATAACTTACAAAGTAAAACTGATATCGGAAAAAAATCATTAATTGAATCTGAATGTAAAAATCCAGAAAGAGCGAAAGAAATCTGGAATAGTTGTCTCAAAATAATTAAACAAAGCATAAATGGTCTTTCTTTTAAAGCTTGGTTCGAACCAATCGAAGCGGTAGGTTATGAGAATGATGAACTTTTTATAAAACTCCCAAATGATTTTTCGTGGGATTATATCGAAGTAAATTTTAATTCAATAATCAAAAAAGCATTGAGTTCAGTCATTGGTGAAAACGCAAAATTAACTTACTTCTTTGATCCTCTTAATAATAATGAAATGCTACAGGAAATAAATATTCCCAAATCGAATAATCATTCAATTAGTTACAAATCAGATAATAAAACGATAAAATTTTCTGAATCAAAAAACCGAGATAAAGAAGATTATATTGAAACAAACTTAAATGAAAAATTTACATTCGATAACTTTATAAAAGGTGAGAATAATCAACTGGCAAGAGCTGCTGCTTTTGCAGTTGCTAATAAACCCGGAACAACAACTTACAATCCTCTATTTATTTATGGGGGAGTTGGTCTTGGAAAAACACATTTAGTTCAAGCAATAGGAAACTTTGTTTATCAAAATAAAAAAGCTAAAAGAGTATTATATACAACGGCAGAGAAATTCACTACTGATTTCGTAGATTCCATCAAAAGAGGAAATACAAATCAATTCACAGCATTTTATCGCAAAATAGATGTTCTAATAATTGATGATATTCAGTTCCTTTCCGGTAAAGAATCAACTACAGATACTTTTTTTCACATCTTTAATAGTCTATATCAAATTGGTAAACAGATTGTCCTTACATGTGATAAACCACCAAAAAGTTTGACCGGGATTGACGAAAGATTGATCTCTCGTTTTCATTGGGGATTATCTGTAGATATTCAACCACCTGATCTGGAAACAAGAATTGCTATCTTAAATAAAAAGTGTGAAACTTATAATCTTGTACTTGATCAAGAAATAGTGGAATATATTGCTATAAACATAACGAATAACATTCGCGAACTGGAAGGTGCTTTAATTAAAATTCTTGCAAAAGCATCACTTGAGGGAAAGGAAATCACACTCAACCTCGTGAAAGAAGTAGTAAAATCAATTGCCACAGAGAAAAAACCAACATTGACGCTTGATCAAATTCAGTCAATTGTTGCGGAATTTTTTGGATTTTCACCAGATGTTTTGAAAGCTAAAACAAAAAAGAAAGAATATGTTCAGGCGAGACAGATTGCTATGTATTTTTGTAAGAAGTTAACAAATGCATCACTCAAAACCATTGGGTTACATTTTGGTGGTCGTGATCATTCAACCGTTATTCATGCAATACAAACTATTGAAGAACAACTAAGCGATAATGCATTTGTAGAATTGATGAGCTCCATCCAAAGAAAAATTGAATATAAAAGTTGAGGTTTGATTTTTAGTTATGATATTGAAGAAGTCCTATTAAAAAATAGGACTTTTTTTATTTGACGTGGAGTTGAATCTTAAAAAAAATTTTATGTACTGAGTCTAAATAATTTTGCAATCAAGGTAATCTTCACAAATTTTCTGGATTGCAAGTCTTGATGAATTAAATGCCCAATTGATTGATCCACCTTTTAATCCCGCAGCTAAGTCGCCAACTAAGAATAAACCAGGAATATTTGTTTCAACATTATTTTTCAAAATTGGTCTTTCACCTTCAAATTCAATACCAATTGTTTTAAGAAAATTTTTGGGCGTTGTACCACCAAGAGCATAAACTATATAGTCAAAAGTTTGTGGTGGATAAATATTCTCATGAAAGATTACAAAAGGTTTTCCGTTCTCTTCTTTCAATTCTCTGATATTAGAATTTCTCAAAATTGTCACTTTTCCTGTTTTTTCAAGGGCAAGTATACTTTCACGATTAATATCATTCATCCTAACAAACTCACTTCCGCGATAACTCAAAGTGACCTCATTCCCTTCCTGAACCAAGAACTGACAATATTCTGATGCTGAATCACCTCCACCAACAATAAGAACTTTCGAATTAATAATTTTTTTCTCAGTGATATCAAACAAAATTCTTTCTTGCAATAGGGATGGAATTTTATAATCAGGTTTATTTGGCTTCCCGAGAATACCTATTGCTACTACAACAATCTTTGAGGAGTATTGGTTTTTGTTTGTATAGACAGTAAACGCTCCCTCTTCATTTTTTTCGATTTTATATACCTGCTCTCTGTAATTCACGTTAAGATTGTTTTCCTTGATTGCTTTATCCAGATAAGATATTGCTTCTTCTTTGGTAGTATCGGATAAGCACATTACACCTAAGCATTTTGTTTCCATTCCTTTATAGTTTGCTGTTACAGGTTTTGAATCAGGATAGTATTTTTTGATGGTAAAGGAATGTTCCTCTGCTTTTTCAATTAATAGAATTTTATCTGGTGATACTCCTGCTTTAACCGCTTCGACTGCAGTGCTTATCCCAGATGGTCCAGCACCTATGATAATTATATCGTAAATCATAAGATTACCAATGATTGTTCTTTATTAAGAATTGAAATGAAATCTAATTATACCTTCTGAAAAAATTAGATGTAAATAATTACTTTGGGTTTCAAGTTCATAACAAATTATCTCTTAGATTAAATGAGAAAATGAAATGTTTCTAAGTTAGTAATAAAATTTTAACCCTATTTTTATATTGTAAAAAAACTCGAGTGATTACTATTTTGCATTGCTATGAATAAATATTCACAAAGAAGTATAGCTATATTCATACCAGAAAAAAATTTTCACGATTTAGAATTTACACTAACCAAAGATATTCTTGAGAAGAGCGGATTTAGAGTTTTTATTACTTCTGAAAATAAACATTTATCTTATGGTCAGTTTGGATTAAGAATAAAACCAGACACTTATCTTTTCAATCTTCATCCTGAAAATTTTGTTGCTTTGATACTCATTGGAGGGACAGGTTCGAGAAATTATTGGAATAACTCTTTATTACTTAGAGTGGTAAAACAATTTGCCAATAAGAAAAAAATAATTGCTGGAATATGTAGTGCTGTTGGAATTTTAGCTTCCGCTGAATTGTTAAAGGGTAAAAAAGCAACATGTTTTGTGGATGATAGAGAAACGATAATTTCTTCTGGAGCAGAAATTGTTGAATTACCCGTTGTGATTGATAATGGAATTATCACAGCATCAGGTCCAGAGGCAACCGAATCTTTTGCAAAATCAATAATTCAATTAATTGATAAGATGAAGAGGTAAAATATGATTAAAAGAAGGAAATCCAGAAAAGTATATGTAGGAGGTGTTCCTGTCGGAGGTGATGCACCCATATCCGTTCAAACAATGACAAAAACAAAAACAGGCGATATAGAGGCAACAGTTAAACAAATCAAAGAAGTTGAAGAAGCTGGTTGCGATATTGTGAGAGTAACTATCAATGATAAAGAAGCAGCTGAAGCGATCAAAGAGATTGTAAGAAGGGTAAACATTCCTGTTGTAGCTGATATTCATTTCAATCATATTTTCGCATTAAAAGCTATTGATGCAGGGGTTGCGAAAGTAAGAATTAATCCCGGGAATATAGGTTCTGAAGAGAGAATTAAACAGGTTTTGATGAAAGCCAAAGAGAGAAAAATTCCGATCCGAATTGGAGTAAATTCTGGTTCTTTAGAGGAAGATATTCTTGAAAAACATGGTTATCCGACTGCAGAAGCTTTGTATGAAAGTGCAATGAAACATATTAAGATTTGTGAAAGATATGATTTTGAAGATATCATTGTTTCTGTTAAATCAACTGATGTACGATTGATGATAGAAGCATATCGAATGATTGCAGAAAGGACCGATTATCCATTACATTTAGGAGTAACAGAAGCGGGTACAACAAGAGTTGGTACGATTAAATCGGCAGTTGGTATTGGAACTCTTCTTGCAGAAGGGATTGGTGATACAATAAGAGTCTCCTTAACGGATGATCCAGTTAAGGAAGTAGAAGTTGGTAAAGAAATTTTGCGTTCTCTTGGATTAGCTACCCGGAATGTTGAGATTATAGCGTGTCCAACTTGTGGTCGCCTTGAAGTAGATTTATTCACAATTACGAACAAACTTGAAAATGCAGTTAAAGATATTAAAAAACCTGTAAAGGTTGCATTGCTCGGATGCGTTGTAAATGGACCGGGCGAAGCAAGTGAAGCCGATATAGGAATTGCTGCGGGGAAAGGTGTAGCCATTCTTTATCGAAAAGGAGAAATGATTAGAAAAATTAAAGAAGAAGAAATTGTAGATGTTCTCCTCGAAGAAATAAGAAATTTTGAGCCTGAAAACTAAAAATTGATTAATTTCTAAAAATCAAATATATTGAGTTTAGAATAAGTATGATTGAAGTCGAGGATAAAGTTAAGCCAAAAACGGTTCTTAGTTGTAAGAAAATTTTAAGTTGATTAAAAATGCACTTAAACAAGTGCATTTTTTTTATTTAAATAGGACAATGAAGCATTTAGAGATAGTTAAATTTATAGAAAATTGGGCGCCAAAAGGAATTGCTTGGGAAAAAGATAATGTCGGATTACAAATAGGTAATATCAACGATGAAACCAAAGGTATTTTAATTACCCTTGATATTGATAAAGGTGCAATAGAAAAAGCCTTAAAAGAAAAGTTTAATCTATTAATCTCACATCATCCTATTATTTATAATCCAGTCAGCAAGATTGATTTTAATGATGAGAAAGGTGAAATTATCAAAGCTGCAATCCAAAATGGTATTACTCTCTATTCTGCGCATACAAATCTTGATTTCACAAAGGAGGGAGTATCCTTTGCACTTGCTAAAAAACTAAAACTTCAAAAAATAACATTCCTCGAAAATGCACCTTCTACTCAAATGAAGCTTGTGACTTTTGTCCCTGAAAAATATGTATCAAATCTGGTTGATAAACTCTCAGAAGTTGGAGCTGGAATAATTGGAAATTATACCCATTGTAGTTATCAATTGAAGGGGACAGGAACATTTTTTGGACTCGACAATACAAATCCTGCAATTGGTGAAAAAGGAAAATTGGAAACGGTTGAAGAAATTAGACTCGAAATGATTTTTGAAAAATGGAATTTGACTAAAATACTTAACACCTTAATTCGCTATCATCCTTATGAAGAACCCGCCTATGATATTTATCCATTGGGAAATAAGAATGTAAATTATGGATCTGGTGCTGTGGGATTTTTACCTGAAAAAATGTCAATAAGAGATTTTGCTGAATTTGTTAAGAAGCAATTAAAAGCTCCATCAGTTAAATTTTCGACTGGAGCTGTACGGATGATTAACAAAGTTGGTGTTTGTGGAGGAAGTGGAAGTGATTTGATCCATAAGGCTATAAGTGAAGGATGTGATGCATTCGTTTCTTCTGACATTAAATATCATACATTTCTTGATTATGGAGAAAAAATTGCATTGTTTGATGCAGGCCATTTTTATACTGAAATTCCTGTTCTCGATGAACTGAAAGAGCGGTTGATGCATTTTCTTATAAAACAAAAATCAAAAATTAAAATTCTCAAGTACATTCAAAGAGACAAAATAAAATTTGTATAATTAATACAGGAGAAAATAAATTGAAAGCACGACTAAAACTTCTCTGGGAACTTCAAAAAGTTGATACTGAGCTTGATAAACTTGATGAGTTGAGAGGAGAGTTACCAAGAGAAATTGAGTTACTCGAGAATAAATTAAAATCTCTTGAAGAAACTCTCAAAGAGAAAAAAACTCAGAAAGAAGATTCATTGAAGAGAAGGGAAGAAAATGATGAAAAGATAGCGGAGTCAAAAGCAGATCTTAAGAAGTACAAAGCTCAATTATTGAGCGTGAAGACCAATCGTGAATATGATGCTCTCACAAAAGAAATTGATTACACGGAAGAATTAATAAAAAAGCTCGAAGAGGAGAATAATTCCCTTGCAGATTTGAGTAAAAAATTGACCCAGGAGATTGAAGAGCTCGAACCAGAAATTAAAAGTATTGCTGATGAATTAAAGGATAAGAAAAAAGAATTAGCTGAAATAGATAAGATTAACTTAAAAGAGAGAGAGGAATTGAGCAAAAAAAGAGAAGAGATTGTAGCAAAGATTACCCGAGCAGATTTAAATCTTTACACAAGAATAAGAGAAGCTAAAGGAAAAGCCGTAGTTCCAATCCGTCGAAATGCGTGTGAGGGTTGTTATGCGATAATCTCCTCTCAAAAACAACTCGAAATAAGAAGGAATGATAAGATCTATACTTGTGAGTCCTGTGGTCGAATTCTAATTTCTTCAGAGATTGAAAAAGTCTAAAAATATATGCTTTGAGAGTAACTGCTCCATATGAGCAGTAACTCTCAGAAAAGCAAAATCCTTTCTTATAACTTAATTCAATTCAGTCAATACTTTATTAATTCTCTCAAAAGCCCAATCAATTTCATTTTTTTCGATTACCAGTGGAGGAGCAAGTCTTATAACATTTTCATGAGTCTCTTTACATAATAAACCTTCTTCTTTAAGAGCTTCACAGAATCTTCTTGCACCACCTGCTTCTGGTTTTAGTTCTATTCCTATAAATAATCCTTTCCCTCTAATCTCTTTTACATGTTTACTTTGAATAGTTCGTAATTTGTCAATAAAATATTTCCCTAATTCGAAAGATCTTTCCGGTAATTTCTCATCAACGATCACTTTTAATGATTCTCGTGCAACTGCAGCTGCTAAAGGATTACCTCCAAAAGTACTGCCATGATCACCTGGTTTGAAAACACCAAGAATTTCGCGAGATGATAAAACTGCAGAAACTGGATAAGTTCCACCTGAGAGTGCTTTGCCTACGATCAAAATATCTGGTTTGATATTTTCATATTCATAGGCGAAAAGTTTACCAGTTCTACCAAGCCCAGTTTGAATCTCATCTGCTATAAAAAGAATATTTGATTCTTTACATATTTCGTAAGTTTGCTTTAAATAACCTTCATCAGGGATTAATATGCCGGCTTCCCCCTGTATTGGTTCTACTAAAAATGCAACTGTATTTTTATTGATAGCTTTTCTCAATTCTTCAACATTATTGAAAGGAATAATAACAAATCCTGGTGTGAATGGACCAAATCCATCTCTGTATTGTTCTTCGGTTGAAAAAGAAATAATGGTCGTAGTCCTTCCATGAAAATTATTCGAGCAAACAATTATTTCAGCTTTATCTTGTTCTACTCCTTTGACTTTATACCCCCACTTTCTTGCAGTTTTGATTGCGGTCTCAACGGCTTCTGCACCAGAATTCATTGGTAACATCATTTCAAAACCAGTTAATTCACAAATTTCTTTTTCGAGTAAGGGCAACTGATCATTTCTGAAGGCTCTGGATGTCAGAGTGATTTTATCAGCTTGAGTTTTAAGTGCATTTATTATTCGAGGGTGACAGTGACCTTGATTTAGAGCTGAATAAGCTGAAAGAAAATCAAGATATTTATTCCCCTCAACATCATAGACCCAAACACGCTCTCCTCGTGTGATCACAACATCAAGTGGATGATAATTATGGGCACCGTATTTTTCTTCTAATTGTATGAATTCTTGAGTGGTCATAAAATCTCCTTTTTAAGACAAAAATAAGAAATTGAGGTGAGTTAATTTTGAATTTAATCCTTGAGGTGATTCATAATGATTGATTACCTTATAAAGCGTAAATCAAGAATTTATTAGTCTGAATATTTTGATTTAAAACGATAAAAGTTTCGATCTTCTTGATAGGAAAAATTGGACTAAACTGATAGCCAATGCGATTTTTTGAAACTCTTTTGGGGTTAAAATAAAAAACCTCCCAATAATTAGGGAGGCAAGAATAAATTCTGTTTTTTATGTGTTTATACTTTAGAGAGTTCGTCGAGAGTTTTTACCTTGATGAATCGGTTTTTGAATTTGTAAGATTTTTTCTTTTCGTCGAAGTAAGCTTCAACTATTTTGACATTAATTAACTCATCTTTCCTTCTTTGAGCTTTCGCAGCTTTGTCTGCAAATGAAGTTGCTTTTGCCATAAAGATTATCTACCTCAAGTTATTTCTTATAAATTTTGATGCAATATAGTTTTTGTTCATCACAATTTAAAATTTGTAAAGCTTCAAGATACTGACATTCATGAATCAAATAACAAGAATAATTCGAATAGCAAATATTGATTAATAGCTATTAATCTTTTTGCAATTCTGAAAAATTCATTCTTAATAATGATAAACCTAAACAATCAATAATGTTAAATATTTCTAAATTTTGTATTTTTAATGTGAAAAATCCATGGAATAATTTTTGACTATCAAATGTAGTCAATACTTTGAAATACTAATTAAATAGCGAATAAACATGAAAAAGTATTTACTTATTTTCCTGATCATTTTAATTCCATTCGCAAATACTTTCGCCCAGAATATTAATGGCAGAATTTCTTCGTCATACTATACTTTTGAGAGATTTGAATCGAAAGATGTATCAAATACATTTTTAAGATCCTATCAATATGCACAATTTAATATTAACAAGGATTGGTTCACTCTCCGAACTTCATTTGCTGTTGAACAAGATTTAATTAAAGACATTAAATATGATCCAAGAATCAGAATCTTTAATCTCTATGCAGAAGGTCGTGATTTGTTTGGTCTGGCAACAGTGAAGATTGGTAGGCAACCTCTTTATCATTCAGTTGCAAGTGGATTATTTGATGGAGTAACTCTTGATTTAAATTATTGGAAATTGAAATTAACTACTTCTTATGGTGCAAATTTACCAGCCTATCAAAAATTTGACTTGATTGATAATTGGAATGAAAATTATCTCTTTGGTAGTAAAATTCAGGCACAATTTGATGATTTATTTATTGCATTGGGTTACATCAATAAAAATTTCAAATCAGAAGATTATCTAACAACAAGATTAGATGCAAATTATAATCCAGTGACTGTATTAGTCCAACCTGGTAGCAGTCAGTATGAGTTTTTCAATGCTGATTTAAGTTATGATTTCAAGAAGATTTCTTTGAACTCTCGTCTATTTTATGATTTGAATTTCAATAAGTTATCTCGCTTTGAATTTTCCAGTGACGTGAATTTGTATAAAAATTTTGATCTTAGTTTTTATTACACCTACCGTGAACCTCTGATAAGATATAATTCATATTTTACAATCTTCGAATCCGTTGTTGAGAATAATCAAGAATTTGAGATTGGATTAAATTATCGGCTAAATAACGCGATTAGCCTGAATGGCAAAACAGGAATTGTAAAATATTCTGATGAGAACTCAATTAGATTAAATATTGGATTAGCAACACCATATGGAATGGTTTCTTATTCGAAAAACTTTGGTTATGCGGGTGAATTAGATGGTATTTCATTATATTCAAACTATAGATTGTTTAATGGAATATTAACACCATCATTTGGATTGGGTTATTCGAGTTATAAACTTTCAGATACAAGTCCCAAAAACTCTACATTATATATTTTGGCAGGTACAAATGTTAGACCTTTTAGATTTTTATCATTTGATTTACAAGGTCAATATTTGAACAATAAGATTTACAAAAGTGATTTCAGATTCTTCTTCAAAATAAATTATTGGTTTAACACAAACTTAAATGTGTTGTAATATGAATATAAAAAAATACTACTTGAGCTTCGGAGTAATATCATTAATCTTTTTGCTGTTTATAGCGAGCCATTCTTCCCCGAACTTACTCGGTGACCAGAAAACAAATAAAGAGATCATTAAATTCTCTCACAAAGTCCATGAATCGGTAGATTGTGAAAGTTGTCACTCAGGAGTTACAGAATCAACAAAATTATCATCGAGACTATTACCAGTTAAAGAGGATTGTGCAAGTTGCCACGATGTAAATGATACCGACGCATGTAATACATGTCATTATGAAAATATTCAAGAACCTTTAATTCAGAAAAAGTCTGATTTAATTTTTAACCATAAATCTCATATTGAGCAGGGGAAAAAATGTCAGGATTGTCATAAAGGATTAGAGCAAGTAGACTATAGCATTGAATCTGCTACAATAAATCCTCCAATGGAATTGTGTTATACCTGCCATAATGATAGAAAGAATGTCACAAATCAATGCGAAGCCTGTCATATTACTACGGCTAATTTAGTTCCAGCAAGTCACAAGAAAACTGATTTTATTAAGTCCCACAAATTTTTAGCGAGTAGGGTTAACTCAAATTGTGCTATGTGTCATGACAATAATTCATGCGAGACTTGTCATGTTGGGACTAAAATGATGACAGAATCAAATGCACCAAATGATTTTTATCAACCTTTCCTTCCAGAGAATTTTGTAGATGGAACCAAGCAACAACAAATCACAAGAGTTCATGATTTGAATTATAGGTTTAATCATGGAATTGATTTGAAAGGTAAAAATGCTCAATGTCAAACCTGCCATGAGGTAGAAACATTTTGTGTAAATTGTCATTCTGCAGTTGGTGGAGATATATCTTTAGGTGGAGTAATGCCATCTTCGCACTTAGCACCTGATTTTGTAAAATTCCCGGGTACTGATGGAGGAAAACATGCATTGCTTGCTCGAAGAGATATAGAGAGATGTATTTCCTGTCATGATGTTCAGGGACAGGATGCAGTTTGTATTACCTGTCATACAAACAAGAAATGAGAGTTTTAATTATGCAGAAGCTTATCATAAATCTGGTTTTACTAATCTCATTCATAGCTATATTAAATTCATGTAGCGAAATTCAATCTGAAATTCCCGTTTCTTCTGGAATCACTCTTCATAAGGAAGGCATTAAAGATCCACTATCACCTAATTTTCATGGAAAGTTAGTGAGAGATCACAATTGGGATTTAAAAGTCTGTCAGCAATGTCATGCTGCAAATTATACTGGTGGGACTGTCCGTTCGTCTTGTTTAGATTGTCATAGCTCTCCTGCTGGACCAGAAGCATGTAACACATGCCATGGTGATTTTTCTAACCCATTAATGATTGCACCGCCGAGAGATCTGAGCGGAGGAATTTCAGAAACCCTCAGGGGAGTGGGTGCTCACGGTAAACATCTGGGAGGTAATAAAATTGGTGCTGTGGTTGAATGTAATGTGTGCCACATCATCCCCAGAGGATATTCTGATGCGGGGCATATTGATGAGAGTCTCTCGGCGGAAATTATTTTTAGTGGACTTGCAACAAAAGGTAATACTAATCCATCATATCAATATGAACAAATAAGTTGTTCTAATACTTATTGCCATGGGAATTTCGAATTTGAAAAGGAACAAAGTCCATACAAATTCGCTTATACAGAAGACAAAATGATTGGGAATAATTCAAGTCCAGTATGGAATATAGTTGATGGTACATTTACAAAATGTAATAGTTGTCATGGTAAATCGGAATATGATCCATCGCCAGTGGGTCATATTTCATCTTCCTTGAGCGATTTATCAAATAATCCGTGCGCTAATTGTCATCCGGGTGTGATTGATTATCAAGGAAATATTATTGATCAGGCAAAGCACATTAATGGAAAAATTAATGTGTTCAGTATTGAAATAGAACGATGAGCAAAAACACAGGAGCTGAGTAATATTCAAGCTCCCTGTGTTTTAGTTAATTCATTAAATATCATTTCTTTCTGTGCGTAGGATAACTGTGAAGAGGTTGTTTTATTTTTCCACAAACCCACCTTTAAAAATTCCCGAATGGAGGAAATAAAGATGAAGCAAAAAATAATTTGTTTGTTAGCTGTTATTTTTTCTATCGTATTAATTTTTGGATGCCGTGAAGAACCCAAGATTCCAATAGAAGTAGAAAAACAATTATCTGTAAATACTTGTGAAGGGTGTCATATTAATTATGAACACTTAAAGAAAGTTTATTCTCCTGATACTGTTTCTGCTGGAGGTGGTTGTGGTGGAGATATTCCACATATTGAACCATATGATAGGGTTTATCTTGGTGGCGAAGGATATCAAAAGTTTAAATCTTCCATGCATGGGAAAATTCCCTGTACAAGTTGTCATAATGGAGTAGATAATACTGGAGATAAAAAATTAGCTCATTCAGGTGATTTTATTAAGCATCCATCTGAAGAAGCAGAGTTGAAGTGTGCATCGTGTCACCCAAATATTGTGTTAAAAGCAAAACATAATATTCATTATGGTTGGGGACAACAAAGTATGGTTTTGCTAAGATATGGTGTACTTTATAACGATCCAAAAGAAATTCCCACGAAGTTTTCTCAGTTACCCGAATTGTTAAAAGCAGGCTATAAAACGAACTGTGCTAAATGTCATGCAGGATGTGGTGATTGTCATGTTAATAGACCAAAAGCAGGTGGTGGAGGATTATTGAATGGACACAATTTTTCAAAACCTGATATGGTAAGTCAATGTACGGCATGTCATTCCAGTAGAGTGGCGCATGCTTATTTTGGATTAGCCCCAGGAGCCCAACCAGATATTCATCAAACAAAAGGAATGAAATGTATGGATTGTCATAGTATGGATGAACTTCATGGTGATGGTGTGATGTATGACCAGAGATATAAAGTTAAGTTAATGCCTAAGTGTGAAAATTGTCATACAGACATAGCGAATAGTAATCAATATCATCAGGTTCATATTAACACATTTAATTGTAATGTTTGTCACTCACAGAATTATAATAATTGTGGGAGCTGTCATATTGGTGGTGAAGGAGCAAGAATACCATCGTATCAATCGTTCAAGATAGGAATTAATCCAATTCCAGAAACTAAACCGTACAAATTTGCAACTTTAAGAAGATCCCTGATGGCACCTGATAGCTGGAAAGAGTATGGAGTACCTCACCTTGCCAATTTTGATGTGAGACCAACATATAAATATGCAACACCACATAACATTAAAAGGTGGACATCTAGAACACAGGTTGAAAGTGGTAAGCCTTGTTATGATAATTGTCACATTAAAAAAGAGGGTAATGTGTTAAGGAATAAAGAATTGTATTTATTTGATTCAGATTTACTCGATTGGGAAAAGAATGCAAGCAGAGGAGTTGTGGTAGATGGTAAACTACCAGCTAAATGGTTTCAATAATCAATTAAAATAAATAAACAACAACAAATAAAAACAAAACAGGAGTAATGTCATGAAGTCACTTCAAAAGTTCTTCGCACTGTTTCTTATCATTACTTTAATAGGACTCGTAAATGGTTGCAAAGAGAAATCAACTGAGCCAGAAAAAATAAATGAGGCTCAAGTCTTACTTGAGTATCTTGAAGGAACCGATGGTGGATATATCAATTCAACAAGTTGTCCTGCAATTATATCTGCAAGTGATGTTTATACATATATTCAAAACAATCCCACAAGAATTTATATAATCGATATACGAGATTCAGCAACCTATACTAGTAAAGGTCATATTCAAGGAGCTGTTAGAGTAGATATGTCAAAAGTTCTTGATCATATTAAAACAATCAATACAGCTCAATATGAAAAAATTGTTGTTACTTGCTATGCAGGTCAATCAGCAGGATATGTAACTGGTTTATTAAGGTTAATGGGATACAATAATGTATTTTCATTAAAATATGGAATGAGCTCCTGGAATCAAATATTTGCAGAAAATTATTGGTTAGCAAATATCGGGAACTCAAGAGCAGGTCAATTTACAACGACTCCTTCTTCAAAAAATCCAGCTGGTGAATTACCAGTATTAAATACAGGGAAAAAGACAGGTGCAGAGATTCTTGAAGCACGAGTCAAAGAATTATTATCTGGGGGATGGAATCCAGCAAAAGTTAGTCATTCTGATGTTTTCACGAATCTTTCAAACTATTACATTATAAATTATTGGCCTGTGGAACATTACAATCAGGGACACATTCCAGGTGCGGTTCAATACACTCCAAGAAGTGACTTAAAATCCACAACATATTTAAAAACTTTGCCAACAAATAAACCTGTTGTTGTTTATTGCTATACAGGTCAAACAAGTGCTCAAGTAGTTGCTTTCTTGAGAGTTTTAGGTTATGATGCGAGATCATTAATCTATGGTACCAATGCAATGATTTATGATAATATGCCTGGAACGAAATTTAATCCAAATACTGATATTATGAATTATCCATATGTGACTGGTCCATAAAATTTCTGAGGGGGGCAGAGCCCCCCATTTCTCTAATAAAAATTTAATAGAATAAATATTTCAGCTATAATTATTAAATTTGAATTGAAAAAAATTAATATCATCAAAACATTAATAAAAATCTAACATATACAATCATAAATTTGGGAGGAAAAAATGAAAAAATTATTAGTAATCAATTTAATAATGTCAGCTTTAATTCTATTTATCGGATTTAAATTCCAGGATGAGAAAAAATCACACGGGTATATTGGAGTTGATGCATGTGCAATGTGTCACAAAACAGAAAAACAAGGGAAGCAACTTGACATTTGGAAAAATTCAGCACATTCTAAAGCATATCAAACTTTACTAACTGAAGAAGCAGATAAAATAGCGAAAGAAAAAGGATTTGAAACTCCAGCATCCAAAACTCCAGAATGCTTAAAATGTCATGCTTCCGGTTACGATGTCGATGCAAGTTTACTCGGGAAAAAATTTAAAGTTGAAGATGGTGTTCAATGCGAGACTTGTCATGGTCCTGGTTCGGACTATAAGGATACAAAGGTTATGAAAAATCGCGAACTCGCAATTCAAAATGGTTTAATTTTTCACGAAAATTATAAAGATTTATGTGTTAAATGTCATAATGAAGAAAGTCCCACTTACAAAGAAATAAATTTTGAAGAAGCATGGGAAAAAATAAAACACCCAGTACCTAAGAATTAAAACCAATAATTTTTGTTGGGAGGAAATATGAATAATAATGATCTCGAATTGACAGCTAAAAATTTGGCAGATTTAACATTTAGATTATTAGCAAGCTGTCACGAGAAAGAAGAGAGGTTGGCAAAAAATCATAACTTAACTCAAGCAGAATTTCGCTGTTTGAAGAGCATGCAAGAAGGTGAAGTAATAAATAATAGAGAAATTGCAAGCAGATTAAGGTTGAGTGCAAGTCGATTGACGCGTATAATTGATGGTTTGGTTCAGAAAGGATTTGTGGTTAGAGAAATTGATCCCGTTGATAGAAGGAATATGAGACTTTATCTTTCGCAAAAAGGTGCTGAGTTTGTCAAAAAGATGAATGATGATTATACTCAAATACACAAAGAAATTCTGGAAAATATAGAGAGGGAACAACATCAACCGTTAATAACTGCAATGACTCATTTATTATCAGCGCTTGAAAAATGGATTTCCAGGACATAATTGGCTAAGATGCAAATATTTTCTTAAGAAGCCATCCTCAGAAGTAAGGATGGCTTCTTTATTTTGTAAAGAAATATCTTTATTAAAAATATCTAGAGAATATTTTTAACTAAATCGTGGTAGTTTACTTTCTAATCGTTTCAACAAGAGCACTGACTATTGTATTCCCGGAGGGATCCAACAAAAATACTCGATAAATACCAGCCTCACTAAGATTAAGACCACTGAAGAACATATAATCCCAGTTTGAGTCAACAGTGAATGGTTTAGAAGAGAAATATTCAAATTTACCAGTGCGACAATTGTATTTATCAGCCTGAACAGTCACATCTGTAAAATAGATTGGATTATCGAGTTTTACCATTACCGTGATAGAACCAGTAGTGAAACGATCAGAAAGGCCAATCTCTTTATCAGTGTATTTTTCGCAAAAATAAAGTAAATTCTGGGCTTTGAGATCAGCTGAACTGAGGAGTGACAAAATAAAAATAAAGGAAAGAGTTGAGAATAATTTTGGATACATAATGCCCTCTCTTTTAGTTTTAAATTTTTGTATTAGTTAATTTCAAACTGTTGAAAATGACAATGAAGGATGAACCCATATCAGCAAAAATAGCACCCCACATCGAAGCAATTCCAACAAATGCCAATATAATGAATAAAAATTTAATACCAATAGAGAGGGCAATATTCTCTTTAATGGTTTTTACAGTCTTTTTACTTAGTTCTAAAATCATCGGCAGCTTTGAGATATCATCACCTAATAAAACTATATCAGAATTTTCAATCGTTGCATCGGTACCTATTCTTCCCATCGCAATTCCAATTGATGCTGATTTAAGAGCCGGTGCATCATTTAAACCATCACCAATCATTGTAAAATATTTGAATTTCTTATTTAATTCTTTAACAATATTTACTTTGTCTATTGGTTTTAGTTCAGCAAAATAATTTTTGATGTTTAAGTCTTTAGCTATCTGTTTTACAATGTTTCTATTATCACCGCTTAGAATAAAAAATTCTTTAACTCCCAATTTGTGTAACTTATCAATAGAGTCTTTCAGATTATCTCGTAAAATATCTGAAAGACAGATCAATCCAGCTGGTATATTTTCTTCAAGAATCAAGATGACAGTATAACCGTTTGATTCAAGTTCGTTTATTAAATTAATTTGATTTTTGTTTAAATACATATTAAAAAGAGCTGGTTGACCAATTGTATAGTTTATTCCATTTAATTTCCCAAAAATCGCTCCTTCTCTTACACTAAAATTTTCAACTGGTAGAAGTTTTAAATCCATATTTTTTGTATAATCAACAATTGCATCTGCTATGGAGTGTTCAGAATGAATTTCGAGGTTATATGCAATTTCGAGTAATTGGTCTTGGTCTTTATTGTCTAACAGAATGATTTTATCTACTCTGAATTTTCCCTCAGTCAGAGTTCCAGTTTTATCAAATGCTATTGCATCGATTCGATGAAGATTTTCAATAAAGATACCACCTTTTATTAGAACACCAAACTTTGTTGCTCTTGCTATTGATGCTAATATCGCTATTGGTGTAGAGATAACGAGTGCACAAGGGCATGAAATTACGAGTAAAACCAATCCCTTATAGATTGCATCGACAAGCATTTCGTTTTCGACGAAGTAAGAATACATCATAATAATGAAAGCAAGGCTAACAACAAAAGGCGTATAATATTTAGAGAAATTATCAACGACTCTCTGTAGATTGGATTTTGAAGTAGAAGTAGTTTCTTCAAGTAATGAAATAATTCTTGAAAAATGAGAGTCTCTATAAGTCGAGGTTGCTTCGAGTAGTAAAGTCCCTCGTTGATTTATTGTACCTGCATAACAATGATCACCTTTTAGCTTTGCTATCAGTTTAGATTCTCCTGTAATAGGTGATTGATTAACTGCGGATGCACCTTCAACTACTATTCCATCAACTGGAATTTTTTCACCTGGTTTTATCAATACTAAGTCACCAACTCGTATTTCCGTTGTTCTGATTTTCAGGTAATCATCATCTTTTCTTATCGTTGAATATTCAGGTATTATACTAATTAGTTGACTTATGGATTTTTTTGCTTTTTCAATTGAAAAATTTTCGAGTCTGAGTGAGATAGTGTACAGAAGCATTACAATAGCAGCCTCCGCATATTCCCCAATTATAATTGCTCCAATTACAGCAATTGACATCAAAATATTAATATCGATACGAAAATTGTTTAATGATTTAATCGCTTTATAAAATACTCTGTAGCCACCAATAAAAATCGATATAAAGAATAAACTAAAAGTTATGAAAGGACTAATTTCAAGATATTCTGTAAACAGACCTAGGAGAATCAGAGTTGAAGATAAGATCAATAGAACAAGTTGCAAGTATTTCTCTTTCTGCTTATATGAGTTTAGATGAATTTTATTTTGATATATCTCAGACTTGAATCCAAGAGAGTTTAACTTCTTTAATATTCTACCTTCAACTGTAGAATGAGTAACTATTAGTTTGTGATTCACAAAGTCAAACTTTAAATCTTCGATCTCTTCAATTTGTTCTAAACCTTTTCTGATGATTCTTTCTTCTTCGGAACAATCAAGACCTTCAACAAAGAATACTGATGTTTTTTTGCTCCTTTCTTTTTGTATCTGCAAACCTAATTCAGAAATAATGTTCTCGATTTCTCTTTCATCCGTATTATCTCTATCTAATCTTACAAGTACCTTTGATTCATCCACAATTACTTTTGCAGATAGTATCCCATCTAATCTGGATAAACCTTTTTGAACTTCATTCGCACAGAATGAACAATCAATACCACTTACATAAAAAATTTTTTCTATTTCACCTTTATCTCTTCTCATCATTCGCTGTCTGAATCTTTCTTCTTAAATAAATGTTCAAAATCACTTTTGCTTTTCTTCTTTACATAGCGTGTGTAAATTTCTTGTAATTTTTGGAAAGAGAGACGATCAAGATCTTCGTCATCTTTTGTTCGTTTCTCGTACATCTCGAAGTTGTATAAATCTTCCCGAGTCATTTTATTTTTGTAATATTTTAATTCCTGTATCATTCTTTTTTGTTCTGTGATTTGCATATCATTAACACCTATATTGTGTTGTAAATTTAACAAAGCAAATGGAAAGAAAATATGAAAGAATCTAACTCCTCAAGTAATAAGAATACGGTTAAACTCTTTGGCATTGCATCATTTCTGAATGACTTAGGTTCTGATATTATTTACCCTATCTGGCCGGCTTTTGTAACTCAATATCTTTATGCAAATATGACCATTCTTGGTTTCATTGATGGATTGGGTGAAGCCATAGTTTCTATTTCTCAAGCTATCTCTGGTTTTTTATCTGATAAATATAGGAAGAGAAAAATTTTTATATGGATGGGATATTTACTGGGAGCCATTTCTCGAATCGGTTATGCATTGTCAAAAACATATCAACCTGTGATATTCTTTAAAGCACTCGACAGATTTGGTAAAATCAGAAGCGCTCCTCGCGATGCAGTCATTGCTGATTTATCAACTTATCAGAATCGCGGTAAAAATTTTGGTTTTCTTAGAAGTATGGATAACCTGGGTGCACTTGTAGGGATTGTTCTAAGTTTCTTATTGTTTCCGATACTTGGTTATCAAAAATTGTTTTTATTAGCAGCATTTCCATCTTTGATTGGTGCTGGTTTAATTCTTATGTTCTTCAAGGAAGAAAAAGTTCAGACGAGAACGTTTGCAGGTTATTCCTTGAAAAACTTGGATATAAATTTGAAAATTTTATTTTTCGTAAGTCTGATGTTTTCACTTGGGAATTTCACCTACTCATTCTTACTCGTCTTTGCGAATAAAAATGGTTTTCCAATTTATTCACTACCTTTGCTATATCTTATTTTTACAGTAGTTGCGACTTTTTTCTCTTATTATTTCGGAAAACTTGCTGATAAGTTTGGAAGAAAATTGATTCTTGCTTTCTCGTTTCTTTTGTGGATTTTTACTTTATCAGTGTTGATTTTATTCCCTTACTTTGTTGGTTTTATAGTAAGTTTCATTTTGTATGGATTTCATAAAGCGAGTTTTGATACAGTTCATAAAACTTTTATAGCTGATTTATCTCCACAGGAAAGGCGAGCGAGTATAATTGGCGGGTTTCAAATGTTTATGGGAATTATGGCATTTCCTGCTTCATTCATAGCGGGGGTTTTGTGGGAAAGTTTTAATATTTTTGCTCCGTTCTATATTTCAATAGTTATAACGATTATCTCTTTAATTCTATTATCTATTGTAAAAGAAAATAACCGGGGATTAGAATGAGATCACTTACTTCACTCGATCATAAAATATTGAATCATAAACCAGAAAATATCTTTAAGGTCGTATCGAATTTTGAAACATACCCAGAATGGTTCGGTAAAGATGTGCGATTAAAAAGCATCAAAACAACACAACAAAAAATAGGCTCCGTTATTAAAGTTAAATTTGGGATTATTGGTTTTGAAATCGAACTGATGCGTGTAAATCCTAATTATGAAATATTTGTAAAATATTCCGGTGCATATAGTGGACAAGGTGTTTGGTATTTTTTTGAAACGACAAATGGGACGAAATTGATGTATGAAATTGATTTAAAAATTCGAAATCCTTTAGTATGGTTCACTTCGTTATTCGTGAATATAGCAAGGCTTCATTCGGAAATTATGGCAAAGATATTCCGTAATCTGGAAGAGTATTTAAATAAAATCTATGGAAACTCGGAAGATGGTCTCAATAGTTCTAGTGACCCACAATCGAAAATCTTTTTTATCTCGCGCGATTGATTCAGTCTTGAATCAAACTGTGATGCGATGGGAGCTACTGATTATCGATGATGGAAGTGATGATGGGACTGATGAATTCATAAAAAAATATTTTCTATTGAATAAGAAAATTAGATACTTCAAAAGGGTTTTTAACGGAATAGTACAAGCAAAGAATTTTGGAATTAAAAATGCCATAGGTGAATATATCACCTTTTTAAATCCTGAAGATGAAATTAAGGCAAATCATGTTGAACTGAGATTAAATTATTTAGAAAATCATCCTGAAATCGACCTGATTACAGGTTCGATTGATATCGAAAGATTACGAATTGAATATCCTGATTTTCTTGAAAGAATTAAAAAGTCAGAAAATAAAGAAATTGATCTTGGGAATCTTGTAATATTCGGAAGGCGAAAAGTTTTTGAACTGTTGAACGGATTTGAGGATACTGAATATTATGAAACGGATTTTCTTGTCAGAGCACTCAATCATTTTACAATAAGAAGATTTGATTATCCAACTTATATAATTCATCTGATTTAGATATGGATAAACTCCCTCCATCAGAAAAATTCTTCGATATATCTGATTATAGTAGACCATTTTCTCATTTGCTTGTAAGAAAAATTAAGAATTCAAATATATCCCCAATTCATTTCACTACATTATCATTACTATGCGGAATTTCTGCTTCAATCTATATCTATTTCGGAAAATTTCCTTTTTTTTCAGCTTTTTTGATTTTACTAAAAAGTTTTTTCGATGCTGTTGATGGTGAATTAGCTCGAGCAAGGAATCGACCTTCATTTGTTGGTAGATTTTATGATTCTGTAGTTGATTTCATTGTAAATATTTTAATCTTCTTAGCTTTATCGTTGCGTTTTGAAATTGACGCAGTAAAGTTTTTTCTTGTCGTAATATTGTTTCATCTTCAAGGAAGCGTTTATAATTATTACTATGTTTTGAAAAGACACAAAGCAGGTGGTGACAAAACAAGTAACATTAATGAGAAAAAAATAACTTCAATCTATCCTTATGATAATCGATTCTGGTTCAAAATCTTTCATACTCTTTATGTATGGATTTACAGCTGGCAAGATTATTTGATTTACAAACTCGATAAAGATGCAACTGAGTTAAAGAACGTTCCAAATTCTTTTATGTCATTAGTATCCTTACTTGGATTGGGGACTCAGTTGTTAATTATTGCTCTGATGTTAGTGTTTAGTCTGGAAATTTATATTATAGATTTCTTCATCTATGTTTATACAATTCTTGCACTCATCATTTTATTTTTAAGAAAAATGGCTTACAAACAAATCGATTAAATATTCATTAAAAAATTTTTAAGAGTGAATTAAACTCATTTTATAAAAATTAATAAAGCAGAATACATTCGTATCAGTTTTGTTCTTTTAGATATTTGTTAAACCATTTTAATCCTCGTGTTAACATATTCAAATAATGTTGAGGTTCGTTTCTAATTCCATGACCTTCTCTTGGATATACAACAAATTCAACCGGTTTATCAAGAATTCTAAGTGCTTGATACATTTCCTGTGAGTTTGCGAGATTTGTGTACTGATCCTGATCACCTTGAAGAATTAAAACGGGGGTGTTTATATTCTGTACATAGAATGCAGGAGAGCGATTCACCCAGAGATGATTCATATCAATTTGTTTTTCCCAGTAATAATATCCGAAATACATTTTCTCAAAAACAGGTTGCCATGAGTTTGAAAAATCCGTAAAGAAACTAAATATTCCGTACATTGACACAGCAGCAGCAAATCTATTTGTCCGGGAAATAATCCAGTTGGTCATATATCCACCATAACTACCACCAATCACTCCCATTTTCGTTGTATCGACGAATCCTAATTTAATTACTTCATCAACTGATTGTATAGCATCTTGATAATCACCTCCACCTAAGTCGTATCGATTTGATTGTCCGAATTCATCGGTGTATCCAGAGCTACCACGCACATTTGGTGCAACTACAACATATCCTTCATTTGCATAAACCTGCATCGGATAACTTTGCAGAAAAGTCTTTTTGAAAGCACTGTATGGTCCTCCATGGATACATAGAATCAGTGGATATTTTTTTGTTGAATCAAAATCAACTGGTTTAACAATCATTGATTCAATCTTGAATTTCTTATCATACGATTGAAAACTAAATACTTCAGGAGGACTGATTTTAAATTTCGTTAATTGTTCTGAATATTTTGTAGTAAGTTCCAGCTTTGATTTATTTAGTCTTCCGATTTCCTTAAGAGTTCTTTCATTTTCGTATATGAAATAAGGTGTGCCATCAGTTGTTAGAGCGAGGTTGCTTATTACTGAACCATCAGTTACTAATTTTTTAATCTCGTTTGTAGAAATATCGATTTGATAAATAGGTGTTGAGTATCCTTCATTTACCAGTGCATAAATAATTTGTTTTTGAGGATGCCAGAGATAATTTATAACTGATAGATTGAAAGCTCTTGTCAAATTGATTCTACTACCTGTTGAAAAATTGAGAAGTTCTAAATCAGTTTCTGCGAATTCAATATCAGGAACAGTTTGAGAGACAAACGAAAGATATTTTTCATCAGGTGATGTCTGTGGATTTGTTTCAGGTCCATCATAGTTAGTCAACTGTGTAGGAATTCCATCAAAAGTTAATTTATAAATATCGTGTTGTTGTTCATCGTTGTATTCACCCGTATAGTTTGTCTGATAAAGAATAAAGTTCCCCTTAGAAGAAAATTTTATATTACTGATCCCGGCATCACCACGAAAAATTTTTCGCAAACTTCGATCTTTGAAATCAAACAACCATATTTCCTTTTTTGGATTTTCTTTTGGATAAACTATCTCATCATTTTTAGTTTCTTCTTTTTGTTGAAGTGCTTTTTTTACACTATCAGTCAGTTCTTCGTCTGAAAGAAAAATGAGTTTACTACCATCTGGAGAAAATTCAAATTCGTCAATTCCATTTGGTAATCTTAAGAAATGTTCTGCTTCACCTCCGTGAATTGAAATTCTCCATAATTGTTTTTCACCTTTTATAATTCTGCCCTTTTCATCCTGAAATTCTCTTCGAGAAGTAAAATAAATGTATTTGCTGTCGGGCGAAAATTTAAATGTGATGATTCCAGATGGATGAGTTGTCATCTGTCTAATTTCGTTTTTAATATTATTCAGTAGATAAAGTTGATTATTCCATTTTGCTTCTTTGAAATTCGGTTCTCTTATATTAAAAGCTGTAAATTTTCCGTCAGGTGATATGGATAATGTGGCAGGATATTTTAGATTGAATTGCTCTTCAAGAGTGAATTTTTTTTGTTGTGGATATGCGAGTTGTATAATCGAGATAAAAAAGAGTAAGGATTTAAATTTCATGATTTAACCTCAAATTGTTTTCTCAATTTAATCAAACGATTAAAAATTTTGTATAAAGTAATAAAACTATGTTTCCATGGTTATAGATAGCGATATGGAATTTAAATACTCTTCAAATTTTTAGGAGTTTAAAGATGTAATATGAGATAATTCATTTATTAGTTGGTGTATTATTCAATATCGATACAATTTTGAACATCGATCACTTTTTCATCAATCTATTAATTAAAATCAATTGATTACTGTTAATTGAAGTAAACAAAAATTATCTATAACTTTGAAAAATAATAAGGAGTTAAAAAAATGAGCTTACTGATATTACTCAGACATGGTGAATCGCAATGGAATCTTGAAAATCGTTTCACTGGCTGGGTTGATGTACCATTAAGTCCAAAAGGTGAAGAAGAAGCCCGTAAAGCCGGTGAGAAACTAAAGAATATAAAGATAGATAAAAGATATACATCAGTTCTAAAAAGAGCAATCGACACAGATTTAATTGCAATGGAAGTCGCAGGTAAACTTGATGTGCCTGTGGAAAGAGACAAAGCACTGAATGAAAGACATTACGGAGCATTGCAGGGGCTCAACAAAGAAGAAACAGCACAAAAATATGGCAAAGAACAGGTTCATTTGTGGAGAAGAAGCTACGACATTGCTCCACCCAAAGATGTAACTCCACTAAATCCAGATGGGATAAGTGAAAGTCTTAAAGATACTGCTGAACGAGTTATTCCTTACTTCTTAAATAAAATCAAACCGGATATAGATGCGGGACTAAATGTTCTTGTTACTGCTCACGGTAACTCATTAAGAGCACTGGTAATGCACTTAGATGGACTGACAAAAGAACAAGTTCTTGAATTGAATATTCCGACTGGTATACCACTTGTATATGAATTTGAGAATGGCCAGATTGTAAAAAAATATTACATAGAATGATCTTAAAAAATTTTATTCACGAAATTCTTTCTGATGTCGAATTGGAGAAAATTGCTCAAGCAATTAGCAAACAAGAATTACGAACATCTGGTGAGCTTAAAGTTTCCATAAAGAGGAAACGTAGTTTCTTAGATAAGAAAAAAAATATTCGTGAGCTTGCTATTAGAGAATTCCACCGTCTTGGTTTGAATAATACCAGAGAGCGGAGTGGAATTCTCTTTTTTTTATTACTAAAAGATCGTGAATTTTATATTCTACCAGATATTGGTATTACGGAAAAACTACCTCAGGAATTCTGGGATGAACTGGCAAAGGAAACTATAGATTATTTTATTGATGGAAGATTTTTTGAAGGCATTATAAATGTAATTCAAAAATGTGGTGAAGTTCTCGCTAAACATTATCCAGTAAAACCGGACGATAGAAATGAAATTAGTAATAGAGTGGAAATAACCTAAATTGTCAAATCCCTTATCAAATATTTCTCAAAGTCCTTCACAAAAAATTTTTTCCCTTTTCTAATAATTTCAAAACCTTCAGATTTTAATAATTCAATTTGTTTTTTTACACCACCAGGATATTTTTCATTTATTTCACCATTTGATTTCAAAGTTCTCCAATAAGGAGTAATTTTCTTCTTACCTGATTTTAATTCTTCATCAGCAGCATGAGCAGAAATCCATGCAAAGATTCCTGTTGTAATAGGACAAGCAATGGTTGTATTATATTTTTTTGCGAGACTTTTTCTTATTTCATTAATTGTTATCAATTTTCCTTTTTTAACTCTTTTCATTATCTGGTTAACATCAACTGGTGAGGGGATAATCATAGTATCACCTACTTTTGCACCCCATCTGGAGCTGGATGTACCGAAGACATTAGCGTATAGAGTTACAATTTTTGGTAAATCTTTTTTATCAAGCAGTTTTTCTTTCCACGTTTTTTTAGGTTTCAATTTGACACTCCCATGTTTAATAATTTATTTTAGTGTACCAAAATCGACTTAAAAATTTTTGTCATCCGAAATTAGAATAAAAATTAAATTGCTTTGATATAACCACCATCGATGAAGATTGTTTGCCCGGTTATGTAACCAGCTCTCTCAGAAGCTAGAAAGGCAACGAGTGAACCAATCTCCTCTGGTTTACCTAACCTTCCCATTGGAATATCATTTGTATAACTTTTAAGAACTTCTTCGTGACTAGTGCCGGTTTGTTTTGCCTGTTCAACAGCTAAGTCGTAAACTCTCTTTGTGAGCGTATAACCTGGAGCAACATTATTAACTGTTATATTAAATGGTGCAACTTCAGTTGATAAAGTTTTAGCGTAACCGATAACTGCGTTCCTCAAAGAATTAGATAGTACAAGTCGTTGAATGGGTTGCTTTACTGTTATTGAGGTTATATTAATTATTCTTCCAAAATTATTCATCTTCATAGAATCGATTACGAGATTGGAGATCCTGATGACAGATAAAAGAATTTCTCTATATGCATTATCCCAGTCTTCTTCACTTAAATTAAAGATATTTTTTGATGGAGGCCCACCGCAATTATTAACGACAATGTCTAAAGTCCCAAAAACTTTAAATGTTTCATGAACTAGTTCTTTAATCTCATCAGGTTTTTTCAAATCACATTTAAACCAATGAATATTTGTACCATAATTTTGCATCAGATCATTTGCGACTCGCATTAAATCAACTGTATTTCTTGAACAGATCATTACATTACAACCTTCAGCTGCAAGAGCTTCAGCGCAAGCTTTTCCGATACCCTTACTTGATGCTGTAACCAGAGCATTTTTGCCTTTAAGTCCTAAATCCATAATTAAACCTCCGTTTTTAGGCTTCTGACAAATCTACATTACCGATTTGATTTTCTGAGCGAGCGATTGCAACAGAAACCGCTGCATCACCTGTGATGTTTGTGACAGTTCTGCACATATCGAGAATTCTATCAACACCAAGAATTAAAGCAATTCCAATTTCAGGTATATGCACTGACTTAAGAATGATTAGTAACATGATTATCCCGACACCCGGTACCGGAGCAGTTCCGATGGAAGCTAAAACTGCTGTGAAAATAATTATTAATTGTTCATAAAAATTTAAATCCATTCCAAAAACTTGAGAAATAAAAATCGCTGCAACACCCTGATATAATGCAGTTCCATCCATGTTTATTGTTGCCCCGAGAGGAAGAGTAAAACTTGTAATACTTTTTGAAATACCTAGATTTTCTGTGCAACATTCCATATTTACAGGGAGTGTTGCAGCACTTGAACTTGTAGTAAATGCAACAAGTTGTGCTCGCCTTATTCCTTTGAAGAAAATTGATGGTTTAACTTTACCCCAAAATTTGACAATTCCACTATAAATAAATACAGTATGAATAATTAATCCCGCTAATACAACAAATATATACCAGAAAAGAGTTTTTAGAATCTCAAAACCAAATTCAGCGACTGTTGCAGAAATTAGAGCGAAAACTCCATATGGTGCTATTTTCATAATGATATCAACAAGTTTTATCATAGCATCACTGAATCCGTCGAAGAATTTTATCACTGGTTCAGATTTCGATTGAGATAGGAGGGTTATCGCCATACCTACCATCAGGGCAAAGAAAACGATTTGTAACATTTCTGATTCTGCCATCGACTTAAAAACATTGCGTGGTACAACATTAACAAGTTGATCAATCAAATTAAACTCAACTTTTACTTGAGCTTTCTGAGCGATTTCGTTCTGATAAACGGAAACTAAATTTTCTTTTGTTTGAGCATCCAGCTGTTTACCTGGCTGGAGAAGATTGGCAATTACAATTCCAACAGAGATGGCAATAATTGTGGTGATGATATAAATACCTATTGTTTTACCACCTATTCGAGCCAATTTTTTTAAGTTACCCAAACTAGCAACTCCAACTATTAGAGAAGAAAATACAAGTGGAATTGCTATCATATTTAAGAGATTGATGAAAATAGTTCCAATGAATTTTATTTGTGTTGCTATGGTGGGTACTTTTTTAAGTGATTGGATATTAGAGTAGCTTTTCTCTCTTGTTACGAGAAGTAATATTGATTTTTCAGCAGGTGTTAGTTGATTAAATCGTTGAATAATTTTATTCTGTTCATTTAGTATTTCTTTCTGTCCACCAATTATGAATTCAACTAAATCGAATTTAATTTTTTCTGTTATTACCTTATTATTTGATGAATAAGAAATTTGAAGTTCATTTTTATTTATGTGAAAGAATCCACCAAACAGTGCACCCAGTATCATTCCTAAAACAATTTGTGTGTGGAGTTTGATTCTGAATTTGCCCATAAGACTCCTTATATTTAAGATGATTAAAGCATTAATTGTTCACAGATTTCGTCGACGAGAAGATATCCTTTTTTAGTGAGTCGCAACATTTCATTTTCAATTATTACAAATCCATTTTGAATTAGCTCATTGAAAAATCTTTCCTCGTGTTTAAGTAGATTGATGTTGAATTCTTCTTCAAGTTGTTTCAGGTTGATGCCACGACTTCTTAAACCAAGATAAATTCTTTCGTTATAAATTTCGGTGGGATTAAGAAATTCTTCGTCCTTAATTGCGTTTCTATTTTCATTCACATTCTGAATATATTTCGAAATATTTCTGAAATTATGCCATCTTCGATTATCCCATAATGAATGGGAAGAAGGACCGAAGCCTAAATAATTAATTCTATACCAATAGTTTAAGTTGTGGATAGATTCATAACCCGGTTTTGAGAAATTAGAAACTTCGTACTGGTGAAAACCATGTTCTGGCAGAAAGTCCATTGTAAATTCGTACATATCAGCATCCTGTTCTATCGATGGTAAATAGATGATTCCTTTCTTTGATTGATAGTACAGACTTGTACCAGGTTCAAGTGTCAAACTATATGCAGATATATGTTTAATTGGTTGTTGCACCGCTATTCTAAGATTTTCTTTCCAATTATCTAAACTCTGACCAGGAATGGAAAACATTAAATCAATGTTGATATTTTCAAATCCTGCTTTTGATGCAGTTTCAATGCTTTTCAAAGCTGTTTTACTATCATGGTCACGAGTTAAATATTTCAAATCTTCGTCATTAAAAGACTGAACGCCAATGCTTAGTCTATTAATGCCGATAGAAAGAAATTCTTTTAATTTTTGTTCATCTATTGTATTTGGATTAGATTCAATGGTGATTTCAATGTCTTCGGGAAATTTAAAAATGCTCTGTAATTTTTTGATTATTTGACTTAGATAAGATGCTTCAACAAGTGAAGGCGTTCCTCCTCCGAAATAAATTGTTTGCAAATATCCTTTATCATGATAAATTTCCCCGAAATATTCTATCTCTCTTAAAAGAGAATAAAGCATTGGATTAGTTTTTTCATGTTTTATGACAACATAAAAATCGCAATAATTACATTTTACATTGCAAAATGGAATATGAATGTAAACAGAAAAAGGTTTCAAGTTACTTCCTCCTAATTAATATAGAGTTTTGAGCTTTTCTCTCAATTGATACCAATGATTAAAATTAAGTGTATCCAGAGAAAGTTTAATAATTTTATTTCCGTTATGATAGACAAACAATTTATCCTTTTCAAATAGTGATTCATAAAAATCAAATTTGACTGAAAATATATCGTTTCCATCAAGTGAAGTTTTGAGCACAGTTGCAATAAAACTTCTCAATTTGTGTTTTTTACCTGTTTCAATTTTTGGATAAACTCTAACTACTTTAGCGAACAGGTTATCAACCCAGCCCTTAGTTTCAGTTTCAAGAACGAATGATTTAGAATCCAGCAGTTTAATTTTTATGTCACCACTAAAGCTGGAAAGAGGAAATGCGTTTACATGATCTTCCTTTTGGATTCGTGTAATGTCGTTTAAATAGAAAGTATAAAAAATTGATGGGGTTGTGAGATAATAGATTTCTTTTGTTTCAGGAGTTAAATACGAATTGGCTTGTTCGACGATTTCAGTAATTTTTCTGAATTCTTTTTTGTATTCTTCGGGGTAATAAAGGCTTAAATAGAATGCCATTAAGAGGGCTGATAAAATTAAATAGTAACCAAAAATATTACCAATGTATTTCAATCCTCTGGGATTATCCTTGAAAAAAATCATTTTCAGAGGTTGAACATTCAAAATCAAATATGCAATAAGATAACTTCCAAAGACAAAAGGAAAATAAATTAATCTTTCAGATGGAATTGTAATTAATTGTGGGAGTAGAGATATTGTGAACAAGAGAAAACTGTAATGTATCATCCTATTTTTCCAGTAGGGGGCAAGAGAAATTGAGAAGATGAAATACAGAATAATCCCCGTTATTGTAAAAATGTATAAATATTGTTTGTTGAAAATTACCAAACCAAAAGGAAAATTCGATAATAGCCCGATTAACATTGTCGGTAATCCAGTAATAACATTTTTCAAATATCCCGCGGGTCGTTTGAAAGGATCAAGATACATCAGGTTATTTGTACCGAATCCAAAGATTTTGTAGAAGATAAGAAAACCGAATATCAGAAAGAAATGAAATCGCCATTGTTTTTGATTTTTAACGAAAAGTAAAAGTTTATTTAAGAATCTCTTGAAAATATTTCGTTCTTTGCTTCCTGACTCAAGAAGGATAAATTCATAAAGCATTATGGCAACAGGACCTATGATAGCAGTTTCTTTTGAGCAAAGAGCTAAAGTCATATAAAGTTTAGATAGTTTTTTATGTAACGATTTACCAGTTTCCCGTTGTTTTACATGATAATATAAACCAAGATTGATAAACAGAACAGCAAACAAATCTGGATTTGTTGAAATCCATCCAACAGTCATCGAATGATCTTCAGAAATCAGAAAAATAATTGATGCAAGAAATGATGCACTATAGACTTTTGAAAATTTGAAGAGAACAAGAAATACAGAGAATGCCACGAGTGAATGTAATAAGATTGATAAACAATGAAGAATTATCGCAGCATAATTCGAGCTTAACCAGAATATCAAACTAAAAATTATAGATGGAATCGGACGGAAAAATTTAGCTTTTACAGTTTCATCTTTCCACCAGAGATTTTGGAAAGTGTCGTAATCTTTTATGTCCACTGACCAGAATCCAGCAATTGGATATTTTATCTCCTTTGATTTTAAAATCGATACGAAGAAATAATCATCAGCCCAGAATTCATTAGTAATGTAGGGATGGAAAATTACGATAGCCAGAAGTAAATGAACTATAAAAATTTGTGTATTTGTTAATCTTTCTGGAAAGTATTTTCTGAGTTTTAGTAGTTTTTCTTTCAATGGTTTTTTGAGCTCTTAGTTCGAATTGTAAATTAATTCTCTGGCATTTTCAATTGATGCAGGGGTGATTTCTTCTCCACTGATTAATTTTGCAACTTCATAAATTTTTTCTTCTTCGTCTAACTTTCTGATTGTTGTCACAGCTCTTCCATCTTTTATTTTTTTCTCAACTACATAATGAGTAGTTGAAAAACTCGCAATTTGCGGTAAATGAGTAATAACAATGATTTGATGAAACTCAGATAAATTGCGAAGTGCTTTACCAACTTTTTGAGCGATCCTACCGCTAATTCCGACATCAATTTCGTCAAAAACCATGAGTGGGAGTTTATCTGATTTTGCAAGGATTGTTTTTAGAGCAAGCATTATTCGTGAGATCTCTCCACCAGAGGCAATTTTCGCAAGTGGTTTTAAATCTTCACCAGGGTTCGTAGAGATATAAAATTCAATCTCATCAAATCCATTAAAGTTAGCTTCGTAGAATTCATTACCAAGTTTGATAAATGCCTCTGGATTATCCGTTTTTCTACTTTTGAAGATGACTTCAAATTTTGCGTTGTTGATACCGAGATCTTTAAGTATCGTTACAATTGAATTATTGATTTTTTCAGCTACATCTCTTCTTTTTTCCGAAAGTCTAATAGCAGCTTCGGTGCATAATTTTCTTTCTATTTCGATTTCATCTTCAATTTTCTGGATTTCCTCCTCAAAGTTTTCTGCAAGCTTTAATTCTTTCTCAATTTTATTACGATGTTCTATGACTGCTTGCAAAGAGCCACCATATTTTTTTGCGAGTAAGATTAAACTGCCCAATCGCTCTCGTAATTCTTCAAGTAAATCGGGATTAAACTCAATTCTTGAATTATAACTCTGTATGAACTTTGCAATTTCATCAACTATTGTAATTGCTGAACTGATATCGTTCTTTAGTTCAAAAAATGCCTTATCAATTTTTGCTAGATCGTCAATCAAATTTCGGACTTTTATCAACTGATCATAAACTGCAGATTCTGATTCATATAAAGTTTCATAAATTCTTGAAGTAGTTTCATATAGTTTTTCGCTGTTTTCTAAAATTTTAAGTTTTGTCTGAATCTCATCAATTTCATCAGGTTTCGGGTTGATTGCATCTATCTCTTTAGCCTGAAATTCATACAAATCTTTTCGTTCCTTTGTGCTCTGTTCGATATCCTTAAGTTGTTTAAGACTTTCAAAAAGATTTTTTAACTTATTGTAATGAACTCGATATTCTTCAATTAACTTTTCAAGATTCCCAAAGTTATCGAGAAGATGAATGTGAGTTTCTGTTCTTAACAATGATTGATGATCGTGTTGACCATGCAAATCAATTATGAATTTACCAAGTTCTTTAAGATGCGATAAAGGAGCCGGAGAATCATTTATAAAACTTCTGGATGTACCTTTTCTTAAAATTTCTCTACGAATAATTAGTTCATCGTTTATGTCATAATCATTTTCTCCAAGGAAATTTATCACATTCTGATTGTCACTTATATCAAAAATTCCTTCAATTATAGCTTTTTCCGCACCAGCTCGAATTATATCAGTCGATGCCTTCTCACCAATTAAAAGATTCATAGCATCAATAATTATTGATTTTCCTACACCCGTTTCGCCAGTGATGATATTTAATCCTGATTCAAATTTAACGGTAATCTTATCGATTAGGATGTAATCTTTAATAGTAAGCGACTTAATCATAAAAACTCTCTCTCAATTAATATTATACAAAAAAAATCTGACATATTTTTAATGAATTTAAGCTTTTTCAGTTGAATTTTCCATTTTAATTCGAGTGAACTGTGAATTTAATATCCTTTAAAAATTTCATAAAAGTGGTTTAAATTCATAATGAGAGCAAAATAAATTCATGTTCAAATTCGATAATATGACAAAAAGGTGAATAAAATTGGTTCCCAAAAAGCTTCTGGACATATTGAGAGAAGTTTTGTTAGGTAATCCGGATGATTTACAGAAGAATCACCTCTTCGAGATTTTAATCGAAGTCTCCAGGATAAGAATACGCTTTTTTTCGAGGTTAAAATATTTTTCTCTTGAAAGAGAAGAAATATCGATGGATGATATTGCACTGGAAGCAGTTTCGAATCTTTTAAGCAATAACGAACAGGATTACCTCGAATATCTCAGAAATTCTTTCAAGAATTGGGAGCCTCCCATTACCTCTGAAGAAGAAGCGGAAGCTTTTGTAAGCAAGATAATTGATCAATCAATCTATCAGACAATTGCGAAAAAATATGCTGAATTAGATCCACTTTTTGCGAAAATTTTGAAAGAAATCAAGCGTGCTGATAGTACAAAGTATAAAATCTTTTCTCGTGCTGACACTGAATATATTGCATTAAAGTCTGTTTCTGAGAAAGATTATTTCAATATCATTCCTCAGGATGAATTGATATTTTTAGGTGTTCAGAAATTTCCTGATAACAATTATATAAATAAATGGATTGACGAAATCTTTTACTCATTATCAGAGTTTACTGATTATTCTCCAGTTATACCGATAAATTCACTTGCATTAAAAATAAAATTTGAATTCACCGCAGCTCAAAAGATTAATGTAAATGTTATTCCTGATCCTGAAATTCAGTATCTGATAAAGGAAGGAATTTTCCTGTCGTTAAATCGAATCGAAAAAAAATTAGAGAGATTAGGTCACAAGAAGAAAAAATATTCGGATAGGATAAAGACAATTTTCAGAGAAGCACTGACCGATATAGCTTATGACTTGCTTGAAGGTGATGAAATCAAAGATTATTATGAATATTTAAAAGCCTATGATAAAAATCTTTCAATGAAAGAGTATAGAACAAATTACCGTTCACAATTTGAATATCTTATTCGATTACTAAAAAACGAAATAGCAAAATATTATCAGAAATAACAATTCTAATTCTCACCCCAACAAAATAATTGATTGTGTATTTTTGGATAATTCTTTGTTAAGATTAAATGGATCAAGAATTCACTTTAATTCGAGAATATAATTTAAAGCAAAAGATCGCTGCAATCTGGGCTTTCAGCGAGTCGGTGATCGGCGGATTTTTACATGCTATCAGGATTCCTTTCACTGGTTTGATATTAGGTGGACTTGCTGTTATATTCTTGACTCTACTCTCAAGTGTTGTTGAGAAAAAAAGGGATATATTGAAAGTGACATCAATTGTCATTGCTATTAAATTTATTCTATCACCTAATACACCATTTGCTGCTTATGTTGCTGTTTTCATTCAGGGATTTTTTGCTTTCTTGTTTTTTTCAATCATAAAAAATCGTTCTGTTGTCGTAATTTTGTTAAGCCTTTTTAATGCTTTGTGGTCAGTTTTTCAAAAAATAATTCTGACTACAATAATTTTTGGAATGAATTTCTGGTATTCATTGGATAGTTTTTTTCTCTTCCTCTCGAAGTCGACTGGGTTAAAGATTGATGAAAATTTTAGTTTCAGTATTATTTTAATTACGGGTTATTTCATAATTCATCTCCTGGGAGCGTTCCTATTTGCAAGATTTGCTTTAATTCTACCAGAACATTTGAATAAAAATGCTGGTAAATATTGTCAAATTATTAATGATTTGAACTTAAAAAATGAAAATGGTACAACACTAAATCAAAAAAATCCTTTTCACAGAAAGAAGAAATGGTATCAGAGACCATCCAGAATCATGCTCTTAGTATTTTTGATTCTCGTCGGAATTATAACTTACATCAATCCTGAATTAAGTAAGATAAAATTCATTGATTTTTTGTCAATGGTAATTAGAGCATTTATAATAATTTTTATTTACCTCAGAATCTTAGCTCCAGCTTTAACAAAACTTTTCTCAAAAATTTTAAAAAAGAATTCACGACTTAATGAAATTAATGAGATCACATCTTTTTTCCCTGAATTTAAATCAATCGTTTCGTTATGCTGGGAATTAAATTCTTCATATTCTAAATTGGCTCGTATAAAAAATTTCTTAAACGATTCATTAATGCTTCTATTATTGAAATGAAATCAAGTATAATTATTGTAACAGGTAAAATTCGAAGTGGGAAAACAACAGAGTTATTCCGCTGGATCTCTAATCGACTAAATATTGGTGGGATACTTCAACCGATAATTGAGAACAGAAGATTTTTTTATTCAATAAGAGATAAATCGATCATTCAGCTTGAAATTTCTCAACAGGAAAGTGAAAAACTATCTGAGAAAGAAATCATAAAACTTGGAAACTATGTTTTTCTTAGAAGCGCTTTCGAAAAAGTTAAGAACATACTTCATAGAGATTTTGAACAAAAAGTTGATTATTTAATTATCGATGAAATTGGGCCTCTTGAATTAGAAGGACTGGGTTTCGAACCCCTGATAACCGAAATAGTTAGTATGAGGGAAAATTATCCTTGTCGTTTAATTTTTGTAGTACGGGAGAATTTGCTTGATGCTGTGGTAACTAAGTATCAGATTCAAAATGAATGTGAAATAATCGAGAGCAAAAAATTACTCGAAGTCTATCCGTATTAATCTCAAAAATTATTCTCGAATGAGTTATAAATTAGATTAGATTTAAGTATTATTTTTGATATTGTTTCTTTATTTTAGTCAATTGGAAGAACATGAGAGTTTCGATTTACAATCGAAAGTTAAAATCAATTTGTTTGGACAAATTAATCATAAACATAAAGGTTGAAAAATGAGAACAGTAAACTTTATAATTGAAGGAATGACATGTCATCACTGTGTAATGGCAGTAACAAACGCACTCAAATCACTCGGTATTGATAATTATAGTGTTGAAATTGGCAGTGCATCCGTTACTTTCAATGAAGAAGAGCTTGATGTAGAGACGATAAAATCAGCAATAGAAGATGAAGGTTACAAAGTAATTTCTGCAGAAGATGAGCTCAATGAAATTAGTGATTTTTAATAACTAAAAATCCAATTTATATGGTAGTCGGACTCTTTCAATATGATCCAGGGTGGGAAGATAAAGAGAAGAATAAAGAGAAAATTCTTCAATTAATTTCTGAATCATCTCCTCAACTGGATTTACTTATTTTTCCAGAGATGACATTAACAGGATATACAATGAATACAGATCTGGGTGAAGTGTTTGATTTGAAGCAGAGCCCAACACTTCAGTTTTTTTCAACTCTTGCGAAAAACCTTTCCATAAATATCATTGCTGGATTTATTGAAAGAGAATATAATAAATCATATAACACTTTGATTGTTGTTGATAGAACGGGAAATGTAAGAGCTAAGTATCGAAAAATTCACTTATTCTCTTTCGCCGGTGAAGAAAAATATTATTGTCCAGGTGATAAACCTGAAATTGTAAAACTTGAAAATATCAATATAGGACTCTCAATTTGTTATGATCTGCGTTTCCCGGAATTATTTCGACTTTACGGTAAAGCAAAAGTAGACTTGATAGTAAACATCGCCAATTGGCCAGATACAAGAATTGAGCATTATGTTGCTCTATTAAGAGCACGAGCAATTGAAAATTTGTGTTATGTCGCTGGAGTAAATCGAGTTGGCCGGGAAAAGAGAAATATTTATGATGGTCGAAGCTCAATTTATGATGCTCTTGGTAATGAGTTAATTTCACTTAGGGATAAAGAAGCGATTCTGATTGCCGATATTGATTTTTCGAACATACTTGAAGTGAGAAGGAGATTTCCTTTCCTGGAAGATGTTAAATTGATTTAAGAAATGATTTTTGTACCTAAATCAATAATTAAACTTTATCCTAAATTGCTTCATATATGGTAGCAGAAAGTATTCGAATATTTTGTAATCGATCACTCTATAATGAGGCTTATATTTTAATAAATATTCTTTAGAGTGACTGAAAACGATTCTATTTTGTTTGAAACTATTTTCAATTTTTAGCTTGTCTTCCTTGAAGTTTTTAATCTTAATGTTTTCAAATTCGAGATATTTAACAATTTCATACCAATCTTTTTTCCAATTTTCATAATCGAGTGAATCAGGTTTAATCACACTGTTGATAAATGCAGTAAAAAATAAATTCGTAGGAATGATTCTATCTTTCACGAGACTCAAATCAACTCGCACATATTTCTTCTCGGGGTACAATAATTCAACAAGTAGTGAGTCAGGTTTTGTTCTATAATTTTTTATTTCGTCACTTTGTATCTCATCCCGTAGAATCTTGAATGCGATTAGCGAATCGCTGATGATGTGTTCCGGTCCGAACCTATTCTGGAAAAAGTATTTATAAACATCGATCAAAGTTGATTCAGGATATTTTGAAAGGATTAGCTTTGTTGCATTGATGTATTCTGAATAATCTTTCGAAGAAAATTGTGTCTGTTGTGCTAAGAATTTATTTATAGAAAGAGAAATCAAAAGGATTGAAAAGAGAAATCTAATCATTTAATAAGAATCATCTTTCTGGTTGAAGTAAATGAGTTAGTTCTCATCGTATAGAAATAAACACCTGTAGAAAGATCATTTAATTCGATATTCATCGAATGTTTTCCAGCCTCGAGTTCTCCAGAGAATAATGTTTTGATTTCAGAACCATGCAAGTCATATATCTTCAATGTGATAAAATCTTTCTCTGGCAAAGTGAACCTAATCGTAGTCTGTCCGTTGAATGGATTGGGATAATTCTGAAATAGCTGGTAATTCTTAATCATTAAATCATCCGCTACATCTAAAAAGATATCTCTAGTGACTTGTTTGAGTATATAATTTTGAGGATCAAATTGAACATTTATAACTGAATCTTCGAAAATCAATGAATAAGATTGTTCTCTTGAATAATTCCAGATTTTTATAGTGGTATCGTAGCCCGCAAAAAATATTTTTAATTCAATTGGCATTTTATAGACTGAATAATGACTTTGAGTTTGCTTAATGAAGAAATTAAATTCATAACCGTTTTGAACTGACCTCGAATTCCAGTTATAAACATAAGACGGATGATTGGGTTGATATATCCATTGCTCAAAGAAATATGAGAAATCCTGTCCTGTTGTTTCATTAATAACATTCTTTAAATCATCAGTTGTTGCCGTGGAGTATAAAAATTGATTTCTGTAATTCATTAGTGATGCAAAGAAAAGAGAATCTCCCAGTACATATCTTAACATATTTAATACCAGCGCACCTTTGTAATAGGAAATAGCAGCATTAAAGAGTTGAGGTGGATTATAAATTGGATAACCCGGATTGTAGTTATAATAATAATTTGCTTTTGAATTCATTCCACTAAAGTATGCTGATTTCCCTTGTGTAAATTCCCTATACAGGTCTTCAGAAAAAGTTGCGAAACCTTCATTTAACCATATATCTTTCCATGTTTCGCATGTAACTAAATCTCCCCACCATTGGTGTGCAAGTTCGTGAGCAATACCACTTTGTGAATCATTCGTTAACCAATTTCGATGGATTGTCGAGATCGTTTGATGTTCCATTCCACCATAACTAAAAGGGGAAACAACAGCGTGCCCGTATTTATCAAAAGGATATTTTCCATAATATGTTTCGAAACATTCCATCATTAGATTTAAATTTCTCATTACATAGACACTTCTTGAAGAATCTGCAGCCCACTGGTAGTTTTGAATTTCTAAAGTTTCGAATGGTGGAAATTTGCTTGTGTATTCTTGAACAAATCTTGAATATCTGGAAGCAGCAATTGCAATTAGATAAGTAGCAATTGGATGTTTTTCGAACCACACAAAAATAATAGAATCGCCAATTGATTGTTGTGACTGAAGAATTCCATTGCCTGTTGCAACAAATCCAGCCGGTACTATAATTCGAATTCTGATCGAGTCAGCTTTATCAGATGGATCATCATAACACGGAAACCAATATCTTGCATCTGAAGGCTGGGTCATAGTATAAGCGAGATTTTCGAGTGTGTTTTGTGATTTCGCATAATAATAGAAACCAAGATTATCAGTTCGTGTTCTTCGAAAGTAAATATCAATATCAACTAATTCATTCTGATTGTAAATTCGATCAAGATATATCGTTAATAATCCTGAATTGCTTGAAAAGTTGAGTTTTGAATTATTCAATTTGATGCTGTCAATTGTTAGATAAGAATTAAGTGAAATTTGATTTGTTGAAACTGATTCTCTGATTCGAGTGATTATCCGAACACTTCCTGTATAATTTTTATTTGAATTTTTCAAGACATTATACCAGTTCAGATGAATGTCGTAATATATGATATCAAAATCTGTTGAAGTTAATTCAGTTGAATGTTTTTGCATTAGTTTCGCATCATGTTTGCATTCAAAATTGAATTCGTTTTCGTTTGATTGAGAAAGAAGAATATTCGAAATAAAAAGTACAAACATTAATAGGATCATGTGTTTCATGATTAATCCTTATTTCTTTTGATTAATTACCATATTTTTTCAAATATAATAATAGGGGAAAAACATTACTGTTTGAATATTGAATATGGATTGAATTAGTTCATGATTCTTTTTCAGAATTAGCAAGTGGGATCTTAAAAATTACGGTTGTACCTTCACCTTTTTTACTTTTTATTTCTATCTGGCCTTTATTAATCTCGATGAATTTTTTAGTAAGTGCGAGACCTAATCCAGTGCCTTCTCTTTTTTTCTTATCGTAACTCGCTTCTCTTGTAAAATGTTGAAACAATTTTTTCTGAAATTCTTCAGACATTCCAATTCCTTCATCTTTTATTTCACAACTTGCATATCCATCATTTTTATCTTTATCAACTTTAATCCTGATTGTTCCTTTGTCGCTATATTTAATGGCGTTACTCAAAACATTAGTTAAAATCCCATTTAATGTGTATTCATCAGCATTCACAATAATTTTCTCTTCAGGAAATTCAGTTTGAATCTGCAATCCCTTTTGTTCTGCTAAGTGTTGCAATAAATTTATAGCTGATTCTATAATTTCCTTGAAGTTCAGTTCTTTTATCTGATATTGGAAAAGACCGGATTCAATTCTGGTTAAATCAAGAAGTTGTATGATTGTATTAAGGAGTGTTTTGCTTGCATTTTGAATTATATCAAAGTAATGTCTTATCTGCGGTTCAGATTTTTCATAGAAAATATCTTTTAACACTTCAGTAAATCCAATGATTGAATTCAGTGGTGCTTTTAGTTCATGTGACATGGAAGCAAAAAAGATGGTCTTTTTTTTGTTAGCTTCTTCGGCTTGCTCTTTTGCACGAGCAAGTTCTGTCATAATTCTTTTTCTCTCGTTTATATTTCTTGCAATACAAAGGATTAATTTTTTATCATCTATTGTTACAGGATAAGTTGTTACTTCAATATAAACTGTCTCTCCATTTCTAGTTTTTATCTTCATTTCATCCGGTCCAGTGGGATTTCCTTTGATGGCGTTATAGAATACTCTCGCAGCGCGTCGGAAATTTGACTTATCAAATATTTTCAGTTCAAACATCGATTTGTTCAATGCTTCTTCTTTAGTCCAACCAACAAGCTCCTCGCTTACTTTATTTGCTTCGACAATCCTACCATCATAATCGCAAATAAATATTGCATCAGGTGCATTTTCGAAGAGTATTCTTAACCTTTCAGAATCATATTTAATTTTGTTTAAGAGTTCTTTTTCTCTTGTGATGTCTGATGCAACGCCAATTAAACCAACAATTTCCCCTTCTTCATTAAGCACAGGAGCAGTTGATAACCTTATAACAAAATCCTCACCGTTTTTCCTTTTGTTCCATAATTCTCCCAACCATCCACCTTCAAGTGTTTTTGGTAAAATATCTTTTATAATCTCCGGAGCATTTTTTTCTGAACGGAGAATTGTGATAGGTTTTCCAATTAACTCATCACGTGTATAACCATATACTTCCTCGAATTTTTTGTTGATATAAATTAATTTATCATTTTTATCAGTTATTGATACACATTCATTCACACTTTCAAGTGCATATGCTAAAAGCTTTATTTCGCTTTCATATTTTTTCTTTTCAGTAATATCACGAACAATAGCTAAAATGTAGTTGGAGTCTTTTAAATTTATCTTGTTAAGACTGACTTCAGTATAAAACGATGTTCCATTTAATTTTGTATGAACCCATTCAAAGGTGAGTTTTTCGCCATTTAAAGTTCTATTAATCAGCTCAAGTGCTTTTTCTTTCGAATCTCTGCCATCGGGTTGAGTGGGGGGTGAAAATTTATATGGAGGTTCACCTATTATGTCTTCTCGATTGCAGTCAAATAATTTTAATGTTGCATCATTACAGTCAATAAAAAGTTCTTTATCCATTAAAAAGATTGCATCTTTAGCTGATTCAAATAATGCTCTGTATTTTTCTTCAGAAAATTTTAAACTTTCAAGAAAAGTAATCTCATCAGTTACATCAAGAGCAAATCCAATAACACCGATTATCCCGCCGTTTTCATCAAATTGTGGTTGTAACCTGGTTCGCCATATATGATTATTCCATTTAAGATCATATTGAACATTTTCTCCTTCTAAAGCTTGTAAGTGTTTCCTAATAGGTTCAAAGTTTCTGTCTTCAGTTTTGAAGTATTGAAATAGATTTTGACCAATGACTTGATTTTCTGTGAGTCCTAATTTTTTCAATCCACCACCAAAAGAAGAAGTGAAGACCAAATCTTTATCAACTGTCCAGAATATACCGTTTAATTGCTTAAGTATAGAAAATAGAGTTTTCAATTCCATAATTCATTATAAATTGGTCAAAAGTGGATTTCTTAATCTTAATTTGAATGAAGTTTTTTAAAAAATCAAATATGGAAACTTGATGTTATGATTATAATCGGTTGTTTTCAGGGATATGCTGTTAATTAAGATAGATTTACATTCAACAGATTTTATTTCAGGGAATCTGAAATAATTACAATGATGAAGTTTGAAGATTCTAATTTTAAAAACTAATTTTTTTGAAGTTTGGCTTTAGAGGAGATTAATGATTTTTTCATAAATACTTATTTAATTAATCGTTGAGGTATATTGTGATATGCATTTACAAAATGATGAAAATTCTTGATTGTCTGGATTGAAAATATGTTTGAGAATAAATGAGAGGCGTATATTGATCCACCCCTACGGGATGATTCAAAATTTTTTAATGTGTTATTTCAAACATGGATTCAAAATGATATAGAGGAATAGGGCGATATGCCTCTACAAATTGCCACAAAAATTAAAATTAAACTCTTAAATTCGAATTAGATTTATCAAGATAAATTAATTAAGAGAGGTCGAAATGTCATTCTGGAATTGGGAAATTGAAAACGAAACATATCTTCAAAAAACAATTCAAAGATGCAAAGAAAAAAATATCATTCTGCCAAAATTCAGTGAACTTAAAGATCCAGAAATTATACCAGATCAAATCAAAACAGAACTAAAAAATATTGAGTTAGACGAACTTCACCCTTTGAATCTCTTTCGTATAAATTGGCAAAATGATATTTCTAACAAATCTATTAGCGATATAAATTATCTTGAAATTCCACGAGAGATTACCGGTGTCAGGGCAAGAATTGTCGGTTTGGTGGGAAAGTTTTTCCCAACAGGAGCTCATAAAGTTGGAGCGACTTATGGGGTTCTTGTCCCGTATCTTGTAACAGGAAAATTTAATCCAGAGTATCACAAAGCTGTTTGGCCTTCAACAGGGAATTATTGTAGAGGTGGAGCTTTTAATTCAGCATTGCTTTCAGTTCACGCAGTAGCAATTTTACCAGAAGAAATGAGTCAGGAACGATTCGATTGGTTACGAAAAATTGGGGCAGAAATTTTTGCGACTCCCGGATGCGAAAGTAATGTGAAAGAAATTTACGATAAATGTAAAGAGCTTCGACAAACAAGTGATGAGTATTTTATTTTCAATCAATTTGAGGAATTTGGTAATTCTTGTTTTCATTATTATGTAACGGGTTCTGCAATTGAAAAAGTCTTTCATAAAACTAAAGGTGAAAAATCAAGATTAAGTGGATTTGTTAGTGCAACTGGTTCTGCAGGCACAATTGGTGCGGGTGATTATCTGAAAGAAAAATTTTCAGAAGTTAAGATCGTTGCTTCAGAAGCTTTGCAATGTCCTACTTTATTAATGAATGGATTTGGGGGGCATCGGATTGAAGGTATTGGAGATAAACATGTTCCCTGGATTCACAATGTGAAGAATACGGATGTTGTAACTGCAATTGATGATGAACATCCTTTGCGTGTTTTAAGACTTTTTAATGAGGATTCAGGATTAAGATTTCTTTCATCACTGGGAATAGATGATGGTACTCTACAAAAACTCTCGTGGCTCGGTATTTCTTCAATCAGTAATGTATTGAGCTCAATTAAGCTGGCAAAGTGGTTCGAGATGAATGAGAATGATGTTATATTTACTGTATTTACCGATTCTGTTGAAATGTACCGTTCTCGTCTAAAAGAAATGTACGATGCCTTGGGCGAATATGATTTGAAACAAGCTGAAATTGACTGGAATGTTTGTGTGAAAAATCAATCGATTGATTACATAAAAGAGCTCGATTACCAAGAGAAAAAAAGGATTCATAATCTGAAATACTTTACATGGATTGAACAACAGGGAAAATCAGTTGATGAACTAAACGCTCAATGGTACGATGAAAATTATTGGAAAGAAAGATATTCAACGATCGATTTGTGGGATAAGTTAATTGAAGAATTCAATTACAAAGTAAGGTCAAGCTAATTAGACGAAAAAGTCGGAGAACTATTATGAATAATCTCACGATTAAAAATCTTAATCTTATTCAGATAAAAGAAAATGATATTAATCCAGTTTTTTGCGATCTGAGAATTGAGTCTGGGAAAATTATTGAGATAATCCCAAAAGATTTTAAAGAATTTGTCTTCAATCATTCTGAAAATCAAAAACCTGCTGAAGATGAGTATGATGCACAAGGAACAGTAGGAATGATTCCACTTATTAATTTTCATGATCACATTTATTCACGCCTGGCTAAAGGATTGGCAATTAAAAGCTCGACAGATAATTTTCATAAGATACTTAAAAATTTGTGGTGGAAACTCGATAGGGTTCTTGATTATGGAATGATACGAGCTTCAGCACAAATGGCAGTATTGGAATCAATTCGGAATGGAACAACATATATTTTTGATCACCATTCTTCGCCGGATAGCGCGAAAGGTAGTCTTGAAATAATTGCAAATACATTTTCTGAATTTAATTTGCGGGGAACATTCTGCTTCGAAATTACAGATAGAAATGGTAATGAATTAAAAAAAGAAGCAATCAAAGAAAATTGTGAATTCATCGAAAAGTCGAATGAAAATTTTAAAGGAATGATTGGACTTCACGCTTCGTTTACATTGAAAGACAGTACCTTAAAATTAATCGGAGATTTAATGAATGATTATGACACAGGAATTCATATACACTTGTGCGAAGACAAAGTTGATCGAGAAATTTCCAAAAAGCAATTTGATGCTTCTCCACTGAAAAGATTGTTAAAATTCAATCTTATAAACTCAAAGTCAATTCTTGCGCACGGAATTCATCTAAAAAAGAAAGAATATGAAATGATTGCTGAAAGAGGTGCAGCAATTGCTTTGAATCCAGATTCAAATATGAATAACTCTGTAGGAATTCCAACATTTAAAAATTTGCCGGAAAATTTAAAACTCTTATTAGGTACGGATGGGATGCATTCGAATATCGCAAAAACTTTCAAACAAGTATTCCTGTTGTATCGTCACTCAGGTGGAAGTTTTTCAGAAGGAATTGAGTTTATAAAACAAATCTATTTCAATCAGATTGAATTTGTGAAAAATTATTTTGGAAATTTCTCCACATTGAACCTCAACGAAAATTGTGATTTAGTTATCTGGGATTATCTTCCAGTCAATGAATTAACCACAGATAATTTCTGGGGACATTTTATATATGGTATAACAGAACGTTATCCAAGGAGTGTAATTCAAGGTGGAAAATTTTTAATGAAGGATTACATCGTTGGAGGTGTAGATTTTAATTATCTGAAAAATATAGCATTACAGGGATTGAGATTGAAAGAAAATTTTGAATTGCAATAGTCTTTCATTGAAATTACTATACACTCTTTTGAGAGTTAAATCTCAGTAAATGGTATGGAATTATACGAATTAGCTTAATGGAAGAATTCTCAATAAAATTGAGTCGGTTTATTAGTTCAAAAGAAGAGGTAAAATTTTCTCTGAAAATTATTAATTTGATTTTGAAAATTTATAGGGATGAGAATGAAAGAAAAATTTAATGTCGTTGGCAAACCAATAATTCGTCCGGATGGAAAAGCTAAAGTAACTGGTGAGGCAAAATTTGCAGATGATTTTAAATTTCCGAATATGCTTTATGGAGTGATGGTCAGAACAAAATCATCTCATGCTCTAATTAAGAAGATTGATTATTCAGAGATTGAGAAAAACAAATCAATAGTTACAATTGTCAATGTGAATGACATTAAAGGTTTCAAAAAGACTGGTCTTATCAGAAAGGATCAACCCGTTTTTGCTTTTGAAAAAATTGTTACGCCTGGTGATGTCGTAGCTATGCTTGTGGGAGAGAATGTTGATGAATTAAAAACACTTGCTAAGAGAGTTAAAATTGAACTTAAAGAGTTGCCAGTCCTTACAGATCCACGAAAAGCACTTGATGAAGACGCTCCATTGATTCATCCAGAGTTTGGTTCAAATCTTATCATTCATCATCCTTTAAGGAAAGGGGATATCGAAAAAGGTTTTGCTGAATCAGAGTTTATAATAGAACAAACTTATACCACGCCTCATGTTGAACACGCATACATTGAACCAGAGTGCGTAACCGCAATCCCTCTTGAAGGAGATAAAGGAATAAAAATTATTGGAAGTATCCAGAATCCGTTTACCGCAAGAAGAATTGTGGCCGAGGTTATCAACTTTCCATTGAATAAAGTTATTGTCGAACAAGCTGAGCTTGGAGGATCATTTGGAGGTAAAGATGATACTATGTGTATCCTCTCTGCTCGGGCAGCAATTGCTGCATTGAAAACCAATCGTCCTGTTAAGATAAAATATTCAAGAGAAGAATCCATTCTCGAATCCTACAAGCGTCATCCATATATAATGCATTATAAAGTTGGTTATAATCGTGATGGGAAAATCAAAGCGATGAAAATTGACATTCTTGCCGATGGTGGGGCGTATTGTTCCATGAGCCCGTTTGTGACATGGAGATCGGTCGTTCAGGCAACTGGACCATATGAAATCGAAAATGTCTGGACAGATGTAAAAGCAGTTTATACAAACAATCCTTACACAGGTGCGATGCGAGGATTTGGTTCACCACAGATAATTTTTGCTCAGGAATCGTTGATGGATGAAATTGCAGTAAGACTTGGAATTACTCCTGATGAAATAAGAAGAATTAACGGTTTTCGACAGGGTTCTATTACTGCAAGTGGACAGAAACTTGAAAATCACGAAGTGAATCTTTTGAAAGTTCTTGACACGGCTTGTGAATCTATAAATTTCAAAGAAAAGTGGCTTGAAAATGAGAAATATCATAACAGAAGAATTCCAACCATTGAGTTCAAAGAAAAGATTTTAAGTAGAAATTTAATTCTTGAGAAAGATGAATTTGTTGAACCCGATGAGGTATGGAAAAAAGGAATTGGACTTGCTGTAAGTTTTCGTGGAAGTTCATTGGGGGCTGAAGGTATTGATGCAGCAGCAGCTTATTTATCAGTCCAGAGTGATGGAACTGCTTATCTTTTGTGTGGGCTTGCTGAAAATGGTCAGGGAATGAAATCAACTTATGCAATTATTACTTCAGAAGTTCTGGGCATACCTGTAGAAAATATATATTACCTCGACATGATAACAGCCCATATTCCAGATAGTGGTCCAACTGTTGCTTCGAGATCTACAATAATGGGTGGTGGGGCTGTAAAAAATGCAGCAGAAATACTCAGAAAAAGATTTGAAGAATTTTTAAGAAGTTACTGGAAACTAAATGATACTGAAGTAATTACTTTTGAAGATAATCGTGTATTAGTTAAAGGTAGAGAGGATTTAACATTAAGTTTTGGTGAGTTTGCAAATCTTGCCTATAAGAATGGAATTTGTATGGCTGCAATCGGTTGGAATCCAGGACCAAAAATACATTGGGAAGAGGAAACCGGACATGGTTCAGCTTATTTTACTTATGTCTACGGTTGTCAGGTAGCTGAAGTAAGAGTTAACATTGTAACTGGTGAGGTTTATGTAGAAAGAATCACAGCAGTCCATGATGCGGGAAAAATTATTAATCTACTTGGAGCCTTAGGTCAGGTTTACGGTGGTGTAACTCAAGGTACAGGTTATGCACTTTTCGAAGAGCTCGATAAATACAATGGATTTCCAAGAGAATTGAATTTTGATCAATATTTAATTCCTACGAGTAAAGATATAGGGGAAATTGTACCAATTTTTATTGAGGGTAAGGATGAATATGGTCCATGGGGAGCAAAATCACTTGGGGAACCAACACTTGAATTAACGGCAGCTGCAATAAACAACGCAATTAGGAATGCGACGGGTGAGAGATATTTCAATTTACCAATTAATCTCGAAGAAGTAATTCTAAAACGAAAACTCCGACCTGAAGATTTGAGAAGAGGAAGTCTATGAATAGTGAACTACAATACATTGCTCCGAAAACATTAAATAGAGCTTTAAGCATTTTATCAAAATATAAGAAAGATGCAAAAATACTCGCGGGAGGAACAGATATTATTCCCGGCTTTCACATCAGTTCAAGGAGATTTATTGATACGAAGTTATTAATCGACATAAAAAAAATTTCACAGTTTAACCAAATCAAAGAACGGAAAGATTCTGTTGAAATTGGTCCATGCGTGACATTTACTCAAATTGCAGAAAATCCAGTTATTAGAAAATATTTTCCATTATTATCTAAAGCAGCCGAGACGATTGGAAGTGTTCAAATTAGAAATAGAGCTACAATCGTTGGGAATTTTGTCAACAATGCCCCCTGTGCTGATAGTGTACCACCATTGCTGGTTTATGATGCACAAATTCAAATTGAATCTCTCAAGAGGATGAGAGTTATCCCATTACAAAAATTTTTAATTAAACCATACACTACTGCATTAAAGAATGATGAAATCGTTACAAAAGTAATCTTGCATAAACTCGGTAATGGATATAGTGGAGATTTTTACAAGCTTGGTCGAAGAAGAGCAGTTGCAATTAGCAGGATTTCACTTGCTGTTTTAATGAAGAAATCGAATGATATAATCGAGGAAATTAGAATTGCAAGCGGGGCAGTTACTCCAATAGGAATCAGATTTTACGAACTTGAGAATTTATTCAAGGGAAAAACAACTGATTCTGCAACATTCAAAGAATTATCAATAATGCTTGGTAGGAAAGTTCTTGATATAACTGGATTGAGATGGTCGTCAGAATATAAACTTCCAGTATTACAACAAGCTTTTTACTATTTACTTATGAGGATTAGCCGTAATGAGGAATAAAAAATCGAATCAGCTCGAAATAAAATTCATTTTGAATGGTAAAGAGATACGACTTAATGTTAATCCAAGAAAACGACTTCTTGATCTGTTAAGAGATGATTTAAATTTAACAGGAACGAAAGAAGGTTGTTCAATTGGTGAGTGTGGTGCATGTACTGTGATAGTGGATGGCAAAGCAGTTAATTCGTGTCTTGTACTTGCTTGTGAAATTGATGGTGCTGAAGTGATTACGATTGAAGGAATTTCACAGAACGGAAAACTTCATCCTTTGCAAGAAAATTTTCTCAAATATGGTGCTGTACAATGCGGTTTTTGTATACCTGGCATGATACTTTCTGCTTATGCACTGCTATTGCAAAATTCGTCTCCTGATGAAGAAACAATAAAAGAAGCGATTGCAGGAAATCTGTGTCGTTGTACTGGATATAAACAGATTATTGAAGCGATTAAAAATACAGTTAAAGAACAAAGTTCAAATTCATATTGAAATTACTTAGAAATATGATTAATTTAATCGAGTAAATAATCAGGAATAAAAATTATGAAAAGAATTTTTGCTACAACTGCCTTCTCTGCGCTACTTTTTATTGCCACAAGTCTTTATTCACAACAGTTTCCCTCTGGATATGAAATTTTTGAAAAAGCTAAAAATGCTGTAGCGATTGTAAATGTCTATGATGAGAATAGAAATTTAATGAGAATTGGTGCTGGATTCACTTATACTCCTGATGGTCAAATTGTAACAACCTATAATCTTGTAAATGGTGGTACTTATGTGAAAATTAAAGTGAATGACAAAGAATATGTTCCACTTGCTATTTATAAAATCGATAGGCGAAGAGATGTGGTAGTTTATAAAATAGATGGAAATAATTTACCTTTTCTTGCAATTGCAAATTCGGATTATGTTAAAGTAGGGGATAGAGTATTCACAATTGGCAACCCGAAAGGTTTTGAAAGATCATTCAGTGAAGGAATTATCAGTGCAAAGAGAGATTTTGGAGCAGGAAAAATCTATTTCCAATTTACTGGTCCAACAGCTGAGGGGATGGAAGGAAGTCCACTTCTGAACGAAAATGGTGATGTGATTGGAATAATTTCCTCTCGTAGTTATATGGAAAAGGATTTGAACTTCGCAATACAGATAAACAGCATAAAAGAAATCCTTGAATCGAAAGAAGTAAAAAATTATTCCGTCCCGAATTTTTTTGTATATGAACAACCATTAACTAATTTTAATCTTGGTTTATCTTACGAGAGTATGGGCGAACATTCAACAGCAATCTGGTATTATTTAAAATCGCTTAAAGAAGAGGTGAAACCCGAAACATACAGACGCTTAGCCTATTGTCATGAGCAACTCGGTAATTTTAGAGTAGCAGAGCATTATTATAAGTTAGCTAAAGAATTAGAAGAGAGTCAGTAAAGTAGTTTTTGATGAATCAGAGAATTTGAGTTAAGAACGAAACATTGATCAGAATTTTAATCATTGGAGTCATCATTATATCATTCAAGAAATTTTTGGAATTTCTATACATAATACCATCATATCATTACGATTTTTGTGGTGAGTCATGGAGACTTTAATCACTTTTTTATTGGGTTTGATTCTGGGTATTGTACTAACAGTTATATTTTTTCATCTGAGACGAAAAGATGTTGAGAATATAACTTCCTCATTAATTCAAATATCTGAAGAACAAAAGGAAAAGGAACGACAGCAACTAATTGATTACTTAAAAAATTCTTTCTCTCACATTTCCCTCGAAGCTCTCAGCAAAAGTACCGAACAATTTCTTCAGCTCGCAAATCAAACTCTTGCACGTCAGTTGCAAAGTGGATCGATGACTCTGGAAGAGAAGAAGAAATTAATTGATCAAACATTTCAATCAATGCAGGATGAATTGAATAAAGTACAGAACTTGATTCAGGAACTTGAGAAAGATAGGATTGAAAAATTTGGAATGCTTACACAAAATCTTACAGAAACACAAAAAACCATTCAACAATTGAGTGAAACTACTAATAAACTAACCACAGCACTCGCTCAGTCAAAAACTCGAGGTCAATGGGGAGAAAGAATGGCTGAGGATATATTGAGATTAAGCGGAATGAAGGAGGGAATTAATTACATCAAACAAAAAGCAATCCAATCTGTCAATACTCGTCCGGATTATACTTTTCTTTTACCAAATGATTTAAAGCTAAATATGGATGTGAAATTCCCTTATGATAACTATATGGCTTTTCAGAATTCGCAGAATGATAAGGAGAGAGAAATTTATAAACAAAATTTCTTGAAAGATGTAAGGCAAAGAATTAAAGAAGTGACAACGCGAGATTATATTAACCCATCTGAAAATACGGTCGATTATGTTCTTGTTTTCATCCCCAATGAACATATGTATTCTTTTATTATGGAAAATGATTCGAGAATAATTGATGAAGCGCTTAAACAGAAAGTGATTTTATGTTCTCCCATAACCTTATATGCAATTATTGCTATCATCAGACAGGCTGTTGATAATTTCACTCTTGAAAAGAAAGCTGCTCAAATAATTGAACTTATGGGAATGTTTCATAAACAATGGGGTGAATTCTTGAAATCGCTTGAAAGTATGGGTAAGAAAATCGATGATGCTCGAAAAGAATTCGAAAAACTAATCACAACAAGAAAAAATCAATTGGAAAGACCCCTGAGAAAGATTGAAGAACTGAGAAAAGAGACTGGTCTGAGTCCTCAAGAAAATACTCAACTTATCTCAGGATTTGAAGAAGAGAGTGAAAAAATCTTTGAACCAGAAGATGAATGAACATGAAATTAATTCAACATCTGGAATTGAATTAATTAATAATCAAAATTCTCAAATCGAGTTTCTACTTCAAATTGCTTTACCTGTATTTATTATCAAAAGAGATAAATTCAGTAGGTATATACTTCATTCCTACAATGAATTTGCCCAGGATATTTTTGCTGTACCGCTTGACAGATTAATCAATAAAGAGATAAGAATTTTCTGGCCAAAAGAGTCGTGGGATGATTTTAGAAAAGGAATTATCTCATCAATTCGCAAAGGTGCAATCTCAAATGTAGAGTCAATCCAGATTGAGAAAGAAGGACGAATAAGAAGTTTCAATTTAAGAATCTGGAAATTAGATGATTCCACAGCTTGTTGTATTTTCTGTGAAACGATCGATAGGAAATATTTTATTCAATCTGTTTTGAACGAGCGACTCAAATACGAAGAACTATTTAAAAATACTCCGGTTATGATGACAAACATTACACTGGATGGGAAAATTATTGATGCAAACCAGTACTGGCTTGATAAAACTGGTTATACAAGAGATGAATTGATCGGTGCAAATGTTGGTGATTTTTTTATCAAAGAATCAACCACTCTCTTGATGACTAAATCTTTTTCTGAGCTAATTCTGACTAATGAATTAATAAATGTACCAGTACAGATGAGGAAGAAATACGGTGATAATTTATCAGTTGTCATTACAACCAGAGCGTTATTCGATTTAAATGGGAAGTTCATACGATGTTATCTTGTTGCACACGATATAACCGATCTGGAAGAGATTAAGGAAGAATCTAAAGCTGTAGAATCACTTCTGAAAACGCTCTTCGATACAACTGAATATGCTATCTTAATGCTTTCACCACAAAAAGGGATACTGAATTGCAACCACAAAGCAGAATTAATTCTTGGTGCCGACAGGAATTCAATTATTAGTAAACATATCTCCGAACTTGATTTTTTCGTTCATGCGAAATCAAATAACGCAAACATCAAAAAGTTTTTCAAGAAAGAATTTGACTCATTACCGGAAAAATTTGAATTAGAATTAAACGATGGAAATAAGAAAAGATTCGTTGAGATTAAAATTTCTAAAATTAACCTCAGGAAAGAGCCATATTATTTGTTTTTCTTAACTGATAAGTCAAGAGAAAAAATACAGAATAAAAAGTCTCAAAAAAATGAAAAAGTGTTGGAGATATTATTTGAAGAATCGATAGATGCACTTCGATTGATGGATAAAGATGGACGAATTATTGATTTAAATAAGAAAGCAAAGGAATGGTTTTCCGATTTTATTGACAGAAACGGTTTTGTTAAAATTAATTATAAGGGATTTGACTATCAGGAATGGTTTAACAATTTTATTGCTTCAGATGAACGATCAACAGTAGTTGAATACAGACTGAAGCTCAAGAATAATTATAAAGTAATTAAAGAGAGTTTATCAAAAATCTTACTTGAATCAGGTGATACGATAATTTTCTCGAAAGCAAGAGACATAACAAGTGAAAAAATAGCAGAGGAACAACTTCGTAAGAATGAAAAAAGGTTAAGAGAATTAAACGAATCGAAGAACAGGTTGATTTACATTTTATCCCATGATTTGCGGGCACCCACTTCAAGTATTATTGGAATTGTCAGCGCAATCCTTGATGAACCAGAACTGGAATTAGAAGAACTAAAAAATTACTTACGATTAATTAGAAGTGCTGGTTCATATCAACTTGATTTAATAAATAATTTATTGGATTGGTCGCTTATTGAATCTGGAAAATTTAATTATACGATTGAACCCAAAAATCTGGAGTATGCTGTTTATAATTCATTGAATTCAATTCGTGGTCTTCTCGAACAAAAAGAAATAAAATTAAAAGTTAAAATTGATTCCGAACTAGTTTTGATTGATTTAAATCTTTTCAGTCGCATAATCATTAATCTCGTTTCAAATGCTGTAAAATTTAGTTTTCCAAAAGGTAGAATCTGGATCAATTCAAGAAAATTAAGTAACGATAAGATTCAAATTTCTATAAAAGATACAGGAATCGGTTTCGATAAGGAGGTGCTTGATAAAATTTTCACTTCCAGAGAAAAAATTTCGCGCCGTGGAACTGCTGGTGAACGAGGTACTGGATTGGGACTGACACTTTGCAAGGATATGATTGAATTGCTTGGTGGCAAATTACACATTGAAAGTCCATTAAAGAATTCAGGGAAATCGAAGGGTTCAATTGTGTCGTTCGAAATGCAAAGATTTCAACCTAAGATCTTACTATCTAAAACCTTTGATAAAACTATATTCAATGATATAAATAAAGAGTTTAACAAATTCAAAATACTAAGTAAGGAAATTCATAAATATTTTAATGATGGGGTAGATGATTACTTCGTTTTTATAATTATTCACGAAAATGATATTAGAAATTCGTTACTTAATAAAATAGAACAAGTCTTTAAAACGAAAAAAAATATAATTGTTGTGACAAACAAAAGTGAATCGAGGTATGCCGATTTGAAGTCGATCGAGCTACAACATCTTATTCCTTTTCTGAAGAATGAATTTGAGAGAATAGAATTTGAATGGAAGCAACAGGAGAATATTGCCAGACAAATGAAAAAGATGTGGGCATAAGTAAATTTCCAATACTCACCTGTGGTAATTATTTTTGCTTCACAAAGAAATAATCAATGGAAAAATTGATATCAACCAAAAAATAAAAATGATGAGTGAGAGAAATAGAAGACAGCGAATTATTCCAAAAATTAGACACCGGATTACAACATCCGTTGGAAGAAAAAAGAGAAAAATATCTATAGTAATTCCTGCATATAACGAAGAAGATAGCTTAAAACCACTTGCTGTGGAATTACGCAAAGTGTTCAATGAAATGCGAGATTATGATTTTGAAGTTATTGTAGTAGATGATGGAAGTACAGATAACTCATTAAAAGTTTTAAACGAGATCAAGAAAGAAGATGAGAGATTTAAAATAATTTCGTTTCAAAAAAATTACGGTAAATCAGCTGCTTTATCGGTAGGTTTCAAATATGCAACTGGAGATTTAATTGTCACAATGGATGCAGATTTACAGGATGATCCAAATGAAATTCCAAATCTTGTCAAAAAAATAGACGAAGGTTATGATTTAGTTTCAGGCTGGAAAAAAGTCCGATTTGATCCTTTTATAAAAAGATATTCATCTCGTGTCTTCAATTTTGTCACTTCGTTTATGACAGGTATAAAAATTCACGATTTCAACTGTGGGTTGAAAATTTACAGGAAGGATGTAACTGATAGTATTAAAGTTTATGGAGAGATGCATCGCTACCTGCCGGTTCTTGCTCACTGGAATGGTTTTAGAGTTGGTGAAATTGTAGTTAAACATCACCCAAGAAGATATGGAAAGACAAAATTCGGTGCCAGCAGGTTTCTTAAAGGTTTTCTCGATTTGATCACGATACTTTTCACCACAAGATATTTACGAAGACCATTACATTTCTTTGGAACAATTGGATTCTTACTCTTTCTGATTGGATTTGGAATAGATTTGTATCTGGCGATTGAGTGGGCATTTTATGGAGCTTATCTTACAAATCGTCCAATGTTATGGCTCGGAATTCTTCTAATCTTACTCGGATTTCAGACAATCGCTATCGGACTAATCGGAGAAATGATCGCGCATCATGCCCAAAGGGTTGAAGATTATCACATCAAATACCTGAAGCTATAAAATTCTAATTACATGAAAGCAAAGATCAAATCAAAAGAGAAGAAAAAAAATCTTCTTAAGAAAATTTACATTTCAGATTTTTTTAAATTGAAAAACGAGAATATTGTAGAAAAATTTCCTCTCATTCTGAGCGGATTTTATTTCATCTTTATTCTCTTTCTTGCTCTAACTTATCACGAGATTGGTGATTATGGAGTTGAAACTGATTTTTATGAAGGTATGGTTTATGAAGCAAAAGAATTTCTAAAAGGAAATTTAATAATTGAGGGATATAAAGGTCCACTTTATCCAATTGTGCTCGCAATACTGGGTTATATTTTTGGGGATTTTTTCAAAGTGGGTGTAATACTTTGTGTGATTTCCGCTTCTGTGTTTTTATACTTTTCATTTTTAACCTTGAAAAAAATTTTTGGGTTTGATATTGCTCTCGGAAGTGTTCTTTTAATTGCGAGTAACTCGATTTTTGTTCAATACTCATATTCTGCTGGAACGGATTTATTTTTTGCAGCTCTGGCAATTATCTCAATTTATTTTCTTGTTAAAGGTGAACAGCTTAAAATCTCCTATATAATTTTTTCTGGAATTTTTGCTTCTCTTGCTTTTTTAACAAGGACAAATGGATTATTTCTTCCAGCTGCTGCGATTATTAGTTTTCTAATATTTAAATTCTCATCGAAAAGATATTCTGTATTATTGAAGCATGTATTTATCTATGCAATAAGTTTTGCATTTCTTAACATTCCGTGGTCCATTTACAAGTATATTCATACTGGTGATTTCTTCTATGATAGGAATTACACAAATACTGCGTGGGAACTATACGGTAAAGGTAAGATGAGCTGGGATTACTGGCAGTCAGTTGAGTCACTCAAATATAATTCACTCAAAGATGTAATACTGAAAGATCCTATCTATTTTGCTCAAGAAATTCTAATCAAGAATTTTTTTGAACATTTTGTTTCCGATTTAAGTAAGCTTTTATCTTTACCATTTGCAATTTTTCTTGTTCTCAGTTTGATTTTTCTCATAAAAAGAAGGTATCTAAAAAACGAAGTATTCTTCTTTGTGAATATATTTTTTGGTTATCTGGTTTTGCTCCCCGCGTTTTACAGTGAGAGATTTTCATTGTTTCTTTTAATAGGATATTCAACCATCGTTATGTTATTTCTCACACATAATTTCATGAAGAACTTAAAGTTCGGTTCAATTCATTCAGGACAGATTGTTTTTGCAATCATTTTACTATGGTCTATTGTGGATGCATATTCATACAATAGTAAACAAATTGATATTGGTCCGAATGAAATTCTTCATATATCTGAACAAGTTCCTGATGATATTAAAAACGAATCGAATGTCGTTGTGGCGAGAAAACCTCATATTGCTTATTACCTGAAGATGACTTATCGAAAATTTCCATATGTGACAACCTATGATAGTTTAATGAATTGGATGAAAAGTATAGGTGCAAACTATTTTTTTGTAAGTGGTTTTGAAGTTAATACACTTTTATCCTATACGAATGTAAAGACTGAGCAACAAAAATTTTATTTTCTAATTAATCCATCACCTAAAGAAGGTCTTGAAGTAGTTGCATATACTCTTGAGCCTCCATCAGTTCTTTATAAATTAAGCAATTAAAATTCTTCGTGATTAATATCTCACGGAAACGATTTTATTAATTTAAATCCTTTGTATCTTTGTAACTTCTTGTTGAATAATTCATGGAAAGTAAAAATGACTTCAAAGATATTTGCAGTAATAATCATATTCTTATTCACATTTCAATATACATTTTCTCAGTCTGTGAATTGTACAATTTCTGGAATTGTTAAAGACAGTGCAACCGGTCAGGCAATTATTGGTGCAAATGTTATTGTTTATAATGATTCCAATTTTAATGCTGCACCTTTTCGTGGAGCAATAACAAATCGATATGGTTTTTATTCAATTCCTGATGTTCCAGCTGGCGAATATTTTTTACTCGTTCGCAGTCTTGGTTATAATTCGATTGTTCGAAAATTATCTATCTCTGCTGGACAGAAATCAGTCAGATTAAATTTCGAACTAATGGAGGAAGAAGTTGTTTTACCGGAAGTAGTTATAAAAGAAAAAAGAGAAACTGAAACCTCCAACCAGATCAGTGTCATAAATATTTCACCAGAATTAATTAAAACTCTACCATCCATGACTGGAGAAGTAGATTTGTTTAGAACGCTTCAATTATTGCCGGGCGTGAAAGTCTCAACAGAATTATCAAGCGGGTTATATATTCGTGGTGGTTCACCGGATCAAACATTAACCCTTGTCGATGGTGTGATTGTTTACAATCCAACTCACCTTGGGAATTTTGCAAGTACATTTAATGCAGACGCAATGAGTGATATTAAAATTATCAAAGGAGCTTTTCCTGCGAATTATGGAGGTAGACTTTCCAGTGTAGTTGATATAAAACTCAGAGAAGGTTCGCGAGAGAGGGCTAAAACCAAAATTGGGATTGGAATGGTGAATAGTAATTTTATGTTCGAAAGTCCTCTTGGTGAGAATTCAACCATTATGCTTTCCGGCAGAAGAATGTATTATGATGAACTGCAAAAAGTATTTTACTCTACATCTGTTCTACCGCGATATAATTTTTATGATCTCACGGGAAAAATTACATGGAATATTAATGAATCAAATTGGTTTACAATTAGTGGACTTTTCGGAGAAGACAAACTTTATGCCTCTGAGAAAGGTGCAATTGGATATGATATTAACTGGGCAAACAAGACTTTCAATGTTAGCTGGACATCCATCACTTCACCAATACTTTTCTCGGTGACTTCTTTTAGTTATACAAACTATGCCTTTCAAGTCTATCTTGAAGATAGACAGGGAGTATCGACCAACTATTTCACTCACAGTGATTTGAACGATTTTACAATAAAGCGAGAATCGGAATTTTTTCCCTCAGAAAAACACAATATTAAATTCGGTGCAGAAATATCTCTCCATAATTTTAAGTTAATTTCGAGTGATTTTTATTTAAGTGAAATTGATAGAGAATCTAACTTCAGTAATAATCAGATTTCACTCGAAGGTATTTTATATGTAAACGACGAGATGAAATTTTCAAAACATTTTTCGACAAATCTTGGTGGACGACTTTATTATTTTAAGGAACGAAAAAAAATTACTTTTGAACCAAGAGTCTCTTTCTCATACACTCCATTCGATGATGTTCATTTAAGAACTGCTTATGCAAAATCACATCAATTTTTGCACATGATTACAAGAAATGATATTTCACTTCCAACAGATTTGTGGTATCCATCGAATGAAAAGATTGAACCCGCAATGTCAGAACAGTTTGTTCTTGGTGCTGAGACATTTATTTATGATGGAGTTTATCAAATTTCAGTTGAAGGATATTACAAGACTCTTAATAACATTCTTGAATTCAATCCTTCTGCATCATTTTCGCTTAATACTAAAATTGAAGAACAATTAATTGTGGGAAAAGGTGAAGCATATGGTGTAGAGCTTCTCATCAATAAACGAGCGGGTGATTTAAATGGATGGATTGGTTATACTTTATCCTGGACAAAAAGAAAATTCGATGAAATTAATCGAGGAAGAATTTTTTATCCACGATACGATAGAAGACATGATTTTTCGCTGGTTCTTTCATATTCTTTCTTTACAAATTGGAATATTTCAGCTACATGGGTCTATGGTACTGGTCAGGCTTATACTTTACCTACTGGACAATTTGGGTTTCTTGAAGCTGGACAATCCAATTTAGATATACGATTCGATTATCTAAGCAGAAATACTTATCGATTACCAGATTATCACAAACTGGATTTAAACATCGGTTATAAATTTAGACTGAGTAATCTGGATTGCCAGGCATCGTTGAGCTTGTTCAATTTATATAATAGAAAAAATCCATTTGCTCAGTATATCACTTATGAAATTGATCCGAAAACAGGGGATAAACTTCCAAAACTTAAACAATTAACTTTATTCCCGTTCATTCCAGCATTATCTTTCAGTGCTCACTTTTAAGGAGTTTAAGAATGATAAAAAGAATTTCACTATTGATTGTTTTAATAAGTATTATTCTTTCATTAAGCTCATGTGAAAAAATTGATATTGTCGAAGTAGATTTACCATATCATGAGAAGATGGTCGTGGAAGGATTGATAGAAGAAAATAAACCCTTAAGTGGAATTACTTTTACAAGAACTCTACCACTCAATGAAGTCTATTCTATATCAAAAGCCGAGCTCAAAGATGTTGTAGCATATCTCCAAACTGGGGTCAGAGTAATACCATTAAAATATGATAAGAATGGAATTTACAAACCAATAAGTTCTTTTATACCCCAGAAGGGAACAACTTATGAACTTTACGGAAAGTGGAATGAAAAGAATATTTATGCACGAACATATATCCCAGAAAATCCAAAAATTAACAAAGCCTATTATTTAACTAATGGATCGGGAACATATATTCAAGCAGAAATCAAAAACCAAGTTGGAGTTGTCTTTGGAGCTAAGATAGTAGCAATGGAAGGTAATTTTCTACTTTATGAATCTGAAGATATGTATTCAATTTCTCAACCAGTGGATAACCCGCAGGCAACAATAATAGTTCGTACACCTGTCATTCCAGAAAATGTTCTCACATCGTTCAAGAATAATTTATCAATAAAAGTTTTTGCTTTTGATGAGCAATTCAAAAATTATTTCAAAACAAAGAAGTATAGCTTCCCTATTAAAGATTCTTTTGTTCAAAGTGGAGGTGATGTGGAATGGAATATAATGGGCGATGGAATTGGTCTTTTCATTGGGTTTTCATCAACAACACTGAAAGTAAATAGGTGATCTGATTATGATTAAGAAAATTCATTATTCAATAGTAATAATTATTCTGATGTTCTTTTTGAATGGATGTTTGAAAGATAACCCCATTGAAATGTTGAAGGATATGCAGGATGCTGCTGAATTACTTGTTTATTTCGAGACTAATGGCGATTACATAAATTCAAACAAAATGCCATCATTTGTTAAAGCTTCTGAAGTCTATACTAATCTTGGAAATTATTTAATTGTTGATATCAGAGCAAGAGATAAATTTATCGATGGTCACATCCCTGGTGCAATAAATGTCGAAATGAAAAATCTTTATGATTTTGTTTCAATGTATAATGATTCAAGTTATCAGAAAATTATCATTGTGAGTTCAACAGGTCAGTCAGCAGCTTATGCAACAGCTTTACTAAGACTTACAGGATTAGAAAAAGTATATTCATTGCAATGGGGAATATCATCGTGGAATCAAAAATTTGCGAGTGAGTGGTACAAGCTTGTCAAGAATAGTTTTCTCGTTGGAACATACGATTTTCAAAATTATCCCAAGCCACCATATACTTCTTTACCAACGATAGAACTTGGTAATGGTTCAACAAAAGAATTGATAAAGCAGCGTGTTAAAAAACTTCTGGAAGATGGCTTTGAAAATGTTCGTATTGATATGGATGATGTTATGAAAACTTATGATAAGAACACAAGAAGTTTGGGTTATTTTGTGATGTGTTATGCGCCATTAAGATTGTACAATATTAGAGATAATGGACATCCTCCCGGTGCAGTAAGATATTCTCCATATGAAGATTTGAAAAGTACAACTTACCTTCAAACTCTGCCAAACAATAAACCAATTGCTGTTTACGACGATACGGGTGAAATATCAGCTTATTTAGTGGCATATTTAAAAATGCTCGGTTATAATGCATACTCAATTAATCTCGGTGCTAATGGAATGTTCGGAGAGGATCAAGTTACATCTTCTCGAATTATTCGTCTTAAAGCTTCAGATATTATGAATTATAGTTATTCTACTGGCGAGTGATAAGTTTTCATATAAGCCTTGCAGATTTATATTAATTTGAATTAATGATTTTTTAATTTTGTTTTTCATTATCTATTGAATATGGACAGAGAACAACAGAAGAAAATAATAATTCACGGTGCAAGGCAAAATAATTTAAAAGACATTCGTCTTGAATTACCGAGAAATAAATTAATTGTTTTTACTGGTGTAAGTGGCTCAGGAAAATCGAGTCTTGTTTTTGATACGATTTATGCTGAAGGACAGAGAAGATATGTCGAAAGCCTTTCCTCTTATGCTCGACAATTTCTTGAAAGGATGAATCGTCCTGATGTTGATTACATTCAGGGAATTTCTCCAGCCGTTGCCATCGAACAAAAACCTCCTGCAAGAAATCCAAGATCGACTGTTGGGACAACAACAGAAATTTATGATTATCTCAGATTACTCTTTGGTAAGATCGGAAAAACTTATTGCGAAGTTTGCGGAGAATTAGTAAGGAAAGATTCTACAGAAACAGTCATTGAAAAACTGAAACAATTCCCTGATGGAAGAAGGTTACTTATAACTTTTCCGCTTATTCAACATGAGCATAAAAAACTGAAAGATGAACTAAAATATCTTCTCTCAAAAGGTTTTCAACGAATTTATTACAATGGTGAGATTTTCGATTTAACAGAAAATATCAACATCAAAGCTGAAAAAGAAAAGATTTTAGTAATCGTTGAGCGAGTTTCTCTTGATTTGGATAATGTTGATACTGCATACAGTGATTCAATTGAGACTGCTTTTAATGAAGGAGAAGGGCGAGTAGTAGTTGTTGATTATGAGACAAAAGAGGAATTAAAATTTTCGAAATTGTTTGAATGTCATGGTAAAATCTATCAAGAACCTGAACCTCGATTATTTTCTTTCAATAATCCATTTGGTGCGTGTCCAACCTGTCAGGGATTTGGAAAAACAATTGACATTGACTGGGATCTTGTAATTCCGGATAAAAAGAAATCTATTTCAGAAGGAGCAATAGAACCATTAACCAAGAAAACTTTCAGTCAATATGAACGTGATTTAATACGAACAGCGTTGAGAAGAGGAATACGAGTAAATGTTCCATTCGAAAAATTAACTGATGTTGAAAAACGATTCATCTTCGAAGGTGATGGTGATTACATCGGGTTATATAAATTTTTCGAATACCTGCAATCAAAATCATACAAGATATATTACAGAATTACATTGAGTCGGTATAGAGGTTATACCATTTGCAAGGATTGTAGTGGTTCAAGGTTACGAAAGGAAGCCTTGAATGTTCGAGTGTGTGGTAAGAGAATCTCAGATTTAATTAATATTTCACTCGATTCATTATTAGACTTTTTTAATTCTCTGGAGCTTTCTGAGTATGATTTACAAATTGGTGAAAGAATAATCAATGAAATTAAGAAAAGATTGAAATTTCTTGTGGATGTTGGGATTGGCTATCTCACACTGGATCGTTTATCGAGTACACTCTCTGGAGGAGAAACTCAACGAATAAATCTTGCTTCTGTTCTGGGTTCGCAAATGGTCGGTGCACTTTACATTCTTGATGAACCATCGATAGGTTTGCATCCACGAGATAATTTGAAGTTGATACGAGTTTTACATCAATTACGAGATTTAGGGAATTCGGTATTGGTTGTGGAACATGATCCAGAAATGATTAGAGAAGCTGATTATATTGTTGATATGGGACCAGGAGCTGGAATTCATGGTGGTGAAGTAATCTTTATTGGTACATATGATGAGATTTTAAAAAGTGAAAAATCGTTAACAGGAAAGTATCTTTCAGGTGAGCTGAAGATTCCTCTACCTGATAAACGTAGACCCCGTCGAACTCCATCGATAAAAATTTTTGGTGCCAGTGAAAACAATTTGAAGAACATTGATGTTGAAATTCCACTGGGTATATTTGTGTGCATAACAGGTGTGAGTGGATCGGGGAAAAGTACTCTTGTTAATGATATTCTTTATCCTGCTATCAGAAAATTAAAACACAATGAAAGTTTACAAGTAGGAAAATATTTATCAATCGATGGATTAGGCTACATTGCTGATGCTGAAATAGTTGATCAATCACCAATTGGAAGAAGTACGAGATCAAATCCTGCAACTTACACAAAAGCATTCGATTTCATTCGTGAACTTTTTAGTCAAAGACCACTTGCTAAATCAAGAGGTTACTCACCAGGGTACTTCTCATTCAACATTCCTGGGGGAAGATGTGAGACCTGTATGGGAGAAGGATTCGTTAAAATCGACATGCAATTCTTAGCGGATATTTACCTTGTTTGTGAGGATTGTAAAGGTAAAAGATTTAAGAAAGAAGTACAGGAAGTTTATTACAAAGGCAAGAATATTGTGGATGTTCTTGATATGACCGTCGAAGAAGCTCTTGAGTTTTTCAAGGATTCACCTAAAATTGTTCAAAGGCTTCAGCCATTGAGTGATGTTGGATTGGGATACTTAAAGTTGGGGCAATCATCCACTACACTCTCTGGAGGCGAGGCTCAAAGAATTAAGTTAGCAGAAAAATTAATCCCACGAGAAGATACTCAACATATTCTTTATATTTTCGATGAACCGACTACAGGTCTTCATTTTCACGATATCAGTAAACTTCTCAGGTGCTTTGATGCACTTATCAATCGTGGAAATTCAGTACTTGTTATTGAGCACAATCTTGATGTAATCAAATATGCAGATTGGATAATTGATTTAGGTCCTGAAGCTGGAGATAGAGGAGGGGAAATTATTTTTGCTGGAACCCCAGAAGAGATAATGAACTGCGAAAAGTCATACACCGGGCAATATCTTAAAAGATATTTAAAATCAAGTTCAGCACATTAATTGAATTACTTATTAAAGATACTTTACTAGATTCCTCGTCTATTTTTGAGAAAATTTGTGGTTATTTTTTGTGTTATTTCTTATTGAACGATACTTAAGATTAAGGTTAAATTAATTTATGAGTAGTTATTACTAACGAATTTTATTTACAAAAATGAACTACATGATGAATTGATTATTAATCTTGAAAAAGTGATAGTTTCAAAATCAGGAAATTTATAAAAATGATGATTAATTATTTTCAATTGAGCTGCAAAATTTTATAAACTTGTTTGAGATTAATAAGAACTAATGCAAATGCTCAACAATCCATTCATGGAGTGGCATCATATCTTTGAATATTTTTTTACTGAATTCAAAAATATCTTTTTTACGAAATTGTTCAAGATCTTTTGTCTCATACAAAGCATAAAGTCCACTGAAAGTGGATAAATCAGCAAGTGGATGGTCGGATGTGAAACCTTGTGGTAATTTTTTATACTTTTTCTCCTCAATTGAGTAACCCTTCTTTTTCAACGAATTAATTATTTTCCATAATTCTGAATTTTTAGTTTGATGTAATAAAATCTGACGATATTTTTTCAGGACACTTGGAGGAAAAATGTAATACCCTACAGCGATCAAAAAGTTTTTTGGTTCAATGTGGAAATAGAATCCAGAACTTTCAAGTTTTTTATTCCTGCTTTCCCAGAAATAGATTCCCAGATTAGTTTTATATGGACTTTTATTCTTTGAAAATCGCGTATCCCTGTTCAATCTGAAAATTGATTTATTAATTTCTGGTTCTGCGATCAATGAAGGGAAATAATCTCGTACAAAACTTCCTAATTCAATTACACAGATTTTCGCAGGTAACAGGAAGTTTTTTTCATATTCATCTCTATGAGAATGAAACCACTCGCGATTATTATTCATTGATAATTTTTTAAGAAAGCTTATTGTGTTGAATGGGAATTTATCTTCACTCATAATTATGTTTAGTTTTTTCAGAGATTAGTTCAATGGCACGATCAATTGCGTTATGTGTTCCATACAAAACTATTAAATCGTTAGGATGTATTTCAAATTCACCAGACGGATTTGGTATGAATTGATTGTTTCTAATAACTGATATTACAGTTGCACCTGTCTTCGCTCTCAAATCAATTTCTTTGAGAGTTTTGTTGCTCGCAATAGAATTTGATTGAATAAGGAATGTGTCTATCGTTCCCTGAGCAAGAATTTGATTAATTTCATCAAAGGCATGTTCGGTAAAACGGACATCTCTCAGAATTCCGTAAGATTCTGTCCTTAAAGTATTAGCTTGAGCTAAAATTATGCTGTTTGGAATATGAAAATGTTTCAGAACACGACTTAGAATTTGAATTGAGGTTTCAAACTCCTCAGGTATAACTTCATCGGCACCGATTTTAATCAACTCATCAACATCTTTAACATATCTAGTTCTCACAATTAAATAAACTTTAGGATTTGATTCTTTAACGAGCCGAACAATTAACTTTGTGGCCATTGAATCTGAAATTGCCACAACAACAATTTTTGCTCTACCAATATGGACAAGTTCAAGAATTTCTTTTTTGGTTGCGTCACCATTAATAATTTTCTCACCTTCTTTCTTAGCATGAAGAAAATTTTTTGGATTTGCTTCAATTACTACATAAGGAATGTGAGCTTCTCTCAAAACTTTACTTACATTTCTTCCGTTGAGTCCATAACCAATAACAATCACATGATTCTTAAGATCCATTAGAAATTCTTCAGACTTAATTTTTTCAATCTGTGGAATTTTTGTTGAGAGATAGGGTGAAATTTTTAAAAGTATTGGAGATAAAAACATTGTAATGATTGAGACAGAAATAAATTGATTTATAAAACTCTCATCTAAGAGATTAAATTCAGAACCTTTTAATATGAGTACAAAAGAAAATTCACCAATTGATGAAAGATAAATACCTGTCAAAAGAGCAATTCTAAAAGGATATCTTTGAGTTAAAACGATAAAAAGTACAATAAGTGTTTTCGATGCAAGTATTGCAATAACATAGAACAGTTTTTCCAGAGTATTATCTAATAGAAAATTGATATTCAAAAGCATCCCGAGAGAGATGAAGAAGAAAGATGTAAATACTTCTTTGAATGGAATAATATCCCCAATTACCTGATGTGTATAGTCTGTTTCAGAGATTATCAAACCGGCGATAAATGCACCAATTGCGAATGATAATCCAATTGATTGAGTGATAAAGGCTGTACCGAATGTCAATACAATCACACCAATAATAAATAAGTCCCGCATTTGAACTTGAATTAGATGATAAAGAATAAAGGGCATTAAGAATCGAGCTATAACAAAAATTATTGCTATCAGTGTGAATGAGCTGAACAATCGAATTACAATGTCCAGAAATGATGTTTCAGAAAAAGAGCCAAGAACAGGAATTAATAACATCATTGGTAAAATCATTAAATCCTGAAAAACGAGTATACCTGTTGTAATTTTTCCATGAGGAGTTTCTTGTTCATCTCTGTCAGAAAGCATTTTAAGAATAATTGCTGAACTTGAATGTGTTACCAGAAAACCTACAAATACTGATTGATGAGGATTTAACCCTGAAAAAATTGAGAATATAAATCCCGCGAAAGTAGTTCCTAAAATCTGAAACCCACCTATGATCAAAATTTCCTTGAAGTTTCTAATAAAATTATTAAATGAAATTTCGATACCAATAGTGAATAGAAGTAATGCAACACCGAATTCGGCAAGTTGATTTATTCCTTCAGCGTCTTTAATTATTTGTAAGAATCCAGGTCCTATCAATACACCGGTTACAATAAAACCAATAATGGAAGGAATATTTAATTTATTGAAAAGATAAATTATTGGAATCGCGAATGACAAAACGATTAAAATATCTTTGAATAAGTGAGCCTCGTTCATATCTTTGAAAAAATTAGTCTGCTAATAAAATTATGAGGTTATTATGAAAAAAATATTGATTCTTCTGTTTTTCATTCTTATGCAAAATATCATAATACATTCACAAAGTAAAAGAGTTTTTACATCTGAAGATTTATGGAAAATTAAGAGACTTTCAAATCTCGTCTTATCGGATGACGGAACAAAAGGATGTTTTGTTGTGACTGAATATAATATTGATGAGAATAAAGGAAACAGCGATTTGTGGTTGATTGATCTCAGAACTTATCAAACAAAAAGATTAACTACTAATTTATTGAATGATAATTCACCGGTCTGGCATCCTGATGGTAAAAGGGTCGCATTCATTTCTAAAAGAACTGGTGATTATTCTCAGTTATATGAAATTTTGATAGACGGAGGCGAAGCACAATTGATATATGAATTACCAATGGGAATTTCAAATCCACAATATTCAAAAGATGGTAAAAAAATCTTTTTTGTGTCTAAAACTTTACCTGAACTTGAAGATGATTTTGAAGGATTAAAGAAAGAAATAAAAAAAAGAAAGGAATTAAAAGTCTCGGCGAAAGTTACAGAGAATAGATTTTATCGCTATTGGGATACTTGGTTAACAGATGGTTATGTCCCAAGATTATTTGTGCTGGATTTAACTACGAAAGAATTGAAAAATCTTACCAAAGGATGGAATAAAATTTTTAATCTTGACGGTGGAATTACTTATTCTGTTTCACCAACAGGAGAATGGATTGCTCTTGTTGCCAATAACACAGAACCACCTTACGATTCGCTTAATTCTGATGTTTTTCTGATTAATGTTGATAATCCAGAAAAAGTCATCAATGTATCCAGTGATAATTCAAGGAGTGATGCTTCACCTTACTTCTCAAAAGATGGAAAATATCTTTTCTTTGGTAGCCAATTTGATGCTGATTATCCAGCTGATAATTTTCGAGTAAGGATGTATGATATTGAAAAAAAGACATTAATTAACCTCACTGAGAATTTTGACTATTCATTTTCTTCTTATGTTCACGACCATGTCTCAGGAAAGTTATTTCTACTTGCAGAAGATAAGGCGAGAATTTCTTTGTTCGAATTCGATTTGAAGTTGAAAAATTTATCGAAGTTATTTACAGGTGGTTCGTTAAATTCGTTGAACATTAATGATAACAAAGCATATTTTTTGATGAGCTCTCTTACTTATCCAGCAGAAATTTTTGAATATGATTTGAGGTATAAAACTCTTAGAAAAATTACAAAGTTCAATGAGGAATTATTATCAGAAATTAAATTCGGTAAGGTTGAGGAATATTATTTCGCAGGTGCCGATAATGATTCAGTTCAAATGTTTGTATTATATCCACCGGATTTTGATCGGACTAAGAAATATCCACTCGTTCATTTAATTCATGGTGGTCCACATTCAACATTTGGAGATGATTTTCATTATCGATGGAACGCACAACTTTTTGCCTCTCCTGGTTATGTTGTTGCTATGATTAATTTTCACGGCTCAACCAGTTTTGGAACAAAATTTGGTAAATCAATCGTTGGTGCACATGGTGATAAACCATTCATTGATATCATGCTAGGTACTGATTTTCTAATCAGAAATTTGGATTTTATCGATTCAACACGAATGGCTGCTGCTGGTGGTAGTTATGGAGGTTATCTTGTAAATTGGATAGCTGGACATACAAATAGATTTAAAACATTGATTAGTCATGCCGGTGTTTATAATCTAATGGGACAATTCGCGAGTGATTTGACTTATGAAAGAGTTAAAAATTATGATGGAGCGCCATGGCAGGGAAGATACGAAAATATTAATCGCTGGAATCCTGCATTTTATTCACATAATTTTGAAACACCTATGTTAATTATCCATGGTGAAAAAGATTATCGTGTTGTTGTAACTCAAGGATTGGAAATTTATGGGGTATTGAAAGGTAAAGGAATTCCAGCAAGATTAGTTTACTTTCCCGATGAAAATCACTGGGTTCTTCAGCCTCAAAATTCTATTTATTGGTACAAAGAAGTTCATGATTGGTTGAATAAATATTTAAAATAAGTATGCAATGAATTATCGTAAACTTGGAAAAACAAATTTAAAAGTTAGTGAAGTTGGATTTGGTTCATGGGCTATTGGTGGCCCAGCAATGGCAGGAAATACACCAATTGGGTGGGGAAAAGTCGATGATGATGAATCGAAAAGAGCGATCTTAAAAGCAATTGATTGTGGAATAAATTTTTTTGATACTGCTGATATTTATGGATTAGGCAATAGTGAGGAAATTTTAGGTGAAGTTTTTCAATCAATTACAAATGATGTTATTATTGCGACTAAAGTAGGTCATGAATTGTTACCAGATGGAACTCTTAACTTAAATTACTCGAAAGATTACATTTTGAAAGCGTGCGAAAAAAGTTTAAGAAGATTACGAAGAGATTGTATTGATATCTATCAATTACACAGTGCAAAAGTCGAACACTTAGAAAATGGTGAGTGCATTGAAGCAATGGAAGAATTACAGAAACAAGGTAAAATCAAGTTCTGGGGTATCTCATTGAATACTTACAATCCGGAACCTGAAATGAAATTTATCGCTGAAAAAAATTTAGGTCATACTGTTCAAGTGGTTGTCAATGTAATTAATCAAAGAGCTTTTGAATCTGTTATTCCTCTTGCAAAACTTCATGATTATGGAATTATTGCGAGGATGCCACTCCAATTCGGATTACTTACAGGGAAATTCAACGAAACTACTACTTTCACAAATGATGATCACCGGGCAATTCGATTGAATCCATATTTGTTAAATAAGTCACTTATAATGCTTAGACCTTTCTTTGAAATGGCAACGAAATATAAAGTTGATGCTGGATTATTTGCTCTCAGTTTTGTTTTAAATCATGAAGAGATTTCAACAGTTATTCCTGGAATAAGAACTGAAGATCAAGCTATATTAAATACAAGAGAATTTATACGCATACAAGAACATGATCTAGAGATTTTAAGAAACTTAGGAAGAACAACTTTTCATGATTTGCTCAATGAATTTCAGAAATTCGGTTAATGAGTTGAAAAAAATAAAAAAACTCTGTCAGTATTTATTTACAAAGAAATACGGCATTTGACTGATTGCATATAGTTTTTGTTTTTATACTTTGCACAAAATAACAGAGGAATCTAAATGAAAACACAATTAACTAAATCATCAACCAAAAATTCGGAGGGTTATATGAGAAAAATATTTCTCCTTTCACTAATCTTTTTTGTATCCAGTTCATTTATCTTCGCACAAAATTCAGAACTGGAACAAACACTCGCAAAGATTACAGGTGATGCCAGTAAAGCGTACCTCGCTCCTATTTCTTCAGCTTTTGGTGCAAACCTGAATTCCGGTTGGGTACATAGTGCACCCCGTGCGACAAAATTTAGTCTCGATATCGAAGTAGGTTTTGTCGCTATGGCTACTCTGTTCGGTTCACAGAACCAGACATTTTCTTCGAGTGGTAAGTTTAGATTTAACTCGGCTCAAGCCGAACAATTAATTCCTTCAAATATCACTGGTACGTATCGTACTCAAATCAAAAACGAAATATTAAATACTGATTTTACAGTTCAAATCAGTGGACCAACAATCGTTGGCAAGAAAACTGATTCAGTTAAAGTTGTATTTCCTGGTGCAACAATTCAAGGAGCGACTCTTGGTCGGAAAGAAATTGTATTGCCTGTTACTGGATATCTCGAAGAATTACCGGCGTTACCATTAGCGGTTCCTCAAGTTACATTAGGAACAGTTTTTGGAACTCAGGTAGCCATTAGATATCTACCTGAAGTCGAGATAAGTAAAGACTTAGGAAAGTTTGTCTATTCAGGCTTTGGAATTCAACACAATCCTGGAATGTGGATACCTTTCCCACTACCAGTGAATGTTTCTGTTGGCTACTTCACACAGTCACTCGAAGTTGGAAAGATTTTTAAGACGTCTGCTTCAATGTTCGGTGTATTTGCTTCAAGAAGATTTGGCCCTGGTGCTTTAAACATTGAACCATACGCAGGATTAGCATTTGAAAGTTCGAAGATAGATGTACAATATGATGTTGTTTATGATACACCAACAGGACCTTCTCCATCGACAATTAAGTACTCACTTGAAGGTGAAAATAGTACAAGGTTTACAATTGGAGCTACTCTAAAATTAGCTCTTCTTGGAATTAGTGTTGATTATAGTTTAGCAAAATATAATACTGTAAGTGCTTCTCTAAATATAAAAATCTAATTTCTCTCTCCCATAATAGGATTCCGTCCCTTTGACGGAGTCCTATTTTTTTATTCGATCTCATGTGACTTAAAGAAACTATCTTAAAATTATCAAATCAAAAATAATAAACTACGCAGTGAAAAAATTATTAAAGGATTCAACTACTTCGAGGCTACCGCATTATTTCATTTAAAATAGTATAATTATTTAATTCAGATTTTGTCAAAGTTTTAATCGTTCTTATATTTGTATTCGATTTCTGACATTTTGAATTACCTGGCGAGGTAGCTCAGTTGGTTAGAGCAGTGGAATCATAATCCACGTGTCGGGGGTTCGAATCCCTCCCTCGCTACTAAATTTGGAGAAAATATGTTTACATTCTTAATAATTCTTGCGATATTTATTTCATTGTTATTAATTGGTATTGTTTTGATGCAATCGAGTAAAGGTGGTGGATTAGCAGGTACATTTGGTGGTCCTGGTGAAATGGGGGCTATTTTTGGTGTAAGAAGAACAGCAGATTTTTTGATGAAAACTACCTGGGTACTTGCAATTGCTCTTATGTTACTTGCTATCATTACTAACCTTGTTGCTCTACCTTCCTCTTCTCAAGAACAAATGAGAGAGAGTATTATTCAGAAAAAGGGATTGCAACAATTACCACAAAGACCAGCGTTACCTCCCACTCAACAACAAACAAGGTAATATTTCTTAGAGTTTTAAAGCAAAAAAGCTGTTTCGAAAACTCGAAACAGCTTTTTGTTTTTTAAATTAAAGGTAAGATTAGTTTACCTTATACGGTATTCCCCATGTTGAACTGGAGATCGCTCCCTCAACTGTAAAAATTGATTCGTGCTTCAATGCATTTATTACCGAATGGAATTTTCCGAATGGATGCATAACAAAAATTTGCCAGTTACCCTGATAAACTTTCTCCCATTTATCCCCCACTTGAGTGGAAGTTACAAGATTTAATTTCCTTCTAACTTTATACATTTGACCAGCAAAACTTCTACCATATGTGATTGTTACAAAATCTTCTTCAGGTGTATTTGTTGTTAAATAAACTTTAAGAATTACTTCCTCATTTTTCTTTCTTTCTGGAATATCTCTTTTCGAATCTCCAATAAAGAAATAAGTTTCCAGTGGATTAGTAATAATTAGTGGATCTTTGCCTGTGACTAATAGTTCGATTTTGTCGATTTGTATGTTTCTGTCACTGGTTTGACCCTCAGGAAGTGAAATTGCTTGTAATTTCCACCCTCGATTTCTATCATTTCTTGGGTTGACTCTGAGGAAGGTAAAATTTCGCTTAACAGTTTCTACAAATGGTTTGGAGATAATCGTATCGGGACGATAATTTGTATCACCAGGTGTGATAGGATTAAATTTACCGGCTATGATCAAGTTACCTGAATATTTTGTTGTAACCGTAACTTTTGCTGAATCTCCCACAATTGACTTGTCAAAAGTTCTTTCGATTCTTGTAATTCTTCTTCCTACCTTGATGGGGAATAAATCTGTTTGAATTTTACCAAGAGTAAATGATATTGCATCATCATCAAGATAATTTTCATCAAAGTTAATTACGACATCTTCTGATTCAATTAGGTTGTTAAGAATCACATCATCAAGTTCGGGTTCATTGACTGATGATTTACAACCGATTAATAGAACCATGAAAGTAAGAAAGGTAATGAGTGCTATTTGTTTTTTCATAATTCAATCCTCCAATTTTTTATTTTTTTGACTAACAATTTTTATATAAGGTTTAAATCACCATCAAAGATTATCTGCTATCAATGTCATAATTTCATCCTGTACCATTCTCATTTTGTATTGACTTCCCTTTTTGTAATTAAAATTTATCGAAAAAATTAGCAAATCACCCGATTTTGATTTTACATAACCAGCAAGTGATGTGACACCATTCAAAGTACCTGTTTTTCCTCTTACTCTTTCAGGTGGAGATAATTTACTTAATCTATTTGAAAGTGTTCCATCTGTTTGTGGAATGGATAAAGAATTATAAAAATCATTAAAAATTATTGGATTTAAATAAATTTGGTACAGGAATTTTACCAGAGTTTCTGTAGAAAATTGATTTCGGCGTGATATACCGGAACCATCAACCATATTGAATTCAGTTTCATAAATATTTAGTGATTTGAGAAAAGTGATTATAGCTTGATTTGCATCAAAAGGACTTCCATTTCCTTTCGAGTATTCCCCGCCAATAATTAGAAAAAGATGCTCAGCATAAAAATTATTGCTATTTTTATTTATCGGTTTGATTAATTCTACCAGCGGTTTTTTATTTTCAATCAGTTTATTTGAGAGTTTAGGAACGTGGCCCTTTTTTATTTCACCCCAAAAACTTATTCCATTCTCCCGAAGTTTATTCATAAAAAGATTACCTGCATAAATAGGGGGATTGGCAACATAAGCTTTTACAATGACAGAGCGATTTTTTCTTATCAATCCACTAACGGTAATTATTTCTTTACCATCTACAAAAGTTGAGGATGCATGTAATTTTGTTGTCCTCCTGGAAGTTTTTGTTTTATTTAATATCCTGAAGTAGCCTGATTGCTCATGAAAAGTGATCTGACCAGGAGAATTTAATTTCGAACTACCTGTGATATGAATTAAAATAGAATTATCATTTAGTGTTAATGATGATATTGGTGGAAGAGGAACAGAAACATTTTCATCTTCAATCCATTCATTTCGATAAAATGTTTCTTCAAAAAAAGTATCATCAACAATTATATTTCCTGTAATCCCACTAATTCCTAAATTTTTTAATTTCCTAACAAGTTCAAGTAAATCCGTTGTCGTTAGCGAAGGGTCTCCATTACCTTTAAGATAGATGTTACCATTAATGACACCATCATTCAAATTGAAATCATCTGTATAGATTTCAGTATCTATAGTAAATTCATTCCCGAGATTTAATAATGCTACTCCTGTGGTGAACAATTTATTTGTTGATGCTGGAATTAGAGGTTTGCTTGAATTTATTTTCAAAACAAAGTCTTTTCTGGTAGTTGAGAAACAGGTAATAGAATATTCTGAATTTTTGGGTAAATTTTTTTTTAGAATTCTTACCACTTTATCTGAAAGATTCTCATCAGACGATGGATTGATAAAAATTAAGAATAATATCCACATGAAATTCATATCAACATTCCTTCTGTTGCAGGCAAAATTACTATTTGTTAAATTGAACAGAAAATGAAAACTGTCTTAGTTATTGGTGGTACAGGTAAAATCGGGAGTAACCTTGCACTTCATTTTTCAGAAATGAATTATGAAGTAGCAATCACTTATTTTAAATCAAAAGAAAAATTAGAAGATCTACAGAATGAATTTAAGAACATTGGTAAAAACTTAATTTCATTCCAATGCGACCTATCACAAATAAAAAATATAGATGAATTATTTAATCAATTCATAAAGAAATTTAATTCACTCGATGTGTTAATTAACTGTGCAGGTGTTTTCACAAAAAATACTTTTAAAGAGACTACTGAATCAGAATTTGAACAAGTATTCAATATAAATCTTAAATCGATTTATTTCATAATCCAACGATTTTCTGAAGTAATGAGTAATAAATCTGTAGTTGTGAACTTCGCATCTGTTGGTGGTATTATTCCATGGAAAAATAGAAGCTTGTATCATATTTCAAAAGCTGGTGTCATTGCTCTCACTAAATCACTTGCACTCGAATTGGCACCAAAGACAAGAGTAATATCAATCGCTCCTGGATACATTGAATTAAATGAAAATGAAAATGAAAATGAAAATGAAAAAATGCCACTCTCGAAAATTCCACTTAATAGATATGGAAGAATTGAGAATATTACACAGACAATTGATTTCATTTTAGCGAATGATTACATTACTGGAATTACGATTCCAGTGGATGGTGGAAGAACCTTAATCTGAAAAAGAGAGAAAATTATGCCACAAAAAGCTTATAAAAATTTAGAGTTCTTAAACTCACCTGATGCAAGACCTATCAGAATTTTATCGGAATTTCTTGAACCGAAAAGCCGTTTTGATAAATTTAACATCAAGGATACCATTGTTTTTTTTGGTAGTGCAAGAATAGTTGATCGAAAAACGGCTCAGAAAATGTATAATGAAATTAAAAAACTTGACCCTAAAAGAATAAAAGATTTTCCGGAAAGGCTAAGAAAAGCACAGATTGCCCTGGAAATGTCGAAATACTATGAAGAGGCAATGCAATTATCAAAGATGCTGACTGAATGGTCTCTTTCATTACCATCGGAGGGCCGGAGATTTGTTGTTTGTACCGGTGGTGGACCTGGGATAATGGAAGCAGCGAATCGTGGTGCGAGATTAGCAAAAGGAAAAACAATAGGTTTGAACATTTCAATACCTACAGAGCAATTCGTAAATCGATATGTGAGTGAAGAATTAAGTTTCGAATTCCATTATTTCTTCATGAGGAAATTCTGGCTCGTTTATCTAGCTAAAGCACTCGTAATTTTTCCAGGAGGATATGGAACACTCGATGAGCTAATGGAAGTTTTAACATTAATTCAGACTGGTAAAATTTCCAAAAAGATGGCAGTAGTAATTTATGGAAGTAGTTACTGGAAAAAAGTTTTAAACTTTGAAACAATGATAGAGCACGGGTGTATCGATAAGAGGGATATAGAAATATTCAAATATTGTGATACACCCACAGAAGCTTTTAACTACTTGAAAAATTTTCTCACTAAATATTACTTATGAGGGAAGGTAGAAACGGAAAACTTACTTTTCCATTTCTTCTTTCATAAGTTTTTGAAGCCTTCGAATAGCTTTTGCTGTTTTCATTTTTCTTCTGACTGAAGGCTTCAAATAAAATGTCCTTTTTTTGTATTCCTTGAGAATACCAGCTCTTTCGTATTTTTTCTTAAATCTCTTTAATGCTCTATCTAAGTTCTCGTTTTCACCAATAATTATGCCGACCAAAAATTACCTCCGTTAGTTTGGTTGTACTTCAAATTGTTCAATTAATTTTTTAGTTCCTGACTTTTCAAACTCTACTACGATTGCCTTTAATCCAGAAGCGGTAGTTTCTTTTCCAGTGACCTTACCGACATCATCCCACTCTTTATGGTAAATGGAATCTCCGATTTCATAAGCAGCTGAGGGATGATATATTTTACAATCTTCAATTTTTATCGCAGAAAGATCAAGATTTTTGGATGATTTAATGTTGAAATCGACATCCAATGCCATTGTATGTTTGCAAGTTTTGCATCTTGTCCATTTTCTTCTATCGCCTGCAAGTGCAAGTTCACCAACAATTTCCATCTTGGTCATTTTATTGCAGTAAGTACAAAATGCATCAACATGTTTTAATCTTGCCATTTAACACCTCAATTTTCGTCTTTAGTTGCAGTGATCACCAGGACAGGAATTTTTGAGTATCTAATTACCTTTTCCGCTACACTTCCTAAAAGAGTATGTAGTAATCCTGTCCTACCATGGGTCGCTATTACTATCAAATCAATCTGATTTTCATCAGCATATTTCACAATTTCTTCGAAATCATTTCCATGTAATAAGACTTCTTTTACCTTTATATCCGCAGAAAATTTATTTCTAAATTCATTTAACAAATTTCTGGCATCTTCTTCAATTTTTTCCAGAGCTTTTTCAGTGGTCATGTCAAATGTTCTTATCAGAAGAATTGGTGGGTTCTTCTCAAGAACATGCACAAGGTGGATTTCAGCTTGATATTGTCTTGCTAAATCTTCAGCATACGGAAAAGCCTGCTCTGAAATCTTGCTGAAATCAGTAGTTACAAGTATCCTATTAATATTGAGTTTCTTCATATTCGGTTTTGCAATATAAAATTTTGTTTAAAAAGATAAAAATTAAGGGTAAAATACTACATCTTTAATTCTATTTGATCTCTGAAAATACATTATATCATTTAATAACTTATGCTCTCGACCAAAATAGTAAGGGTGAAAAGAGATATTAGCTTAAATGTCAAATCAATAATGAAATGAATATCTGCATTTAAAAGACAATAGTCAGGGAAATTTTCAATCGATTTGCATCTGATTTTTTATCAAGATTTTTTAAAAATCAGTAGTTGTAATTTTGGATTGGAAGAAATTCAAATCTGCCTATTAAAAACTTGAGGTATTTATTAATTATTATTGTACACATTGTAGTGAATTTATGTCTTTTTGAAGTTATGTGTCAATAATCAATAGATTAATTATAGTTAAATCTTATGAGAAGCCAATTTTGGTTCTTCCCTTTTATGCATTAAACATTTCGATTAAAAATTCTAAAAATCAATGATTTTATTGAGTCCCATTCATTCTTTCAACATGGGTTTTTATCTTTCTTTTTGAAGCATAATTGATTAATGATAAATTAGTAATATGAATAAAGAATATGAAAAAGCCGGTGTCAGCATCTCCAGAGGTGACGAATTCATCAGAAGAATAAAAAATCTTGTTAAATATACTTTTGAATCCAGTACAAATAAGGATAGGGTTTTGCACGGTATCGGTCATTTCGGTGCTTTTTTTGACATCAGTTTCCCGGATATGAAAAATCCAGTTCTGGTTTCGAGTGTAGATGGTGTTGGTACTAAATTAAAGATTGCTATTCAGATGAATAAGCATGATACAATTGGGCAGGATTTAGTAAATCATTGTGTCAATGATATTTTGTGCTCGGGGGCAAGACCACTTTTCTTTCTCGATTATTTAGCTTTTGGAAAACTCAATCTTAATGTCGCTGAGCAAATTATGAAAGGTCTCTCACTTGCCTGTATTGAGAATGAATGCGCTTTGATAGGAGGTGAAACCGCCGAAATGCCAGATGTATACAGCGTCGATGATTATGATATTTCCGGTACAATAATTGGAATTGTGGAGAAAGAAAAAATCATCTCTGGAAATAAAATTAAATCAGGAGATATCTTAATTGGTTTAAAATCAAATGGACTACACACTAATGGCTATTCATTAGCAAGAAAAGTGTTATTAGAAAAGTTCAAGATTGATGGATTTGTACCGGAATTGAATTCAACTCTTGGAGAAGAACTTTTAAGAATTCATAAATCTTATTTGAGAATAGTTTCTCCATTACTCGATAGATTTGAGATCAATGGTATTGCGCACATCACTGGAGGAGGAATAATTGGGAACACAAAAAGAATTGTCCCGGAACATCTTAAAATTAATATAGATTGGAATGCATGGGAAATTCTACCAATATTTAAACTAATTCAGGAAACAGGTAAAATAAGTGAAGATGAGATGAGAGAGGTTTTTAATCTTGGAATCGGAATGATTTTAATTGTTGATAAAACAATTGTGGATAAGATGAGCTCGAGTTTGACTGAGATGAATACTGAGCATTATATCATTGGTGAAATTGTATGAAGACAATTTTTATTCTTTCACTTATTTTTGTCTCGAATCTTTTTGGGCAAATTGTTTTTACTGGAGTTGATAGGTTGACTGAATCGGTAAAAGCTTATCATTTAAATCTCGAAAATTTACAGGTAACGGAACTTTCTTATGCTAATTCATATCTTCCAAGATGGTTAAATGAAAATTATATCGTTATGAATATTGGAAATTCCATCTTTAAAGTTGATAAGTTTCGAGAGAGTCAAATGTATCTGTTTGAAGGATATTTACCTGTTGTTTCCCGAAGTGGGAAATACATAGCTGGTTATTCACAGAAAGGAATTACAATCGCAGATTCATCTGGTAAAATTTTATCCATTCTCGAAGTTGATTACTGGAGCAAGATAACACCTATTTTTTCTTATGACGAGGCGAGCATTTTCTATTATGATCAAAAACGAGAAGCGACTTTCAAATTCAACTGGAAAAATCAAACCAATCAAATCTTCGGACAGAACATTTTTCATCCATTACATTCACCCGATGGGGAAAAAATTTTAATGAACATTGGGAAGATTGATTCAAATTTTAGAATAGGAATAGTAAATGTCGATTGGAAAAATAATTATCCGATCAAATATATTACTTCCCTGCATGAGAATTCTGTTGTTCCAATTTGGTCTCCTTCAGGGAAATATATAGCTTACATGGTATTACATTCGAATAAATCATTACCTAATTCTGATTTAATCCCCGCCAGCATAATTCTCTTCGATATCAGAAATGGTAAGAAACAAATTTTAGCAGAAGACGCAGGATTTACCGAAGGGGCGTATCCACAATTTTCCTTTAGTGATGATGAAAGTTTTTTTTACTACACGAGTATCAGAGAAAATGGAACAGGGACAATCGTAGAACTTGATCTTGAAAATAATTTAACGAGACGAATACTCATTAATGATTTAAATCTCGATGCACGTATTCCTCTCTATCAAAATAAATTCAACCACTAAAACTTTATGAAAAAAATTTACTTACTTTTTCCTCTTTTGGTAATACTAATTGCCTGTTCAAAAACCCCTGAAAAACTTAAGCAGGATAGTGATCGATTTTTCAATCAAGCTACAGATTATTATTCCCGTGGATATTTAAAGCAAGCACTTGATTTATTCAATAAAGTTATAAAAATTGAAAGCAAGTTAGGGGATGAGCAAAGAAGAGCTAACAGTTATCTTTATATAGGTTTGATTCATTATACTTTGAATGATTACGATTCGGCTCTGGAGAGTTACGAACATGCTCTTAATATTTTCAAATCGTTAAAGGATATAAGGAGTGAGTTACTGGTTCTGAATAATATCGCAGGAATTTACTCTAATCTTGGAAATTACAAGAAAGCGATTGATGTTTATAAAGAAGTCATAGGAAAGAGTTTGATATTCGCAGATAAAGAATCGGAAGCAATAGCTTCGCTTAATCTTGCGGATGTATATTCTGAATTAAATGATTTCAATACTTCATTTGATTATTTAAATAAATCTTTCGATGCTTACGAGGTTCTGGGCGATACCAGAGGAAAAATTTTCGTACTCAACAAAATAGGTGAACTCTTTATTGCTGCTGGCAATTTCCCTCAAGCGATGAAAAGCTTTGAATTGGCATTTGAGTTAATGAACAAGAACCAGCAGAGATATCTTATACAAGAAATTTACAATAATATTGGATTGATTTACTTTTATGAAAATCAAATAACGAAAGCCCGAGAGATTTTTGAATTAGCACTTAATGCTATTAGAAGTACAGAGTCGAATCAATTAATTCTGATCAGCATATACAACAATCTGGGCGATTGCGATTTTAAGAATTCATCTTATTCTAAGGCGATTGAAGAATATAAGAAAGCATTAAATATTTGTGACAATTCTTACTTCAAGTTTTTATCTCCTTTGTTTCTCTTAAAGATTGCTAAATCTCATGAAAAACTTTACTACATGAATTCAGATGAGCAGTTCAAAAAATCAGCGGAAAGATTTTATAAATATGCTATCAATCGGTTTGAAGAAAATGGAGACGACAGGAATTTAAAAAAAGCACTTACCAGTATTTCTTCGTTTTATTTTCGAATCAATGAAGATAGAGAAGCATTAAAATTCATAAAGAAATTGAATGATCTGAATTTCCCGATTCAAGTTAAAGAAAATGATTATGATAAACTTTTTGCCCTAAGACCAGAATTTGATTATTCATTCTTAAGTGGTTTAGTGAAAGAGAAGAGGTATGAAGAAGCATATCTAATTGTCGTTAATCAAAAAATAGAGAATGCGTTAGAAACTTTCCTAAAGTTCTATGACTTCAGTTTTTTGGATGAAGAACTGAGCGAACAATTTATCAAATTGAAACAAGAAATTTTTCTGAAAAACACTTTTCAAAATATCATTATCCAGGAACTCGCTCTTCCTTCCGCTCAAAGAGTTCGGGAGAAAATAAGAGCAGTCGAGAAAAAATTAATTGACACTAATCGAAATGTGCAGAAGTTATTAGAAAATCTGTCAATAAAATTCTCAATAATTAAAACAATTTTAGAAAATCAATTATTTTATAAAACGAAAGAGTTTGATAATAAACTATACATCGAAATAATCCCTACTGAAGAAAATCTAATCGTTTTTTTTGTTTCGAAAGGAATCATCAAAGCAAAATTACTGAGTGAGGATATCGAAAGTTTAATTTTTAGTTATCAAATACTTGAGCAAAATCTTGATAATTTCTCTACAGAACAAATAATCAGTTATTCTGCTCAAAATTTTGGAAGTCTCACAGATGAGATTTTATCGGAAATTTATAAAATCAATCCCTCCATTTCTGAATTAATTTTTTTACTCAATGATTCAAGACTTAATTTACTTAGCCATTATTTGTACTCGAATAATCATAAAAAATTCCTTTCTGAAATGTATGATATAAAATATACTTACCTATTTAACAATAATTTAACTGGCAGGCGATTATCTTCAATTGGTATTTTAAAAAACGGAGAATTTTTTGATGAAGATACTTTTTTACAGAGAAATGAGAATATGAGTGTTCAAAAAAAGGTATCGGCTCAAAACAAAAGTAGCTACGAGAGAAAAATTAGAATTGGGTTTAAAGAAAAAACTTCCACTTCAGCAGGATTGACAAAAAACAACAATTCAGAATTTTCATTACTCATCATTTTTGATCATATCGTAATCAAACAAGTTTCCCCGGAACTGACTTATTTTGAGTCTGGTAATGGGAGAAGAGGAACTAAACATGAAATTTATTTAAAAGAAATACTCAAATTAAAACCAGAGATGTTATTATTCCTCAATTTGAAATCTGAAAATTTTCCAAAACTGATTTTCTTAATGAAAATATTCGAGTTCACTAAGACAAGTTGTATCTTACCAGTTACAGAAATTGCCAAAGAAATTTCTGAGAACTTTTTGTATAATTACATGAAGAGAGTAGAGGATAAAACTTTGAGTGAAGCAATTAAAATATTTCACGATTCATTTAAGAATGGAAAAAAATCTCAAGACATCACCTTATGTTGGTTGAAAATTTATAATTAAATGGAGGAGCGATTGAATGAGAGATGTTTCTCGGTATTTTTCTATTTTGATCTTGCTTTTAGTTATTGGTTGTGATCATGGAATTGCACCAAGAATCGAACCCCCGAGAACTGGATTTGGTGGAAAAGTTATTTTTCAGAATAACTGGCCTACAGATGTTTATCAGACAAGAGTTGTTGCTTTCAGGGACACAATAAAAACAGTTGCTGATTTCATTAATTACATTGCTTTTATTAGTGATACTATCCCTTACGGTATAACTGAATATAATTACGCATCGGATAAAAACCCTCTAATTTCTCCATCACCAGGAACGGTTTTAAAATACATAGTTGTTGCTCAATCGGTTGTTCCTAATCCTTTACCGCGAAGGCAGGATTGGCGAGTTGCTGGAGTATATTATTCACCATCAAATCCTTCTGTTTATGGCAGTGTTACGATAGAGGAGGGAAAATTTAAAACTGGAATTGATATTGTTGTTGATTTTAACAATCCACCGATACAACCACCACAGTAATCGGAGGGCAAGATGAGAATTAAAAGTTTGTTTCTTTTATTTTTTATTTTGATTTCTTTTCTTTTTTCTCAACAGCGAAGAAATTACGGTATTCTTGAAGGTAAAGTAATTGATGAATCGAGTTCTCCGTTAATTGGCGCAAATATCAAAGTAGAAAACACATTGCTAGGTGCTGCAACAAATACCAGAGGATTGTTCAAAATCATCAGAATTCCTGCTGGTAAACATCTAGTTCGGTTTTCAATGGTGGGATTTGAAACTAAAATTGTTGAGGTTGAAATAAAAACAAATCAAACAACTTATATTGAAGTAGTGTTAAAACAAACCCCAATTCAAACAGATGAGGTATTCGTTACTGCAAGTAAATATGAACAAAAAATTTCAGAGATTCCAGTTAGTGTAAGTTCATTAAGTGCACATGAGCTTTCAGTTAGAAATTCAAAGCGATTGGATGAGGCATTGAGGTATGTTTCGGGAATAAATATGACTTCGGACCAAATCAGCATTAGAGGTTCGAGTGGTTATACAAGAGGTGCTGGAAGTAGAGTCTTACTTACGCTTGATGGAATTCCTTTATATACAGGCGATACAGGGGATATTATCTGGCAATTACTACCGATTCATGAAATTGATAGAGTTGAAATTGTAAAAGCTGCTGGTTCTGCTCTTTACGGTTCGCAGGCAATTGGTGGAGTTATAAATATCATAACAAAAGATTTTTCGTCAAGACCTGTGACATACTTTAAAGCTCAGGGAGGAATATGGGATAAACCTTATTATGATGAATGGAATTGGTCACAAAGAGCAAGATTTTATAATTCACTCACACTCTCTCATTCAAGAAAAATTGGAGATGTTGGGTTATCACTCTCTGCATCAAGATTTGAGGATGATTCATATAAATTGAATAATTATCATCGAAGGTATTCATTATTTTTCAAAACAAAGTACAATATAAATCCAACGAACAATATCACATTACTTTTTAATGGCACGACTTATAAAAGTGGAAGCTTTCTTTACTGGAGAGACTCGAGACATGCGCTTATTCCACCAGAGAGTCAAATTGGTCAATGGGTTAAAACAGAAAGATTTAATATAAACTTTAGTTACCAGAGCCTCATCTCGAATAAAGTATTGCTAAATTTTAGAAATTCATTTTTTCACAATAACTGGTGGGATAACACCGATTCCTATAATTCATCAAAAAGTGCTCTGGTAAGAAGTGAAATTTCGATCAATTATTTCGGTGATGAACATAAAATCGTTACTGGAATTGAAGGAACATATTCAAGGGTAAATTCAAATATTTTTTCAAATCCTTATGCAACAGGATTTGCACTGTTTGTGCAGGATGAAATTGTTCCTGCAGAAAATCAACTAAGAGTCACAGCTGGAATAAGAGTCGATTATCAAAAAGTGGAAAAAGTGCTTAATGAATTAAATCTCAATCCTAAAATTGCAATTATTTTTCTTCCTTACGAAGACTTAAACTTTAGATTTTCTATAGGCAGAGGTTATCGAGCACCTACACCTTCTGAATTATTCACAACAACAAGTGTGAGTGGAATTCGGGTAGTTCCTAACCCAAAACTGAAATCTGAATCAAACTGGAATCTTGAGGGTGGTGTGAATTATAAATTTTTATCTTATTTCCGATTTGATGGAGCGATCTTTCGAAATGAATTATATAACTTTATTGAACCCTCGATGGATTCAGTAACGAGTTTTATTCAATTTAAGAATATCACAAGAGCGAGAATAATTGGTACAGAGATAAATCTCAAAGGTGAATTTTTTGACAAGAATCTTGAAATGAATATTGGATATACCAATCTATGGGCACGGGACCTGAAGGATAATAAATTCTTAAAGTATAGACCAAGACATCTTGTAGTTACCAGTCTTTTTTACAATTATAGTTTCATTCAGACAGGTTTAGATTTTCGATTCTGGAATAAATTGGAAACGATTGATGAAGATTTGATTAGATTTGGTATTGTTAAAGATGGTGATTTGCGAGAAAAAGTTATACTCACCGATTTTCATCTAAACTTCAATTTATTACCATATAAAATTCCGCTAAGGATATACTTTACTATTAATAATGTCTTTAATTATAATTATATCGAAATGATTGGTAACTTAGGTCCGATAAGATCTTTCAATCTAACATTAGAAGGATTATTGTAATAAGCATAGATAAGATATTTGCTGAAAGAAAATTGAAAAAGATAATCTTTCAGTCTAAATTATAATTAAAAAGTTAAAAATAGGAGATTGGAACATGAGTATGAGAAATTACTACCTGATGATTTTTTTATTCGGATTATCTCTCAGTTTAATTTCGCAACCGAAATGGACTTACAGATATGCTATTCAATTCCCTGAATCGGACACAGCTTATGTAAGACCATACTTGTGTTCAGTTGATGCAAGTGGACGATTGTATGTAATCTCTTCCAAGATAGTTGATGTGAATGCCCACAATGCGATCTGGTATGCTGATTCGACTGATTTAGTAATGAAAAAAATGATAGATTATGATTTAAATGGTGATTCGGATACACTTACAGGTAATCTTTTCATTCTTCGTGGTATTGCAACATTGAAGAATGATGTAATAATAAATGGCAGTGTTCCTTTCTCAAGATCCAAACCTAACACTGTAGCTTCACAATATTATTATACAAATGGTGATACCAATCAGGTGGAAAAATTTGGTTTTTATCATACTGGTTCTGGTTATGGCACTTTTATTAATGGTTTAGCTGTTTCAAAAGATTCATTTGCATTTACAGGGATTTCATATCAAACATCTGTAAGATTATATAACTTCACTAAGAGCATAACTTCACCTGCAAGAGGATCTTATGTTCCTCCAGCAACTTATGGTCAGGAACCGAGTGGACATGATGGGACAGGATTGAGCACTATTCGCGATGTAGCTGTCTTACCCAACGGTGATTATAATAACACTGAAACACCCTGGTATACATCAAGAAATTCAAACCCACCTATCACTGGAGGTATAGCTGTCTGGGTTGGTGGTACACAATTAAGTCCAGGGACTTATTCTGGACAACGTGTGATCGATCCAGCATCTTATCTTTCATTTGATAGATCAGTTCCTTATGGAATCACAGTTGATAAAAATAATAGATTGTGGGTAGCTGGAACGGATTCAACAAGGAGATGGGTCAAAGCCTTTGAATTGACTGGAACTTTTGCGATGGATGTTGATGAACTCCCATCACAGAACAGTTCTACCAATCCAGATCCGAACGGCGCACCAATGATTGCACCTGCTGATGTTGCTTTCACTCCAGATGGACTCACAGCATATGTGACGGATATTTACAACAGATGTGTCTATAAATTTCAATATGGAGATTTTACATCTGTTAATGATAAAGAAACCATATCATTTAATTTTGCATTAGAACAGAATTTTCCAAATCCTTTTAATCCATCAACTTTGATTTCGTTCACATTACCTGAACCAATGAGAGTGAAACTTTTGATTAGAAATGTTTTAGGTCAAGAACTAATGACATTGGTTGATGATTATCTGACTGCAGGTAGGCATGTAAAAGTTTTCGATGGAAAGAATCTATCAAGCGGTGTTTATTATTATTCACTGATCACAGAGAAAGGAACAGTCACAAAGAAAATGGTACTTGCAAAATAAAACGAACTTTAGATCTTTATGATTAAAAAAGTTTTATTACTTTATTTTAGCTTTATCATGATTTTATTTGCCCAGGGTGGGAAAGGAAAAATTACCGGTCGAGTTATAGATGATAAAACAAACGAACCTTTAACAGGAGTAAATGTTTATATTGAAGGATTATTCATAGGTGCTACAACTGATATTAATGGGCGATATGTTGTACTTAATGTTCAACCTGGTAAATATGATATAACAGCAAGTATGATTGGATATGCAAAAGTTACGAAAAAAGATGTTGAAGTATTTATTGATAGAACTACAGAAGTAAATTTTAGATTAAAAGATGTTTCGATACAAATTCAGGATGTTGTTGTAGTAGCGGAAAAACCAAAAATCATAAAGGATCAAACTGCAACAAGCTCGACAATAAGTGATGAACAAATTAAAGTTGCTGCGATTGAAGGTATAAGAGGAATTATTGATTTGAGTTCAAGCTTCATGAAGAATGCTCAGGGTGATTATCAGGTTAGAGGGTCAGGTGCATACGAAGTTAATTTTCAAATTAATGGAGTTGAACAAATAAATGCTACAACGACTGCTCCTGGTGCATTTGGAACAAACAAAGCAAATAATTCCTGGAAATATGATGTTAACCCACTGGGAGTTCAACAACTTCAGATGATCTCCGGTGGTTTTTCAGCTGAGTATGGGAATGCGCAGGCTGGCGTGGTTAAAGTTGTCATGAAAGATGGGACACCACAATTTAGTGGTGAAGTGAGAATGGAAATTCGACCACCTGGACAATATCATTGGGGTCCTTATCTTTATGATCAAAATAATTATGAGTGGAGAAAATGGGGTCCTATCGAAAATTGGTTTAAGATGAAGGAGGTTATTATAACCGAGTTAAAATTGGATACTCGATATAAAGAGTTATTTAATCAAGCGAAAGGTGGTGACCCAGTTGCACAACAAATGTGGGATTCAATCGTTACGAGAGAAATCATATGGGCGCATGATGTGTGGGTAAAAAATCACACTCCTGCTGAAGATAATCCACTCGGTGTTTATGATTATAGAAACAGATGGTATAATAGACTAATGTTTGGATTCGGTGGTCCACTTGGCAAAGATCCAAATCTCTTAAAATTTTTCTTTTCTGGTGAATATCGGAAAAGCCCAACTCGACTACCTACTCCTGAAAGAGATCAAATCTATCAAAATTATATTTTGAATATTACTTATAGACCTTTCGAATCACATCGAATAAAATTCATGGGCTCTTTTCAGAAATATCGCGGAGGTATCTGGTCTGGTGCAGAAGATATTCGTTGGTCAGGAATTGCTTTTTCACCACCAGGAGTTTCAACAAAATATTATGTTAAAGTTGATCCAGTGAGGACCGAACAAACGATAAGTCAGAGTTTAAATTGGATTTATACAATCAACTCAAAATCATTCATTGAAGCAACGATATCACACCAACAGGAAATATATGTATTACCATATGAGTATTTAGCTGGATATGGTGTAGAAGCTGATAGACTCGATAGCTTAAATGATTCTCGTGGTGTTGTTTTGAAAGATGGTATATGGTGGGAAAATAATTATTTCCGTCAACCTTTCAATTTCTCGACTAATTATTACCAAGATAATAGAACGAATCACTGGAGTCTTAGCGTAGATTACACAAATCAAATTATTCCCACTAATCTTTTGAAAACGGGTTTGAGGTTTTATTACTGGGATATGATAAACAATGGTGTCAATTCAAGTTTTCAAGCTAATACATACTTGGTTCGTTCAGGTTATGCTGAATACTATCGAGCTTATCCAATTGGAATTGCATTCTATATTCAGGATAAGATGGAATATGAGGGAATGATTGCTAATCTTGGTGTTCGTGCTGAGGCTTATAATTTTCAAGCGAGAGTCCCGGTTGATAAATTTAATATCTTTTATCAAGGTGCAAGTGGACCCGGGACAAGAGGAAATCCTGAAACAAGAGATTCAAAAACGAGATATATCATCTTACCTCGATTAGGAATTTCTTTTCCAATTGGTGAAAACACAGCATTTAGATTACAATATGGACATTTCGCCTCAATGCCAATTTTTTCTCAAGCACTTTCACAAAGAACGCAATCTGGTTGGATTGGAAGAGGGAATCCGGATCTTGAACCCAAAAAAACTATTTCCTATGAGTTTGGATTGCAACAGGTAATTGGTGAAGTTCATCGCCTTGATATTGCAATGTTTTACAATGATCGGGTTCGTCAAATTGGTCTGGTAAGAGTTGCCTCATTTACAGGGAGTCGAGATCGTCCGGCTGGATTTACTGACGATAATATTCCACTTTATGCTTACTCAACTTATGAGAATAATTCTTTTGGTTCATCAATTGGATTGGAAATTACTTTTGAAAAAGCTATTCGTGATCGATGGATGTATCGATTGAGTTATACCCTGTCGCAAACAACTGAAGGTAATTATGGTCCAGAAATAATCTATCCAAATTCTGCTCGGAATTATGAAGCACGTAATTTTACAGGCGAATTTCTTTCTTCGAATGATAGGACACACAGTTTTCGTGGTATGATTCAATATAATGTTGAGGAAGGTGGAGGAATATCGATTTTTGGTCTGAAACCATTTTCGAATTTTTATGTGAGTCTAACTTATACAGCTCAATCAGGAACACCATTTACTTATAGAACCACATTTGATTTGAAAGATGTAGTAAACAACCGACGATATCCACTTGAATCAAGTTTTGATTTAAATGCTCAAAAACAATTTAAAGCAGGAAGCACAAGAATTTTATTGGGTATAAGAGTGATGAATTTATTTAACAATCGTTGGATTACACCAATGGATGTGCAAGATGATATCAGGAATTGGGTTGAGAAGGGAATAACAATGGATAGTCCTGGGTTAGATCCTAATAGATTAAGTTATATTGTTGCTCCATATCGTGCATATCGGAATATTCCACAGCAGGTATTTTTCACATTTGGAATTGGTTTCTGAGATTAAATTAAAAAGTTTTCAAGTTAGAATTTGAAACGAAAAAAATTTAGATAACAAAAAATTAGAGTGAATTAAACTTAAAATATTTTGTAAAAACTTAAGGAATAAAATGATAATTCACAGAAAAGTAAATTCATTTTTAAGTTTGATACTGAGCACATTTTTTGTTTTTGTAATTCTACAGGTTAAGAATAAGATTCTTGCACAGGAAATTGAATCACCTTCACTCGTTTTTAATCGTGGAAAGTTGTGGAATAGTGTTTTTTTTGGCAAAATAGGACCAAATTTCAGTAACTGGGGAAGACGCGGAATTGGACTTGATTGGCCCGGTTTTGATGAAAGCTGGATTAAAGAAAATATTGGAGGTGCACCATCACATCTTGTAACTGGTGGTTTCTGGATTGGAGCCAAAAAATCCCCTGATTCGATTATTACTGTTGAAGATTGGTCAATGTATGCTACGACAATTTCGAATGAGCCGGGAGCAAAATATATTATCACAAAACATAAACATCTCTTTAAGAATGGTGAAAATTTCTGGCTACAAGAAGATCCAACTCAGGGGGAAGAGGTCATCGAGACTGTTTGGGAATACAACCTAAATTATACAAAAGTAGATGATATCGAAAGACAATTACCGGTTAGAGTTACAAGAAAAGCTCATCAATGGTCGGGTTCTATGCGAGATGAGAATTATATCATCTATGAGTACACAATCAAAAATATTACAGATGAAATTAAAGCAAAAGACCCCTCGAGAATAAATTATGATACACTCTACGGTGTTCACATATTATTATGTTATGCACTGCATATTAATTCAAGATCCTGGAATGTGTTGTTTCCAACTTTAACTCCAGGTGCACGAAACAGCTGGTTCTTCTTTGACGCATCAAGGCGAATGATATGGGGAAGAGCTGGCGATTATCTCGAAACTCCTCAAAATGAAGAATTTGGACTTTCATATTCACAGGGACCAATCGTAAATGGAAAACCAACCGGTGAATACCTTGCACCAGGATTTGTTGGTTTGCGGTTACTTTATTCCTCACCAGATACCCTTAAACAACCAACGAGAGTTGCAAAGTATGGTTGGTCTGCTGCGAGCAATTCAATTGATTTATCAGGGCCATTTACTAACATCGGTACAATTGATGGAAGATATAAAGTATTGCAGGATCCAGCTAATGCCGCAAGTTTCATTCAAAGTCCTGCCGACACAGTTTTCATGCGCAGAAACAGAATGTGGTCACTTATGTCCTTAGGTCCATGGACAATTCCTCCTGGTGACTCGATTGTTATCGCAATTGCTGAAATTGTAGATGGAGTGGATTATAAAATTGCAATCGATACCACCTACAAAGCTTCCTACATTGGAAGTCAGGGTTTACGAATCTTCCAATCAACGGCTGATAAAGCAAAATTTACTTATGATCAATATAGAAATCCAGTAACAGGTCAATTGACAGGGAAAGGGTTGAATCATCCCGATCCACCAGCTGCGCCAAAGTTTACAATTGATTATTACAGGGAAAGAGAAAAATTTGTGGCGAATGTACTTACATGGGGCACCGAAACTGAAAATATCACTGACCCGGATGATGGCTCATTTGATTTAGTTGGATACAAAATTTACCGTAGCTGGTATTTACCAATCGGTCCGTGGGATTCAGTCGGAGTTGTTTTTAAAAGGGATCCTAAACATTTTGATACGGGTCAAAACAAATACATTTTTGTTGATTCAACAGTTCAAATCGGAATAAATTATTATTATGCAATTACTGCATTTGATACTGGGAAAACTTCATGGAGCATAGATCCGACTGCGAGATTTCCCGAAACAAATTCAAATCGTGTTCCTCCACTCGAATCATCAATTTTTGCAAATCGTACAACTTATCCTTTCAAATCAACCATTCCACCAACAAATCGTTTGGATGAAATAATTGTTGTACCAAATCCATTCATCATTGGTGAGGGTTTCTCGCAACCAGGTGCAGGTGATGAAATTCAATTTGTAAATATTCCAAATCCATGCACGATTCGCATTTATACTTTGCGCGGAGATCTTGTTAAGACGATAGAAGTTAGAGAAGGAACTGGTGCAATTGTAGCATGGAATCAGGTAACAGATTATGGTCAGTTTGTTGAAAGTGGTATTTACTTATATCATGTAGATGCGCCGGGGATTGGGAAAAAGATCGGAAAATTTGCAATCGTAAGATGAGAAAATCAATGAGAGAAAAATCAAATAATCAGACAGAATCTCATTTAAGTTGCAAGAAAATGAAATTTATTATTTCATTAGTACTTATTGTATTAGTTGTGTGTGTTGAATCATCTCATTCTCAGACTTTTAGAAAAACTGCAACAGCTGGATTCGTTTTTCTTGAAGTCCCAATTAATGCTCGAATAACTGGACTTGGAGATGCAGGTATTACTCTATCAGATTTAAATTCTGATGGAGTCTTTATCAATCCCGCGATATGTGGTTTTACAAATCGTAAACAGAATTTCTCAGTATCATACTCACCTTATTTTGCGGGAATAAATCAATATTCAGCGAGTTATTCATACAATTCTCCAGTTGGTGTTTTTTCTGCTGGTGCTATTGTTTTCGATTATGGAACAATGCAAAGAACACAAAAAATTGCAGGTCAAAGAGTTTATGAAGTTATCGGTAACTTTCAATCTCAATCACTCGCTCTTGTTCTATCTTATTCAAAAATGTTAACTGACAGATTCTCTTTTGGTATTTCTTTGAAATATGTGAATGAAAAGATTTACATATATTCAGCTGAAAATGTATTATTTGATGGAGGAGTTTTATATTACACAGGTTTAGGTAATCTCAGAATTGGTGCAGCCATCCAAAATTTTGGTACTGATGCAAAGTTTATTAATGATCCATTCAAGATGCCTTCAATATTGAAGCTTGGAATTGCAACAGAATTAATCGGTGATTTTCAATCAGACTATCGATTGACAACCATTATCGAAGCCATTCATCCGAACGACGGTGACGAAAAGCTAAATTCTGGACTGGAATTTTCCTGGAAAAATATCTTCACTCTAAGAGGTGGATACAAATTCTTCTATGATGAAGAAACCTATTCTTTCGGGATTGGAATTAACGCAGAACCTGTTTTCCCAGTTTCTTTTGATTTCTCACTATCGAACTACGGAAGACTTGGTAACATACTAAGGTTAACTTTTCAAGCTGGAATTTTATGAGAGTATTAAATTTTAAAAATCTTTTGTTATACATATTAATCTCAAATATTCTTTATGGACAGATTAAATCAATCAATACAATTGAAATTATCGATAATAACTATCACTCTAACTTTTCTTCATCTACTACATCTCAAGTAGATTTAAAAAGATTGAAATTTAAATTAAGCTCAATCTCATTTTTTTGTAATTATTCTTATCCATTGAACAAGAGATTGCTTGTAACCAAAATTGATGGTGTTGGTGGAGGAGTTGAAATTACATTTGATGTCTTTGAGAATTTTGCGCTCTCTATCACAGGTGGATATACTCTATTTTCATTGCAACAGGATAGTGCTATTCAACAGTGGAACTGGAGATTTTATACCGAAAGATATGCTGGAATAATTCGCGACAATTTAAGAGCAGATTCATCTCTGGCTGCGTATTTAAATCCAATTCAGAAAATGGATTTATTACCATTACAGATTTCTATTAAAGGTATTTTTAGTCCTTTTAAATCAATTTTCATTAAATCACAAATTGGTGGTGGAATCTATTTTTATACTCGTCGATTGTATCTCGAAGAAGTGTGGCGAAAAAAATTTGATGAAGTTGATTATACATTTGAATATAGCTATAGAAATTTTGCAAATAATAAATATGGAAATCCTTTAGGAATTTTTGGTTTGATTGAATTCGATTACAAACCATCAGAAATATTCACTATAGGTACTGCCTTTGGATATAATTACTTCTTCAGAACTCCTAAAAAATTTAATTATGACCAATTCCCAATAAACGATTATATCAACTTTAAAATCTTTCTGACATTTTTATACTGAGTAAGTTATGAAATTCTTAAAGTATGCACTTATCACTATACTTTTTCTCATTTCAAATATTTATGGACAGGAACGACCAAATTCAGTTGGGTTAGGAATATCACACTTGTTACCCACCGGTTCATTATCTTATCGCTTCAAACCAGCAGTGGGGATTAACCTATTTTATGGATTTAGTTCAAGTGAAGAATGGGAATGGAGGGGCAATTTCGAATATCTGAATTTTAATAAAGAGAATCGTGATAGGATGAAACTCAGGAGAAATGTCAATTTGGGTGGAACAGAATTATATAAAGTTTTTGATCTGCCAAAGCTTGAAACGGATTTAAAGATTTTTGGATTTTCGGTAAACGGATTTTCAGATTTATTTGATTTTAATTTTTTGAAATCATCGTTAAATTTTGGATTTGGGATTTATCGCTGGGAGAGTTTTAGAAGTGAATATTTTGATACTCTCCGGGTTGAAATGAACGGTATAAATTATGACGCTGTAATTCTAAAAGTCCCTTCTCTTAAACAACTCGATTGGAGTGGTGGATTTAATGTGGGGCTACAACTATCTTCAAGAATTATTGAACCTATCTGGTTGGAATTAACCACTAATTACAAAGCAATTATTGGTGAGTTGTGGGCAACTCTGGATCTTGATCTCGATAATATCAGTGTATTTCAAATGTATGAAGTAAAATTATCACTGAAAGCAAAGTTTTAATTATTGATTATTGTTTGAAAAAATTCTTTTTATAATGTGTTCTATATAATAAATGAGAAGTGAAAAACTTAAAACTGGAATTATTGTATTTGTCTTGATTTTGACAATTTATTTTGATGTCGCTTGCTCTGAGGATAAAACGGGAATTCGAGGTGTTTGGCTAACTAATGTGGATAGTGATGTTCTTACCTCAAAAGAAAAAATAGTTGAAGCGGTGAAACTCCTTGATGCACTTAATTTCAATACAATATTTGTTGTTGTCTGGAACAAAGGAATGACTCAATATAAATCAGAGTTAATGAAGAGCTTCACCGGTATTGAATTGGATACTATGTTCAAAGGTTTTGATCCACTTCCTGTTTTAATTGACGAAGCTCATAAAAGAAATATTAAAGTCATTGCTTGGTTCGAATTTGGATTTGCAAGCTCATATAAACAGAATGGTGGAAAAATTTTGGAATTAAAACCTCACTGGCGAGCAATTGATAATCGTGGCAATCTTGTTTCTAAGAATGGTTTTGAGTGGATGAATGGTTTTCATCCTGAAGTTCAAGATTTTGTGCTTTCACTCATCAAAGAGGTAGTTACAAATTACAATATCGACGGAATTCAGGGTGATGATAGATTACCAGCCATGCCAGTTGAAAGTGGATATGATCATTACACAAAAGAAATGTATCGGCAAGATAATGATGGTAGAAATCCACCTGATGATTTTCGAGATCCTCAGTGGATTAATTGGAGAGCAAATAAGTTAAATCAATTCGCTAAAAAGATTTATGATGAAGCTAAAGCAATTAATCCAGATTTAATCGTTTCCATGGCACCGAGTATTTATCCATGGAGCAAAGAAGAATATTTACAGGATTGGCCTGAATGGGTAAACTCGGGTTCAGTAGATTTGATAATACCACAAATGTATCGTTACTCATTCGAGGATTACAAATTTTTGCTTGAAGAAATTGTGAACGATCAAATAGATGAAATCAACTTAAAAAAATTCTATCCAGGAATTCTACTTAGAGTAGGAAATTACTATGCATCGCCAGAATTAATCAAACAAAAAATTGAATTGAACAGAAAGTATGGAGTTAAGGGTGAGGTATTCTTCTTTTTTGAAGGAATAAAAATGAATATTGACTTATTCAAAGAGATTTATAAAGACAAATTAAAATTCCCATCAATAACAAATTGAATAATCTGGTAATGAAAAATAAGTTCACATTAATTTTGTTTTTAATTTCAATTTTTGGTTTGATATTAAGATTAAATGCACAGGAACTTCGGGGTACATGGATAACGAATGTGGATAGTTATGTATTGTTTAATGATAGAGCAATAGAAGAAGCAATGGATTATCTGGCATCGATTGGTATAAATACAGTTTTTGTATGTGTCTGGAATAAGGGTTTCACACTTTATCCAAGTGATGTGATGAATCGACACTTTGGGATTTCAATCTGGCCAAATTTTTCGGGACGGGATCCCTTTGAAAAAGTTTTAATTGAAGCTCACAAAAATGGCATTGAAGTAATTGCCTGGTTTGAGTATGGGCTTTCGCCATGGTACGCACAAAATCAAAATGATAGTGGACACATAATTAAAAAATACCCGCACTGGGCAGCACTCAATAGAACTGGAAAACTTGCAACAAGGAATAGTGAATTTCCTCAATTCATCTGGATGTCAGGGATTAATCCGGAAGTGCAAAATTTTATGATATCATTATTTACTGAGGTCATCGATAAATATGATATTGATGGAGTTCAAGCGGACGATAGATTACCAGCAATGGCAATCGAAGGTGGCTATGATTCAGTTACAGTTTCAATTTATAAACAGGAGAACAACGGAGCATCACCACCTTATGATTTTCAAAATTCCCAATGGAAGCGGTGGAGAGCAGATAAATTGAATCACTTTTTCAAAAGATTATATGATTCTGTAAAAGTTCGAAGCGAACATTTGATTCTTTCATCAACTCCGAGCGTCTATCCCTGGGGATACGAAAATTATTTGCAGGATTCAAAAACTTGGGTCGACTCAAGCTATTGTGATACATTCATGCCTCAACTCTATCGATACAATTTTTCTGATTATTTATATGAATTAAATCTTGCATTAAGTTATGTACCACTTGATAAAAGAAATATTTTCTTTCCTGCAGTCTTAATGAAAATTGGTAACTGGTTGATCTCACAGGATTATCTCAATAACGTTCTTCAGGCAAATAGACAAAGATATGTGAAAGGTGAATCTTTCTTCTTTTATGAAGGATTAAGAGCAAATAATAATTCACTGGGAGATTTTCTTAGATCAACTTATTACTCGATTCCAACTCTATTACCTTACAGGAATGGAAATATCTGGAGACCAAAAGGAATTTTAGTTGATGATATTTCACAAAATGCAGTTAAAACCGGAAGTTGGTCTACATTTCCTGCAGGTGGTTATCAAAGTGGATTCAAAATGACAAATGATACTGCTTATGCATCGATTGAATACTTCGCAGAAATTCCCTATGATGCTTATTATCATGTATACGCATTTGTGGTAACTAATACAGTTAACACTAACCAGGCAAGATATGTTGTTTATCACCAGAATGATTCTACTGTTCTTCATATCAATCAATCAAACCCTTCAAATTATAAGTGGATCAAACTGGGAGATTTTTATTTTACAAAGGGAAATCATAAAATTCTTAAAATCGATAATGTAAATCTTCCACATGGAAGATATATCACAGCAGACGCAGTACTTTTGTTAATAAATCGTAAATTATCACCTGATTTGATAGTTACAAAAGTTGAACATGAACAAAATAACTCTCAACTCCTGGTAGATAAAATGAACAAAATTAGTGTTTATCCTAATCCATTTAATTCAACCACAAAGATCCAGTTTTTTGTTGAATTTCCTTCTGAAGTAGAAATCAAACTCTTTGATATTCTGGGAAGAGAAATTCACACAATCAAAAAGTTCGAGTTTAGTTCAGGTATAAAAACATATGAGATTGATTTTAATAAATTAGAAATCGCTTCAGGGATTTATTCGGGAGTGATCAAGATAGGAAGTCAATATCAAACCTTTAAGATGAGCTATATAAGGTAAAAAATAAAAATAATAGTAATTTTGTTAATAAATATTCAACAATAACAAACAAAGGAGAGCGTTTTATGAAACGAATAACTATAACTTTCTTAGCAATTATCTCAAGTTTGCTACTACTCAATGCACAACAAAAGTATTCTGTTATCTGGGAGAAATCCCAAGCTAAATCAAATTTTCCTTCCTTCATGGGAACGGGTCACACTGAAAGAGGAGCTGCTTACGGTGTTGTTGGTGGTCAAGAATTGTATTTTTTGGTATCAAGATTAGGTTATCCAAAAGTGCTCATTCTAAATCCAGAAAATGGAGATAGTCTCGGTGTTCTTGATACAACAGGAATTTCTCAGGGAACATTTTTATTAAATGATGTGGAAGTTTCAGCGGATGGTAAAATTTATGCATGTAACTTAACAACTGGAACGAACGCTACACCTTTCAAAATTTATAAATGGGATAATTTAACGGCTGCACCAAGTACTGTATTATCATTCACAACAACAACAGCTTACAGATTAGGTGATAAGTTCACTGTTGTTGGAAGCACAAGTGACAATTCATTAACAATCTATGCTGCTGCATCTGGTTCAAATAAGGTTTTCAGATTTACAACAACAGATAATGGTAATACTTTCGTTTCAGAAGAAATCACTTTAAGCGATGGTGCTCAAGGTACAGTGCCAACAATCGCACCAAAAACAACCGGTGTCTCTGGGTTCTACATGAACTCAGCCGGTAGAAATGTCAAAGAATATGATGCAAATGGTAATTTAGTTGGAACATTACCAGGTTCAGTTGTTGCGACAGGTAGCACAGCATTACAATACCTTGAATCGGGGTCTAATAAGTACTTAGCTGTTTTCAACTACGGTGCTGGTAATGAAAATTTAAGATTTGTTGATATTACAAATGGTATTGAGAATGGACAACTTGTTTTTATAACTGAATCACTTGGAGCAATAGGAAATGCGAATGGGACAGGTGATGTATCATCTAAGAAAAACATTGATGGAACTTTTGACATTTTCTTACTTGGTACAAATAATGGAATAGCAAGATATAGAACCAAGAAATACGCAAATGTTACATTTAATTTGAATATGACAGTTAGAACTTCTAAAGGATTATTTAACCCGACGACGGATACAGTTGTTGTAAGAGGTTCATTTAATAATTGGTCTGGAAATCAAGATTTGCTCGTTGATCCAGAAGGTGATACAATTTATACAATCACCAAAAAATATTTAGTTGCTGGTGAAGAAATTCAGTTTAAATTCGTTCAGGTCACACCCACTGGAGATATTTGGGAAAATGATCCTAATAGAACATTAACTCCAATTGAAGGTGATCAAACTTATAATTTCTATTTCAACAACGATTCAGTTATCACTGCTTCGGCTCAGGTTACATTCAATGTTAATATGCGAGTTGCTATACTGAAAGGGAAATTCGTTCCGTCCACAGATTTACTTGTAGTTCGAGGTAATTTCAATGGATGGAGTGGTAA
>FWWL01000200.1_pt1 | contig 175439 bp, 189 predicted proteins | sample 2228331 | NCBI WGS metagenome assembly FWWL01 (sample SAMEA103939775, study PRJEB20133) | metagenome | reverse complement strand
GCCCGCGCGTCGCGATGCAGCTGATCCCAGCTGACATGAAAGCCCTTCTCGTGGGGCAAGCGATCCATCATCAAGTCTCTCCTTCAGTGGCGCAGGATCAGCGACAGCCCCAGCGCGCCGATCAGGAAGGGCGTGCTGTTGGCCTTGTAGGCATAGGCGACATCGCCGGGGAAATTCGCGAGAAACCAGCGCGCTGCGCGGCCCGGCCGGGCGCAAGCTGCTCGCCCGCGCGCTGACGCGCCTGTCGCGCGCGCTGGACGTCTCTGTCCTTCCGGACGGCGGCCACGCCACCCGCCGGGCCGACCTGGCGCTGGACCTGTTGTTCGACCTGCAGACGCTGGATGACGCGCTGATCCAGAAGGGCCAGGCCGCGCCCGATGCGGTGCAGCGGGCGATCGACCGGCTGGCCGCCGGTGTCCGCTTCGCCACCCTGGCCGACGGAGCCCTGGCCACCTTCCACGGCGGTCGTCCGCGCACCGCGCCCTATGTCGCCGCCGCCCGCGCCCAGGACGAGACCGGGGACCGGCCCACCCCCACGGAACTTGGCGGCGTCCAGCGGCTGGACTCGCGCGGGCTGCAGGTGATGGTGGATGTCGCACCGCCGCCGGCCGGGCCCTGGTCGCAGTCCGCGGCGGCCCAGCCGCTGGGCGTCGAGGTGCTGGTGGCCGGACACCGCTTGATCAGCGGGACGGGACGGGCGCTCGCTGGCGGCGCCACCGTCGAAGTGGGCGACGCCGGCCTCGGTCGTTTCCTGCGCGGTTTTGCGGGTCGCGCCCTCGGCGCGCGGCTGGTGGATTGCGACGCCGCCATAGATGTCCAGCGCCACGAGGCGCCGGACGCGCTGTGGCTGGACCTGGCCCACCACGGCTGGGCGCGTCACCACGGCCTGATGCATCAGCGCCGGCTCTATCTCGATCTGCGCGCCGGCGAGCTGCGCGGCGAGGATCGGCTGACCCCGACCGCCAAGGCCCAGGGTCCCGACGGCCGCCACTTCGTGCCCTATACTGTGCGCTTTCCCCTGGCGCCGGGCGTGCGCGCCCTGGTCAGCCAGGACCGGCGCAGCGTGCTCCTGCGGGTTGAGGGCGTGAGCGACGGCTGGATCCTGCGCAACGACGCGCTCGACATCGTCCTGGAGCCCCTGGCGCGGCGCGGACGGCCCGGATCGCAGCTGGTGATGACGGGCCAGCGGCGGGCCGATTCCGGCGCCCGGGTGCGGTGGAAGCTCGCGCCTGCGCGCCAGCCATCTGGCGAGGCGAGGGGTAGCTGAACCCGCAAGTGTCTGAGCCTTTCCCGCCGGGAGAGGCGGCGGGACATTGACCCGCCGCCCGCTGCAGCCTAATCCGCCGCCATCCCGCGTGACTGGCGACTAGAGGTGGGCGACCACCGGGGAGCGCGGCGACCATACTCCGCCGCGCGCCTGGGCATTTCTCTTGGAACTTCAGAGGAGAATGCCGTGCCCGCAGCCCCCGATTTCCCGCCCGCCCCCGACAAGGTCATCGTCCGCCGCGCCCTGCTGTCGGTCTCGGACAAGACCGGCCTGGTCGACGCCGCCAAGCAGCTCGCCGCCCTGGGCGTCGAACTGGTCTCCACCGGCGGCACCCGCAAGGCCATCGCCGACGCCGGCCTGCCGGTGAAGGACGTCTCCGACCTCACCGGCTTCCCCGAGATGATGGACGGGCGGGTGAAGACCCTGCACCCCATCGTCCACGGCGGCCTGCTGGGCGTGCGCGACGCGCCGGCCCATAAGCAGGCGATGGACGAGCACGGCATCGGCGCGATCGACCTGGTCTACGTGAACCTCTACCCGTTCGAGGCCACGGTGGCCGCGGGCGGCGACTACGATGCCTGCGTCGAGAACATCGACATCGGCGGCCCGGCGATGATCCGCTCAGCGGCCAAGAACCACGGCTACGTCGCCATCTGCACCGATCCGACCGACATGGCCGAGGTGCTGGCCGAACTGGCGGAAGGCGGCGCCACCTCGCTGGCGCTCCGCAAGCGCCTCGCCGCACGCGCCTACGGACGCACGGCCTCGTACGATTCCGCCATCTCGGCCTGGTTCGCCCAGCAGCTGGGCGAGACCGCGCCGGCGCGCAAGTCGATCGCCGGCGAGCTGGCTCAGACCATGCGCTATGGCGAGAACCCGCATCAGGCGGCCAGCTTCTACCGCTTCCCCAACCCGCGGATCGGCGTGGCCACGGCCACCCAGCTGCAGGGCAAGGAGCTCAGCTACAACAACATCAACGACACCGACGCCGCCTTCGAGCTGATCGCCGAGTTCGATCCCGCCGCCGGTCCCGCCTGCGCCATCATCAAGCACGCCAACCCGTGCGGCGTGGCCACCGGCGCCTCGCTGCTGGAAGCCTACGACCGGGCCCTGGCCTGCGACCCCACCAGCGCGTTCGGCGGCATCGTGGCGCTGAACAGCCGCCTCGATGCGGCCACCGCGGCCAAGGCGCTGGAGATCTTCACCGAGGTGGTGATCGCGCCCGAGGCTGACGAGGACGCCATCGCGCTGTTCCGCAAGAAGAAGAACGTGCGCCTTCTCGTCACCGGCGGCCTGCCCGACCCCATGGCCCCCGGCGAGACGTTCAAGTCGGTCTCGGGCGGCTTCCTGGTCCAGGGCCGCGACACGGCGCGCCTGACTGCGGCAGACCTCAAGGTGGTCACCAAGCGCGCGCCCACCGAGGCCGAGATCCGCGACATGCTGTTCGCCTTCACGATCGCCAAGCACGTGAAGTCGAACGCCATCGTCTACGCCCGCGACGGCCAGACCCTGGGCGTCGGCGCGGGCCAGATGAACCGCAAGGACTCGGCGCGGATCGCCGCGCTGCGGGCGGCGGACTTCGGGCTGGACCTGAAGGGCTCGGCCTGCGCGTCGGAAGCTTTCTTCCCGTTCCCGGACGGGCTGATCCAGGCGGCCGACGCCGGTTGCACGGCGGTGATCCAGCCAGGCGGCTCCATCGGCGACGACAAGGTGATCGAGGCGGCGGACGAGCGCGGCATCGCCATGGTCTTCACCGGCGTTCGCGTCTTCCGCCACTAGTCTAGGCGCACACAACCGCTGTCATCCCGGTTTTGGCGCAGCCAAAGACCGGGACCCAACCTGCTCGTGCTCGGTGTTGAAGTAGGTGGCCCAACGCCGAGGGCGCCCTGGCAAACGCAGAGCGCCCGACGGTTGGGTCCCGGTCTTCGCCTCGCGGCGAAACCGGGATGACAATCGGTGGTGTGCCTAGGCTTGCGCCGTCACGCCCAGGCGGCGCGGGGCCGAGGGGGCGGCCGGGGCCGACTTGAACTCGGTCAGCGCCTGGTCCAGGCGGCCCATCTCGGCGGCCAGCGCCTCGCGGCGGGCCTCCAGCTTGCGCATGGCGCATTCGCGGCCGCTGGCGCCTTCGTCCTCGGCGTGCAGCACTTCCTCGATATCGGGCAGCGAGACGCCCGCCTTGCGCAGGCGCGAAATCCACTCCAGCCGCCGGCGCGCCGCCGGGTCATAGAAGCGGGCGTTCAGCCGGTCGCGGCGGGCCTCGACCAGTCCCTTCTCCTCGTAGAAGCGCAGGGCGCGGGCCGTGAGGCCGAAGAGGCGCATGGCGCCGGCCATGCCGAGGCGGGGCAGATGATGGATGTTCTCGACAGTCATGGGTCCTGTCCGTTGGAGCGTTCCTCACGCCTTCGCCGGTCGATCCATTCACAGGTCCGCAAAGTTGCGTTGTGGAGCTGAGAAGGATCACGTTCCGTGAGGCGCGACCGGGAGGGAGCCTCGTTTTCCTTCGCGCGACAAGGAAAAGCGTGCGAAGAATTGGCCTCCCGCCGACCCTCGTTTGTGAAATTGCAAAATGCGCTACAAGCTATTTGTGGGGCCGAAGGTGCGGGCGCTGAGGGCGCGGCACGGGTGGCGGCTGGAGTCCTGCGCCCGCCGGCTCGGTATCTCGGTCAGCTATCTTTCGCAGATCGAGGCCAACCAGCGGCCCGTCACCGACCGTGTGCTGATGGGGCTGATCGAGACGTTCGGCGTTCCTGCATCGACCTTCGAAGCCGATGACGACCAGCGCCTGATCGCCGACCTGCGCGAGGCGGTGGCCGACGTGGCCGGGGACGACCCGATCCCCCTGTCCGAGCTGCGCCAGGTGGCCCAGCAGTCGCCGGCCCTGGCCCGGCGCTTCCTGGACCTGCACCGCGCCAACCACCGTCTGGGCGAGCGCCTGAAGCTGACCGAAGAGGCCGTGTCGCTGGACGAGGCCACGGCCGCCAGCTCGCTCCTGCCCTACGAAGAGGTTCGCGACTTCTTCCACTTCAAGGACAACTATGTCGACAGCCTGGACCATGCGGCCGAGGACCTGGCCCAGGAGATCGGCCTCGACGCGTCCGGTTCGCCCGACATGCTGATGGAGATGTACCTGCGCGAGCGCCTGGGCGTGCGGGTGCGCTACGCGGCGCTGGGCGACGTGATGCGCCGCTACGACCCGGCCACCCATGAGCTGTGGATCAACGCCAGTCAGCCGGCGGCCACCCGGGCGTTCCAGATGGCCTTCCACGTGACGGTGGCCAACCTGTCCGACCTTATCGAGCACGAGCTCGGCCAGGCGAGGTTCAAGAGCCGCGAGGCGGTGGATGTCTGTCGCGTGGGCCTGGGGAACTATGCGGCCGGCGCGCTTCTCACGCCCTACCGTCGCTTTTCGGCTTCCGCGCGCGAGCTTCGCCACGACGTGGAGCAGCTGGCGGCGTTGTTCGGAGCCAGCCTCGAGCAGGTGTGCCACCGGCTGTCGACCCTGCAGCGGCCCGGCCAGCGGGGCGTGCCGATGTACTTCGTCCGGCTGGACTATGCCGGCAACATCACCAAGCGCCACAGCGCCACCCGCTTCCGCTTCGCCCGCTTCGGGGGCGCATGCCCCTTGTGGAACGTCCACGACGCGGTGGCCTCCCCTGACCGGTTCCTGGTGCAGGTGGCGGCCATGCCCGACAACGTCCGCTACCTGTGCGTAGCGCGCGCGGTGGTGAAGCGGTCCGAAAGCTACCTGACGCCCGACCGCCGCTACGTCCTTGGCTTCGGCTGCGAGATCGAGCACGCCCACGAGCTGGTCTATTCCGAAGGCCTGGACCTGAAGGGTCCGGCGGCCCCGATCGGGACCAGCTGCCGCATCTGCGAACGCGACAACTGCGCCCAGCGCGCCTTCCCGCCGGTGGACCGCCGCCTCAGCGTGCCGCAGCACGAACGCCGGACGGTGCCGTTCAGGCTGGGGCCCTGACGCGCGGACTACAGGCCGCTCACGTCCGCCGCAGGTCCTCGATGATCTTCGTCACCTGCGCGCGCGCCGCGTCCAGGCCCTGGCCCGTGTCGACCACATAATCGGCGCGCGCCCGCTTTTCGGCGTCGGGCGTCTGCTGGGCCAGGATCGCGTCCAGGCGTTCGGGCGTCATGCCCTCCCGCGCCAGCACGCGGGCCCGCTGCATCTCGGCCGGGGCTGACACCACGATCACCTTGTGCATGTTCTTCTCGCCGCCGGTCTCGAAGATCAGCGGCACGTCCAGGACCACCATGTCGGCCCCGGCCTTCTCGGCCTCCTCGAACACCGCCGCCCGCGCCCGGCCCACGATGGGGTGGACGATGCCGTTCAACACCTTCAGCGCTTCGGGATTGCCCAGCACGCGCTTGCGCAGCTCCTCGCGGTCGACCTTGCCGTCCTTCACGACGCCCGGGAACGCCGCGCCCACCGGCTCCACCGCCGCCCCGCCCACGTCGTAGGCCTTATGCACCTCGGCGTCGGCGTCGTAGACCGGGATCCCGGCCTCGCGGAACATCGCCGCCGTCGTGGACTTGCCCATCCCGATTGAGCCCGTCAGGCCGATGATCTTCATTGCCCCATCGCCTCCAGTGCCAGCGCCCGCACATCCACTTCGGCCGGCGGCCACGCTCCGAAAAACGCCTCGAACGACGGCTCGGCCTGGCCGATCAGCATCTGCAGCCCGTCGACGATCGGCCGGCCCAGGCCCTGGGCCTGTTCCAGGAACGGCGTCACCACCGGCTTGTAGAACATGTCCATGACCACGCAGCCGTCCGGCGTCGCCTCCAGCGGCAGGTCCAGCCCGGTCCCGGCGCCCACGCCGGCCGACGTGGCGTTGATCACCGCCGTCGAGTCCCGCAGCGCGCCCACCGCGTGCAGCAGCGGCAGCGGCTTCACCTGCGGCCCCAGCGCCTGGGCGATGGCCTCGGCCTTCTCCAGCGTCCGGTTGACCACGAACACCTTGGGCGCCCCGGCCGCGAGCAGCGCCGCCACCGCCCCCCGGGCCGCCCCGCCGGCGCCCACCACCGTCACCGGTCCCCGATCGGCGCTCCACTTCGGCGCCTGGAGCGCGAAGGCCCGCATCAAGCCCACGCCGTCGGTGTTGTCCGCCAGGATGCGGCCGTCGGGTTCGAACAGCAGCAGGTTCGCCGCCGCCGCCCGCTCGGCCAGGTCGGTCCGCCGGTCGGCCAGTTTCAGCGCCTGCTCCTTGAAGGGCAGGGTGACGTTCACCCCCCGGATCGCCCCGCCGCGGAAGCCCTCGACCAGCCGCTGAAATCCGTTGGCGCCTGGCGCGAACGGCACATAGACCCCGTCGATCCCCGCGGCCGCGAGCCAGGCGTTGTGCAGGCGCGGCGACATGGAGTGGCTGACCGGATGGCCGACCACGCCGGCGACCACCGTCTTTCCGGTGATCATTCCGCCAGCTCCCCATGGCGGCGCAGCAGATCCAGCAGGCCCATGAGCGGCAGCCCCAGGATGGCGAAGTAGTCACCCTCGATCTTCGAGAACAGTTGCGCGCCAGGACCCTCCAGACGGTAGCAGCCCACCGACCCCAGCGCGTGCTCCCCCTCCTGCGCCAGATACTCCTCGAGGAAGGCGTCGGAGAAGTCGCGCATCGTCAGGCTGGCCGTGACGATCTCGCGCCAGATCGGCGTCCCTTCCTTCGCTACCACCACCGCCGAGTGCAGCTTGTGGGTCCGGCCGCGCAGCAGCTTCAGGCGCTCGCGGGCGGCGTCGACGCTCTCGGCCTTGTCATAGAGCTGACCGTCCAGGTCCAGCGTCTGATCCGAGCCGATCACGAAGTCGGGTCGCCCCGCGGACACCCGGATCGCTTTCAGCTCCGCCAGCGCATCGGCGATATCCCGCGGGCCGGCGCCCTCGGCCAGCAGCGAGGTTTTCACCGCGTCCTCGTCGACGCCTGCGACGCGGGCCTCATAGCGGACGCCCGCGCCGTCCAGCACCGCGCGCCGGGCCGCGCTCTTCGACGCCAGGATGAGGCTCACCCCAGCACCTCGACCTGGCCGTGCCCCTTGTGCAGCAGGTTCAAGACCGCAGCGGCCGTTTCCTCGACCGAGCGGCGGGTCACGTCGATGGTGGGCCAGTTGTTGCGCTCGTACAGACGCCGCGCCGCGATGATCTCTTCCCGCACCGCTTCCTGCTCGGTGTAGCTGGTATCGCGGTTCTCTTTCAGGCTGAGCAGGCGGTTGCGCCGGATCTGGATCAGCCGGTCGGGCGAGATCAGCAGGCCCACGATCAGCGCGTTCTTAAGCGTCATCAGCTTTTCCGGCAGCGGCCGGCCCGGCACCAGCGGCACGTTCGCCGCCCGGATGCCCCGGTGCGCCAGGTAGATGCAGGTCGGCGTCTTCGACGTCCGCGACACGCCCAGCAGCACCACGTCGGCCTGATCCAGATCCTGCCCGCCCTGGCCGTCGTCGTGGCCAATGGCGTAGTTCAGGGCGTCCATGCGGTTGAAGTAGTCGTTGTCCAGCCGCAGGTGCGCGCCCACCCGGGTGGTCGTGGCCGCCCCCAGGTAGCGCTGCATCGCCGCCACCAGCGGATCCAGGGCCGGCAAGCATGGCATGTCCATCCGCCGGCAGCCCTCCTCCAGCGCTGCACGCAGCTGGTCGTCCACAATGGTGTGCAGAACGATGCCCGGCGCCTCCTCGATGTCGCCCAGAGCCCGGTCCAGCTGTCGCTGCGAGCGGACGAGGGCGTAGATGTGCTCGATGGGCAGCACGTTCTCGAACCGGGCGCAGACGGCGCGCGCCATGGCGTTCAGCGTCTCACCGGTCGAGTCCGAGACCAGGTGGACATGGAAGTAGGTGGCGAGCCTGGGCGGTGCTGAGTTCGGCAAGCGGACGGGCTCCGAAAATATCCTTGGGGACGAAACCTGTGGACGTCTGTTTAGCGGCTGTGTCTCGCGATGGGGATAGAGAGCGCCGCGCCGGCCGTCGAGCGCGACGCAAAGGAAACACGAGGACAGTTCGTGGCGTTAACCTCTCATTAACCCCCAGCCTGATCCGCCGGGGCGCCGTTTCGCGGGCGCGCTCGGGGAATGCCGGGACATCGCCGGCGGCGCCCGGGACTGTTCCCGCCCCGGCCCGGCCAAAATCCAATGGCTTCAAGCCTGCAAGCTGTCTGTCCCCGGGACTCACAGGCCTTTCACACCCACGTCGCAAACCTGGGACGGCCTGTGGGCGAGCTGTTGGCCGTCAAGGGATTGTCAATCTTTTCCCCACTGTTGGCAGGCCCAATCTCTCCTGCTTCCATCCTTTCAAGATTCCTTTTGGTTAGAAGAGAAGAAGGTCTTCCCGGGCGGGCTTGAGCCTTGCGGGCCAAGGGGCTTTAAGGGGCCAATGACGACCGAGACGCCCCGCCTCCTGCGCACCCTGGCCGGAGAGACCCTGGATCGCCCGCCGGTGTGGTTCATGCGCCAGGCCGGTCGGTCGCTGCCCGAGTACCGGGCGCTGCGGGCGACGACCAGCGACTTCATCTCGTTCTGCTTCGATCCCGAGAAGGCGGCCGAGGCGACGATGCAGCCCATGCGCCGCTTCCCGATGGACGCAGCCATCGTCTTCGCCGACATCCTGCTGATCCCCCAGGCCCTGGGCCAGGAGGTCTGGTTCGAGGCCGGCGAAGGCCCCCGGCTGGGCCCGCTGCCCCGCATCGGCGATCTGCAGGACGCCATCGACGGGTCTACCGCCAAGCTGTCCAACATCGGCGAGACCCTGAGCCGGGTCCGCGCCGAGTTGGAGCCCGACCGCGCCCTGATCGGGTTCGCCGGCGCCCCCTGGACTGTGGCCACCTACATGCTGGAGGGCCGCGGCTCCCAGCGCGAGGCCGCCCGCACCTACGCCTACCGTCACGCCGACGAGCTCGACGCCCTGCTGGATGTCCTGGTCGAGGCGACCGCCCGCTACCTCGTCATGCAGTCGAAATCCGGCGCCCAGGTGCTGAAGCTGTTCGAGAGCTGGGCTGACAACCTGGCCGAGGACGTCTTCGAACGCATCGTGATCGGCCCGCACCGGCGCATCATCGAGAAGGTTCGCGCCGCCGGCGTCGACACGCCCTTCATCGGCTTCCCCCGCAGCGCCGGCGCCCTGGTGGAACGCTACGCCGCCGAGGTCCCGGTCCAGGCCGTCGCCCTCGACACCCAGGCCAGCGCCGCGCTGGGCCGCAGGATCCAGGCCGGCGGCCAGGCGATCCAGGGCGCGCTCGACAATCTGCTGCTGCTCGCGGGCGGTCCGGCGCTAGACGCTCGGGTCGACACCCTGCTCGAGCAGTGGTCGGGCGGACCCTACATCTTCAACCTGGGCCACGGCGTCATGCCCGACACCCCCATCGAGCACATCGCCCGCGTCGTTGAGCGCGTGACGGGAAAGCCTGTGAAAGCGATGGCGGCAGAATGAGGCAGCTATGTACCTCCCCCGTCCACGGGGGAGGGGGACCACGAAGTGGTGGAGGGGGCGCTGGGGCCGTGCGCCTGCATCCCAACCGCCTTGCCGCGTCAACGCCCCCACCACCCTTCGGGTCCCCCTCCCCCGCTTCGCGAGGGAGGAACTAGATGCCGAAGCTCGCCGTCGTTCTCTTCAACCTGGGCGGACCCGACAGCCTGAAGGCTGTGCGGCCGTTCCTGTTCAACCTGTTCCGCGACCCGGCGATCATCCAGCTGCCGGCGCTGGCCCGCTACCCGCTGGCCGCCCTGATCTCGACCACCCGCAACAAGCCCGCCCAGGCCAACTACGCCATCATGGGGGGCCGTTCGCCGCTGCTGCCCGAGACTGAGGCCCAAGCGAAAGCGCTGGAAGCGGAGCTCAAGGCCCAGGGCCACGAGGCCCGCGTCTTCATCGCCATGCGTTACTGGAAGCCGTTCGCCGCCGAGACGGCCCGCGAGGTCGCCGCCTACGCGCCGGACGAGATTGTCCTGCTGCCGCTGTATCCACAGTTTTCCACCACCACGACCGGCTCGTCGGTGAAGGAGTGGGAAAAGGTCTACAGCGGCCCCGGCCGCACCCGCACCGTCTGCTGCTACCCCACCTCGGACGGGGTCGCCGACGCCCACGCCACCGAGATCCGCAAGGTCTGGGAAGCGGCCGGAAAGCCCGCCAATGTGCGCCTGCTGTTCTCGGCCCACGGCCTGCCGCAGCAGGTGGTCGACGGTGGCGATCCCTACCAGGCGCAGATCGAGGCTACGGCCGCCGCGGTCGCCGCCCGCCTGCCCGAGCTTGCCGACTGGCAGGTCTGCTTCCAGAGCCGGGTGGGGCGCCTCAGGTGGCTGGAGCCATCCACCGAGACCGCGATCCTGGCGGCAGGCCGCGACGGCAAGGGGGTGATCGTCTCGCCCATCGCCTTCGTCTCCGAGCATGTGGAGACCCTGGTCGAGCTGGACCACGAGTACGCCGAGCTCGCCCAGACTCACAACGTCGCGCCCTACCTCCGCGCCCGGACCCCCGGCGTGCAGCCGGCCTTCATTGGCGAGCTGGCCAAGGCCGTGACGGCGGCCCTGCCGCGTGAGGGGGTCCAGCCCCACGGCGCTTGGCGCTGTCCTGCGACGCATGGCAAATGCCCGTGCAGAGGGGGCGCAAGATGAGCTGGCCGGATTTCCTTAGCTTCGACCTGCTGCGCGGGCTGCACATCATCGCGGTGATCGCCTGGATGGCGGGGATGATGTACCTGCCCCGGCTCTACGCCTACCACACCGAGACCGCGCCGGCCGGCAGCGAATTCGACGCCCACTTCCTGGTCTGGGAGCGCAAGCTCCTGAAGATCATCATCAATCCGGCGATGATCCTCACCTGGATCCTCGGTGTCAGCCTGATCCTCTGGCACGTCTACGGCGCAAGCGAAGGCTGGGCGTTCCTGGGCCAGCCGTGGATGTCGGTGAAGCTTGCCGCGGTGATCTTCCTCTCGGGCTGGCATGGCTTCCTCGCCGGCTCGTACAAGAAGTTCCTGGCCGGGCAGCGCCCCAAGACCGCCAAGTTCTGGCGCGCCACCAACGAGCTGCCGTTCCTGGCCGCGGTCGTGGCGGTGCTCGCCGTCACCCTCCAGTTCTGGGCGCGATAGGAATTATCCCTCCCCTTTATTGGGAGGGTGGCTCGCGTCGCCAGCCGGGTGGGGAGACCTTGATCCTCAATAGCCTGGCCCCACATCCCCGCCCGTCGGGCCACTGGCCCGCCAACCCTCCCCATGGAGGGGAGGGATGAGTACTGTGCTTGACCCCGGCCTATGATCCGTGGTTCCCCTCACCTACGCGTCGGGCTCCGGCGCGCCCCGCCTTTCACCGGTCCTGCCAGCCTTCGCCCGCAGATCCACCGGTCTCCACGAAACCACATCGGCGCTGCCCAGCGCCCACATCGTTTCCAGACCGCGCCGGGACTCCGTCTTGGCGTGCGTCAATCTCAAGTGAAATCAAATGACTGACGAAACCCAAGATACCCCGGCCGACGACATCGAAACCCCCGAGGCCGAAGCCGAGACGCCCGACACCAGCGTTGTCGAGGTTGAAGGCGAGGACGCCGCGACCGCCGACGCCGAGGGCGATGACGAACCGGAAGAGCCCAGCCAGGCCGCCAAGGCGATCGCCGCCATGGGCCTCACCCGCATGTCGCTGCAGGAGCTGAAGGACAAATCGTCCGCCGACCTGCTGGCCTTCGCCGAGCAGATGGAGGTCGAATCCGCGAACTCCATGCGCAAGCAGGACATGATGTTCGCGATCCTCAAGACCCTCGCCGAAGAGGGTGTCGAGATCGAGGGCTCGGGCACGCTGGAAGTGGTGCAGGACGGCTTCGGCTTCCTGCGCTCGCCCGAAGCGAACTACCTGCCGGGCCCGGACGACGTCTACGTCAGCCCCTCGCAGATCCGGAAGTTCGGCCTGCGCACCGGCGACACCGTCGTCGGCGCCGTCCGCGCGCCGCGCGAGGGCGAGCGCTACTTCGCCCTGGTGAACGTGCGCCAGATCAACTTCGAGGCGCCCGAGAACGTCCGCCACAAGGTGATGTTCGACAACCTGACGCCGCTCTATCCCGACCAGCGCCTGACGATGGAAATCCAGGATCCCACGCTGAAGGACCGCTCGGGCCGCGTCATCGACATCGTCGCCCCGCTCGGCAAGGGCCAGCGCTGCCTGATCACCGCCCCGCCGCGCGTCGGCAAGACGGTGATGCTGCAGAACATCGCCAAGTCGATCGAGACCAACCACCCCGAGTGCTACCTCATCGTTCTGCTGATCGACGAGCGCCCGGAAGAAGTGACCGACATGCAGCGCACCGTGAAGGGCGAGGTCATCTCCTCCACCTTCGACGAGCCGGCGACCCGCCACGTGCAGGTGGCCGAAATGGTCATCGAAAAGGCCAAGCGCCTGGTCGAGCACAAGCGCGACGTCGTGATCCTTCTGGACTCGGTCACCCGCCTGGGCCGCGCCTACAACACCGTGGTGCCGTCTTCGGGCAAGGTGCTGACCGGCGGTGTCGACGCCAACGCCCTGCAGCGCCCCAAACGCTTCTTCGGCGCGGCGCGGAACATCGAGGAGGGAGGCTCGCTGACCATCATCGCCACGGCGCTGATCGATACCGGCTCGCGGATGGACGAAGTCATCTTCGAAGAGTTCAAGGGCACCGGTAACTCGGAAATCGTCCTCGACCGCAAGGTCGCCGACAAGCGCATCTATCCCGCGATCGACGTGCTCAAGTCCGGCACCCGCAAGGAAGAGCTCATCACCGAGAAGACCAACCTGCAGAAGACCTACATCCTGCGGCGGATTCTCAATCCGATGGGCGCCCAGGACGCGATCGAGTTCCTGCTGGATAAGCTGCGACAGTCGAAGAACAACGACGACTTCTTCCAGTCGATGAACACGTAACGCCTTCGCAGGCGTCACGCTCAATACAGGCTGTCATCCCGGTTTCGCCGCAGGCGGAGACCGGGACCCAACCATCAGGTGCTCCGTCTTTTGGTGGGGGGCGCCAGGGGTAAGAGCCAGCTTCCGACAGCGTTGAGCACGGGCGGGTTGGGTCCCGGTCTTGGGCTGCGCCCAAACCGGGATGACAGCCATTGTGGGGAAGTCGTCCCCAACTGGCCATTGACGCCCCGCCACCCTCATCGCCCACTCCCGCTCAGGGAGACCACCATCATGCTCACCATCTACGGCTCCGGTGCGGCGCGGCATCAGCGGGTGGTGTGGGCCTGCGAGGAGGTGGGCGCGCCCTACAGGCTGGTCGAGATCCCCTGGCCGCCGGGTGACGATCCGGACTTCCGCAAGCTGAACCCGGCCGGCACCGTGCCGCTGCTCGAGCATGGCGATGTCCGCCTGATCGAGAGCCTCGCCATCTGCGAGTACATCAGCCACACGTTCGGCGGCGACCTGCACCTCGACCCCGGCGATGCCGGCTACTGGGACTATCTTCAGATCGCCCAGTTCGGCGAGGCGACGCTACAGCCGCCGCAGGCCTGGGCCCGGCGGTTCGGAGCGCGCGACCCGTGGATCCTCGAACACGCGCGCCAGCAGTTCGCCGATCGGCTGGACGTGATCGAGCGGCGCCTGGGCGACGGCCGCGCATTCCTGGTCGCGGACCGTTTCACGCTCGCCGACCTGTCGATCGGGTTCGTCATCACCTTGTCGAGCCATCTAGGCTTGGGCGACCTTCTGACGGCGCGCGTGAAGGCTTATCGCGACGGCTTACGTCTGCGGCCCGCATACCGGCGTGCTTACAGCCTCGAAAAAGTTGAATAGAATCAGTGGCGGAGAACCGAAATTGGCCCTGTCGCGAATTTAGCCGCGGTGGCGGTATCCTTGGCCGTCCCCGTGCGCGACAGAGGCGCCGTGCGACGGCGCGCCGCAGCTTGACTTGGCCATACCGGGGGGACGAATCACCGGCTCTACCGGTATGACTAGCTCCACTGTTTCACGTGAAACACCCGCTCGCCGGGCGCTTGCCGTTTGCGCCCCGAGTTCCTCCCCCGCAGGGGGAGGGGGACCACGAAGTGGTGGAGGGGCTTCCTCCCCGCCGCGCGACCCCAGCAACTACGGCCTACGGAATCAGCAAGCTCGCCCCAACCGTCGCGCGGCCCTCGAGCGCCTCGTGCGCCTTCCGGGCGTCGGTCAAAGTGAAGGTCTGGCCGATCTCGATCTTCACCTTGCCTGACATCACGACCTCGAACACCGCGGCGGCCGAGGCGTCCAGCTCCTCGGGCGTGACGATGTAGTCGAACAGGGTGGGACGGGTCAGGTACAGCGATCCCCCGGCCGCGAGCCGGGCGGGCGGGAACGGCGGAACCGGGCCCGAGGCGTTGCCGAAGCTGACGAACAGGCCTCGCCGCGCCAGGCTGCTCAGCGTCCCTTCGAAAGTGTCCTTGCCGACCGCATCATAGGCCACCGGCACGCCCTTGCCGCCGGTGATCCGGCGGACCTCGGCGGCCACGTCCTGGTCGCGGTAGAGGATGACGTGGTCGGCGCCGAGTTCGCGCGCCTTCGCCGCCTTGGCCTCGGACCCCACCGTGGCGATCACCTCGGCGCCCAGGGCCTTGAGCCACTGGGTCATGATCTGGCCCACGCCGCCGACAGCCGCGTGCACCAGCACCGTGTCGCCCGCCTTCACCGGATAGGTCCGGCGGATCAGGGCCTCGGTGGTCATGCCCTTCAGCAGGATCGCCGCGGCCGTCCGCGTGTCGATGCCCTCCGGCAGCTTCACGGCCCGGTCGGCCTGCACCACGTTTGCCTCGGCATAAGCGCCGAACCCGCCGGTGTAGGCGATACGATCGCCGGCCTTCAGCCGGGTCACGCCATCGCCGACCGCCTCGACCACGCCGGCCGCCTCGCCGCCCGGAATACAGGGCAGTTTCACGGGGTAGAGCCCGGTGCGGTGGTAGGTGTCGATGAAGTTGAGCCCAATGGCTTCGTGGCGGACCCGCACCTGGCCAGCCTTCGGCTCGGGCGTATCCACCTCGACGACCTCGAGGACCTCGGGTCCGCCCGTCTTCTCAAACCGAACCGCGCGCATCAGCCGATCGTCCTCTGGAAGAATTGCAGGGTCCGGCCGCCGGCCAGCTTCGCATCGGCCTCATGATAATGCTCACCGCCCACGCGGGCGAAGGCATGATCGCGGCCCGGATACGTTTGGATCTCGATCTGCGGATGATCCTTGAGCGCCTGCTGAATGATGGCCTGCGCCTCCTTCGGCACGAACGCATCCTCCTCCGCGATGTGCATCAGAAGCGGCCGCGTCAGCTTCTCGGCCTCGGCTGTCAGGGTCTCGATACCCACGCCATAGTACGAGACCGCCGCGTCCGCATCGGTTCGGGTCGCCGTCAGGTAGGCCAGCTTGCCGCCCAGACAGAAGCCAACGGCGCCCACCTTGCCGTTGGCCTGGCGGTCGGCGCGGGCCGCCTTGATCGTCGCCTGGATGTCCTTCACGCCCAGGTCGGTGTCGAAGGCGTTGAACAGCTCGAACGCCCGCTTCCACTCGGCCTCGGACTGGTCGGTGATGTCGATGTCGGGCTCGATCCGCCAGAAGAGGTCGGGACAGACAGCCAGATAGCCCTGGGCGGCCAGCCCGTCGGTGATGTCGCGCATCACCTGGTTCACGCCGAAGATCTCCTGGATCACGATCACGGCGGGGGCCTTCTCGGCCTTGGGCCGCGCCACATAGGCCGAGAACTCGCCGTCCGGCGTCTGGATCCTGATACGCTCGCCCATCATCCCATCCTCTTAGCTGTGGTCTGCAACCGCCCCCACCGCTCAAGGTCCTCCCCCATGCCAGCGGGGGGAGGGGGGCCGCGAAGCGGTAGAGGGGGCGCTTACGCCATGTCTGTCGCCGAACGCTCTAGCGCAATGGCCCGGGTCACGGCCATATGTGGGTCACGATAGAAAGGGCCATTTGTCATGAAGATGACCATCGAGGTGGATTGCACCCCCGAGGAGGCCCGGCGGTTCATGGGTCTGCCGGACGTGAGCGGGTTGAACGAGCACCTGGTCAGCGAGATGTCCAAGCGCATCGACGCCAACATCAACATGCTCAACCCCGAGGACTTCATGAAGAACTGGATGTCCTTCGGGACCGGGGCGCAGGAGCAGTTCCGCAAGTTCATGGAAGCGGCGACCACCACCCGGAAATGACCGACACCATCTACGCGCCGGCCACGGCGGCGGGCCGGGCGGCGGTGGCGGTGGTGCGCGTGTCGGGGCCCAGGACCCGCGAGGCGCTGGACGCCCTGTGCGGCGGCGTTCCGCCCGCGCGACGCGCGACCCTGCGGGCCCTGCAGGACGAGAGCGGCGATGAGATCGACCGCGCCCTGATCCTCTTCTTCGAAGGGCCCGAGAGCTACACGGGCGAGGACGTGGTCGAGTTTCACGTGCACGGCGGCGCGGCCGTCATGACGGCGCTGCTGAACGCGCTGGCAGGGCAGGGGCTGCGGCTGGCCGAGCCAGGAGAGTTCACGCGCCGCGCCTTCGAGAACGGCAAGCTCGACCTGGCCCAGGCCGAGGGCGTCGCCGATCTGGTCGACGCCGAAACCGACGCCCAGCGGCGCCAGGCGCTGGACCAGCTGGGCGGGCGCCTGTCCCAGGTCCATGCGCGGTGGAGCGACATGCTGGTCGAGGCCCTGGCCATGCTGGAGGCCGCGGTCGACTTTCCCGACGAGGAGGTGCCGCAGGACGTCGCGGCCCGCGCACGGCCCGCCCTGGAGCGACTGGTGGCCGAACTCGAGCAGGCCGCGGCCGACGCCGAGCGGGGCGAGCGCGTGCGGGAGGGGTACCGGATCGCCCTGATTGGCGCGCCCAACGCCGGCAAGAGCACGCTGCTGAACGCGCTCGCCGGGCGCGAGGCGGCCATCGTCACCGCCACGCCGGGGACCACCCGTGACATCATCGAGGTTCCGATGGTGCTGGCCGGCTACAAGGCCTTGCTCGCCGACACCGCCGGCCTGCGCGAGACCGGCGACGAGATCGAGGCCGAAGGCGTGCGTCGCGCCCGGGCCTGGGCCGCCGGCGCCGACCTGCGGCTCTGGCTGGTGGACGGCTCCAGCGACGCGGCCATTCAGGTCCCGATGGAACTTCGCGCTGGAGACCTCTGTCTGATCACCAAGCGCGACCTGCCGTCCGGGGCGATAGGTGCCTGGGCCGCGCAGCAGGCAAGACGCCTGGGCCTCGGTACGGCTGAGATGACCTCCAAGGGCCCCGGCGACCTGGCCTGGCTGAAATCGACCCTGGAAGAACGCGTCGTCGACGCCCTGGCCGGCGCCGAGCCCCCCGCCGCCACCCGTCTGCGGCACCAGGAACTCCTCAGCGAGGCCGCCGACCGCCTCCGCCACGCGCTGGGGCAGGACGAACACCTGGAACTCGCCGCCGAAGACGTCCGCCTCGCCGCCCGCGCTCTCGACCGCATCACCGGCCGCATCGACCCCGAGCAGGTCCTCGGCCGCATCTTCTCCACCTTCTGCATCGGCAAGTGATTTCCCTCCCCCTTGTGGGGAGGGACAGGCCGCGCAGCGGCCAGGGTGGGGAAGTGGGGGCCGGAGTGCTGAGGTCGGGAAGGATCGTGACGTCCCCACCCGTCTCGGCTTCGCCTCGCCACCCTCCCCATAAAGGGGAGGGAAATCGCCCAGTTCCTCCCCCGCAGGGGGAGGGGGACCGCGAAGCGGTGGAGGGGGCCTCCGCTCCTACCGTGCCTGACGCCCCGCCCACACACCCCCAACTGTTTCACGTGAAACCGCGGGCCTTTTCCCCTATATGCCGCCCACCATGACCACCTGGGACGTTATCGTCATCGGCGGCGGACACGCCGGATGTGAAGCCGCCGCGGCCTCGGCCCGGTTCGGCGCGCGCACCCTGCTGCTCACCCACAAGGTCGAGACCATCGGCGAGATGAGCTGCAACCCGGCCATCGGCGGCCTGGGCAAGGGCCACCTGGTCCGCGAGATCGACGCCCTCGACGGCGTCATGGGCCGCCTGGCCGACGTGTCCGGCATCCAGTTCCGCATGCTCAACCGCTCGAAGGGCGCCGCGGTGCGCGGACCGCGCAGCCAGATCGACCGCAGGCTCTACCGCGAGGCCATGCAGGCCGAGCTCGCCGCCACCGCGAACCTCACGATCAAGGCCGAGGCGGTCGAGGACCTCAACGTCGACAACGGCCGGGTCACCGGCGTCGTGGGGGCCAGCGGCGAGACCTATGCCGCCGGCCGCGTGGTCCTGACCACCGGCACCTTCCTGAAGGGCGTAATCCATCAGGGCGAGCTGCGCATCCCCGCCGGCCGCATCGGGGACGCCCCAGCCATCGGCCTCTCCGACCGGCTCTACGCCCTGGGCGCCAGGATGGGCCGCCTCAAGACCGGCACCCCGGCCCGCCTCGACGGCGCGACCATCGCCTGGGACCGCCTGGAGATGCAGGACGCCGACGCCGAGCCGGTCCCGTTCTCGTTCCTCACCGACCGCATCACCGTCCCCCAGATCGCCTGCGGCATCACCTACACGACCGCCGAGACCCACCGGATCATCGCCGAGCGCCTGGGCGAGAGCGCCGTCTACGGCGGCCGCGCCACGGGCCGCGGCCCGCGCTACTGCCCGTCGATCGAGGACAAGGTCGTCCGCTTCGCCGACAAGACCAGTCACCAGATCTTCCTCGAGCCCGAGGGCCTCGATGACACGACGGTCTATCCGAACGGCATCTCCACCTCGGTCTCGGCCGAGACCCAGGACCTGTTCCTGCGCACGATCCCGGGGCTCGAGAACGTCCACGTGAAACGCCACGGCTACGCGATCGAGTACGACTACGTCGATCCGCGCGAGCTCTATCCGACGCTTGAGGTCAAGCGCCTCGCCGGCCTCTACCTGGCCGGCCAGATCAACGGCACCACCGGCTACGAGGAGGCCGCGGCGCAGGGGCTGGTCGCCGGCCTCAACGCCGCGCGCGCGGCGTCGGGCGCCGAGCCCGCCCAGTTCGCCCGCGACGAAGCCTACATCGGGGTGCTCATCGACGACCTGGTGACCCGAGGCGTCACCGAGCCCTATCGCATGTTCACCAGCCGCGCCGAGTTCCGCCTCACCCTGCGCGCCGACAACGCCGACCAGCGCCTGACCGCCAAGGGCGTCGACCTCGGCGTCGTGGGCTCGAACCGCCGGGACGTGTGGCAAGTCAAATATGGCCAGCTCACCGAGGCCCGCGCCATGGCGCATGCGCTCACCCTCACGCCCGCCGCCGCCGCGAAGGCCGGCCTGCCGGTGAAGGCCGACGGGCAGCGCCGCAACGTGCTCGAACTGCTGGCCTACCCCACGATCAGCTTCGACGACCTCGCCCGTATCTGGCCCCGGATCGGCGACTGGGCGCCGGCCGTGCGTGAGCAGATCGAGATCGACGCCTCGTATGCCGGCTACCTCGACCGCCAGGCCGCCGACGCCGAGGCCTTCCGCCGCGACGAAGACCTGCGTCTGCCGGCGAGCCTCGACTACGCCGCCATCGGTGGCCTCTCGAACGAAGTCCGGGAGAAGCTGGCCGCCGTCCGCCCGCTCACCCTGGGCCAGGCCGCCCGCATTGAGGGCGTGACCCCCGGCGCGCTCACGGCCCTGCTCGCCCATGTCCGCCGGCGCGCGGCCTGAAGGTGGCGGTCACCGACGCGCAGAGCTTCGCGAAGGCGGCCAAGGCCACGCCCGAGCAGGTGGCCGACCTCGGCCGCTTCCTCGAGTTGCTGACGGCTGGCAACGAGGTCATGAACCTCGTCGGCCCCGCCACCATCCCCGACTTCTGGAACCGCCACGCCTGGGACTCGGCCCAGCTGCTGCGCCTCGCCCCCAACGCCCTGACCTGGGCCGACCTGGGCGCCGGCGCCGGCTTCCCCGGCCTGGTGCTGGCGATCCTCGGCAAGGGCAGGGACGGCGTGCACATCCACCTCGTCGAGAGCATGGCCAAGCGCTGCCGCTTCCTCGCCGATGTTGTCGCCGAACTCGATCTGCCCGCCACGGTCCACAACGAAAGGGCGGAGAACCTCTCGCTCACTGTGGACATCGTCACCGCGCGGGCTTGCGCGCCTCTTCACAGACTGTTGGGGTATGCCCGGCCATACTTGTTGGCGGGTGCGCAGGGCTTGTTCCTGAAGGGACAAGATGTAGTGGCTGACATGTCTGAGGCCGCAAGATATTGGGAGTATGAGGCGGACGTCATTCCGTCTCTCAGCGACGAGCGAGGTCGCATCGTGCGTGTGAGGAGGCTGGGGCGTGCCCGTAAAGTCTGACCGCGGACTACGCGTGCTCGTCGTCGCCAACCAGAAGGGCGGGGTCGGCAAGACGACGACCGCCATCAACCTGGGCACCGCGCTGGCGGCGGTCGGCGAGAAGGTGCTGCTGATCGACTCCGATCCGCAGGGCAATGCCTCCACCGGCCTGGGCGTCGGCCGGGCCCTGCGCAAGAACACCCTGTACGACGTCCTCATGGGCGAGAAGCCGCTGCTGGACGCGGTGGTGAAGACGTCGGTGCCAGGCCTCGATCTGACGCCGTCCGACCCCGACCTCTCGGGCGTGGAACTCGAGCTGGGCCAACAGGCCCGCCGATCGTTCAAGCTGCGCGATGCGCTGAGCCCCCTGCGGGACGCCCGCAGCTATACGTACGTCCTCATCGACTGCCCGCCGTCGCTGAACCTGCTCACCGTCAACGCCATGGCCGCGGCCGATGCGGTGCTGGTGCCGCTGCAGTGCGAGTTCTTCGCCCTGGAAGGTCTCAGCCAGCTCATGCGCACCATCGACCTGGTGCGCGGCAGCCTGAACCCGGCGCTGGAGCTGCAGGGCGTGGTGCTGACCATGTACGATCGCCGCAATGCGCTCTCGGGCCAGGTGGCCACTGATGTGCGCGGCCATTTCGGCGAGGCCGTCTACGAGACAGTGATCCCCCGCAACGTCCGCGTCTCCGAGGCGCCGTCGTTCGGCAAGCCGGCCCTGGTCTACGATCTGAAGTGCGCGGGCAGTCAGGCCTACCTGAAGCTGGCCCGCGAGGTGGTGCTGCGCGAACGCAAACGCCGCGCCTCAACGCCCGAAGGGGCGTTGCTATGATGCTTGAACAAGTCCGCGCGTCGGGCACGGAGTCGCGCCCTGCTCCGGCGGCGCGCGGCCAGCTGGAATTGAACTGATGGCGGAGAACCGCAGAGGACTCGGGCGCGGCCTGTCGGCGCTCCTGGGCGAGGCCGAAGAGATCACCCATGCGGGCGATCCGGCGACGGGCGTGCGCGAGATCCCGATCGAGCTGATCCATGCCAACCCCGACCAGCCGCGCCGCAATTTCGCCGAAGCGGAATTGGCCGAGCTGGCCGAGTCGATCCGCGACAAGGGCGTGCTCCAGCCGGTGCTGCTGCGCCCATCGCGCCGCGAGGGCGAGTACGAGATCGTGGCCGGCGAGCGCCGCTGGCGCGCCTCGCAACTGGCGGGGCTCAAGGCGCTGCCGGCGCTGGTGCGCGAACTTGAAGACGCCGAGGCGTTCGAGATCGCGATCATCGAGAATGTCCAGCGCGAGGATCTGAACGCCATCGAAGAGGCGCGCGCCTACGCCTCGCTGATGAACGTGATGAAGATCACCCAGGACGAGGCGGCCAAGCGAGTCGGCAAGTCGCGCAGTCACGTCGCCAACACGATGCGCCTGACCCAGCTGCCCGAGAGCGTTCAGGAGCACCTGATTGCGGGACGGCTGACCGCTGGCCACGCCCGCGCGCTGCTGTCGACCGACGACGCCGGCGCCTTGGCTGACCGGGTCGTGTCCGAGGGCCTGTCGGTTCGCGAGACCGAAGCTCTGGCCCGCGACAATCCCGGAAAGCCATCGAAGAAGGCGTCCGGTCCGCGGAGGCCGCCCAAGGATGCGGACACCGCGGCGCTGGAAGGCGATCTCGAGGAGGCGCTCGGAATGGGCGTCGAGGTTGTCGATCGCGGCGGCGTCGGCGAGGTGAAGATCAAGTACGCCACGCTGGAGCAGCTGGATGAGATCTGCCGGCGCCTGACCCGCCTGTGACCTGATCGGGTCGCGAGGCGGTTGGCGGGCCGAATGAAGTATTACCCGGTTCGACCGAGCGCCCGGAGCCGGGGGATCGCGACCAAGTCCACAACAAGGCCGAGCTGGGCGCGGTCTTGTATCATAAGTCACCGGTTATCCGGCGATCTGCTTCTGTGCACGCAGCGCGAGCACCACCGCCTGCGACTGATCATCCAGACCTGGAACGCGGCGGCTATCCGTCTCACCGAGGCCGGCGGGCTACCAGCGCGAGCACGTCAAGCGCCACAGCGGCTGCAGCTCCGAGCTGCCGAAGGATCGCCGGCTCTATAGCCCAAATCGTGGCTAAATCTACATATGTGGATGGACGACCCGGACTCCTGGGCCGCTTCGACTCGAGTCGGGATCAGGGATCTAGTTGCCCTCTTCTTCTTCCTCACCGCCCTGCGCGGCGCGTTGGTCGACGTTGGTGGGGGCCGTCTTCACGCCTGAGCGTTCCTCCTCGCGAGCCCCGGAGAGGATGTTGGCCAGCCCGTAGTTGCCTTCGTGGCAGGCGTATTCGTACAGCTGGCCGCTGATCCGGCTGAACTCGTACTCGCCGCCCCAGGGCTGGGAGAAGACTGTCGGATCCTCGACCCAGAAGCCGTAGTGCATGCGTTCCGGCCCTACCGGGGTGAACCGCTCGGTCACCTTGAGGTTCTCCGACGCGCCGCGGAAAATCTGCTGCGGGTGATACGCGGTCGTCTCCACCACCAGGGTGTCGCCCTCCCACCAGCCGATCGAGTCGCCCAACCAGGGCCGGACGCCATCGGTGCGGTGCTTGGCGTTCAGCCGCACGATGCGGACGTCGTGAACCATCTCGACCAGGATCGCGACCGCGTCCTTCGTCTGCACGAACTGGTAGGTGTTGTTGTACAGCCCCGGGACCATGACCGGTCCCGAGGAGTTGCCGAACGAAAGAAGGCAGCGCTCGCCCGGAGAGCGGCTCTCGGGGTTGTCGTTAATTTCCAGGCCGGGCGGCAGGCGGCGACCGAAAGGGCTGACATCGATGTCCTTGCGCATCGGGACGCGGCCATCGGGCGTCGAGGTGATGTAGCCACTGCGGGGCTGGCCCGCGACCCGCATAACCGTCGATCCGGGATCGGTCCAGGCGGCGTTGTAGTTGCAGTCGACGCCGCGGCCCCCCGAGCAATCAGCCGGCAGATCGGTGACCTTGGCGTTGGGATCGGTAGGCTTGTCGCCCAGTTCGATCAGCTTTCTGTTGCGGCCTTCGATCCTGGCGACGTCGGCCTCGGTCAGCGCCAGGTCCTTCCCAAACCGCGGATTACGCTCAAGGCGGGTCATCGAGCTGTTCGTCCAGACGCCCTCGAGGCTCGCGTGGCCGTCGCCGGCGCGCGGCGACTTGTAGGTCGTGACCGGCCGCGGGGCCTGATCGGCCGCCGCCGCCGGCGCTGCGATCAGCGCTACAGCGGCAAAGATTGCCCTGAGCATTCGACGCCTCCCACCACCCACTCCGCGTCTGCGCGCGAATTCAAAGCTAGGGTATGGAACGTAGCGCAAAGCGCCCTGCTGTCACCCCTGCCCACAAGAAAGGCGGGTGTCAGAGCCCCAATCGTCTGGCGCGGCTCGCAATCGTCAGCGCCAGCCGTTCCGCGATCAGGCGGTCCGGTGAACCGGCGGTTTTGCACGCGCGGTCGGCGTCCAGAACCTGAGGCTGGATGCGGTCGAGCTCCTCCAGGCTCCAGCTGCGGATCTGTCGCAGGAACTCGCGTTCCTGCTTCCAGAACACGCCCGACGCCTTGGCCGCTTCCTGCGGCCCGGCGCCGGCCTTGATGAGAGTCAGCGTGCGGCGGAGCTTGCCAAGGTGCATTCCGATGGCGCGCACGGCGGCGGGGCCGCTCTCGCCTTCCTGAGCGGCGCGCCGCAATCCCGCCTGGGCCTCCCCCAGCTTACCCCCGAAGGCGTCGGATGCGGCGTCGAACAGCGAGGACTCCGGCTCGACGCCCAGGAAAGGCTCCAGGTCAGCCGGGGTCGCGGTCGCGCCGCTGCCGGGGCCTAGGTACAGCGCCAGCCGTTCGATCTCCTGGCGCGCGACACCGCGTTCCTTGGGCAGGCGTTGGACGAACACCTGCAGCGCATCGGCGTTCAGCGAGACGCCGTCCTTCGCCAGCAGGTCGCGCACCAGGCGCGCCACATCGCCGGGTTCGTCCTCGTAGCAGGGGATGGCGGCGGCGGCGTTGGCCTTCTCGGCCACTTTCCGCATAGCCGACTCGCGGCCCAGATTGCCGGCCTCGATGAGGAAGAAGGCGTCGGGATTGTGCTCGCCCTTGGCGTGGCGATCCAGGGCCTCGGCGGCCAACTTGTCGGCCGCGGGCTTCTCGGCGGTCATCCGCAGCCGAACCAGGCGACGGCCGCCCATCAGCGACTGGGCGGCCAGCTCACCCTCCAGGCGGCCGCCGTCGTCGGCCAGATCCTGCTCGGTCAGCAGGGCCACGTCGAAGGGATCGTCGGGATTCGGGACGATCTTGGCGGCCAGCTGATGGCCGCGGTCGCGCACCACCCCGATGTCGCGGCCATAGATCAGCACGGCGCGGATCGCGGGATCAGGCCGGCCCAGGAAGCGCTCGATGTCGGGGCGCTTGCTGAGGATCATCTAACGCTGGGCGACCTTGGCCCCGTTCGCGAGCCAGACGGCAAGCTCCAGCTCGATGCGGCGGGCCGCCTCGTCGGCGGCGCGGTCCTGTGCGTCCTGCTGGGCCGAGATCGAGGCGTAGGGCTGGTCGGCGCTATCGTAGGTGAGCTCGACCCGCACCGAGCCGCGCTTGGCCAGCGCGCCCGACGGCAGGGATTTCAAGATGTAGTTGGCCGTCAGAACGTACTCGTAGCGGGTGGCGACGTTGTCGATCCGCACGCCACGGGGGTAGCGCGCCTCACCAAGCTGGAGGTCCATGGCGTAGGCCGGTGTCGCCGCATGGTCCTTGGCGAAAGCGTCGTCCAGGTGCTGCCGGATCAGATAGCCGGTGCGGCCCGACGGCGCGTTCACCTGGATGGCGGCCAGGTTCTTCACCACCTCGGGCTGGGCATAGAGGGGCTGGAAGCCCGCGCAGCCGCCGAGGGCCAGGGCGGTCGCTGCCGCCGCGAGGATCACCAGACGCTTCATGCGGCCACGATATTCACGATCCGGTCCTTGACCACAATGATCTTGCGGATCGTCAGGCCTTCCAGTTTCGCGGCGATCTCGGGATCGGCCATCACCAGCTTCTCCACGTCGGCGGGTTCGGCCCCGGCCGGAGCGGAAATCTCTCCGCGGCGCTTGCCGTTGACCTGCACGGGCAGAACCTTGGTCGCGTCCTCGGTCAGGGCCGGATCGAAGTCGGGCCAGGGCGCGGCCACCACCATCCCCTCGCCGCCGATTCGCGCCCAGCATTCCTCGGCCAGGTGGGGCGTAAAGGGGGCGATCAGCCGCGCGAACGCGGACAGCGCTTCCTGGCGGGCGGCCAGAATGGCGGGCGCCGCGCCCTTGGCCGGGTTCGCCTTCAGCAGGTTCAGGAACTCGTACAGACGGGCGATGCCCGAGTTGAAGCGGAAGCCGTCGATGGCCTCGGTCACCTGCTTGATCAGCTTATGGGTGGCGCGGCGCAGCTCGGCGTCCGGCTCGGACGTGCTCGCCGTCTCGGGCTGGCTGTCGAACTCGTCCCAGACACGGTTCACGAACCGCCACGAACCCTGCACGCCGCCGGTCGTCCACTGCACGTCGCGCTCGGCCGGGCTGTCGCTCAGCACGAACAGGCGCGCGGCGTCCACGCCGTAGACGTCGAAGATCTCCTCGGGCGCCACGGTGTTCTTCTTGGACTTCGACATCTTCTCGATGTCGCCGATCACCAACGGCTCGCCGTTGGCGCCCAGCGTCGCACGGCGGGTGTTCCCCTCGGTGACGATCTCGACTTCCTTGGGCTCGATCCACTCACCGTTCTGCCGGCGATAGGTCTCGTGGGTGACCATCCCCTGGGTGAACAGACCCGCGAACGGCTCGCGGACGCTCAGCTGGCCTGTGTCGGCCAGGGCCTTGGTGATGAAGCGGGCGTACAGCAGGTGCAGCACCGCGTGCTCGATGCCGCCAATGTACTGGTCGACCGGCAGCCAGTAGTCGGCGTCGGCCTTGTCGATCGGCTCAGCCGCCCACGGGTTGGCGAAGCGGGCGAAGTACCAGCTGGAGTCCACGAAGGTGTCCAGCGTGTCGGTCTCGCGCGTCGCCGGGCCGCCGCACTTCGGACAGGTCGTGTGCTTCCAGGTGGGGTGGCGCTCCAGCGCGTTGCCCGACTTGCCGAACTCGATGTCGGCGGGGTGAGCGACCGGCAGGGCGGCCTTCGGCAACGGAACGACGCCGTCCGTCGGGCAGTGGACAACCGGGATGGGGCAACCCCAGGCGCGCTGGCGCGAGACACCCCAGTCGCGCAGGCGGAACACGGTCGCGCCCTCGCCGTCGTCCTGACCCTCGATCTTGTCGATCGCCGCGGCTTTCGCCGCCTCGATGCCCAGGCCGTCCAGGAACTGGGAATTGTAGATCACGCCGGGGCCCGTGTAGGCCTCATCGCCCACCTCGAAGGTCGCCGGATCGGCGCCGGGTGGCAGCACCACCGGCTTCACCGGCAGATCGTACTTGCGGCAGAAGTCCAGATCGCGCTGATCGTGGGCCGGGCAGGCGAAGATGGCGCCCGTGCCGTAGTCCATCAGGATGAAGTTCGCGATCCAGACCGGCAGCTCCCAGCTCGGATCGAACGGGTGCTTCACCCTCAGGCCGGTGTCGTAGCCCTTCTTCTCCGCCGTCTCGATCTGAGCCTCGGTGGCGGCGCCGCGGCGGCATTCCTCGATGAAGGCGGCGGCGGCCGGATCCTTGGCGGCGACGGCCTGGGCCAGCGGGTGGTCGGCCGCCACGCCTACGAAGCTCGCGCCATACAGGGTGTCTGGCCGCGTGGTGTAGACCTCCAGGCCGTCGGAGAATCCGGCGGGCCCGCCCGCCCGGGCGTCCTCGACTTCTTCGCCCGCGCGGGTGTTCGCGAAGTGGAACCGGAACTTCAGCCCCTTGGAGCGGCCGATCCAGTTCTCCTGCATCACGCGGACCTTGTCGGGCCAGCGGTCCAGGGTCGCCAGGTCGTCCGTCAACTGGTCAGCGTAGTCGGTGATGCGCATCGACCACTGGTTCAGCTTGCGCTTCTCGACCAGGGCGCCAGATCGCCAGCCACGACCGTCGACCACCTGCTCGTTGGCCAGCACGGTCTGGTCGACCGGGTCCCAGTTGACGGTGCTTTCCTTGCGGTAGATCAGCCCGCGCTCGAACAGGTCCAGGAACCAGGCCTGCTGCTTGCCATAGTATTCCACATCGCAGGTGGCGAACTCGCGCGACCAGTCGATCGACAGGCCCAGCTGCTTCAGCTCGTCCCGCATGCGGGCGATGTTCTCGTAGGTCCACGCCTTGGGATCGACCCCGCGCTCCATGGCGGCGTTCTCGGCGGGCAGGCCGAAGGCGTCCCAGCCCATGGGATGCAGCACCGAGAAGCCGCGGGCGCGCTTGTAGCGGGCGATGACGTCGCCCATCGAGTAGTTGCGCACGTGGCCCATGTGCAGGCGTCCCGACGGGTACGGGAACATCTCCAGCACGTAGTACTTGGGCTTGGACCTGTCCGCGACGGCGCGGAAGGCGTCGGCGGCGGTCCACGCCTCGCGCCACTTGGGTTCGGTCTCTTTGGGATTGTAGCGGGCCATATCGGGGCCTTTGGACTGGAGTTGGACTTCCGGTCAACGGCCTCGACACGGCGCGTCGACAAACGAACAGGTGGCTGGGATCAGCCCTTGATGTTCGAAAGTCGAAGCTGGCGCGCGCGGGTCAGGATCGAGTTCTCGATATCGGTCTCGGTCTGGCCGGCGGTGGGCGCATCCACCCAGTTCCCGGAGCCGTCGCGGCTCTGCTTGAAGACGGCCACGTTCAGGCCGTCGGCGCGCAGGCGCGAATCCAGGATGTAGACGGTGCACTTGAAGCGCTCGTCGGGCTTTTCCGGGTTGGTGTACCAGTCGGTGACGATGACGCCGCCGTAGGGGTCGGCCGACTGCAGCGGCATGAACGACAGCGTGTCCAGCGTCGCGCGCCACAGATAGCCGTTGACGCCAATGGCCGCAGCGTTGTCGCCCGAGGCTCGCACCTTGGCGTTCTTCCCGCCGCCCAGAGGGTTGGGGATGCTGCCACAGGCCGACAGGCCCATGACGCTGACCGCCGTGGCCGCGAGGATCAGGCCACGCATCCGGTTACCGCGCAAAAACGGCATCTACACCCTCTCAAATCGTTATCCGCGACACGAGCACGCGCCACGGCGCCGCCCCGCGCCGGTTGCCTCTATAACAACGCCGTGTTGGTCGCCAAACAGGAATCGCGTGGCCGGCGGGTCACACCCGTCACGCAACTTGTCACATCGTGGACCCGTATCGATTGAGTCCCGTTGACCCGGGAAGTTTGCGGGCCTTAATCGACTGGCAATCGCGATCACGTTTACTCACGCTTGGTCGCAATTGGTGACCGTTGGGGCCATATAGGGCTGAGATGTCCACTCGTCGCATCAGCGTCGTTCTCCTGGCGACCGCGCTTCTCAGCGCGGCGGCCGGCGGCGCCTGGGCGGCTGATAAGCCCGCGAAGTCCGTCGATTTCACCGTTCGCTCCGAGCCTGCCGCCGCCGCGCCCAACTCGGGCCGGTCGATGAAGTGGGATGCGAGCCGCGGTCGCTTCGGCCTCACCCTCGACGTGCAGCAGCCCGACAGCCGCGCCGTCATGCCCAACGACGTCTCGGCCGGCGCCTACTTCCGCATCACGCCGTCTGTGCGGGTCGGCGGCGCCGTCTCGCTGGGCGAGCAGGACCTGACCCCCCAGCGCAACGCCGCGCGCCCGGCCGACCAGCCGAAGGTGCGGCTCGAGACCCGCTTCAAGTTCTAAGGCCGTCCACGGCCGCCAGACCGATCAGGCCCGCGTCGATGAGGCGGCGGGCTTTTTTGTTGTCCACGCCACCCAGGGCATAGGCGGGCCGTCCTGCAGCGCGGACCAGGGCGGCCAGGCGGACGGGACCCAAGGCCCGCACGCCGGCAGCCGAGGGGCTCTTCGAGGGAAACACGACCGAGATCACCACCGCGTCGGCCGCGCCGCGCCGCGCCGCAGTCAGATCGTGCGCCGCGCTGGTGACGATCCACCCTGGGTGCGCCCGCTTCAGCGGCCCCGCCCGATGGGCCTGGCGCTCGGGCAGGTGCACCCCGTGGGCGCCGACCTTCGCCGCCAGGACCGCGTCGGCGCCGATCAGCAGCTTCAACTTCCGCAGACGGGCGATGGCCAGCAGGCGCCGGGCCCGGGCCTCGGCGTCGGGCGACCCGAAATGGCGATAGACGATGGCCGAGCCTGCGGGCAGCCGCGCGGCGATGGCCTCTGGATCCGGCGTGCGCACCGGGTCGGTAAAGAACAGCAGCGCGGGCAGGGCCTTCCGTAGGCCCCGCCGCGCCGGTAAGAGCCGGGCTGTCCGTTCCAGGGTCCAGAAAGCCGAGATGTCCGCCGCTCCCACCGCCGAAGGTTATCTCGACGTCGTGGCCCGGATCGCCCGCGCCGCGCAAGCCGCTGGCCGCGATCCGGCCGATGTGACCCTGGTCGCGGTCTCCAAGACCCAGCCCTGGGACGCGATCGAGCCCGTGCTGGCCGCAGGCCAGCGGGTGTTCGGCGAGAACCGGGTGCAGGAGGCTATGGCGCGCTGGGACGGCAAGGCGGATGGCTTGACGCTGCATCTGATCGGGCCGCTCCAGAGCAACAAGTCGCGGGAGGCCGTCGCCTTCTTCGATGTCATCGAAAGCCTGGATCGCGAGAAGCTGGCCCGCAGTCTCGCCGACGAGGTCCAGAAGCAGGGTCGCGCCCCGCGCCTCTACGTCCAGGTGAATACAGGCGAGGAGCCGCAGAAGGCCGGGATTCTTCCCATGGACGCCGACGCCTTCATCGCCGCGGCGCGCGCGACGTACGGCCTGACGATCGAGGGCCTGATGTGCATCCCGCCCGCCGACGAGCCGCCGGGGCCCCACTTCGCCCTGCTGCGCAAGATCGCCGCGCGCAACGGACTTGCGAAGCTCTCGATGGGCATGAGCGGCGACTTTGAGACCGCCATCCGCTTCGGCGCCACCAGCGTGCGGGTGGGTTCGGCGGTGTTCGGCGCGCGCAGCTAGAGCGTTCAGCCTCGGCCCCCGTTCTGGACGTTTGGGGGGCCGGCGGATGGGTCACGCGACCTTTCGGATCTCCACCGCGTCGCCGGGGCGGACCCGGTCGAGCAGCTCCTCCAGATCGGGCCGTTCGATGGCGACGCAGCCCTCTGTCGGCGAGAAGCCCGGGCGGCAGATGTGCAGGAAGATGGCCGAGCCCAGGCCCGGGACGGGCGGATCGTCGTTGTGACCCAGCACGACCACGATGTCGTAGACTCCGTCCTCGCGCCACAGCCGCTCATGGCTGGCGGCATAGGGCAGCGTGACGTGGGTGTTGTAGGCCGGGTCGGCGGGGTCATCGCACCAGCCGTCGTCGGGGGTCATGGCGTGGACGCGAACTTCGCAGGCGGGCGGGGGGCCTCGGTCAGGCCGGTACCAGACCTCGCGGATCGGCCAGACTCCGGCGGGCGAGGCGCCGTCGCCCTCGCGCTTCGCCGAGGCCGGAATGACGCCCGCAGGGCCCAGCGCACAGCGGACGCGGCGCTCGCCGATATCCAGCCAGCCGTCCGACGTCGCCACGAAGATCACGTTCCAGCGAACCGCATTTTGGCGAAACCTTTTGCCGCGAACCCAACACATGGTGTTTGTTGCCGCTTATGGCTCAACGCAAGACCCTCCTCATCGTCGACGACGACCAGGACCTTCGCGGCGCGATCGCCGAGCAACTGCAGGCCGAGAACTTCGACACGGTGGAAGCCGAGACCGCCGGTGAGGGCGTACGCATGGCGCGCGAGGCCAAGCCTGACCTGATCCTGCTGGACGTCGACCTGCCTGACATGGACGGCCGCGAGGCCTGCAAGCGCATGCGCCAGGACGGCGTGGCGACCCCGGTCATCATGCTGACGGCGGCCGATACCGACGCCGACGAGATCAAGGGGTTCGACAGCGGCGCCAACGACTATGTCACCAAGCCCTACAAGTTCGCCGTGCTGCTGGCCCGCATCCGCGCCTTGCTGCGCGACTATGAACACTCCGAGGGTGCGGTGTTCCGCCTGGGCGCCTATGAATTCCGTCCCGCCGCCAAGCTGCTGGTGGACGAGAAGGCCAAGAAGATCCGGCTGACCGAAAAAGAGACCAACATCCTGAAGTACCTCTACCGCGCCGGCGAGAAGGCCGTGTCGCGAGAGGAGCTCCTGGCTGAGGTGTGGGGCTACAACGCCGGCGTCACCACCCACACCCTCGAGACCCACGTCTACCGCCTGCGTCAGAAGATCGAGCCCGACCCCGCGAACGCGCGCCTGCTGCTCACCGAGGCCGGCGGGTACAAGCTGGCGCCTTAGCGCCCGGAGGGGTTACAGCGCCAGGTCAGCCGACACCGGCGCGTGGTCGCTCGGCCGTTCCCAGCCTCGTACATCCTCATGCACCCGGCTGGCCGGCGCGCCCAGGCGCCAGGCCGCCTCCCGCAGGCCGGGAGACACCAGAATGTGATCCAGCCGCAGGCCGCGGTTTGACTGACGGAAATCCTTGGCGCGATAGCTCCACCACGACGCGATCTTGGTCGGCTCGGGGGTCGTGGCTCGCGTCAGGTCGATCAGGCCGATCGAGGCCTCCATGGCGCGGAACGCCTCGATCTCCGCCGGCGTGTGGCTGACCACCTTCGACATGTACCTGTGGTTCCAGACGTCGAACTCGCCGGGCGCCACGTTCAGGTCGCCTACTATGGCCAGCGGCGCCTTCGGGTCGCGCGTCTTCAGCCCTGCCGTCAGCTTCTCGTAGAAGTCGAGCTTGTGGTCGAACTTGGGATTGGCCTCTCGGTCGGGAATGTCGCCGCCGGCCGGGATGTAGAAGTTGTGGATGTCGACGCCCGCCACCTTCGCCGCCACGCAGCGGGCGTGGCCCTCGCGGCAGGCGTCCAGGGGCTGAGCGTCCTCGATCGGGAGGCGTGAGGCGATCGCCACGCCGTGCCAGCCCTTCTGCCCCGCGATCCGGATATGGGGGAGGCCCATGTCCTTGAACGCGTTCACCGGAAACTCGTGCTCGCGGCACTTGATCTCCTGCAGGCACAGGACATCAGGCGCCTGTTCCGCCACGAAGCGGGCGGCCTGCTCGGCGCGCAGACGGACGGAATTGACGTTCCAGGTGCAGATTCGAAGGCGCATGACGCCTCCATAGACGAAAGAAAGCCCGGGCGCTTGGCGTGCGCCCGGGCCGTGTGAGTTGTCTCTCATGCCGCCGCCGGGAGGGGATAGGTTCCGGCACGGACTCGACGACATAACCGGTATGTCGTCGACGTAGTGGCAATATCGCAACACTACGACAGTTTGTCAAAGGTATTTCGCGTAAGCTATTGCCTGTGTCGCGAAGGCAACACTGATCGGCGTCAGACTTTGCCGCGGCCGGGGTTCTTCGGGCGGGGGTCCTTCAGGACGAACAGCGACTTGTCGAGGCCCGCGGCCCGCTCCAGACCCTGGAGTTTCACACGTGTAGGTCGTCCTTGCGCATCAGTAACCGTCCAGCCTGTAAGTGCAAGAGGGGTGTCGGTGAACGTCAGCGCGATCTGACCGGCCGTCTCCTTCTTGCCGTCGCGGGCCGTGATGGTGAAGCCATCGGCCAGGCGCTGGACGCGGCTGATAGTGACCCCGCGGTCCAGCCGGATGGTGCGGGCCAGGAACAACGATAGCGGCGTCGCGCCCAGCGGATACTGATCGAACGTCTTCAGCCGCTTGTCCTGCACCGACACCACGCCGCCGTCCGAGACCACCAACAGGCCCGACGGCGCGTCATAGGCGAAGCGCGCCTTGCCGGGCCGCTTCATGTAGAGCGTGCCGGTCGTGGCGCGGCCGCGGTGATCGGTCTGGATGAATCTCCCCTTGGCCTCGGTCAGGCCTTCGAGATAGGCCACGGCGCGATCGACCAGCGCCTTGTCGGCGGCGCTCAGAGGCGCTTGCGCCAACGCCGGCGTTGCGACGAGGGACGCGGCGGCGAGGGCGAGGGTCAGGCTGCGTCGGGATAGGGTCATGAGGTCTCCGTAACGTGCGCATACCCTACCGCACCTGAACGGCGGCAATAGGGCTGAGACAGGGCGGGGCAACGCCGAAGCTTGGGGAGACGTTCCGATGTCCATGATCGACGATCTGGAGCGCCGCATGCGCGAAGCCGCCGACGCCGGCGATTTCGAAACCGCCGCCCTGCTGCGCGATTCGATCGCACGCATCCGCTCCGGCGAGAGCGGCCTGACGGAGCAGACGCCGGGCAAGATGGGGCTGGGCTCGAGCCAGGAGCGCTACAGGGGCTCGGGCAAGCCGCTCCCAAAGAAACCAGACCCGATGACGACGGGCTACAAGCCGGGCGGGCGTCGGTCGAAATAGCGCCTCACGGCGCCGCGCTGACCAGGATCTCGCGCTTCCCCGCGTGGTTGGCCGGGCCCACCACGCCTTCCTGCTCCATGCGCTCCATCAGCGAAGCGGCGCGGTTGTAGCCGATCTGCAGGCGTCGCTGGATGTAGCTGGTGGAGGCCTTGCCGTCGCGGGTGACCACGGCGACGGCGCGATCATAGAGGTCGTTGCTCTCGTCTCCGCCGCCAAAGCCGCCCTCGTCGCCGCCACCGTCCTCATCATCGCCGCCGGCGGTGACTTCTTCGAGGTAGCTGGGCGTGCCCTGGTCGCGCAGGAATTTGGCCACCGCCTCGACCTCGCCGTCCGAGACAAAGGGGCCGTGCAGGCGGGTGATGCGCCCGCCGCCGGCCATGTAGAGCATGTCGCCCTGGCCTAGCAGCTGCTCGGCGCCCTGCTCGCCCAGGATGGTGCGGCTGTCGATCTTCGAGGTGACCTGGAAGCTGATCCGGGTCGGGAAGTTGGCCTTGATGGTGCCCGTGATGACGTCCACCGACGGGCGCTGAGTGGCCATAATCAGGTGGATGCCGGCGGCGCGGGCCATCTGGGCCAGGCGCTGGACGGCGCCCTCGATGTCCTTGCCGGCCACCATCATCAGGTCGGCGACCTCGTCGATGATCACCACCAGGTAGGGCATCGGCTCGGGCCGGATCTTCTCGCTCTCGTAGGTGGCGCGGCCGGCCTCGTCGAAGCCGGTCTGCACGGTCCGCTCGAAGTGCTCGCCCTTGGCCAGGGCCTCGCGGGCGCGCTCGTTGAAGCTGGCGACGTTGCGGACCCCGATTTTCGACATGCGGCGATAGCGGTCCTCCATCTCGCGCACGGTCCACTTGAGCGCGACGATGGCCTTCTTCGGATCGGTGACGACGGGCGCCAGCAGGTGCGGGATGCCGTCGTAGACGCTGAGCTCCAGCATCTTCGGGTCGATCATGATCATCCGGCACTGCTCGGGCGGCAGGCGGTAGAGGATCGAGAGAATCATGGCGTTCACGCCCACCGACTTTCCCGAGCCGGTGGTGCCGGCGATCAGCAGGTGGGGCATCTTGGCCAGGTCGGCGATGTAGGGCTCACCGCCGATGCTCTCGCCCAGGGCCATGGGCAGGGTCTGGCCGCCGCGCTCGTACTCGGAAGCGGCCAGCAGGTCGCGCAGATAGACGGTCTCGCGCCGCTGATTGGGCAGCTCAATGCCGATGGCGTTGCGGCCGGGCACCACCGAGACGCGGGCCGAGGCCACGCTCATGGAGCGCGCGATGTCGTCGGCCAGGGCCACGACGCGGGCCGACTTCACGCCGGCTGCGGGGACGAGTTCGTAGAGGGTGACCACGGGGCCCGGGCGGATCTGGTCCACCTGGCCGCGGACGCCGAACTCGGCCAGCACGCTTTCCAGCAACTGGGCGTTCTGGCGCAGCGCGCCCTCATCGTACTGCGCCGCGCGCGGCGGCGCCTTGGTCAGCATCGCCAGCTCGGGCAGCTGGAAGCCGCCCTCCTGGGCGAAGGCGAACGCGCCCTGTTTCTCCTTGGCCTCGCGGGCGCTCTCTTTCGGCGCGGCCTTGGGGGCTTTGACCTGCAGCGTCGGGGCCTCAGCCGAAATGACGGGCGCCGGCATGGCGGCGGCGTCATCGTCCAGGGCGGCGTCCGGAATCACCGGGTCCGGCGTCTTGCCGCGGCGGGCCACCTTGACGGCCTTGGGTTCGGGCTTGGCGGCTTTCAGCTTGGGCTTGGGGGCGAGCGCGTGGGTCAATCCGTCGGCCAGACCGCGGACGTCGACGCGGCTCAGACCCAGGCCGTAGCCATAGGCGATCACGCCGGCCACGGAAAACACGGCGCCGGCGATCGGCGTGCCGCTGGGCAGGCGGGCATATTCGATCAGCCCCGCGAACCCGTTCAGCAGCGCATCGCCCCAGAAGCCTCCCAGACCCTTGGCCAGCGGCCAAGCGGCGGGCGTCGGCGCCCAGGCCAGCGCGCCCGCCAGCGCCAGCAGGCCCAGCGTTCCGATGGCGGCCCGCAGGCGCAGGCGACCGCGGCTCTGATCCGGCTCGGGATCGGCTACGCGGGCCAGGCCGCAGGTCACCACCAGCAGGGCGGCCAGCCCGGCCACGACGCCCAGCGACTGGATCCCGATATCTGCCATGACGGCGCCGGCGCCGCCCAGGGCGTTGGCCGGTGCGGCCGGGCCGGCGGCGTTCAGGCTGGGATCGGCGGCGTTGTATGTAGCAAAGGCGGCGGCGAGCGCGACACCAAAGGCGGCCGTCACACCGCCGCGCAGCCGGGCCGTCGCCGGGTGGTCCCAGGTCAGCCTGGCGATGTGGAGAAACAGCTCCCCACCGGTTTTCCGCGCCACCCGCGCCATACCCAAATCACCCCAAGCCTGTCGAACCCCACATGTCTGGCCTTGGGATCGTTAATCCCGCGTTTACCGTGATTTTTTCCGCGCCCCATCAAGAGAGGGAAGCCTTTCTTGCGCCGCGATAGGCGACTAGGTTCCGCCCATGAACTGGTCCATGCCCCGTCCCGTCCTGCAGGTTGTCGCCACCGGCCTGGGCTTGGTCTGGCTGGGCGCCTTCGCGCTCGCCGCGTTTACCGCGCCGCCCCGAGGCCGGCTGCCGGGCGAAGGCCCGCAGGCCGCCAGCGCCGCGATCCTCGAGGCCACCGAGGCCACACCGTTGGTCGACGAGCGCCTTGCCGGCGCGCCCGAGCCGGAAGAGCTGACTGAGGAAGAGAAAGCCGCGCTGGAAGCCGAGAAGAAGGCCAAGGCCGAGGCGGATGCGTTGGCCAAGGCCGAGGCTGCCAAGGGGGCGCCGGCCGGCCCAGAAGCTATCGTTCCGGTCGCGCCGCCCGCCGCCGCCAAGGTCGAGCCCGCGGCGCCGGCTCCCCCACCGCCGAAGGTGGAAGAGCCGGTGTTCTGATCCTGCGCCCTGCCCCCTCAGGGGGAAGGGCAGTCCTAGACCCCGTTGGCCTTGAAGAAGGCCAGCATCTTGGCCCAGGCGTCGGTCGCAGCCTCCTTGTTGTATGAGGGGCGGTAGTCCGCGTGGAAGCCATGCTGGGCGCCAGGGTAGACGGTGATGCTGCTCTTCGTCTTGCTGGCCGCCTTCAGCGCCGTCTGCATCTTCTCGACGTCGCTCAGCGGGATGCCGCTGTCCTTCTCGGCATAAAGGCCGAGCACCGGCGCCTTGAGCTCGCCGACCAGGTCCAGCGGGTTCTTGTTGCTGGCGTCATTGGGCGACATGCCGCCGGATAGGCGACCGTACCAGGCCACCCCGCACTTGAACTCCGCGAACCGCGCCACGCCCTCCCAGGTCACCGCTCCACCCCAGCAGTAGCCGGTAATGGCGATGCGCTTGGTGTCCGCGAACTTCTGGGCCTTCAGCCAGGCCAGTGCGGCGCCGATGTCGCCGGTCACCTGGGCGTCGGTTGCGGTGGCGACGATCTTCATGATCGCCGGGAAGTCGGTCATCGTCGACGGATCGCCGGCCCGGACGAAGAAGTCGGGGGCGATGGTGACGTAGCCCGCCTTGGCCAGCCGGCGCGCCGTGTCGCGGATGTATTCGTGCAGGCCGAAGATCTCGGAGATCAGCACGACGCAGGGATGCTTCCCGCCCTTGGCCGGCCGGGCCACGAAGGCTGGGATTTCGCGGTCGGGCGCCTTGATCTGGACCGTCTCGGTCACGAGGCCGGCGTCGTCGGTCTTCACCGGCTGGGCCTCGGCCGACCAGGCGGCCAGCGCATAGCCGCCGGTCAGCGCCAGGGTCAGCCCGCGCCGCGACAGGTGCAGGTCTTGCGGCTGGGTGCCATCGGGGCGGGTCAGGGTGACCATGGGCGGTTTCCTCGGACGTCGGTTGCGGTGATGTTGTGGACCGCAACCGAAGCACAGCGCCGCTGGACGTCAACCGCCCATGCCTCCCGCACGCATGAATCCACTCGCGCTGAGATGGCTGACGGCGGCTGAGCAGGCGCTTGTGCGGCAGGTCTTCGGCGCAGGGATCCGGCCCGAGCGGGTGCGGATCCTGGCTCAGCCGGTCTTTCCCCGCCCCTTCACGCCGGGATCGGCCGGCATCGTCTATCCAGTGGCGCAGTCGTTGACCGACTTTTCGCAGGGCCACCTGTCCGATCAGGCCACTTTTATCCACGAGATGACCCACGTCTGGCAGGCTCAACGGGGCGTGATCCTGCCGCTGGCCAAGCTGCGCGCCGGCGACAGCGAGGCGGCCTATCGCTACGATCTGGACCGCCAGGCGTTTCCCGAAATGAACATCGAGCAGCAGGCCAGCCTGGTCGAGCATCACTTCGTTCTGCAGCGGCAGGATGAGCTTTTGACAGGACGCAAACCGCCGTTCGCCTCGCAGCGCTATGAAGCCCTGAGGAGCTGGTGGTTCACGCCGTGACGGTTTGTCCCCACCGGGATTACGGACATTCACCCTTGCAGCGGGCCCAACTTCTCCCATATCGGCTCTCGACTGCTGGGTTCCGTGAACGGAAAGCGGAACGGCAGCGGGACCTTAATCGAACCGGGGCCGTCGCTTTTCCTCGGGCGCTTCTCTAGAAGGCCCACCCGCGGCGTCCGCCAACATGGAGCGAGCAAGACTTAGGCTATGAGCAAGATCATCGGCATTGACCTCGGCACGACCAACTCGTGCGTGGCCATCATGGACGGCAAGACGCCGAAAGTGATCGAGAACGCCGAAGGCGCGCGGACTACGCCTTCGGTCGTGGCTTTCATGGATGACGGCGAGAAGCTGGTGGGCCAGCCCGCCAAGCGCCAGGCCGTCACGAACCCGACCAACACCCTCTTCGCGATCAAGCGCCTCATCGGCCGCAACTTCGCTGACCCCGTCGTGGCGAAGGACAAGGGCATGGTGCCCTATGAGATCGTCAAGGGCGGCAACGGCGACGCCTGGGTTCGCGCCCATGGCAAGGACTATTCGCCCCAGCAGGTCTCGGCCTTCATCCTGCAGAAGATGAAGGAAGCCGCCGAGCAGCACCTCGGCGAGAAGGTCGACAAGGCCGTCATCACCGTCCCGGCCTACTTCAACGACGCCCAGCGCCAGGCGACCAAGGACGCGGGCAAGATCGCGGGCCTGGAAGTCCTGCGCATCATCAACGAGCCGACCGCGGCCGCGCTGGCCTACGGCCTCGAGAAGAACGACGGCAAGAAGATCGTCGTCTACGACCTCGGCGGCGGCACGTTCGACGTGTCGGTGCTCGAGATCGGCGACGGCGTGTTCGAGGTGAAGTCGACGAACGGGGACACGTTCCTGGGCGGCGAAGATTTCGACATGCGCATCGTCGACTACCTGGCCGACGAGTTCAAAAAGGAAAACAGCGTCGACCTGCGTAAGGACAAGCTGGCCCTGCAGCGCCTCAAGGAAGAGGGCGAGAAGGCCAAGAAGGAACTGTCCTTCACCACGCAGTACGAAGTGAACCTGCCGTTCATCTCGATGAACGCGTCGGGCCCTCTGCACCTCAACATCAAGCTGTCGCGCGCCAAGCTGGAAGCCCTGGTCGAGGATCTGATCGCCAAGACGATCGGCCCCTGCGAACAGGCGCTGAAGGACGCCGGCCTGAAGAAGGGCGACATCGACGAGGTGATCCTGGTCGGCGGCATGACCCGCATGCCCAAGGTCGTCGAGACGGTGAAGGCGTTCTTCGGCCGTGAGCCGCACACCGGCGTGAACCCGGACGAGGTCGTGGCGCTGGGCGCCGCGGTCCAGGCCGGCGTGCTGGGCGGCGAGGTGAAGGACGTCCTGCTGCTCGACGTGACCCCGCTGACGCTGGGTATCGAGACGCTGGGCGGCGTGTTCACCCCGCTGATCGAGCGCAACACCACGATCCCGACCAAGCGCTCCCAGACCTTCTCGACCGCGGACGACAACCAGTCGGCCGTGACGATCCGGGTCTTCCAGGGCGAGCGCCCGATGGCGGCCGACAACAAGATGCTGGGCCAGTTCGACCTGGTCGGTATCCCGCCGGCGCCGCGTGGCGTGCCGCAGGTCGAGGTGACGTTCGACATCGACGCCAACGGCATCGTCAACGTCGCCGCGCGCGACAAGGCGACGTCCAAGGAACAGTCGATCCGTATCCAGGCCAACGGCGGCCTCTCGGACGCGGACATCGAGGCGATGGTCAAGGAGGCCGAGTCCAACAAGGCCGACGACGAGAAGCGGAAGGCCGCGGTCGAGGCCAAGAACCAGGCCGACGCGGTCATCCACTCGTCCGAGAAGGCCCTCGCCGAACACGGCGACAAGGTCTCCGAGGCCGAGCGCTCCGCCATCCAGACGGCGCTGGACGACCTGAAGGGGTCGCTGGAGTCGGGCGACGCCGAAACCATCTCGGCCAAGACCCAGACCCTCATCCAGGCTTCGATGAAGCTGGGTGAGGCCATGTACAAGGCTCAGCAAGGTGACGACGGCGCCGCCGACGCTGCCGGGTCTGACGCCGGAGGCTCTTCGGACGACGTCGTCGACGCCGAATTCGAGGAAGTCGACGGCGATGGCAAGAAGTCCAGCTAGGACAACGGCGTGACAACGCGCCCCATGGCCCGCGACCGCAGAGTGCGATCAAACGGTCATGGGGACGTCGCTGCCGCTTTCGCGGGACTAGAGGCCTCCGTCCGCTCGGTGTAAGCCTTGCAGCCGGGCGGGGGCCCACCCACTTCAATCACAACAGTTGTTTCGAGCGCCTGACGTTTTCATGCGGGACTATTACGAGATCCTGGGCGTGGACCGCGGCTGCGATGACAGCGCGCTGAAAGCCGCCTTCCGCAAGATGGCCATGGAGCACCATCCTGACCGCAATGGCGGTTGCGAGGAGGCGTCCGGCCGGTTCAAGGAAGTCAACGAGGCCTATTCGATCCTGTCGGATCCCCAGAAGCGGGCGGCCTACGACCGCTTCGGCCATGCCGGCGTGAACGGCCAGGGCGGGATGGGCGGCGGCAACGGCCAGTTCCACGACGTCCACGACATCTTCAACGAGGTGTTTGGCGACGTCTTCGGTGACATGTTCGGCGGCCGCGGCGGCCGCCAGCAGCGCGGCGGCCCGGCCCGCGGCAACGATCTCCGCTACGACCTGGAGATCACCCTCGAGCAGGCGTACGCCGGCGCCGAGGTTGAGCTCACGGTGCCCGCGACGCTGACGTGCGAGACCTGCGAGGGTTCGGGCGCCAAGCCCGGCACCAGCCCCACCCAGTGCACCACCTGCCATGGCGCCGGCCGCGTGCGCGCCAGCCAGGGCTTCTTCTCGATCGAGCGCGCCTGTCCCCGCTGCGGCGGTTCGGGCCGGATGGTGGTGGATCCCTGCACCGACTGTCGGGGCCAGGGCCAGATCCGCAAGAACCGCACGCTGGCGGTTCGCGTTCCGGCCGGCGTCGACGACGGCGCGCGCATCCGTCTGGCCGGAGAAGGCGATGCGGGTCAGCGCGGCGGCCCACGCGGCGACCTCTACATCTTTGTGTCGGTGGCCCCGCACGAGCTGTTCGAGCGCGATGGCCTCGACCTGCTCTGCACGGTGCCCGTGCCCATGTGCGCCGCCGCCCTGGGCGGCCAGATCGAGGCCCCCTGCCTGATGGGCGGCGAGAACTGCGACGGGAACTGCAAGATCGAGGTCCAGGTGCCGGAAGGGGCCCAGACCGGCCGCACCGTACGCGTGAAAGGCCGCGGCATGCCGTCGCTGCGCGGACGCGAGCGTGGCGACCTGGTGGTCGAGCTGTTCGTGGAAACGCCGACCAAGCTCACGGCCCGCCAGAAGGAGCTGATGCGCGAGATCGCCGACCTGTGCAGCGAGCAGCAGCACCCGAAGGCCGCGGGCTTCATGGGCAAGGCCAAGCGCTTCTGGAGCGCGGCGACGAAGTCGGCGTAACGTCCCACCCCATCAAGGCAGGGAGGGCCGTCACCTCTTCGGCCTGAGCGCCACCAGCACGTTGCCGCCGGCCTGGCCGAAGCTCGCGTAGCCCGAGTTCACGAACACCATGCCGTCGCCCGCGAACAGACCGGCCGCGTCGATGGAGCCGCCGGCCCCCGGGATCTTGTTGACCGGCTGGTAGGCCGTGGCCGCGGTGTCGACCATGTGCAGCACCTTGCCGGTGGCCGCCTCGAACACCCACAGCCGCCCGTCCAGCGATCCGGCCAGCAGCGCCCCGTCGATCACCAGCGGGGCGGCCGACAGGCCATGGCGGCCGCCGCAGACGGTGGTGAGCCGCGCGCGCGCGCCCGTGCAGTCCGGCGCGGACCGCCACTGCCAGGCCACCTTGCCGGTGGCCACGTCGACGGCGTGCATGCCAGCGGCGGATTGGTCCTTGGGCACGTTGGGGTCGCTGATCGGGGCGAAGACGCGCACGCCATCCGTGGCGATGCCCCAGTGCACGCCGCCCAGGGGCGTGCCCTTGCCGAACTGCTGGCGCCACAAAACCTTGCCCGTGGCGGGGTCCAGCGCCCAGACGTCGCCCGACTTCTGTCCGCCGAGGATCACGTCCTTCCCCTTCCTGCCGCGGAAGATGAGCGGCCCAGCGCCGAAGTCGTGATCGAGCAGCACGCTGCCCTCGCCCGCGAAGTAGCAGTTCGGACCCACCGGACGGCCTTGCGCCGTCGGCGAGCCCACCGGGCAGCTCATGTTCCAGACATCGTTGGCCAGCGCCTGGAAGACCCACTTCTCCTTGCCGGTCGCCAGGTCCATGGCGACGATGGCGTCCGAGGTCTTGGTGGCGGGCGGCGAGGTGTTTTCGCCCGTCGAGGCGTAGACGGTCCCCGTCTTCACATCGACAGAGGGCGACGACCAGACCGGCGCGCCCGACGGCCCATACGCCGCGGCGCCCGCACTCGTCTTGCGGCCCAGCGGCTTGGCGTCCTCCATCGTGTGCCAGGTCCACAGCACCTTGCCGTCCCTGGCGTCCACCGCCGCCACGGCGCCATGCCCTTTGCAGCACTCGTAGACCGGACGCATGGCCGCGCCGACATCGCTGCCCGAGATCGGCACTATGATCTTGCCGTCGTGGATCAGGGCCGAGCCCGACAGCGGCGCGGTTTTGTCGTGGCGCGGGTCGGCGCGCCACAGGATCTTGCCCGTGGCCGCGTCCAGGGCGATCAGGTTGCCGCTGGCTTCGCTGCCCACCAGGCCCATCGGCCCGCCCTTGCCCAGCTGGCCATAGGCCAGGCTGTTCCTCACCTGCGACGGCGTGGCGGTCGCCCACTTCACGCACCCGGTCTTGGTGTCCAGCGCGACGACGTGGCCGGCCTGTCCGGCGGGATAGAAGACCGTCGAACCCACCACCACGCCCGAGCCCCGCAGGCCCGAGGTGCGCGGCATGGCGAAGGTCCACGCCACCTCGAGCTTGGCCAGGTCGGCCGTCTTGAGCCCCGCCTGGGCGGCGCTCATCCGCCGGCTGTTGTCATGATCGACGCCAAAACTGGTCTGAGCGGCCTTGGCCGACAGGTCGACGGTCTTGTCGGCGCAGCGGTTTCCATCGAGCCAGGCCGTGCCGATCGGCGCCTCGGGCTTGGCCAGATAGGCGACGACGGCCCGCAGCTGCTCGCGGTCCAGTCCGTCGCCCACCGGCTTCATCACGCCAGTGGTCAGCGCGGCGTTCAGGGTCTGGGCGCTCATGGTCCGCAGAGACCCCACGGGCGCGGCGCGGCTGCCGGCCTCCGGCGCGTTGTGGCAGGCGGCGCAGAAGGCGTCGTAGACCGCTTTGCCGGGATGCGGCGGCTCGTCCGGCGACTGCGCCTGGGCCAGGCCGCCCAGCCCGAAGCCCGTGATCGCCAGGGCCGCCACGACCGCGCCGCCCCCTGCCAGATGCTTCCAGAGACCCATGCGTTTCCCCCGCGGCCGTACCGGTCCTTCGACCGTGTTCTGGCGCGGAACCTAACCCCTTCGGGCCCGCGCGCGAATTGCCTCACTGAAATCCGGTACAGCCGGTTTGCGGCCGGCCATCCTTTCCGCTAGAGACACCGCTCCGCTGAAGACGCACCCGTAGCTCAGCTGGATAGAGCGTTGCCCTCCGAAGGCAAAGGTCACACGTTCGAATCGTGTCGGGTGCGCCAGCCGGTCCTTCCGGTTTCTATTGATTGACGCGCGCGGCGCCTGGCTAACCTCGTTCCAGCAACGAGGGAGCTGTGCGTGTCCGGGACAAAGGTCGCCTATTCGGCGGAAGGCATCGAATTCATCGGCACGGTGTTCGCGCCGGCGGGCTCCGGACCTGCGCCCGGCGTGCTGGTGGCCCATGAGTCGCCCGGGGTGACCGAGCACACGCTGGATGCGGCGCGCCGGCTGGCCGGAATGGGTTTCGTGGCGATGGCGACGGACTACCAGGGCGGGGGCCAGGTGGTGACCGATCGCGACGAGATGATGCGGCGCTTCCAGGCGTTTCTGGCCGACCCGGGCTCGATCCGGGCCCGGATGAGCGCGGCGCTCGAGGCGTTGAAGGCGCAGTCCCGGGTGGACTCCGGCCGGCTCGCGGCGGTCGGCTATTGCTACGGCGGCGCGGCGGCGATCGAGCTGGCGCGCAGCGGGGCCGACCTCAAGGCGGCGGTGGGTTATCACTCGACGCTGACGACGGCCCGGCCGCAGGACGCCACGCAGATCCGCTGCCCGGTGCTGGTCCACATCGGGGCCGACGACCCGGTCATTCCCGTCGAGCAGCGAACCGCCTTCCAGGCCGAGATGACGGCGGCCGGGGTTGACTGGCGGCTGGTGCTGTACGGCCGGACCGGCCACAGCTTCACCAATCCCGAGGCCGACGGTTGGGGCAGGCCCGGATTCGCGTACTCGGCGGCGGCTGACCGGCGATCATGGGTCGCGACGCAAGATCTCTTCGCCGAGGTCGGGCTCACCTGATTTCTGTTGCCGTCGGGCAACAATGTTCGCTCGTCGCGCGACGAACGGCACGTGCGGCCTGCCCTTGTGACGCTTTTTTGAATACCCCTGCCTCCGAACGAAGCAGCGCAACAAGCTGCGGTCGCGGAAGGAGTCCTCCCTATGACTAACCGGAAGTTCGTGCTGACCGCACGAGCCAGCGCTCTCGCCTTGCTTATCGGCATCCCTGCGGTCCCGGCCTTTGCCGCTGACGACGCCACGGTGGAAGAGCTGGTCGTCACGGCGCGGAAGCGCGACGAACAGCTGATCGACGTGCCGTTCTCGGTGGCCGCGCAGAGCGAGCAGGTGATGCGCAACCGCGGCGTCACCAACGTCGAGGAGTTGTCGCGTACGGTCGCCAGCTTCACCGTCCAGAACCTGGGCCCCGGCCAGAGCCAGGTCGCGATCCGCGGCATCTCGGCCGGCCAGATCGTCCGCGACCAGCCGGGCGTGAAGGAACAGGTCGGCGTCTACCTCGACGAATCGGTGATCTCGCTGTCGCTGTTCACCCCCGACCTCGACCTGTTCGACCTGAACCGCGTCGAAGTGCTTCGCGGCCCGCAGGGCACGCTGTTCGGCTCGGGTTCGCTGTCGGGCACGGTGCGCTACATCACCAACCAGCCTGACCTCGGCGCCTTCCAGGGCGTGGTCGAAGCGACCGGTTCGAAGGTCCAGGGCGGCGACATGGGCTGGGACCTGAAGGGCTCGATCAATGTGCCCCTGAACGACCAGATGGCCCTGCGCGTCACGGCCTACAACACCCAGTACGCCGGCTTCATCGATGCGGTCCAGCCGACGGGCGTGAAGAGCGACGTCAACGACGGCTACCGCCGCGGCGTTCGCGCATCGCTGCTGATCCAGCCCTCCGAGAACCTGACGATCACGCCGCGGGTGCTCTACCAGAAGATCGACGTGGACGGTTTCAACCGCGTCGACATCTACAACATCCTGGGCAACCAGTTCTCGACCACGCGTCCGCGCGTGCAGCTGGGCGGGCTGAAGCAGTACACCCAGCTCAAGGAGAAGTTCGAGGACGAGTTCTTCCTGGCCGACCTGTCGCTGAACTACGACCTGGACGGCGTGCGCGTCACTTCGATCTCGTCGTTCACCGACCGCGAGGTGCTCGTGCTGCGTGACGCGACGGCCCTGACCGCGTCGATCACGGGCGGCTCCATCGGCCTGCCGCCGGCGGTCTACAACATCGACTCGCCGCTGGCCGACACGACCGACCTGCAGACCTTCACCCAGGAGCTGCGCCTCACGTCGACGGGCGAAGGCCCGCTGCAGTGGGTGGCCGGCGCGTTCTACTCGCACATCGACCGCGACTACGCTCAGGACCTGTTCGTGAACGGCTTCTCGCGCCTCTCGGGCATTCCCTCGAAGAGCGACGTGGCCCCGACCGACCACCTGTACTTCTCGACGGTGCCCTACAAGCAGAAGCAGTTCGCGGTGTTCGGCGAGGCGACCTACTCGGTCACCGATCGTCTGGACGTCACGGCCGGCCTGCGCTGGGCCGACTACAAGGAGACCCGGACCCTGACGTTCGACGGGATCTTCGCCGACAAGACCATCGCGGTCCCCGGCAAGACCAAGGCCGATGCGTGGGCACCGCGGGTGATCGTGGCTTATGAGGCCACCGACAACATCACCCTGAACGCTCAGGTGTCGAAGGGCTTCCGTCTCGGCGGCATCAACGACCCGCTGAACCGCCCGCTCTGCACGCCGGCCGACTTCGCGACCTTCAACGCGCTGTCGCAGCCCAGCTTCAAGAACGAGACGGTCTGGAACTACGAAGCGGGCGCCAAGGCCCGGTTCGCCGGCGGCGCGGGTTCGCTGACGGTGGCCGGCTTCTACGCCGACATCAAGAATCTGCAGGCCACGATCGACGCGGGCAGCTGCTCGTCGCGGATCATCGCCAACGTGGATTCGGCCAAGTCGGCCGGCTTCGACGCCGAGCTGTCCTACCGCCTGACCGAGAACTTCGACATCTCGGCGGCCGCTTCGTACAATGACGCCAAGCTCACCTCGAGCCTGGTGGACGCCCGCGGCGTGCCGATCCAGGGGCTGCGTGACGGCAACCGCCTGCCCACCGTGCCCAAGTTCCAGGGCTCGATCAGCGTGGGTTACGAGCGTGAGATGGAAAACGGTCTGGAGGCGTTCGCCAACCTGACCGCCCAGCACGTCGGCAAGCGCTACACGCAGGTCTCCGACCAGGAGAACAACCCGCGCACCGTGGCTACCTTCCCGAACCTGGGCGGGCAGACGGCGGCGTCGCTGATCTTCCCGCTGGAGCTGCCGTCGTACGAGATCGTCAACCTGCGCCTCGGCGTCCGGGGCGACGGCTTCGAGGTCGCGGCGTTCGTCAACAACCTCGGCGACGAGCGCGCCAAGCTCGCCATCGACCGCGAGCGCGGCCTGCGCGCCCGCTACGGCTTCCTGACCAACGCGCCGCGCACCTACGGCGCGACGTTCCGGAAGGAATTCTAGAACTCAGGATAGGGCGCGGCGGCCCGCCGTCGCGCCTCGCCACGCGTTCAAAGCCGCGGTATGCCGGACCCATGGGGAACGGCGTATCGCGGCTTTCGTGTTTCGGGCTGCCGGCTCTGGTCCTGGCGTTGGCCTGGGCCGGCGCGGCGCTGGCGCACAACATCGGCGGGACCGACGCGGCCTTCGTGGCGGCGGCCCGGGGCCCCGACCCGATCCCCTTCGCCTACCTCGGCGCCAAGCACATGGTCACCGGTTACGACCACCTGCTGTTCCTGGTGGGGGTGATCTTCTTCCTGTTCCGGCTGCGCCAGATCGCGCTGTACGTCTCGCTGTTCTCGCTGGGCCACTCGATCACCCTCCTGGCCGGCGTGTTCTTCGACCTGCATGTCGATCCGCACCTGGTCGACGCGGTGATCGGCCTGTCGGTGGCCTACAAGGCCTTCGAAAACCTGGGCGGGTTCCGGACGCTGTTCGGCGTTCAGCCCGATCCGCGCATCGCGGTCCTCGGCTTCGGCCTCATCCACGGCTTCGGGCTCGCCACCAAGCTTCAGGCGCTCAACCTGAACCCGGAGGGGCTGCTGGTGAATCTGGTGTCGTTCAACGTCGGCGTCGAGATCGGGCAGGTGTTGGCGCTGAGCGTGATCCTGGCGGCCATGACGGTCTGGCGGCGAACGCCGGCCTTCGAGCGCACGGCGGCGGGCGCGAACATCCTCTTGATGCTGGCCGGCTTTGTCCTCGCGGGCGAACAGCTGGCCGGCTACCTCTTCGGCGGAGCGGTCTCATGAGCGCGAACGAGCAACCCACCCGTCCTATGGCCAGAGGGCGCCTGATCCTGGCCGCCCTGGGCGCGCTGTTGCTGGCCGTGTTGATCGTGCTGGGCGCCATCCTGCCAGCCGAGTTCAACCGTGACCCGCTGGGCGTCGGCAAGCTCTCGGGACTGTCGCGGCTGTGGGCCCCGGAGGACCAGACGGTCGACACGACCGCCGGCGCGGCGAGGGCCCGGGAATACGACACGCCGTTCCGCAGCGACGTGATCGAGATCCCGCTGGGTGACTTCATGGCCGGCGCCGACAGGTCAGAGCTCGAGTACAAGGTCCGGATGAAGAAGGACGCCACCCTGATCTATGCCTGGGAGGTTATCGGGACGTCCGAGCCGCGCGACATCCGTTTCGATCAGCACGGCCACACGACCCCGAAGCCCGGCGAAGCGATGGCCGTCTCGACCTGGAAGCAGGCGTTCGGGCTGAAGCAGCAGGGGGCGCTCACCTCGCCGTTCGACGGCATCCAGGGCTGGCAGTTCTCCAACTCCAGTGAGAAGCCGGTGGTGGTGAGGCTGCGGCTGGCGGGATTCTACGAGTTGATCCCATCAGGCCAGCCCGGCAACGAGGCCGGCATCGTCGCCAACGTGCCGGCCGCCCAGGCGCGCCCGGCGCCTTAAGCCTGCAATACGTTCGCCGCATTTGCCGCGTGTGATGGCGGGACAAGGAGTTCCGCATGCGCGTCGCTTTCGCCCCCTGCCTGATCTTGGGCGCCGCCCTAATCGCCTCGCCGGCGCTCGCTGACGAAGAACCTGTGGCGACCGCGTCTGCGACGGCAGCGCCCGTCTCCACGTCGGACCAGATCGACGCCTTCATCCGCAGCTCGCCGGCCGCCTCGGTGGCCGAGCCTGGCGAGGTGAGCGGTGTGGTGGCGCGCGACGACCGGAAGGTGCACGGGGAGGTGTCGGTGGGCGTCGGCACGGGCGGCTACCGCAGCGTCTATGTGCGCACCGACATGCCTTTGGGTGAGACGGGACGTCTCAGCCTGGCGTTCGAGGACACCCGATATGGCCGGAGCGGCGGGCCGTATGGCCACTACCCCTACGGCGCGGGCGCGTTTGCCGGCCCGATCGATCGCCAGCGCTGCGACCTGGAGGAGATGAGCGCCGGCCGTCCCCTGGACAGGATCGGCGGACCCCACGGCCACTGCGTCGGCCGCGGGCGCTAGGGTCGACTATTTCTTCCCCTGAACCTCGGGCAGCGGATCGCCCTTCGCGGGACCGTTCGCCTTGATGTCGGGCTGGATGACGAACTGCTCGTGGCAGGCCACGCAGACCTCGTAGACCTTGGCCCCCTCCTCGAAGACGGCGGCCTTGTCGTGCTTCTCGGCCGCGGCGCGGGCGATCATCGCGCGCTCGCTCAGCATCTGGGCGTACTTGTTCCAGTCGGCCTCGGGCGCGCGGACGCGACCCGGCAGCTGCAACACGTTCCCAGCTTCCACCAGCATGGTCGCGCCCGTGACCAGGACGTCCCAGCCCTCGTCGGTGGTGGGCGTCAGGTCGTGCTCGCCCTTCTCGTCGACCACGGTCCCCGAGTTCTTCCAGTACATGAAGGCCGCGGGGTCGACGAAATGCCCCATGAATTCGCTCATGGGCAGGTCGCTGTTGAATTTGGCGTCGGCGAGCGCCTTGGCGCCCGGCTTCTGCTGCTGGCAACCGACGAGGGCGACCGCGCAGGCGGCCAGGACGAGGTACTGTTTCAAGGGCCGGACTCCGAACCACTGACGAAGAGCGGCGCCATACTAGCCGCGCGAAAGCCGGAGGCTACGTACGGAACGGTTACAGAGAGACTTCCGGCCCATGGCGCCCACCGCCACGGGCTGGGCGGCGCAACGCGTCGGCTCCCGGCGGCGTTTCATGGGAGCGTGCCGCCAGAAGCTTCAAAGACCGCCCCCGGCGCTCCGCAGGGGACGCGGCAAGGCTCCTCCGGCGCTGGACTGATCTTGCCCCATGGGAGGGAGAATTGGGTTGTCCGTTTCCCTTTGGGTCGACAACGCGCAATATGCATCCCGTCTGAATCAGGAAGATCGCTTGACCAAGCTGCCCCTGCCGCCGCCGGCGGACACCACCCTGGACCTGATCGGCCGCACGCCGATGGTCGAACTGACCGGTTTCGACACTGGCCCCTGCCGCCTGTTCGTGAAGCTGGAGAGCGCCAACCCCGGCGGATCGATCAAGGATCGCATCGCGCTGTCGATGATCGAAGCGGCCGAGAAGGACGGATCCCTGAAGCCGGGCGGCACCATCGTCGAGGCCACCGCCGGAAACACCGGCCTGGGCTTGGCGCAGGTGGGCGTCCTGAAGGGCTACAAGCTGTTGCTGGTGGTGCCCGACAAGATGGCGCGGGAGAAGATCCAGCACCTGCGCGCCATGGGCGTCGATGTGCGCATCACCCGCAGCGACGTCGGCAAGGGCCATCCCGAGTACTACCAGGACATGGCCGCAGCCATTGCGGCCAAGCTGAACAACGCGGTGTACATCAACCAGTTCTCGAACCCCGCGAACCCGCTCGCGCACGAGACGACGACGGGCCCCGAGATCCTCGAGCAGATGGGCGGCGACCTCGACGCCGTGGTTGTGGGCGTGGGATCGGGCGGCACGCTGACGGGGCTGGGCCGGTTCTTCGCCAAGGCCTCCCCGAAGACGAAGATGGTTCTCGCCGACCCCGTTGGCTCGATCCTGGCCCCCCTGGTGGAGCGGGGAGAGAAGATTGAACCCGGCTCGTGGGTCGTGGAAGGCATCGGCGAGGACTTCATTCCCGACAACTGCGACCTGGCGCTGGTGGCGAAGGCCTACGAGATCCCCGACAGCGAGAGCATCGCCAGCGCGCGGATGCTGCTGACCAAGGCCGGCATCCTTGGGGGCTCGTCATCGGGCACCTTGCTGGCCGCGGCGCTGCGGTATTGCCGCGACCAGACCGAGCCCAAGCGCGTGGTGACCCTCGTCTGCGACACCGGCAGCCGCTACCTGTCGAAGGTCTACAACGACAGCTGGGTCGTCGAGCAGGGGCTGGTCGACCGCAAGCTGCACGGCGACCTGCGCGACCTGATCGCGCGCGCCGGCGACACGGTGACGGTCGGGCCCGGCGATGCGTTGCTCACCGCCTACAATCGCATGCGCGCCGCTGACGTCAGCCAGCTTCCGGTGCTGGACGACGGCCGCCTGATCGGCCTGATCGACGAGAGCGACCTGCTGGAGGCCGTCGAGGACCGCAACCAGAACCAGCGGTTCAAGCAGCCGGTCTCCACCGCCATGACCGCGAAGCTGCATACCCTGCAGGTCGGCGAGCAGTTGGACGCCCTGATCCCCATATTCGAGCGGGACGAGGTCGCGATCGTGATGGAGGGCAAGGAGTTCCTGGGCCTGATCACCCGCATCGACCTGATCAATTATCTGAGGCGCGCGGCGTGAAAGACGAAAACTCCCACGGGAAGAACCGCCTGGAGTTCGCCACCCGAGCGATCCATGGCGGCCAGGAGCACGACCCCACCACCGGCGCGGTGATGGTGCCGATCTATGCGACGTCCACCTACGCGCAGACCTCGCCGGGCGTGCACAGCGGCTTCGAGTACTCGCGCAGCCAGAACCCGACCCGCTTCGCGCTGGAACGCGGTATCGCCGACCTGGAGAGCGGAACGAAGGGCTATGCCTTCGCCTCGGGTCTGGCGGCGATCGCCACGCTTCTGGAGGTGTTGGACGCGGGCGACCACATCATCGCCAGCGAAGACCTCTACGGCGGCTCGTTCCGGCTGTTCGACAAGGTGCGCACCCGGACCCAGAACCTGCAGGTGACCTATGTCGACCTGTCGGACCTGGCGGCTGTCGAGGCGGCGATCCAGCCCCGGACGAAGATGGTCTGGGTGGAGACGCCCACCAACCCGATGCTGCGGCTGGCCGATCTGGAAGCCATCGCGGCGCTCTGCCGCAAGCGCGGCCTGATCGCGGCGGCCGACAACACCTTCGCCAGCCCCTACGTGCAGCGCCCGCTCGAGCTGGGCTTCGACGTGGTGATGCACTCGACCACCAAGTACATCGGCGGCCACTCCGATGTGGTTGGCGGCGCACTGGTGGTGGGCGACAACGCGGGCCTGCGCGACCAGCTCACGTTCCTGCAGAACGCCATCGGCTCGGTGGCCTCCCCGTTCGACAGCTACCTGACGCTCCGGGGCATGAAGACGCTGGCGCTCCGGATGGAGCGCCACTGCGAGAACGCCCAGGTGATCGCGGAATGGCTTGAGGCGCGCAAGGACGTGGCCCGGGTGATCTACCCGGGGCTCAAGAGCCACCCGCAGCATGCGCTGGCCAGGAAGCAGATGGCGGCGCCCGGCGGCATGATCACCGCCGTCCTCGACCGCGACCTGTCCGGGACGCGCGAGATGCTGGAACGGACGCAGCTGTTCACCCTGGCCGAGAGCCTGGGCGGCGTGGAAAGCCTCATTGAACACCCGGCGATCATGACCCACGCGTCGATCCCGGCCGAAACCCGCGCCCGCATCGGCATCGCCGACGGTCTGATCCGCCTATCGGTGGGCGTGGAGAACGTCGACGACCTGATCGCGGATCTGGACCGGGCGCTGGGGTAGTCCCAACGCCGCCGGCGGCTCTACAGAAACAACTCCGCGCAGGCGTCGACGATGGCGTCCACGTCCAGGCCGTAGTGGCGGTAGAGGTCCGGCAGGTCGCCGACCTGGCCGAAGCTGTCGAGTCCGAGAGACGACACGCGCTGGCCCCTCACCCCGCCCAGCCACGACAGCGTCGCGGGCGAGCCGTCGACCACGGTGACGAAGCCGGCGCCGGGGGCGAGCCGGCCCAGCAGGGCTTCGGCGTGACTTTCGCGGCGGCCCTGGCCGTTCCAGCGGCTGCGGCGGCTGGCCATCCAGTCGCGGTGGAGAAGGCCGGGCGAGACCACGTTCAGGACGCCCAGGCCGGGTATGTCGTCGGCCAGCGCTTCGGCGGCGGCCAGCACCTCGGGGGCGACGGCGCCGCAGAAGGCGATGGCGGCGTCAGCGCCCGCGCCTGGCGCCTTCAGCCAGTAGCCGCCCTTCAGCGCGTCCTCGCGCCAGTCGTCACTGGTCCGCTCGACCTGCGCCAGGGTGCGCGTGGTGAGCCGCAGGTAGACCGAGCCGCCGTCATCGGCCTGCATGTGCTGGAAGGACCAACGCATGACCTCGCTGAGCTCGTCCACGAAGGCTGGCTCGAAGTAGGTCAGGCCGGGCTGGCCGATGCCGATCAGCGGCGTGTAGATCGACTGGTGCGCGCCACCCTCGGGGCCCAGCGTCAGACCCGATGGCGTCGCCACCAGCATGAAGCGGGCGTCTTGGTAGCAGGCGTAGTTCAGGGCATCGAGGCCGCGGCTGATGAAGGGGTCGTAGACCGTCCCGATCGGCAGCAGGCGTTCACCGTACAGCGGGGCCGAGAGGCCGAAGGCCGCGAGGTTGAGGAACAGGTTGTGCTCGGCGATGCCAAGCTCGACGTGCTGGCCCGCCGCCTTGCCCGCCCAGCGCTGCGGCGAGGGGATCTTGGCGTCGCGGAACACGTCGGCCGTCTCGCGGCGGCGGAACAGGCCGCGCTGGTTCACGAAGCCACCCAGGTTGGTGGAGACGGTCACGTCCGGGCTGGTGGTGACGATGCGGTCGGCGATCGGGTGGCCGCTCTTGGCGAGGTCCAGCAGGATGCGGCCGAAGGCAGATTGCGTGGATTGCTCGGCGCCTTCGGGGCTGGGGAACTCGTCGCGGGACGGTACGGGCACGGCCGGCGCGATGTGTCTGCGCTGTGCGGGCTGAGCGAATGGCGCCGCGTCGACGAAGGCGCGGACCTCGGCGGCTTCGTCGGAGGACAATCCGGCCAGCGGCTCCCACTCCTGGCCCTCTGGCACGCCCATCGCGACGCGCAGGGTCTCCACCTGGGTGGGGGTCATCAGGCCGGCGTGGTTGTCCTTGTGACCCTGCAGCGGCAGGCCGAAGCCCTTGACGGTGTAGGCGATGAAGAGGGTCGGTGTGTCGTCCTGCGCAGCGTCGAACGCTTCGGTCAGCGTCTCGATGCAGTGGCCGCCCAGGCCGATCATCAGCTGGTGCAGGTCGTCGTCAGAGAAGCTTTCCAGCAGCGCCCGCACGCCCGCGCCGCGACCGATGTCGGCCATCAGCCGCTCGCGCCAGGCCGCGCCGCCCCGATAGGTGAGCGCGGCGAAGTCGGCGTTGGGACAGGCTTCGATCCAGTCCCGCAGCGCCTTGCCGCCGGGACGGGCGAAGGCGCGCATCTGGGCCTTGCCCCACTTCAGCGTCACGACCCGCCAGCCCGCGGTCTCGAAGATGTCGTCGAAGCGATCGAACATCCTGTCGGCGGTGGTCGCGTCCAGGCTTTGCCGGTTGTAGTCGACGATCCACCAGCAGTTCCGGATGTCGTGCTTGTAGGCCTCGATCAGGCACTCGTAGATGTTGCCCTCGTCGAGCTCGGCGTCGCCCAGCGTGGCCACGAACCGACCGCGCCGGTCATCCGCCAGCCAGCCGTGACCCGACAGGTAGTCCTGCATCAGCGAGGCGAAGGCGGTGATCGCCACGCCCAGGCCGACCGAGCCGGTGGAGAAGTCGACGTCGTCCTTGTCCTTGGTCCGCGACGGATACGACTGGGCGCCCCCGAAGCTGCGGAAAGCCTCCAGCTGTTCGCGGGTCTGGCGGCCCATCAGGTACTGGGCGGCGTGGAACACGGGGCTTGCGTGCGGCTTCACGGCCACCCGGTCTTCCGGCTTCAGCGCATGGAAGTAGAGCGCCGTCATGATCGAGGTCATCGAGGCGCACGACGCCTGGTGGCCGCCGACCTTCAGACCGTCGCGGCTCTCGCGGTTGTGGTTGGCGTTGTGGATGGTCCACGTCGCCAGCCAGCGCAGGCGCGCGTCGATACGGTCGAGGATCTCGATCCGGCGCTGGGCGCCGTGATTGTGACCGGTAAGCGCGGCGGACTGAGTCGGAGGCATGGAAAGCGCGTTCGTCCGGGAAATGGAGGGATGACCTTGCGCCGGATGGTCAGTGCAGGGTTCGTTGATCCCACATCTAGCAGGGTTTGGGGTTAAACGTCAGGTGGGAGACAAGACGCCCGGGATCCTGTCTCGATCTCGAAGATTCGGTACGCCGCGATTGACGGGTCGAAAGTCCTGGGTTCAGTCTGATCCCTTGAGCGCGCCCCCGAGAGCGCACCGGGAGGATACCGTAGATGAGCCAAACCGCGCCCGGCGCGGCGGACCGTCTTCCGCTTCGTACGAAACTGGCCTTCGGGATCGGCAGCGCCGCCGAGATCATCGCGCTCTATGCGGTCTCGAGCTTCGCGCTCATCTACTACAACCAGATCCTGGGCGTGCCGGCGCACTGGATCGGGATCGCCATCTCGATCAGCCTGGTTCTGGACGGCCTCACCGAGCCCCTGGTGGGGTCGTGGTCCGACCGCACCCGGAACTCCAAGTTGGGCCGCCGACACCCGTGGATGTACGCGGCGCCCATCCCGATCGCGCTCAGTTTCTATGGCATCTTCAACCCCCCCGAGGGTCTGAGCCCGCTGACCCTCACGGTATGGTGCGGGATCTTCGTGTCGCTGCTTCGCCAGGTGATGACGTTCTTCCACACGCCGCACCTGGCGTTGGGCGCCGAGCTGTCGCCGAACTACATCGAGCGCTCCAAGGTGATGGCCTACAACAGCTTCTTCACCTGGGCCGGCGGTTCGGCCATGTCATGGGTCGCCTACAGCTACTTCTTCCCCTCGACGCCGGCGTATCCACGCGGCCTGCTCAATCCTGAGCCCTGGCCGCTCTTCGCTCTGACAATGGCGGTGACCATCGTCGTGGTGCTGTTCGCGTCGGCCTGGTTCACCCGCGACCGCATTCCGTTCCTGCCGCAGCCGGGGCCGGACGTGAAAAAGTTCAGCGCCGGCGCGTTCTTCTCCGACATCTGGAAGGCGCTGCGGAACCGGAACTACGTCTGGCTGCTGGTCGGGATCTTCTTCCTGTCGATGATGCTGGGGCTGAAGGAAGGGCTGCGGCTCTACACGGCCACCTTCTATTGGGGCCTGAGCAGCGAGCAGCTCCGCTGGTTCGTGATCGGCAGCTTCGTCGGATACGCCACGGCCTTCGCCTTCGCGGCCAAGATGCACGGCAAGTTCGACAAGCGCGGGACCATGGTCTGGGGCGCCGTCGCCTATTCCATTACGACCGCCGCGCCCCTGGTGGCCGGCATGATGGGCGTCCTCACACCCCAGACGCCCAACCTGCTGATGATGCTGATCGCCTGGTCGGCCCTGTCGTACGGCGCCCTCAGCGTGCTGCAGATCGGCGCCATGTCGGCGCTGGCCGACATCGCCGACGAGAACGAGCTGCGGTTCGGCGTCCGCCAGGAGGGTATCCTGTATTCCACCCGCGCCCTGGCCGCGAAGATCGACCAGGCCATCGGTTCGCTGCTGGCCGGTTTCGTCCTGCTGGTGGTGGCCTTCCCCGAGAAGGCGACGCCGGGCGCGGTCGCCGGCGACGTCCTCTTCAAGCTGGTGCTCTGGGACGGCGTGCTCGCGGCGGTTCCCGGCCTGATCGCGGCCATCTGCTACGCCCGCTACAACATCAGCCGCGACAGCTACGAGGTCACGCGCGCGGCGCTGATGGCGCGACGCGCGGCCAACGGCTCGGCGCCCGCGTCGGCCCCGGTCAAGGATCCGCCCGGCGTGATCGCCGCCACTCCCGCCGAGTAGCGGATCAGGCGTTGACGGCGGGCGGCGGCGGCATGCCTGCGATCAACGCCTCCATGAGGCTGCCGGTATAGGCGGCGTGGCCGACGTGGGTCAGGCGCGCCTCGAAATCGGCCCAGATTTCGCCGCCCAGGTCGCGCCAGCGGCGGCAGAAGGCGTAGTCTTCCGACAGGTATTGGCCCGTCTCGGGCTCGACCATGGTGTCGAACACCATCACCGCCTCGGGCGCCAGCTTGTCGCCCATGTCGCCCATCTTGGCGCGCAGCTCGGGATGGGCGTCGCAGATCCGCTGCATCGCCGCCCGCTCAATCATCAGGAACCCAGTGCCGCCGTAGGCCACCTTCGCGAAGCCGTTCTCGACCTGCACGCTCTTGTCGGCCGTGGGCAGGAAGCGGACGACATAGCCGATCGAGGCGGCCTGCAGGTCGGCCACGCCGCGCTGGACGGCGGCGCGGGTCTTCTCCCAGTCGATGCTCTTGAGCGGACAGACAGCGGCGATCACCTCCTTCTTCGCCTCGAGCAGGCGGAAGACGTTCTGCGGCAGGAAGCCGATGTCGGCGTCGATGAACAGCAGGTGCGTCGCCTCGCCGTGCGCCAGGAACTGGGCGGCCAAGCGGGAGCGCGCGCGGGTGATCAGGGCGTCGCCGCCCATCAGGTCGATGTGGAGGCCGATGCCCTTCTCGCGGCAGGCCTCCTGCAGCGCCAGCATCGAGCGGACGAAGAAGAGGTTCAGGTTTCCGCCATAGCAGGGCACGGCGAGGTAGAGGTAAGGCTTCGGCGCTTCGGACATGGCGCGGACCATAATCGGCTGCCTAGACGGCGTCGATGACCCTCGCCGAGAGCCTACGGACCAGCGGGAAGACGAGCACGGCCAGCGCCACGCCCAGCGCGTCGGCGACGAAGTCCTGCCACTCGCCATGGCGGCCTGTGGGGGTCAGCCGCTGGACCACCTCGATCAGGACGCCATAGGCCAGGGCGAAGGCCGGGATGGCGATCCGGCGGTTGGGCGCCAGGACGTAGCCGGTCAGGGTCAGCACGAACCAGGCGACCAGGTGATGCACGCGGTCGCCGGCGGGCGCATCGGGGAGGTCCTGCTGCGGCACGACGCACAGCACCATCAGTATGGCGGCGGCGAGGGCGAACAGGGCGAGGCGCGCCGGGCGCGGAAACCGGTAGGGCATCATCGGCCTTACTTGCACGTCCGATTGCGTCTCTCTAGCGTCCGGCGGCTCAAGAACATGTGCAGGAGCGGCGTAGTGGGCATCGAGGCGGTGATCTGGGATTTCGGCGGGGTCTTCACCTCCTCGCCCTTCGAGGCCTTCAACCGGCTGGAGGCGGAACGCGGCGTGCCGAAAGACCTGATCCGGACGGTGAACGCCACCAATCCCGACACCAACGCGTGGGCGCTGTTCGAGCGCAACGAGATCGGCGCGGCCGAGTTCGACCGGCTGTTCCTCGAGGAATCCACGGCGCTGGGCCACCCGATCCGCGGCGCCGATGTGCTGCCGCGCCTGTCGGGCGAGCTGCGGCCGCGGATGGTGACGGCGCTGAAGGCGTGCAAGGCGGCCGGGTTCAAGGTGGGCTGCATCACCAACAACGTGGTCTCGGAGCACTCGCCCGGCCAGGACGGGGCCCAGAAGGCCGCCGGCGCCATGGGCCAGGTGATGCCCCTGTTCGACGCCATCATCGAGAGCAGCAAGGCCGGCGTGCGCAAGCCCGATCCGCGCATCTACCTGATGATGTGCGATATTCTGGCCGTGCAACCGGACGTGTGCGTCTACCTCGACGACCTCGGCATCAACTGCAAGCCGGCGGCGGGCCTGGGCATGAAGGCGATCAAGGTGATCGGCGTCGACCAGACTCTGGGCGAGCTGGCCGCGATCACGGGCCTGACATTCGACGTCGAGGCCTCCGCGTGACCCGGCCGGCGCGGATCGGCGCCGAGGCGGCGCTGCCCCGGCTGTCAGGCTGGAGCCGTCCCGAAGGGGACCGCGACGCCATCCAGAAGACGTTCCGCTTCAAGGACTTCAACGAGGCGTTCGGCTTCATGACCCGGGTCGCCATTCGGGCCGAACAGCTGGACCACCATCCGGAGTGGTTCAACGTCTACAACCGCGTCGAAGTCCTGTTGGCCACGCACGACGCCGACGGCGTCACCGAGCTGGACGTAACCCTTGCGGACTTCATGGACGCGGTCGCGGGCGCCTAGCTCGCGTTCTTCGTCGGGAACGGGACGACGGTGGCCGCTTCCTCGGCGAGGCGCAGGCGGCCGCGTTCCTCGGTCTGGCGGACCACCTGCTGGATGTGGGGCGCCATGAAGTCGATGAAGGCGCGCACCCGCGGAGTGTCCTTCAGGTCGCGGCGGGTGACGATCCACGAACTGGCCCGCGCTTCTTCGATGCAGTCCGAGCAGCGCAGCAGGTCCCGATCGGGATCGGCGATCGTGCACGGCAGCGCCCCGATGCCCAGGCCCGCCTTCACCGCGTGCACCAGGCTGCCCATGCTGTTGGACCGGGTGATCGGCGGCTTGCCGCCCGAGTGCCGCATCATCCACGTCGCGCCTGGAATCTCGCCCATCTCCATCGAGACGTCGATGAGGTCGTGGTCGGCCAGATCATCGGGCGAAGAAGGCACGCCGCGGCGGGCGGCATAGTCGCGGCTGCAGTACAGGGCCATGTCGTGGTCGGCGACCTTGCGGGCCACCAGGTCGGACTCGGCCAGCGCCTTGCCGGTGCGGATCGCCAGGTCGGCTTCGCCGCTCTGCAGGTCGAGCGCGCGGTCGGTGATCACCAGATCCACCTGGACGTCCGGATGCACCTTGCGGAACTCGACGAGGGCCGGGATGACCATGGTGTTGGCCACCAGCTCGTTGGTGGTGAGCCGCAGCGCGCCCGAAACGCCGCGCATCTGGATCGCGGCCTGGTTGGCGAAGCGGATCGCCGCCCGCTCGACGTTCTCGGCCTCGGAAATCAGCCCCTCGCCGGCCTCGGTCAGGCGGCTGCCGGTCTGGCCACGCTCGAACAGCTTGAAGCCCAGATCGTGCTCCAGGCTCTCGATCCGTCGCGCCACCGTGGTCTGGTTGACGCCCAGCGCCTTGGACGCCGCCAGCGTCGAGCCGCCGCGCGCCACCGCCAGGAACGCCTTCAGGTCATTCCAATCGAACATAGCCTCATTCTGCGGTTGCGCAGAGCCAACCTGCAAGAGCGCTGATGACCCAGCGGCGCCTTTCGCCCGTATCTCCGCCGTCCCCCGAGGAAGAGGGCCGCCCCAACGGCTCCGAACTGCAAAAAAGGTGTGTGTCTATGAAGCTTTACTGCGACCCGATCTCGACGACGTCCCGGCCCGTGCTGATGTTCATCGCCGACCAGGGTCTGGACGTGGAGATCGTGAAGGTCGACCTGATGGCCGGCGGCCACCAGGACCCTGAGTATCTGGCGCTGAATCCGAACGGCATCGTGCCCTTCCTGGTCGACGGCGACTTCAGGCTGGGCGAGTCGATCGCGATCCTGAAGTACCTCGCCATCCGCGCCCACTCGACGGCCTACCCCGAGAGCCTGAAGGGCCAGATGAAGGTGGACGAGGCGTTGTCGTGGTTCGCAACCCAGTTCCACGAGACCTTCTGCGTGATGGTCTGCTACCCGCACATCGGCGTGCCACACGACATGACGCCGGGCCAGTACGCCGACCTGATGGCCTATGGTCGCGAGCACTGCCCGCGCTGGCTGACGGTGCTGGACCGCTCGATGCTGGCCGGCCAGCCCTATGTCTGCGGCGACCAGGTGACTCTCGCCGACTATCTCGGCCTGTCGTTCGTCCTGTTGGGCGGCCTCGCGAACTACGACTTCTCGCCCTATCCGAACATCCAGGCGTGGATCGCCCGGATGCAGGCGCGGCCATCGTACGTCCCCACCTACGCCGCCTTCGACACCATGTTGGCCTACATGCGCCAGCAGAAGGCCGCCTGAAGCGCCCCCCAGCTTACGGGGTTCCCCAGATGACAGCCTCGTAAGCTTCCTGCGTCCCGGTTGGGTGCTATGGACTCCCCCACCTAGCCCCAATCGGGATGCCCCATGCTTCGTACCGTTCGCGCCGCCGGCCTGGCGCTGCTTCTTGCGACCTCCGCCCTCGCCCCGGCCGTCGTTGCGCTGCCTGCGGCCGCCGCCGAGGTTCCGCCCATCAAGTTCACCCAGCGCACGCTGCCGAACGGCCTGAAGGTGTTCGCCTCGGTCGATCGGTCGACGCCGAACGTCTCGGTGCAGGTCTGGTACGGCGTGGGTTCGAAGGATGACCCCGAGGGCCGCTCCGGATTCGCGCACCTGTTCGAACACCTGATGTTCAAGGCCACGCGGAACATGCCGGCCGAGACCTTCGACCGGATGACCGAGGACGTGGGCGGCTTCAACAACGCCTCAACGGCCGACGATTTCACCGACTACTACGAGGTCGTGCCCGCCAATCATCTCGAGCGGCTGATCTGGGCCGAGGCCGACCGGATGAGCACGCTGGTGGTCGACGAAGCCGTCTTCAAGTCCGAGCGCGACGTGGTCAAGGAGGAGTTGCGCCAGCGTGTCCTGGCCTCGCCGTATGGACGGCTGATGGCGCTGTACCTGCCCCAGGCCAGCTACACGGTCCACCCCTACAAGCGCCCCGGCATCGGCTCGATCGAGGAGCTGGACGCCGCCACCGTCGATGACGTGCGCGCTTTCCACCGCACCTACTACCGCCCCGACAACGCGGCGCTGGTGGTCGTGGGCAACTTCGACGAGGCCCAGCTGAACGCCTGGGTCGACAGGTATTTCGGGCCGCTCAAGAAGCCTGACCAACCGCTGCCCCGGGTGACGGTGAAGGAGCCGCCGCGCACGAAGCCCGGGGTGTTCGATGGTTACGGCCCCAACGTCCCGCTGCCGGCCGTCGTGCTGTCGTGGCAGGGCGCGGCGGCCTCGGACCCCGACGCGCCGGCGCTGAAGGTGCTGGACGCGATCCTGTCGGCCGGCAAGTCGTCGCGCCTCTACAACAGCCTCGTCTACGACAAGCAGATCGCGGTGGAGGCCTTCAGCCAGGCCGACCTGCCGCAGGATCCGGGCATGGTGCTGGTGGGCGCCATCATGTCGAACGGCAAGACCCTGGCCGAGGGTGAAGCCGCCCTGCTGGCCGAGGTGAAGCGCCTTCGCGACGCCCCGCCGTCGGACGCCGAACTCAGCGAGGCCAAGAACGAGCTGCTGGCTTCGGCGCTGCGCGAGCGCGAGACCATAGAGGGCCGCGGCAGCGCCCTGGGCTATGCCTTGATCGTCGACGGCGATGCGGCCGCGGTGAACACCGAGCTGGCCGAACTGCAGGCGGTGACGGCCGCCGATGTCCAGCGGGTGGCGAGGAAGTACCTGGCCGAGGACCGGCGGATGACCATCCGCTACCGGCCCGAGAGCGAGCGGCCCAAGGGCGAGGCCCAGGCCGCCCAGCCCGCCCCTCCAAAACAGGTAGCCACCTACGACGGTCCGGTCTTCACCCTGGCCCCCGAGGCCGAACGGGTGAAGCCGCCGGGCATCGCCGAGCCGGTGCAGCCGGTGCTGCCCAAGCCCGCCGAGACGACGCTGCCAAACGGCCTGCGGGTGATCGTGGCGCGCTCGTCCGACCTGCCGCTGGTGACCGCCGACCTGACGGTGAAGGCGGGCGCCTGGGCCGATCCGCAGGGGCTGGCCGGCGCCGCCAACATGATGGCCGGCATGCTGACCGAAGGCACCAAGACCCGTTCAGCCCAGCAGATCGCCAGCCAGATCGAGAGCCTGGGGGGGGCGCTGAGTTCAGGCGGCGGGTTGGAGACCTCGTCGGTGACGCTCAATGTCATGCCCGACAAGCTGAAGGCGGCCATGGCGATCATGGCCGATGTGGCCAGGAACCCCGCCTTTGCCGGCGAAGAACTGGATCGTCAGCGCGAGCAGGCGCTGGACGGCCTGCGGGTGGCCTACCAGCAGCCGGGCTCGGTCGCAGGCTTCGCCGCCGCGCCGGTGGTGTTCGGCGGCACCCCGTTCGGGCATGTGGCGGCGGGCACGCCCGCGTCGCTGGCGCGGCTGAAGCCGGCCGATCTGGCCAAGCTGCACGCCACCTGGTTCCGGCCCGACAATGCGGTGCTGGTGCTGACCGGCGACATCTCGGCCGAGGATGGTTTTGCCCTTGCGCGGCAGGCGTTTGGCGACTGGAAGAAACCCGCGGCCCCGCTCGCCCCGGCGCCCACGATCTCGCCCTCGGGCAAGCCGCGCGCGGTGGCCATCGACATTCCCGGCACCGGCCAGGCGTCGGTCAACGTCATGAAGCCGGCGATCGCCCGCAACGATCCCGACTACTACCCGGGCATCGTGGCGGCGACCGTTCTGGGCGGCGGCTACTCGGCGCGTCTGAATCAGGAGATCCGCATCAAGCGCGGCCTGTCCTACGGCGCCCGCGCCACGCTCTCGACGGCGCGCACCACGGGCTCGTTCCGGGCCAGCGCCCAGACCAAGAACGAGTCGGCGGCCGAGGTGCTGGACCTGATCAACGCCGAGCTGACCAAGCTGGCCGCCGCGCCGGCCGGGCCTGACGAGCTGAAGGCCCGTAAGTCGGTGCTGGTGGGCGACTACGGCCGCGAACTGGCCACCTCGGGCGGCCTGGCCGACATCCTGGGCGACTATGCGCTGTACGGCGTGCCCCTGGACGAGGTGGGCAGGTACACCGCCAAGGTCGAAGCGGTGGACGCCGCTCAGGTGCAGGCCTTCACCAAGCGGGTCTTCGATCCGGCGCAGATGAGCGTGGTGGTCGCCGGCGACGGCAAGACCTTCGCCCCGGCCCTGAAGGCCAAGCTGCCGACGCTGGAAGTGATCCCCGCCGACCAGCTCGACTTCGACAGCCCGACGCTGAGGAAGTGATCTGCCTTCCCACGACGTGGGAAGGTCAGGTCAGGAGGAACGCATCGTCCAGCGGCTGAGATCACGTTCCCGCGCCATCAGGGCCAGGCCCGCGGCGATGGATTCCAGCTCGGCGCCGGTCTCGATGCGGTCGCTGGCGAAACGGCGATGGAAGATGGCGCGCACCGCCGGCACCAGTGACGAACCGCCGGTGAGGAAGATGCGGTCGATGCCCTCCGCGGGCAGGTTGGCGTCGGCGAGCGCGGCGTCGACGGCGGTCTCGATCTGCGCGAGCTCGGGGGCGATCCAGCCCTCGAAGGTGGCGCGGGGCACGTCGCGGACGATGGAGATCGAGCCGGCCTCGAAGCGGAACTCGGCGGCCTCTTCGCGCGACAGGGCCTCCTTCAGCTTCGAGACGGCGCGGTAGAGGCGATAGCCGTAGTTCTCGTCCAGCACTTCGATCAGGCGTCGGATCTTGTCGGGGTCCTTGGCCTCGCGCTCGAGGGCGCGGATCTCGCGCATGTCCCGGCTGGCGCGCAGCAGGGCCAGCTGATCCCAGCGAGCGAAAGCGGCGTAGTATTTGTAGGGAATGGGCAGGGTCTTGCCGAACGAGCCGTAGTCGCCGCCCTTGCCCAGCTCGGGCGAGACCAGGTTGTCGATGATGCGATAGTCGAAGGCGTCGCCCGCCACGCCCACCCCGGCGCGGCCCAGCGGAATGGCGCGCACTTCGCCCGCATGACGTTCGAAGCGGATGATCGAGAAGTCGGACGTGCCGCCGCCGAAGTCGCCGACCAGAACGGTGGCGTCCTGCGTCAGTTCGCGGGCGAAGAAGAAGGCCGCGCCGACGGGCTCGTAGGCATAGAGCACCTCCTTCACGCCCATCCGGTGGAAGGCGGTCTCGTAGCGCCGCAGCGCCAGGGCCTCATTGGGCGCCGCGCCGACGAACTTCACCGGCCGGCCCACGATCACCCGCTCGGGCAATGTGGCGAGCTCGGCGCCGGCGTAGTCGCGCACCTTCAGCAGGAAGGTCGAGAGCAGGTCCTCGAAGCGGTAGCGGCGACCCAGGATCTGGGTCTCGGAGAAGCTTTCCTGCGCCGAGAAGCTCTTGAAGCTCTGGATGAACCGCGTCTCGGCGGGGTCTTCCACATAGGCCTCGATGGCCCACGGCCCGGCCGCGATCGAGCGCTCCTGCGGAAGATCGGGCGGCGCGTAGAACGACAGGCAAGAGCGGAAGGCGAACAGCTCTCCGTCTTGCGCCGGGAACTTAACCAGGTGGGCTGGACCGGATTCGCCAGCCAGGGAGAGGACCGTGTTGGTGGTCCCGAAGTCGATACCGAGACTGTAACTTCGACCGTTCATGGCCGCTGCGCCTTCTGCCGGGGAGGGACGACGGATCGCCCGCTCCCCGAAAGGCGCGCGACCCTAGTGGCTGAGCGTCACGCCCCGCGTCATTCGGCCAGCTCCACCAGCGGGCGGTCGTAGGCGCAGACGGTGGCCATCTGCAGGATGCGCGAGACCGATGCGCCCAGCGGGCAGATCTGCACCGGCCGGTCGAGGCCCAGCAGGATCGGGCCGATCACCTCGGCGCCGCCCAGGGACTGGATCAGCTGGGTCGAGATCGCGGCGGAGTGGATGGCCGGCATGACCAGCACATTGGCCGGCCCCGTGAGGCGCATGAAGGGGTAGGCGCCGCGCGACGTGGGGTCCAGCGCCAGCTCGGGCGGCATCTCGCCCTCGTACTCGAAGTCGATGCCGTCCATCTCGTCCAGCATGGCCACGGCCTGGCGAACGCGTTCCGAGCGCTCGCCCATCGGATTGCCGAAGGTGGAGTAGCTCATGAAGGCCACCTTGGGCTCGTATCCCAGGGTCTTCACCGCGCGGGCCGCCTCGATGGCGATCTCGACCAGCTCCTCGGCCACCGGCATCTCGGTGACGTTGGTGTCGGCGATGAACAGCGTGCGGCCCTTGGCCATCACGATGCTCATGCCGATGACCCGGCCGTCCGGCGCGGGATCGATGACGTTCAACACCTCTTCCAGAACCTGGTCGAAGTTGCGGGTGACCCCGGTGACCATCCCGTCGGCATGGCCGAGGGCGACCATCGCCGAGGCGAACGCGTTGCGGTCCTGGTTGATCAAGCGCTGGACGTCGCGGCGCAGGAAGCCTTCGCGCTGAAGACGGCCATAGAGGTAGTCGACCGCCGCCTCGTTCCAGTGGGAGATCCGCGCGTTCAGCACCTCGATGCCCGCCTCGGCCGGGTCGAGGCCGGCGGCGCGCATGTTCTCGTGCACCAGGTCCTCGCGGCCCACCAGCACCGCCTGGCCCAGGCCCTGAGTCTGGAAGGCGTAGGCGGCGCGGATGACGCTCTGCTCCTCGCCCTCGGCGAAGACGATCTTCTTTCGCGGGCCCGACAGCACGGCGCCCTGTAGCTTCTGCAGGAAGGCGGCGGTGGGATCGAGGCGGCGCGCCAGCGAGGCGCGGTAGGCGTCCATGTCCTCGATGGGTTTGCGCGCCACCCCCGTGTCCATGGCCGCCTGGGCGATGAAGGGCGGAACGTAGGACAGGAGGCGCGGATCGAACGGGGTCGGAATGATGTACTTGGGCCCGAACTTCAGCGCGGCGCCGCCATAGGCGGCGATCACCTCGTCCGGCACGTCTTCGCGCGCCAGCGCCGCCAGCGCGCGGGCGCAGGCGATCTTCATCTCCATGTTGATCCGCCGGGCGCGCACATCGAGCGCGCCGCGGAACAGGTAGGGGAAGGCCAGGACGTTGTTGACCTGATTCGGATAGTCCGAGCGCCCGGTGGCCACGATGGCGTCGGGACGGACCTCGTAGACCTCTTCCGGCGTGATTTCAGGGTCGGGGTTGGCCATGGCGAAGATGATGGGCTGAGGCGCCATCGTCTTGATGTGCTCCTGGCTGAGCGCGCCCTTGGCCGACACCCCGATGAACACGTCGGCGCCGTCCAGCGCCTCGGCCAGGGTGCGCTTGTCGGTGTCGATGGCGTGGGCCGACTTCCACTGGTTCATGTCTTCGGGGCGGCCGCGCCACAGGACGCCCTTGCGGTCGACGGCGATGACGTTCTCGTGGCGGACGCCCATGGCCTTCATCAGGCCCAGGGTGGCGATGCCGGCGGCGCCGGGTCCGTTCAGGACGACCTTCACTTCCTCGATCTTGCGGCCGGTCATCTCGCAGGCGTTGATCAGCCCGGCGGTGCAGATGATCGCGGTGCCGTGCTGGTCGTCGTGGAAGACCGGGATGTCGAGCAGCTCCTGCAGCTCGGTCTCGATGCGGAAGCAGTCGGGGCTCTTGATGTCCTCGAGGTTGATGCCGCCGTAGGTGACGCCGATGTTCTTGACGACGGTGATGACCTCGTCGGGGTCGGTGCAGCTCATCTCGACGTCCAGGGCGTCGACGTCGGCGAAGCGCTTGAACAGCACCCCCTTGCCTTCCATCACCGGCTTCGACGCCAGGGCGCCCAGGTTGCCCAGACCCAGGATGGCGGTGCCGTTCGAGATGACGGCCACCAGGTTGCCCTTCGAGGTGTATTCGTAGGCGAGCTCGGGGTCCTTTGCGATCGCCAGGACGGGCACCGCGACGCCCGGCGAATAGGCCAGGCTGAGGTCGCGCTGCGTGCTCATCGGCTTGGTGGCCGTGATCCCGATCTTCCCGGGCGTGGGATACCGGTGGAAGCTCAGCGCCTCCTCGTCCGTGAAGGTGCGTTTCTCGACCTGGTCCATGCGTTCGCCGCCCGTCCCCTAATGCCCAACCCGTATCCGAAGGCGCCAACCTACAGAGACCCACCGGCAGGGACAACGTCCCGCGGTGACACCCTGTCGCAGGGGGACCCAGCGGGGCTGTTGGAACCATGAAAACCGCCGCGGGTTGTCGGATGCCGGGCGTGGGGGCGTCCCTATGGGAGCATGCACCAATGAACCACAAGATCGCCCTCGCCGCCGCAGCGGCCCTCGCCCTTTCGGCCGCGCCGGCTCTGGCTCAGGCGGGCCGGACCGCCGCGGATCCGGCAAGTCCGCCGACCACCTCCGCCACCCCGCCGGCCGGCGCCGCCCCGTCCGAGTCGGCCGACACCCAGGCCAGCGTGAGCGGCGCGGCCAGCGCCACCGCGGCCGGGTCGGACGTCGCCGTGAGGACGGGTATGGCCGTGAAGGACAACACCGGCGCCACGATCGGTCAGATCAGCGAGGTCAAGACCGGCGCCGACGGCAAGACGACGGCCACCATCAAGATGGGCGCCGACACCTTCGCGGTCGACACCGCCAGCCTGGCGGTCTCGGGCGAGGCGGCGACCGTCAACGCCACCCAGGCCGACATCAGGAAGATGCTCAAGAAGTAGGGCGATCGCGAGATCAGGAAACGAAGGGCGGCTCCGCGAGGGCCGCCCTTCTGCTTTGACGCCCATGCCACGCGCCAACGCCATGCGCGGCTTGACATATCGTTAGTGATTGCTTACGGTAAGCTATGACTAACGCACGGGCTTTCGCGGCGCTCTCCGACCCCACGCGCCGCCAGGTGTTCGAGCGCCTGTCGGACGGACCGCGGGCGGTGGGCGAGCTGGCCGATGGGCTGCCGGTCAGCCGGCCGGCGGTAAGCCAGCACCTCAAGGTGCTGAAGGAGGCCGGGTTGGTGACCGACCGGGCTGAGGGAACGCGGCGGGTCTACCAGATCGATCCCCACGGCCTCGGACAGATCCGGGCCTGGTTCGACCGGTTCTGGGACCAGGCGCTGACGGCGTTCGCCGCCGAGGCCGAGCGCGCCGAGCGGGAAGGGGGCTACGACCAGTGAGCCAGACCATCAAGCCCGCGCCGGTGAGGAAGACCCTGACCGTGAGGGCCTCGCCCGAAACGGCATTCAAGGTCTTCACCGAAGGCTTCGACCGCTGGTGGCCCCGCAGCCACCACATCGGCAAGGCCGAGCTGAAGGCGGCCTTCATCGAACCCCGCACAGGCGGGCGCTGGTATGAGACCTGCGCCGACGGCTCGGAATGCGAGTGGGGCGACGTGCTGGCCTGGGAGCCGCCGACAAGGCTGCTCTTGGCCTGGCGACTGAACGCGCAATGGCAATACGACCCCGACCTGCTCACCGAGGTGGAGGTTCTGTTCACGGCGCAGGCCGACGGCCAGACGCGGGTCGATTTCGAGCATCGCGGGTTCGAGCGCATGGGCGTCGACGGCGCCGCGGCCCGCGCCGGCGTCGACAGCCCTGGCGGCTGGGGCGCGATCCTCGCGGAATTCAAGCGCGTTGCAGACGCTTAGGGAGGCGACGATGACTATCGTGATCCACACCATTCCCGGCAGCCCTTTCGCCCGCATGGCGCTGCTGGCCTGCGAGGAGAAGGGCGTCGCCTGGCGCATGCAGCCGATGGCGCCCGGCCAGCACAAGCAGCCCGAGCATCTGACGCGCCATCCGTTCGGTCGCGTGCCCGTGATCGAGCACGACGGCTACTGGCTGTATGAGGCCCAGGCCATCGTCCGCTACATAGACGCCGCCTTCGATGGCCCGGCGCTCACGCCCAACGACCCCAAGCAGATCGGGCGGATGAGCCAGGTGATGAACATCATGGACTGGTACGCGATGCCCTCGCTGACGTCAGGCATCGGCTTCAACCGCGTGGTGGCCCCGATTTTCGGGATCCCCGTAAACGAGGAGGCGGTGCAGGCGGCCATCGAGCCGGGCCGCGTCTGCCTGAAGGCGCTGGAGCAGCTGTTGGGCGCCCAGGCCTACTTTACCGGCGACAACGTGAGCCTGGCCGACCTGGTCGCCGTCGCCCACCTGGACATGATCCCCGGCACGCCCGAGGGCGCCCAGCTGATGGCGGGCTCGTCCCTGCTGGGCTGGCTCGAGCGCATGGCCGCGCGGCCCAGCGTCCAGCGCACCGCGATGATGCGCATCATGGCGGAGTACGCGCCGGCGGCCGCCTAGGCCGCGCAGATCATCGTCACCGCGGCGTGGGCGATCGCCTTCAGGTCGGCCTCGCTGGCGCCTGTCCGCGCCCGCACCGCCAGCGTGTGGAACGTGCCGCTGGCCATCGGCGCGGCCCCGGCCGGAGTCACCCCTGGCGCGAGCGACGCGGCGTCCCGCTCGAACCGGGCGCGGAACAGCCCATCGGTTTCGGAGATGAACGCAGCCAGCAGCGCCCGGGCCTGGGGGTCGTCAACCGCCTGCGTCACCGCCGTCCCGACCAGGAAGCAGCCGCGCTGGCCCTCTTCCCCGCGGCGATAGATGTCGACGGTGCGGTCGAAGATCGTCTGCAGCACCGCGCGCAGCGGCGCCTCGGTGGCCAGCGCCGCGCCCAGGGCCGTCGTGGCCTCGGTTCGCGAACGGTCCAGGGCGGCCATGTACAGCGCGTGCTTGTCGCCGAACGCCGCATAGAGGCTGGGGCGGTTCAGTCCGGTCGCCGTCGCCAGGTCGTCCAGGGACGTCGCCGCGTAGCCCAGGTTCCAGAACACGGCGCGGGCCTTGTCGAGCACCTCGTCGGGGTCAAAGGACCGCGGTCTCCCCCGCGGCTTCGTCTCTTTTTGTACCATTTCGCAAGGAATCCTTGACCGCCGCTATTTTGTGCGAAACGGTATGAATATCAACCCAGCCCCCGGGAGGTTCCCATGGATATCTATTTCTCGCCGCTCGCCTGCTCTCTGGCCAGCCGGATCACGCTGTACGAGACTGGCCAGGCGGCCACATTCCACCGCGTCGACACCAAGACCGGCAAGACCGCCTCGGGCGACGACTACCGCGCGATCAATCCGAAGAACCTGGTGCCGGCGCTGCGCACCGATGACGGCGCGGTCCTGACCGAGAACGCCGCCATCCTGCCCTACCTGGCGGACCGCCGACCCGACGCCGGTCTCGCCCCCACCGGCTTCGCTCGCTACCAGCTGCAGCAGTGGCTGAGCTTCATCGGCTCGGAGCTGCACAAGTGGGTGTTTACGCCGCTGCTGTCGCCCACCCTTTCGGCCGAGAGCAAGGCCGTGGCTAAGGATGCGGCGGCCTCGCGGCTGGCCTATCTCAACGACCACCTCACCGGCCGGGACTGGCTGCTCGACGACTTCAGCGTCGCCGACGCCTACCTGGCCGCGGTGCTCAACTGGAACCAGGCCGTGAAGCTGGACTTCAGCCCCTACCCCGCCATCCAGGCCTATCAGGCCCGTCTCATGACGCGGCCCGCCGTGCAGAAGGCGATGGGCGAGGAGTTCGCGCTGTACCAGGCGGCCTAGCCTGATCGCGTGCGCCGTCTCCCCCTTTGCGGAAGACGGTGGCCCGCGGAGCGGGGCGGACGGGGGGTTGCGCAGACCTCCCGGCCTGAAACGAGAAAGGGGTCGCCGGACTGCTCCGCGCGACCCCTCATCCGTCAGCCTTCGGCCCTTCCCCGCAAGGAGAGAAGGGCGACCCGACGGCCTTAGCCCAGCATGTCCTTCACGGTGTCGCGCTCGCCGACCAGTTCGTCGTTGGTGATCTTGATCTTCGACTTGGCGAAGTCGTCCATCTCGAACGACGTGAGCACCTCGTAGGCGCCCGGCGCGGTGGTCTTCACGGGCATCCCGGCCCAGACACCGTCGGCGAAGCCGTAGCGGCCTTCGCTGGGAACGGCGACCGAGTGGATCGCGCCAACGGTCGACAGGTCGCGCACGTGATCGATCAGCGCGCCGGCCGCCGAAGCCGCCGAGCTGGCGCCGCGGGCGTCGATGATCGCCGCGCCGCGCTTGCCCACCGCCGGCAGGTACTCGTTGTCGAGCCAGGCGCGGTCGGTGATCACGTCGGTGACCGCCTTGCCGCCGATCTTGGCGTGGGTGAAGTCCGCGAACATCGTCGGGCTGTGGTTGCCGTAGATGAACAGGTCGGTGACGTCGGTCACCGGCACGCCGGCCTTCTTGGCCAGCTGGTTGCGGCCGCGGTTCTCGTCCAGGCGAACCATGGCGGTGAAGCGGTCGGGCGTCAGGCGCTTGGCCTGGCTGGCGGCGATCATGCAGTTGGTGTTGCAGGGGTTGCCCACCACGGCGATGCGCGCGTCGTCGGCGGCCACGCGATCGATCGACTGGCCCTGGGCGATGAAGATCTTGCCGTTGTCCTTCAGCAGGTCGGCGCGCTCCATGCCGGGACCGCGGGGCTTGGAGCCCACCAGAAGGCACCAGTTGGCGTCCTTGAAGGCCACGTCGGCGTCGCCCGTCAGAACCATGTCCTGCAGCAGCGGGAAGGCGCAGTCTTCCAGTTCCATCGCGACGCCCTTGAGCGCCTTTTGCGGACCTTCGACCGGGATCTCCAGCAGTTGCAGGATCACCGGCTGGTCCTTGCCCAGCATTTCGCCCGAGGCGATGCGGAACAGGAGAGCGTAGCCGATGTTGCCGGCCGCGCCGGTGACCGCCACGCGGATGGGCTTCTTCGCCATGGGAACTGCTCCGTCGATTGTATGATGTCGCGGGCGCTCTAGCGCGTCGTCAGGCGAAGTGGAAGTCGGTTCGGCGTTCGGACGCCGCGCCAAATGAAAATCTCGCGCCGCCGACAAGCTGTTGCCGACGGCCCGTTGACGGCCATCCTGCAATGCCGCAGGCGCTAGCGGCGATGTTTCAGTTGCACCCGGCCTTTCCCCCGACCTCCCTGGCGCTCGGCGAGCTGGCGCTCTGTCATGCCCGGCTGCAGCTGGATTCACGCTACGCCTGGATCGTGCTGATCCCCCGGATCGCCGGCGCCGTGGAGCTCGAGGACCTGACGGGCGCCGACCGCGGCGCGCTCATGGCCGAGGTGGTCCAGGCCGGCGTTGCCGTGCGCGCCGTAGGCGCGGCGCTGGGGCGGCCGGTCGCCAAGCTGAATGTCGGCCAGCTGGGCAACATCACCCCGCAGCTGCACGTCCACGTGGTGGGCCGCCGCCCCGACGACGCCGCCTGGCCAGGACCGGTCTGGGGTGTCGGGTCCGCGGAGGCCTACCCTGGAGAAGCGCTGGATCTGGCGGTGGCTGCGGCGCGCAGGGCGCTGTCGCTCTAGGGCGCCCGTCGCCCGAGGGTCGCCGCTTCGGTCCGGCCGCCTTCGGTGAGCTTTCCGGTCCAGCGCCCGTCGGCGGGGCGGAGCACGGCCACGATCCCATCGGCGAAGCGGATGGTGATGTCGCCGCCCGTCCGCTGGACATCGTCGATGTAGCCCGAGCCCTCAAGGGCGCCCGGCCGCCGCAGGTCGCGCCAGGCGCCGTCGATGAAGCCGCCGCGGTCCACGAGCTGCAGCGCATACAGGGCCCGGCCGTCCGCCGAGAGGGTCCAGGCCCCTTCCATCGGCCCCTGGAATCCCCGCACCGCCGCGGCCGACGCTCGCAGGCGTGAGTCGTAGGCCTGGTCGGCCGCGGTGGGCGGACCGTCGGGGCTCTTGCCCGTCTCGTGGATGAAGACCGGCTCGGTCAGCAGCGGACGTTGCGGGACGTAGGGCTGCGGTTGGCCGGGAAGGACCGGGTCGGGGTCGACTCTCGACCCGGTTGCGGCGGTGTCGGGCTCATCCGGGTCGACCGCCTTCTGTCGCAGCAGGGCGTCGATGGCGTCGGCGGGCGGCGCGGGTTGCGCGAGGACGGGCGCAGCCCCCAGGGCCCACGAAAACGCTACGATGAGCCCGCCCCGCGGCATCAGGCGGGCTCGCGCGCGGCGATAGCCTCGGCGACGCCGATCAGGCGTTTGGCCTCGGCATAGTGCAGGCGCTCCACCATCCGTCCATCCACCTTCAGCACCCCCTTGCCGGCGCTCTCGGGCTGCTCGAAGGCGCCCACCACGGTACGCGCCCAGGCTACGGCGGATGCATCGGGGGTAAAGGCGGCGTTGGCGGCGGAGATTTGGCTGGGGTGGATCAGGCTCTTGCCGTCGAAGCCGAACGCGGCGGCCTGGGCGCACTGGCGCGCCAGTCCCGCCGCGTCGCCGATGTCGTTGAACACGCCGTCGATGATCGCCAGCCTGTGCGCGCGGGCGGCCATCAGGCTGAGACTGAGCGCTGCGATCAGCGGCTCGCGGTCGACCGTGAGTTGGCAGCGCATTTCCTTGGCCAGGTCGTTCGAGCCGACCACCCAGGCCTCGACGCCCACGTTGACCGACTCGGCGCCCAGCGCATCCAGCCGGAACATCGCCGCGCACGTCTCGATCATCGCCCAGATCGGCAACTCGGCGCCCAGCGTGGCGCGGATCACCGCCAGATCCTCAGGGTGCGAGACCTTGGGGATCAGCACGGCGTCCGGGCGGACCTTCGCCGCCGCCGCCAGGTCGTCGGCGCCCCAGGGCGTATCCAGGCCATTGGCGCGGATCACCACCTCGCGCTCGCCGAACCCGCCGGCCCTCACGGCCGCGATCGCACCTTCGCGCGCCTCGGCCTTGGCGTCGGGGGCCACGGCGTCCTCGAGGTCGAGGATGACCGTGTCACAGGCCAGTGAACGGGCCTTCTCGAGCGCCCGTGAATTGGACGCCGGCAGGTAGAGCACGCTGCGGCGGGGTCGGGACGCGCGAGACATGTGGACGACGGCTCCTCGGCGCATTGGCCAGGCGCGAGTCTTAGCGTTTAGGATGGGGGCATGGCCACACGTCCGATCCGCTACGACGCCGACGCCCGCAATGTCCTGGGCGAGGAGCTGGTTCCGTGCTCGCTGGACCCTGTCACCGGCTTCTTCCGGAATGGTTGCTGCGAGACCGGCCCGCACGACGTGGGGATGCACACGGTCTGCGCCGTCATGACCGCCGAGTTCCTGAGCTATTCGAAGAGCGTCGGCAACGACCTGTCGACCCCGCGCCCCGACCTGGGCTTCGACGGCCTGAAGCCGGGTGATCGCTGGTGTCTCTGCGCGCCCCGCTGGAAGGAAGCCCTCGACGCCGGCGCCGCGCCGCAGGTGGTGCTGGAGGCCACGCACGAGGAGACCCTGGCCATCGTGCCGCTGGGCGTGCTGAAGGACTACGCCGCCCAGGCGTGAGGAACTAAAGAGGGTATTCCGCCTCGAGACGGTAGTGCGAACCCTCGCGGCCCACGTGGCTGGAGTAGAGGCCAAAGCGGTCGATGGTGATCGGCGGCGAGCGCAGCAGATTGTTGCCCTGGATCCAGGCCGCCACCTCTGCGGGATCTGGGCGGCGCAGGTAGGCAAGCGTCACGTGTGGCCGGTAGTTGCGCTTCTCTGGCTTCAGCCCGACCCGGCGCGCGGCAGTTTCGCACGCCTCCGCCAGACGTCGCAGCTCGGCGTTCTCGGCCACGCCGGCCCAGACGGCGTTGATCTCGTCGCCATCGGCGAACGATCCGGCGCCGGCCAACTCGATCTCGAAGGGACGTCCGGTGATGGTCATCAGCTCGGCGTCAAGGTCGCGCGCCACGTCCTGGCGGATCTCCCCGTAGAACCGCAACGTTACGTGCAGGGCCTCGAGGCTTCGCCAGCGCGCGCCCTCGATGCCCGTCTGGCGAGTCTGCAGCGGGCGGCCGATCTCAGGGGGTATGGCCAGGGCGGCAAAGAGACGAATCATACATGTATCTCGACGCGTTCACCGTATCGTGGCGTGGAAGGCCTTGCTAACGGCACGGTCTGACACGATATTTCTCTAGCGTCCGCATTGCGACGCGCATCTTAGGGTCTAGCTCAAATGAGCGACTACAACCGCGACTACGCGCGAACGATCCCCGTGGATCGCGCCGACATGTCGGTGGACGCGGGCCTGCGGAGCTTCATGCTCGGCGTCTACAACAAGGTGGCGCTCGGCCTCGTGGTCTCCGCCGCGCTCGCCTACATCACCGGCCAGGTCGAGCCTGTGCAGCGACTTCTGTACAGCGTGACGGCGGACGGACGGCTCGCTGGATTCCAGCCGCTGGGCTACGTCGTGGCGTTTGGCCCGCTGGCGCTGATGATGTTCGGCATGTTCGGTCTCCGGAACGCCACCCCGCGCAGCTCCGGCGTCTTCTACTGGGCTATCGTCGCCATGATGGGCGCGAGCCTGGGCGCGATCACGCTCGTCTACACCGGCGCCTCGATCTTCCAGACCTTCCTGATCACCGCGACCGCCTTCGGTGGCCTCAGCCTCTTTGGCTACACCACCAAGAAGGACCTGACGGCGATGGGCAGCTTCCTGCTCGTCGGCCTGATCGGCCTGATCATCGCGTCGATCGTGAACATCTTCCTGCAAAGCTCGATGATGAGTTTCATCGTGAGCGTGCTGGGCGTGCTGATTTTCGCCGGCCTCATCGCCTTCGATACGCAGCGTCTGAAGATGACCTACTACGAACTGGGCGGCAATCAGACCGCCATGGGCGTGGCCACCAACTTCGGCGCGCTCAGCCTCTACATCAACTTCATCAACCTGTTCCAATTCCTGCTCTCGCTGTTCGGCGACCGCCGCTAACCGCACGACAGGTTCAAGACTCGAGACCCCGGCGGGCGACCGCCGGGGTTTTTCGTATGGGCCGGTTTCGTATCGCGCGGACGCACCCGCGCGCTCGCGGTGCTGACGCCGCGGCGACGTGCGATCTAACGCGAGTTCAACGCTGATACCGGCCGCGGACCTGCGCGACCTGGGTCTCGGTCCCAGAGCACTCGTCTCCGTCGTCATGGCGGCCCCGCACCGGGCGGCGGCGAGCCGGGGACGCCGCTTCGCCTGGGCCGAGGAGGTTCCCGCGCACGGAGGCGCACAAACCCTGGCGGCGCTGGAGAAGAACTCGATCTGAGGCCTGGCGACCGGCTACTCGACCACCGAGAAGCGGCCCTTGTCGAAGAACCTCAGCACCTGGTCCAGGTCATGGCCGCGCCTCAGGACCTGGCCGGCCTGGCCCAGGATCGCCCAGGCGCCCTGCTTGCGCGCCAGCGCCGGGTTCTTCTCGATGCGGTAGAGCGGAGCCTCGGACGAACGCCGGAACACCGAGAAGACAGCGCGATCATGGAGGCCGTCCATGCCGTAGTCGCGCCACTCGCCGGCGGCGACCATACGGCCATAGAGGCGCAGGAGACGCTCGAGTTCGCGCCGCTCGAAGAACACTCCGGCCTGGCGCGGGGCCGAATAGCTCGGGTCGAATGCCATCGATGGTAAGCGTGTATGAATTTTTTGAGTCACGCCACCCCCTAGAGCCGGTTCGGATTCGTGTCCTTTACTGGAGCACCCTGATCGCCGGCGGGTGGTTCATCCTCGGCGGAGGGCGCTCGTGGGCGCCGCATCTTGTGGGAACGCGCCGCAAAAGGACCTTATTTCGGTCCAGCGCCTGCCTGATAGGGCGCCGATATTGGCAGCGTCGGTTGGTCGAAGACCTCTGGTCCCGGACCCTGTACAGCCCCCCCAGCCCCCCTGGATCGGCGGTTGGCCAACCGACACTCCGATACCCCACCCGAGCGTAGACCCGCGCAGATTCTCTCCAGCTGCGCGGGTTTTCGCATGCCTACTTCGGCGTGGCGCCGCTCGGCTGGGCCACGCCCAGGACGCGGCCCCCGCGCGGGACCTGGACGATCACCGCGGTCCGCAGGCTGTCGTCGGCGGTCGCCGGGACGCGATAGGCCTGTGGCCGGCCGCGCCACACCCCCAGCCGCGCGATCTGGCGCACGACGTTGCGCTGAATCACCGTCTCGCCGCGATTGTCGCCCGCCCGCACGGCCACCTCGACGGCGCGCGGATCGTAGCGCACCAGCCAGACCTCGGCCCCGCCGCGCGGCGCCCGTCCCGACCCGACATCCACGCGACGCTGTCCCACGAACCGCATGTCCGGCGGATTGCGCGGCGCGGCGGCGGCGGCGCGCACGAGGCGGTCCACTTCGGACGCTTTCAGTCCCTGCGCCTCCTCCTGACCGTCGACGACGACCTGGGGCGTGTAGGGTTCGCGCAGCTTCAAGCGCGTGACGTACGCCTTCTGGCGCTCAGCGTACTCCGGGCGTGCAAACGTGTCGGTCCAGCCAAGGTAATCCCAGTAGTCGACCGAGAATGTGAGGACCAGCACGCCGGGGCGCTCGGCCAGCCGGTTCAGGTGCTCGTTGGCGTCGGTGCACGAGCGGCAGCCCTGCGCCGTGTACAGTTCCACGAGGACGGGGGGCTTGGCCGCCGCCGCGCTCGCCGGCAGGGCGAGCAGGATCAGGCTGATGAGCGCGGCCGTCCGCATCGCCTCCGACTTAAGGGGTGTTCCGAAGGCTGACAATCACAAGAAGGCGTGAGCTACAGTCGAGCGGCCCCGAGGATGGCGCCGCCGTCCCTCCCCTGGACCAGGACGACCGTCCGCAGGCCGGGTCCGGCCGGGGGCGCAATGAACGTCGCAGCCTCGCCGCGCCAATCGCCCAGTCGCCGGAGACTGCGCACGACATTCCGCTGAGGCAGGGTCTTGCCGGTGTTCTCGCCGGCCTTCACCGGCACCTGGATCGTGCGCGGATCGTAGTGGACGAGCCAGACATCTGCGCCTCGTCGCGGCGCGACGCCGGCGGCCACGGTGACCTTGCCGTCCACCGCCGTGACCGAGGTTGTGGGCTGGGCGCGTCCCTTGGCGATCAGCGCGTCCACCCGGCCCGGCGTGTTGGCGACGGCGTCCACCCGGCCGCCGGCGACGACCTCCGGAGTGAAGGGCGCCGCATGGCCCAGCGCCTTGGCGTAGGCGACCTGGCGGGCCGTGAACTCCGGCCGCGAGAACGTGTCCTTCCAGCCCAGGTGGTTCCAGTAGGTGACGTTGAAGCTGAGCGCGATCACGTCAGGCCGGTCGGCGACGGCCGCGACGGCCAGGTCGGCGGGCGGGCAGGACGAACAGCCCTGGCTCGTGAACAGCTCCACCACCACCGGCTGGGCGGGGGCGGGGGCGGGGGCGGGCGCGGCCGCCATGAGCGGCAGGGACAGGGCGACGGCGAGGGGGGCGAGGAGCAGCTGGCGCATGATGAAACTGAAGATGGGGGCGCCTGGCCCGGGTGTCCATACTATCAGTATGATGCCGTTTCGGCATCGTCGCCACGGCGTCGGACTCACCCACGAAAAAGGCCCCCGCTTTCGCGAGGGCCCCTGTCGTCGTCGATGACGCGAAGGCTATTCGGCCGCGATCGCCGCCGGCTTGGCCAGGCTGCGCAGCACGTAGTTCAGCACGCCGCCGTGCTTGAAGTATTCCAGCTCCATCGGCGTATCGATGCGGCAGCGGACCGGGAAGCGGGCGATGCGGCCGTCCGACGGACGGTACATCTCGACGATCAGCTGCTTGCGGGGCGCGAGCTCGGTGAGGCCGCGGATCGTGACGATCTCTTCGCCCGTCAGGCCCAGCTTGTGCCAGCCTTCCTGCAGGAACTGCAGCGGCAGCACGCCCATGCCCACCAGGTTGGAGCGGTGGATCCGCTCGAAGCTCTCGGCCACAACGGCGCGGACGCCCAGCAGCTTCGTGCCCTTGGCGGCCCAGTCACGCGACGAGCCCGTACCGTACTCCTTGCCCGCGAACACGACCAGCGGACGGCCCTCGCCCTGGTAGCGCATGGCCGCGTCGTAGATCGACATCTGCTCGCCGGACGGGAAGTGCTTCGTCACGCCGCCTTCGACTTCGGGGGTGATGCGGTTGCGGATGCGGATGTTGGCGAAGGTGCCGCGCATCATCACCTGGTGGTTGCCGCGGCGCGCGCCATAGCCGTTGAACTCGGACGGCGGCACCTGGCGGTCGACCAGATACTTGCCGGCCGGCGTCGCCGCGCGGAACGAGCCGGCGGGCGAGATATGGTCGGTGGTGATCGAGTCGCCGAAGACGCCCAGGATGCGGGCCTCGACGATGTCGGTGACCGCCTTGGGCTCCATCTCAAGCCCTTCGAAGTAGGGCGGGTTCTGAACGTAGGTCGAGCCCATGTCCCAGTCGTAGGTCTGGCCGCCCTTCACCTTGATGGCCTGCCAGTTCTTGTCGCCCTTGAAGACGTCGCCGTAGCGGCTGGCGAACATCTTGCTGGTCACGTGCTTGCGCTGGAGGTCGGCGACCTCCTTGTTCGTGGGCCAGATGTCCTTGAGGTAGACGGGCTTGCCGTCCTTGCCCTCGCCCAGCGGCTCGGTGGTGATGTCGATCTGCATCGAACCGGCCAGGGCGTAGGCCACCACGAGCGGCGGCGAGGCCAGGTAGTTGGCCCGCACGTCGGGGTTCACGCGGCCTTCGAAGTTGCGGTTGCCCGAGAGCACCGAAGTGGCGACCACGTCGTTCTTCTGGATCGATTCCGAGATCGCCTCGGGCAGCGGGCCCGAGTTGCCGATGCAGGTGGTGCAGCCGTAGCCCACCAGATTGAAGCCCAGCGCGTCGAGGCTCTTATCCAGCTTGGCCGACTTCAGATAGTCGGTGACCACCTGCGATCCGGGGGCGAGCGAAGTCTTCACCCACGGCTTCACCTTGAGACCTTTCTCGACGGCCTTCTTCGCCACCAGACCGGCGGCGATCAGCACGCCGGGGTTCGAGGTGTTGGTGCACGAGGTGATCGCGGCGATCACGACGTCGCCGTTGCCGATATCGAAGTTCTCGCCCTCGACCTTGAAGCGGTCGCCCAGCGTGCCCGGCTTGGCGAAGACGTCGCCTTCCATGGCGGCCTTGAACTCGGCGGCGGCGTTGTTCAACTCGACCCGGTCCTGCGGACGCTTCGGGCCGGCCAGCGAGGGCACCACGGTCGACATGTCGAGGTGGAGCGTGTCGGTGAACACCGGATCCGGATCGGTCGGCTCACGCCACATGCCTTGGGCCTTGGCGTAGGCCTCGACCAGCGCCACGCGCTCAGGGGCGCGGTTGGTGGCGGCCAGATAGTCGATGGTGGCCTGGGTGACCGGGAAGAAGCCGCAGGTGGCGCCGTATTCCGGAGCCATGTTGGCGATCGTCGCCTGGTCTTCCAGGGTCATGTTGGCCAGGCCCGGGCCGTAGAACTCGACGAACTTGCCCACCACGCCCTTCTTGCGCAGCATCTGGGTGACGGTGAGCACCAGGTCGGTGGCCGTCGTGCCTTCGGACAGCGCGCCCTCAAGCTTGAAGCCGATGACCTCGGGGATCAGCATCGGGATCGGCTGGCCCAGCATGGCCGCCTCGGCCTCGATGCCGCCCACGCCCCAGCCCAGAACGGCCAGGCCGTTGATCATGGTGGTGTGGCTGTCGGTGCCGACGACGGTGTCGGGATAGGCCACTTCCGGACCCTCGTCCGAGTTCGTCCAGACGGTCTGGGCGAGGTATTCGAGGTTCACCTGGTGACAGATGCCGGTGCCGGGCGGCACGACGCGGAAGTTGTTGAACGCCGACGAACCCCAGCGAAGGAAGTTGTAGCGCTCGATGTTGCGCTGATACTCGCGCTCGACGTTATCGGCGAACGCCTTGGCGTTACCGAAGTGGTCCACCATCACCGAGTGGTCGATGACCAGGTCGACAGGGTTCAGCGGGTTGATCTTGTCGGGGTTGCCGCCCAGGGCGGTCATGGCGTCACGCATGGCCGCCAGGTCGACGACGGCGGGCACGCCGGTGAAGTCCTGCATCAGCACGCGCGCAGGGCGGAAGCTGATCTCGTGTTCGACTGAGCCGCGGTTCTGGGCCCAGGCCGCAATGGCCTTCAGATCGTCGGGCTGGACGGTGTCGCCGTCCTCGTTCCGCAGCAGGTTCTCCAGAAGCACCTTCATGGAGATCGGCAGCGTCGAAATGCCGGAAAGTCCCGCTTCCTCCGCCGCCGGGAGGCTGTAGTAAGCGTAGGTCTTGTCGCCGACAGTGAGTTGCCGGCGCGTCTTCAGGGTGTCCACGGACGCCATATTCGGGAGATCCTTCTCTGTTCGCCGCCGCCCTGACACCGGAGAAGGTTCGCGCGCTCTATCAGAGACGGACACACAGCGTTCGTCCCCGCGCGGCGTTGCTCCCCCCAAGCGTCGGCGGCCGGGGTTACATAGACCCGACATTTCCCGCCGTCCATGCACTGCACGGTGACGGTTCTGCAAAGCGGCGTTTTGCGGCGTGCTCGTCGGTTGTGACCGGGGCGTTCGGTTGATCTCGCAGCTGGTGATCAAGGATGCGGCGATCCGGCGGGGCGGGCGGCTGCTCTTCGAGGGGGTCTCGCTGGATCTGGCGGCCGGAGAGGCGTGCGCGCTGACGGGGCCGAACGGGTCGGGGAAGACCAGCCTGCTCAGGGCCGTGGCGGGCCTGGTGCGGCTCGAGGCCGGCGAAATCGGCTTCGGCGGCGTCGATCCAGGCGACGCGCGCGGCGGCGCGATCCACCTGCAGGGACACGCCGACGGCCTCAAGGCGGCGCATACCGCCCGCGAGGAACTCACCTTCTGGACCGTGTGGGGCGGCGGGGCTGAGGCTGCGGTGCGTGAAGCGGCCCGGGACCTGGAGCTGACCGGCCTGCTCGACCTGGAAGTTCGCCGGCTCTCGGCCGGTCAGCGGCGGCGACTGGCGCTGGCGCGGCTGGTGGCGGCGCCTCGGGCGCTCTGGCTTCTGGACGAGCCGCTGTCGCCCCTCGACGCCCGCTGGCGCGACGGCTTCGCGGCGATCATGCGCCGCCACCTCGACGGCGGGGGCCTCATCGTGGCGGCCATGCACGACCCTCTTCCGGTCGCGACCCGCAGCCTGGAGCTGACCGCATGAGCCGGATCGGCGCCCTGATCGCGCGGGAGACCACCCTGGCCTGGGGCCGGGGCGGCGGGCCGCTGGTGGCCGTCGGCTTCTATGCCGGCGTGGCCACGTTCCTGCCACTGGCCATCGGCCCCGAGCCCGAGCGCCTGCGCGCTATCGCCCCGGGCGCGGCCTGGGTGGCGCTGGCGCTGGCCTCGCTGCTGTCGCTGGAACGCATGTTCGAGCGCGACTACGAGGATGGGGCGCTGGATCTGCTGGCGCTCTCGCCGACGCCCCTCGAGATCACGTGCCTGATCAAGTGCGTGGGCCAGTGGCTGGCGACGGGGGCTCCGCTGGCGCTCGCGGCGCCTATCGCCGCCATCGCGCTGGGGGCCAGTCCCTCGCTCGCCCCGATGATCTTCGCTTGCGCGCTGATGGGCGGGATCGCGTTCTCGTTCATGGGCGGCATCGGCGCGGCCCTCAGCCTGGGCGCGCGACGCGGCGGATTGCTCACCGCGGTGATCGTGCTGCCACTCTTCGTGCCGCCGGTGATCTTCGGCGGCGGCGCGCTGGACGCTTTCGCCAACGGCCTGCCCTGGACCAGCGGCTTCGCCTTCCTGGGCGCCTACGCCGCCTCGGCCGTGGCGTTGGGGCCCCTGGCGATGGCCGCCGCCTGCCGCAATGCGCTCAGCTAGCTCTTCGGTTTCGGATACCAGAGCGCGTTGACGATCACCCAGCGGTCGCCGAAGCGGCCGAGGTGGAAATAGTCGACGAACCAGGGGGTCTCGACGCGCGCCACGGCGGCGTTGCCGGCGATGTCCAGCACCCGGACTGAACGGCTCCACTGATCCTTCGGGGTCTTGAGCGCGCCTTCCCGGGTCAGCTGGACCAGCTCGGCCTTGGACATGCGGCGCAGCGCCAGCTTCTCGTCCGGGTCGGTCGTGACCGCGCGCTTGGCGAGGTCGGGATGCAGCGAACGGGCGACGCGCGCCGGATCGCCCTCCAACTGGCCGTCGACATAGTCATAGGCCACGGCCTCGATGGCCTTCACCTCGGCGGGATCCAGGGGCGCGGGCGTGGCCGCGAGGGCCGCGGCGGCGAAGAGGGCGGCGAACATCGGGCGGTCTCCCAGGCGCTAAGCGCCGCCGTATGGCGCGATCAACCCGCGGACGCACATGAAGAAAGCTTAATCCCGCCCGCCGCTTTTCCGCCCCAAGCTTTGCCTGAGCTTCCTGTTCGAAGGGAACACCTAAGCGGGAGACAGACGATGTCGAAAACCCTGACCAAACTGCTGGCCGGCGCCGCGGCCCTCACCCTCGTCGCGGGGGCGGGCGCCGCCGTCGCCCAGGCCCCTCAGGACGCGGCCCGCCAGGCCGCAGAGGACGCCAGCGCCGCGGCCGCGCATGCGCGAGACACCCATCGCGAGGCGCGCGACACGGCTCGCGATGCGCGGGACAGCGCCCGTGAAGCCCGACGCGCTGCAGATGAGGTTCGCCGCGAGGTCCGAATCTATCGCGGCGGCGACAATGGCAAGCAGGTGTTCGTCTTCCGAGGCGGCGACCGCGAGGACCACCTGCGGACGATGCTGCAGCTGCGCGCCGACCAGGAACCGGCGTTGAAGGCGTATCTCGAAGCCGTCGGTCGCGGCGGGCCGCACGGCGATCATCTGGTGCGCTTCGACCGTCGCGGGGACAGCCCGCTGACCACGCCCGAGCGACTGGTTGCGATGGAAGCGAGGATGGCCGAGCAGCAGACCGCCATGCGTCAGCGCATAGAGGCCACCAAGACCTTCTACGGCCAGCTCGACGACAAGCAGAAGAAGGTCTTCGACAGCATGCCGATGCTGATGTTCGCCGGCCCCGGCTTCGGCCCGACGCTCCTGCCCGTCGACCACAGGCCGCCAACCCCGCCCGCCCCGCCAAAGCCGCCGATGCTCTAGTCTTGCCGCGCGGGCGCTCGGACTCTATGCCGACGTTATGAGCTGGGCGCCCGCCTTCCTGTCGAATCCCGAACGCTTCATGGCGTTCTCCCGCTGGGCCGCGCCGATGTTCGGCGTCATCGCCGGTCTCCTGGCCGTGGCGGGTCTCTACCTCGGCTTCACCGCGCCCGAGGATTATCAGCAGGGCCAGACGGTTCGGATAATGTTCATCCACGTGCCGGCGGCGCAGATGAGCATGTTCGCCTATCTCTGCCTGGCGATCGCCAGCTTCCTGGCGCTGATCTTCCGCCACACCCTCGCCGACGCGGCGGCACAGGCGGCGGCGCCGATCGGGGCGGCCTTCACCTTCCTGGCCCTGGTCACGGGCTCGTTCTGGGGCCGGCCCATGTGGGGCACCTGGTGGGAGTGGGACGGCCGGCTGACGTCGGTGCTGGTGATGTTCCTGCTCTACATCGCCTACATCGCGCTGCGGGCCTCGATGGACGACGAGCAGAAGGCGGCCCGCGCCGCCGCGATCCTCGCCCTGGTCGGCTCCATCAACCTGCCGATCATCCACTTCAGCGTCGAATGGTGGAACTCGATCCACCAGGGCACGTCGCTGTTCCGCAAGGACGGGCCGTCGATGCCCCCGGTGTTCTGGGTGCCGCTGCTGCTGATGGCGCTGGCCTACATGTCGGCCTTCGGCTCGCTGTGGCTGGTGGGCATCCGGGGCGAGCTCTGGCGTCGCCGGGCCGAGGCCGCGGCGCTTCGTGTGGCGAGAGGCTGATGTTCGACTTCAAGTACGCCGAGTACATCATCCCGGCCTTCGTCATCACGGGGCTCGTGTTCGCCGGCTTGATCTGGTTCTCGCTCAGCCGCGCCCGCTACTGGAAGAAGCGCTTCGAGGAACTTTCGGGCCAGGGGTCCAAGTGAACCGCGGATTGGCCTTCCTGCCGCTGATCGCGCTCGTCGCGCTGGGCGGCCTCTTCTACTTCTATGCCCTGCGCCGAGATCCTCAGGTCCAGCCCCAGGCGATGGTGGGCAAGCCGATGCCCGACCTCACCTTGCCCACGCTGCGCGGCGGCCAGCCCGTGCGCCTGCGGGCGATCGCCGCCGAAGGGCCGATGGTGGTGAATTTCTTCGCGTCGTGGTGCGCGCCCTGCGAGATCGAGCATCCGGTGCTGATGGGCCTGAAGGGGCGCGGGGTCCGGGTGATCGGCGTGGCCTACAAGGATGCGCCGTCCAACACCGAAGCGTTCCTCACCCGGATGGGCGATCCGTTCGTCAACGCCGTGGTCGATCGCGACGGGGCCGCGGGGGTTGAGTTCGGCGTCACCGGCGTGCCCGAGACCTATGTGGTGAGCCGGGACGGCCAGATCCTCGCCAAGCACACGGGGCCGCTGGGCGACGCCGACGCGGAACGGCTGGTCAAGGCGCTGCGTTAACCGCTCGTTGAGGACCAGCAGGCAGTTTGGATCGGTCCGTTAACCATATTCGGCCCGCACCCTTGTCGACCATCCGCCCGACCCCCTTCCCGCAACAGGCGCCCCTGGGCAGCCAACGCGACGACGCGGGCCGCGCCGCGGCGCAGCGGGCCTTCTTCAACGCCGCCATGGGCCAGGCTCAGGCGCCCCAGACGACGCCGGCCCCGACAGCGACCGCGGCGCCTCAGTCGATCAACCGCGTCGCCGAGGCCCGACCCGCTGACCCCCCTCAGAAGATCCTCCGCCCGGGGTCGTTGCTGGATATTCGCGTCTGATCACTTCGGCTCACCCGCCTAAATCGCCGGATTAACTATGGTTTATCGGGGAACGTAGTACCGGACCCATGGGTTCTGGCGGTGAAGGACAGCGCCATGCAGGGTCGGGACGACAGGATTTACGAGGAGGCCGCCGCGCTCTGGCGCGAGCTCTACGACGAGCCGCCGCCTGCGGTGGCGGACGGCAAGGTCATCCTCGATCTGATTTTCCACAGCCAGTCGCCGACGGACTACGACCGCCTGGCGACCCCGCACCTGCGGCGCACCAACATCACGTTCCCGAAGTACTAGATCGCGTGGCGGAAGCGTGGTCGCCGGCATTCCGCGCCGAACCGCGATCAAGGCTTTAGGCGCCGTCCGTCCTGGGCGGCGGCGGGACTTCGGGGTCCTTCAGGTGCTTCATCAGGAGCGGCATCTGGGCCACGCCGAAGGCGGCGCTCAAGACCCGGATGCCGATCGTATCCCAGGTCACCCATGTGGCTTCGGTCTGGGTCATCCAGATGATGAGGTTCAGCGTGCCCAGAACCACCGAGAAGATAGCGTAGCGCAGCTCCAGGGTGCGCCACGCTTCGACGGGTAAAGTGAACGCCCAGCCCAGCACCGCCTTGATCGGGTTCTTCTTCAGGATCAGGCCGCCGAAGAAGATCAGCGCGAAGGCGTAGTTCACGAAGGTGGGCCGCAGCTTCAGGATCCAGTCGGCCTGGAAGATCAGGGTCAGCCCGCCGAACACGATCCCCAGGACGCCCACGATCAACGGCATCCAGGCCAGCCGCCGCTCGACCAGGAAGCCGAACGCCAGCGCAATGATCGCCACGACCACCGACACGCCGGTCGCCAGCATGAAGTCGCGGCCGAAGAAGAAGTAGCTGATCAGCAGCGAGAGCGGCGCCGAGAAGTCGATGACATACCGGACCCAGCCGCGACGGTTCTGTTCGTTCACGCTGCCGACTCCTCGAGCCCCACCAGGGTGCGGGCGAAGGCCCGCGCATTGAAGGGCTGGAGATCGTCCACGCCTTCTCCGACACCGATCAGCTTGATCGGGCTGTCCGACGCCTGGGCCACGGGCACCAGGACGCCGCCGCGGGCGGTGCCGTCCAGCTTGGTCATCACGATCCCGGACACGCCGATCTGGTTGCCGAAGATGTTCTCCTGGGCCAGCGCATTGCGGCCCACGGTGGCGTCCAGCACCAGCAGGGTCTCGTGCGGCGCGTCGGGGTCGATCTTCTTCACCACGCGGATGATCTTCAGCAGTTCGTCCATCAGGCCCTGCTTGTTCTGCAGGCGGCCGGCGGTGTCGACCAGGACCACGTCGTACCCTTCGGACTTCGCCTTTTGAACGGCGTCGAATGTCAGGCCCGCGGCGTCGGATCCGGTCGGGCGGCCCATGAAGTCGGCGCCGGCCCGCTCGGCCCAGATCTTCAGTTGCTCGACGGCGGCGGCGCGGAAGGTGTCGCCGGCCACCACCAGCACCTTGGCGCCCTGGCGCGTCAGGTCTGTGGCGATCTTGCCCAGGGTGGTGGTCTTGCCCGAGCCGTTCACGCCGATGAACAGCACGACGTAGGGCTTGGGTCCCGACAGCGGATCGAACACGCCGGCGCGGGTCGCCAGTTCGTCGCCGATCGCCATGCTGAGCGCTTCGCGGATCTCTCGCTCGTCGACGTCCTTGCCGAACTTCTCGGAGGCGAAGCGCTCGGTGATGCGCGCAGCCGAATGCGGGCCGAGGTCGGCCTCGATCAGCATCTCTTCAAGCTCGTCGAGCTTGGCCTGGGTGAGCGGCTCCTTGGCGACGAAGACCTGGGCGATCTGCTCGCCCATCTGCTTCGAAGACTTGGTGAGCCCCTCGGTGAGGCGGGCGAACCAGCCGCGTTTGGGTTCTGACATGAAGCCCGCTTCTAGCCGGAGGCTTGCGGCGCGTCACGCCCCACCGCATCAAGGGGACGATGCCGCCCATTGAAACCGCCCTCACCGTGCTGGACTACGCCGCCGTGGCGGTATTCGGCGCGTCGGGGGCGCTGGCGGCGGCCCGGGCCAAGCACGACATCATCACCTTCGGCTTCTTCGCGGCGGTGACGGGGGTTGGCGGCGGCACGCTGCGCGACCTCCTGATTGACGCGCCGGTCTTCTGGGTGGCGCGACCGCAGTACATCGTCGTCTGCGTGGCCGCGGCGGTGGCGGTCTGGATGCTGGGGTGGGGGCGCAGCCGCGACCGCCTGCTCCTCTGGTCGGACGCCCTGGGCATGGCCGCCTACGCCAGTGTTGGCGCGCTCAAGGCCACGTCGCTGGGCGTTACGCCGGTCTCGGCAGTGATCATGGGCGTGCTGACGGCCACCTTCGGCGGCGTGATCCGCGATGTCCTGGCCAACCAGCCCTCGGTGCTCCTGCGCCGCGAGCTCTATGTGACGCCGGCTCTGCTGGGCGCGGCCGTCTTCGTGGGGCTGCACGCCCTGAGCCTGCCCCTGACGGTCAGCGGCGGCCTGGGCTTCCTCGCGGCGTTCAGCGTCCGCGCGGGGGCGATCCTGTTCGGCTGGCAGATGCCGGGGTTCCCCGGGCGGGCCTAGGTGTCGTGATCGGGATGCTGCAGGCTCTCGATGCTGGCCAGATGCGCGGCGGCCCGCGGCTCGGTCGGCTCATGGACGGGCAGGCCCGGCAGGTCGTCGACCCACGGCAGCTTGCTGGCGCTGCCCAGCTGTTCGGTCACCCGCACGGCGGCCGGATCGTCCAGCACGCCGATCGCCACCGCCACCGGCCCGGCCACGTGCTCCCACGTCAGCGGCGTGCCGCACGCCTCGCAGAACCCGCGCCAGACCTTGTTCGAGCTCTGGAAGCGGCGACGCTCGCCGCGGGTCCAAGTCAGCCCCTCGACGCCCACATAGGGGCCGAAGAGCCCGCCGGTGGCCTTCTGGCACATGCGGCAATGGCAGATGCTGGCCTCGCCCAGCGTCTCGGCCCGGAACCGGATCGCCCCGCACTGGCAGCCGCCGGTGATGCTCATGCCGCTTCCGCCTCCAGCACTGTCGCCAGGACGCGCCGGCCGTCGTGGCCCGTGACGCGCAGGGCCGTTACGTCGCCCACCGCCGCCTCGCCCGAGAACGCGATCTCGGTGAAATCCTCCGCGCGGGCCACGCCGGGCCGCTCGACCAGCCCGTTCAGGGTGCGGCCGACCTGGGCGGCCAGATGCCGGACCAGGGCCGCGTCGCCGGCGGCGCGCAGGCGCGCGGCGCGGGCCTTCACGGCGTCGCCCTTCACCTTGGGCATCCGCGCCGCCGGCGTCCCGGGACGGGCGCTGAACGGAAAGACGTGCAGGAACGCCAGTCCCGCCTCCTCGACGAGCTTCAGCGTGTTCTCGAACATCGCGTCGGTCTCGGTGGGGAAGCCCGCGATCAGGTCGGCGCCGAAGGCGGTGTCCGGCCGCACCGCGCGCACCTCGGCCACCAGCTTCAGCGCGTCCGCGCGCAAGTGGCGGCGCTTCATGCGCTTCAGGATCATGTCGTCGCCCGCCTGCAGCGACAGGTGCAGGTAGGGCATCAGCCGCGGCTCTTCGGCCAGGCAGCGTAGCAGGTCGGCGTCGATCTCGGCCGCATCGATGGACGACAGGCGCAGGCGCGGCAGGCCGGGAACCAGCTTCAGGATTCGCGCCACCAGCTGGCCCAGGGTGGGCTGGCCCGGCAGGTCGGCGCCCCAGCTGGTCACGTCCACGCCGGTCAGCACGACCTCGCGGTAGCCCTCGGCGGCCAGCCGGCGCACCTGTTCCACCACCTCGCCCGCCGGCGCCGAGCGCGAGTTGCCGCGGCCGTAGGGGATGATGCAGAAGGTGCAGCGGTGGTCGCAGCCGTTCTGGACCTCGACGTAGGCCCGCGCCCGATCCTTGAGGCCGTCGATAAGGTGCCCGGCCGTCTCGCGCACGCTCATGATGTCGTTGACGCGGACCCGCATGGGTTCCGCCCCTGCAGGCAGAACTTGCGGCGCATAGGATCCCGCCTGGCTCTTCTCGGCGTTGCCCAGGACGAGGTCCACCTCGGGCATGGCGGCGAAGGCGGCAGGGTCGATCTGGGCCGCGCAGCCGGTGACGATCAGCCTGGCGCCCGGCCGCTCGCGCCGCGCCTTGCGGATCGCCTGTCGCGCCTGGCGCACGGCCTCGTTGGTGACCGCGCAGGTGTTGAATACGACCGCGTCGCTGAGCCCGTCCTCGGCCGCGCGCTTGCGGATGACCTCGCTCTCGTAGGCGTTCAGGCGGCAGCCGAAGGTGACGATGCGCACGTCCCCGCCAGTTGAGGCGTCGCCGGCCGGGGCGTCGGCGGCGAAGTCGGGATCGAGGGCGTCGGGCGTCACGTCCTTCATGGCTGGCGGCTCAGGTCCTGGCCGACGGGCGCGGGCGCGCTGGCGGCGGCCGGATGCGGGCCATAGGTGCGCACCAACATGTTGAACATCGTGAGCAGGATCCACGGCACGATGTAGACGATCGCCCGCGAGGCTCCCGTGCGCGGTGGGGCCTTGGTGGCCAGCCAGGCGGCGTGCGCGCCGACAGCCAGGGCCAGGACGACCGCGCCGATCAGCAGTCCATTCTTGCCGAGGGCGTCGGCGGCGGCCGGCCACTGGTGGAGCGCCTCGGGCAGGGCGAACGCGCCCACAGCCATGAGGCCGCAGAAGACAGCCAGGGTCCGCCACGCCCCGACGTAGGCGTAGCCGGTGGGCGCGAAGACCATATTCAGGATCATCGCCAGCCACCAGCGCCGCGGCCGTCCCTCCGCCGGGGTCTGGTTCATGGCAGCTCGCCTGCGAAGTCCACGGCCGCGGGACCGGTCATGATGACGTGTCCATCCTCGCGCCACTCGATGAACAGTTCGCCGCCGTCCAGCACCATGGTCGCATGCCGGCCGACGAGGTCACGGCGCGAGGCGGCCACGAGGGCTGCGCAGGCCCCGGTGCCACAGGCCTTCGTGAGGCCGGCGCCGCGTTCCCAGACGCGCAGGCGGATGCGGTCGCGCTCCAGGATCTGGGCGAAGCCGACGTTCACATGCTCGGGGAAGAGAGGGTGCGTCTCGACGGCCGGCCCGGCCAGCTCGACCGGCGCCTGCGCCACGTCGGGCACAAAGAAGACCACATGCGGGTTGCCCATGGAGACACACCCTGGGGGCGCCATCAGGTCGGCGTGGTGGAAGAGCGCCACGTCGAGGGCCGCAGTGTCGTGCGCCGAGGCCAGAGGAATCTCCTGCCAGTCCAGCCGCGGCGGACCCATGTCGACGCTGACCAGCCGTTCTCCCGCGCGAGTGGCCACCAGCCGGCCCGCCTGGGTGTCAATGACGGCCTCGTCCTTGCCCGTCGACTGCATCAGCAGCCAGCCGACGCAGCGGGTCCCGTTCCCACACGCGCTGACCTCTTCGCCGTCTGCGTTCCAGAAGCGCACGCGCGCATCGGCGTCGGCCTCGGACTTCCCGATCACGATCAGCTGGTCGCAGCCGACGCCGGTCTTGCGGTCGGCGATCGCCCGCACCTCGTCCGCCGTGGGATCGAAGGGACCGGACCGGGTCTCGATCACGACGAAGTCGTTGCCGAGGCCATTCATCTTGAGAAACGGGCGCGTCATGGGCCGCGGTATATAGGCGAAACCGAGCGACGCCGCACCTGAGGCGCGGGGCGGCGCCTCGCGCGCCTAAAAAAGAAAGGCCCCCGCGCGAACGCGGAGGCCCAGGGACAAGAGCGTCGGGGAGGATCAGCTCTTTTCGATTTCGGCGGCGGTGTCGTCGATCATCTGGACGATGCGGTCGAGCTGTTCGGCGGACACCGGGCGCTGCATGCGGTTCTTGAGCGCCATGCCCAGGTTCATCATCGCGCGACCCACGCGGGGGCGGCCGGGCCCGGCGTGGCGGGCGGCCTCCTCCATCTGGGCGAACAGGCCCTCGACGGCGGTGCGGTGCTTGTCGAGTTCGGCCTTACCCGCGTCGTTGATCTGGTAGAGCTTGCGGCCGGTCTCGCCGCCGGCCTGAAGAACGAAGCCTTCGTCCTCCAGCAGCGACAGGGTGGGATAGACCACGCCGGGCGACGGGCGGTACGCGCCGCCGGTGCGCTCCTCCAGCTCCTTGATCAGCTCGTAGCCGTGGCGCGGCTGCTCCTCGAGCAGCGCCAGCACCACGAAGCGCAGGTCTCCGTGCTCGAAGAACCGGCCGAACCGGCGATGGCGACGCTCACCACGCTCGCCGCGCCCCTCGCCGTGGTGGCCCATGCGGCCGCCCCAGCCATGCCGGCTGCGATGAAGTCCGCGATCGTGGAAGAGGTGTCGGTGCATATGTATTTTAGACTCCTTTAGATATGTCTAAACATTAGATACATCGAAATCGTTTCGAGCCGCAAGCGGTTTTTAGATACAGTCGAAATTATATCGGAAACGCGCTGCTCAGCCGGTGCGCATCGACAGTTCGACGTCCGCGCCGAAGGGGATCGACAGGTAGCCGTTCGCCGGCGAGCGCACGCGCGCCAGGTACTCCGGGCAGTGGTCGGCGTTGTCGGCCACGATCAGCGCGCCGGGTCGCAGACAGCTCTCCAGCAGGCTGAGGATATCGCCGTAGAGCGCCTTCGCCCCGTCCAGCAGGACGAGGTCGATGGTCCCGGGCAAGTCGACGGCCAGGGTCTGCAGGGCGTCGCCCTCGCGGATCTCCACCAGGTCGGCCACCCCGCCTTCCGCCAGGTTCCGGCGCGCCCGCGCGGCCTTCGATGGTTCGAACTCGGTGGTGATCAACCGCCCGCCGCCGTTGTCGCGCAGCGCCGCGGCCAGGTGCAGGGTCGACAGTCCGAACGACGTCCCGAACTCGACGATGGATCGTGCGCCGCTGCTGCGGGCCAGCATGTAGAGCAGGGTTCCGGTCTCCCGCGAGACGGGCAACGGGTAGTCCTTCAGGGCCGCGTAAAGGAAGGCGTAGTCGGACCTGCTCTGCATCAGGCGGGCGCGCTCCTCGGCCGGCACGGAAACGAAGGCGGGGCTGTCGGCGGGCGAGGCGGCGTCGGCCTCTTCGAACAGTCGCGCCAGCAGCGGCGCGACCGGGGCGGTGGTCAGGGTGTTCATGGGGAGGAACTCCGGTTCGGGCGCGTCCTTGCGCCCATCGGAAAAATGCGACTAATTCGTCGCGTTCGATATTCGCATTGCCCGAAAGCGCCATGACCGGTCGCCCAAGTCCACGGATTTCCTCACGAAAGACGCCGAAGCAGGCGCGCTCGACAGAGCTGGTCGCGGCGATCCTGGAGGCGGCGGCTCAGGTTCTGGCGAAGGAGGGCGCCCAGCGCTTCACCACCGCGCGGGTGGCGGAGAAGGCCGGCGTCAGCGTGGGATCGGTCTACCAGTACTTCCCGAACAAGGCCGCGATCCTGTTCCGGCTGCAGACCGACGAATGGCGCGAGACCACCGACCTGCTGCGCGAGATCCTGGGCGACCGCAGCCGACCGCCGCCCGAGCGCCTGCGTGCGCTGGTCCGCGCCTTCATCCGTTCGGAATGCGAGGAGGCCGGGATGCGCGTGGCGCTCAACGACGCGGCCCCACTTTATCGCGACGCCCCCGAGGCGCGGTGGGCGCGGCTGTCGGGCCATGACGCGGCCCAGGCGTTCATGGACGAGGCCCTGCCCCATGCCAGCGACGCCACGCGCGCGCTGGCCGGCGACCTCGTCACCACGACGCTCAGGACGGTGGGCAAGGATTTCTCCGAGAGCCCGCGGACGCCCGACGAGATCACCGCCTATGCCGACGCCATGGCCGACATGTTCTGCGCCTACCTCGAGCGCCTCGGGCGGGCCTGAGCCGGGGCTCACACCTCTTTCAGCACCTCGGCCAGCAGGCGCCCTTCGGCCCGGCGATTGGAACCGGAGCGCCAGGCCACCACGATCTCCCGTGACGGATGCTCGGCGTCGATGGGGCGGATCGCGACGTCGGCGGCCTTGTCGAGGCCCGCGCTCACCGCCATCCGCGGCAGGAAGGTCACGCCCAGGCCCGAGCCCACCATCTGCACCAGCGTAGGGAGCGAGGTGGCGGTGAACGGCTCTTCCCCGTTGCTGGTCTTGGGCGGCCCCAGCTTGCAGGCCGACAGCGCGTGCTCGCGCAGGCAGTGGCCGTCTTCCAGCAGGATCAGGTTCTCGCGCTCCATCGCCTCGGGCGAGGCCGACGCCAGCTTGGCCAGGGGATGATCGGCCGGCAGCGCGGCCAACAGCTCGTCGTCGGCCACGTGCGCCCACTCCAGCCCGCCCATGTCGAACGGCAGCGCGATCAGGGCCGCATCCAGGCGACCGGCCTTCAGCTGGGCGATCAGGCGCTGCGTCAGGTCCTCGCGCAGGAACAGCTTCAGCTTGGGAAACCTCTGCCTTAGCAGCGGCAGGGCGCCCGGCAACAGGAACGGCGCGATGGTGGGGATGACGCCCAGCCGGAAACGGCCGGTCAGGGGCTGGCCTGCGTTCTTGGCCGCCTCCACCAGTTCCTCAGCCTCGTTGAGGATCACGGTCGCGCGGCGCAGCGCCTCTTCGCCCACCGGCGTCAGGATCACGCCGGTCCGGGCCCGGTCCACCACCGGCGCGCCCAGCGTCCGCTCCAGCTCCTGGATGCCGGCCGACAGGGTTGGCTGAGTGACGTGCGCGGCCTCGGCCGCCTTGCCGAACGCCCCGTGCTCGGCGAGCAGCTTGAGGTACTGGAGCTGGCGGATGGTCGGCAGCATTCGGTCTGATCCGTCATTCCGGCGAGCACAATGCGAGCGCCAGGATGGCCATGCCCGCGCGAACCATAGGCCCTCTCTATCTCAATCGCAAAAACTATCAATTGGAACTGTCGGCGCCCACGGCCTATCTCCGCGCCTCGGCAGTCACTCCTCCCCGACCCGCCGTCCACCAAATCACTAGGAGAGTTTCAGTATGCTGGGTGTTGGCCAGACGCTTCCCGACTTCAAGATCGTGGGCGTGAAGCCCAAGTTCATGCGCCACGAAGAGAACGGCGAGAGCGCGTTCGAGACCCTCACCAAGGACAGCTTCAAGGGTCAGTGGAAGGTCATCTTCTTCTACCCGAAGGACTTCACCTTCGTGTGCCCCACCGAGATCGCCGAGTTCGCCCGCCTGAACCGCGAATTCGCCGACCGTGACGCCGTCGTCCTGGGCGGCTCGACCGACAACGAGCATTCCAAGCTGGGCTGGCGCCGGGAACACCCGGACCTGCACAACCTGGCCATCTGGAACTTTGCCGACAACGGCGGCCAGTTCGCCCGCGACCTGGGCGTCCTCAACCTCGAAGAAGGCGTCGCCCAGCGCGCCACCTTCATCGTCGACCCCGACAACGTGGTGCAGCACGTCTACGTCACGAACCTGAACGTCGGCCGCAACCCGCAGGACACCCTGCGCGTGCTCGACGCGCTGCAGACCGACGAGCTCTGCCCGTGCAACCGCTCGGTCGGCGGCGAGACGCTGAAGGCCGCCTAGGTCGACCGGATAACCGCACGCGGCCGCCGAACGTAACCGCCGGCGGCCGTTTCGCCTGAAGGTCGCGTCCCACACACCCCGCGGACCTTCAGCCTTGCCCAGGGGCGCGCACGCATCTCCCTCCCCGCTGCGTCCCTGGGCATCTTCTTTTCCCTTCCCGGAGACGGACATGTCCCTCGACACCCTTCGCGATGCGCTGCCCGCCTATGCCAAGGACATCAGCCTGAACCTCGGCAGCCTGGCCTCCGAGACCGTGCTCAACGACCAGCAGAAGTGGGGCGCCTTCGTCGCCTCGGCCCACGCGCTGGGCGTGCCGGCCGTGGTCACGTCGATCGAGGCCGCCGCCGACGCAGCCGGCCTTTCGGCTGAAGCCAAGACCGCCGCCAAGGCTGCGGCGGCGATCATGGGCATGAACAACGTCTACTACCGTTCGCTTCACCTGCTCTCGAACGGCGAGTACAAGACCCTGCCGGCCCGCCTGCGCATGAACGGGCTGGCCAATCCCGGCGTCGACAAGGTGGACTTCGAGCTGTGGTCGACCGCCGTCTCGGCCGTGAACGGCTGCGGCATGTGCCTCGACGCCCACGAAGCCGAGCTCAAGAAGCACGGCGTGCCGGCCCAGCAGATCCAGGCCGCGCTGCGCATCGCGGCGGTGGTGAACGCGGCCAGCCGGGTGATCGCGTCGGAAGCGGCTCTGGCGGCCTAGAGCCTGTTCCGATCGGGCGGAATCGCCGGGTCGGATCGAAACAGGCTCTAAATCAAAAGCTTGAGCGCGTTCCGATGCGGAAAACCGGTATCCGGTTTTCCGGAACGCGCTCTAGGTCTCCAACGCCGCCGCCAGCCGCGCCACCCCGCCGTCCATGCCCTTCGCCGGGAAGCCGGTGAAGCCCAGCAGCAGGCCCTGGCGTGGCGGTGAGCCGCGGTACAGCGGGCTGATCGCCCGCGCCGTCAGGCGCTTCGCGGCCGCCTTGGCCTCGGCTTCCAGGTCAGAGAGGCCGTCCTTCAGATAGGCGATCAGGTGCATCCCCTGGTCGGGGACATCAACGTCCAGAATGTGTCCCAGGCGACGTGTCAGGGCCTCGGCCAGGGCGTCGCGCTGGGTCCGGTAGGCCAGGCGGCGTCGACGGATATGGGCGGCGAACTGGCCGCTCTCCAGGAAGTCCAGCGTGATGGCCTGGGTCAGTGTGGGCGGCTGGCGGTCGGCCAGGCGGCGCAGCGCCGACAACGGCTGCACCAGCGGGCGCGGGGCGACCATGTAGCCCAGCCGGATGCCGGGAAAGAGCGACTTGTTGAACGTGCCGACGTAGATCACCCGCTCGCCGCCATCCAGGCCCTGCAGCGACGCCAGGGGCGCGCCCTCGTACCGGAACTCCGAGGCGTAATCGTCTTCCACGATCCAGGCGCCGGCCTGCCGCGCCCAGGCGATCAGCTCCAGCCGCCGGCCCATCGACATCGCCACCCCGAGGGGAAACTGGTGCGAGGGCGTGACAAAGGCGGCGCGCGCGTCGGGCGCGCTCTGCACGCCCGCCTGGACGATCAGGCCTGCCCGGTCGACGGGCACGAAACAGATCTGGGCGCCCGCCGCGTCGAGGGCCTGGCGGGTCTGCAGGTAGCCGGGATCCTCCAGCCAGACCTTGTCGCCATCCCGCAGGAGCAGCCGCACCGCCAGGTCGACCGCATGTTGGGCGCCCGCGGTCACGATCACCTGCTCGGGGTCGCAGACCACCCCCCGAGCGGCGCGTACGTAGTCGGCGATGGCGCTGCGCAGCCGCGGGTCGCCCGCCGGCTCGGCATAGCCGAAATGCTCCGGGCCCAGCGTGCGAAGCGCCCGGCGCGTGGAGACCGACCAGGCGTCCAGCGCGCGGGCGTCCATGAGCGTGCGGCCGTTGGAAAACATCTGCGGCGCGGCCGGCTGGGCGTTCACCGGCACGTCGGCCAGTTCCAGCGCCCGCGCCGGGAGCACAGGCGCGGCGGCCGGCTCGGGGCTGCGGCGCGGCGCCTTCAGGTCCAGCACGCCGGACAGGTCCTCCGAGACGTAGGTGCCAGAACCGGTGCGTCCCTGGGCATAACCCTCGGCCAGCAACTGATCATAGGCCGCCACCACCGAGGCGCGCGCGACGCCCAGGCGGATCGCCAGGTCGCGGCTGGAGGGTAATCGCCCGCCGGGCTTCAGGGCGCCGGCGTGGATGGCGCTCCGCACCTGGTCATAGACCTGGCGGATCACGGGACGCCCCGCCTCCGGCGCGGCCCAGGGATAGACATCGGCCCAGCTCATGGCGCCCCCAAGTGGTCTGTCCACAATGTTTGAAGTGGACCTATCTAGCAGACCACATAAGGCGTAGCTCGCCAATCCGAAAGGAGGCGGACACCATGCCGACGAACCTGAACCTGCAGATCGACGCGCTGCGCCGCGTCCTGGTGAGCATCCTGGCCTATGCGGTGGCGATGGCCGTCGTGGCCGGAACCATGTTGCCCACCCTCCTTCACGCCGATCCGGTGGCGACGCTTCTCCCCAAGCCGCCGCCGACCGTGGCGCGCAGGCCCCACCCTGCGCCCCTCGTGAGGGCCGCGCTATGACCCCGCCCCCAGAGGGATCCGGCGCGGCCTTCACCCCCACGGCGCGCTCACAGGTGCGGCGCAGGCCCCAGCGCGGCGCCTACGACGAGGCGACGGTCTACGGCATCCTCGACGCCGGAATCATGGCCCACATCGGCTACGTCATCGACGGCCAGCCGTTCGTCACGCCCACCGCCTACTGGCGCGAGGGCCGCAAGCTGTACTGGCATGGCGCGGCCGCCAGCCGGATGCTGGCCACTGTCGCCGAGGGCGCGCCCGTGTGCGTCACCGTCAGCTTCCTCGACGGCTTCATCGTGGGCCGGTCGGGCATCACGCACTCGCTGAACTATAGGTCGGTGATGGCCTACGGCCGCGCGCGGCTGGTGAGCGATCTGGCGGTCAAGCGGGCCGCCATGGACGCGTTCATCGACCGGCTCTACGCGGGACGGCCGGTGAAGCTGCGGCCCACCACGGACGCGGAGCTGATGCAGATCGCCGTCGTCGAGATGGAGATCGAGGAGGCCTCGGCCAAGGTCAAGAACACCGGCGTCACCGAAATCGCCGCGGATGAGGGCTGGGCCGGTTGGTTCGGGGTGTTCCCGGTGGAGACCCGGATCGGCGCCGCCCTCCCCGACCCCCGCGTCGACGTCCCCATCTCCGACGACCTGTCGCCCTATGCGCCCGGCCGCCGTCTGGACGAGGCGCTGGCCTACGGCGCAGGCTTGCCCGTTTCGACGTAACGCTTCAGCCGACCGACCGCTTCCCCCAGCACGCCATCGATGGCCGGGGCCGCGGAGATGACGAAGTCGCGGGCGCCGCCCACATTGTAGGTGACGGTTAGTTCGGTCCCGCCATCCTTGGCCTTCAGGTTGAACGCCAGGGCCGCGCCGACGCCCTCGTCCTGCAGCGGCCCCAGCGCGGCGTCTACGCGCACCAGCGTGTTGGGCATCACCGACTCGACCACGCCGTGACGCACGCCGCCGCCAGGCAGCGCCTCGCAGAAGCAGGCGTTGGGGGTGAGCAGCATCGTCATGTTGGCGGCCTTGCCCGAGTACGTGTGGGCGTCGCTCCACCAGCGTCCGACCTCGCCGATGGCCTTGAACACCCGGTCGGGCGGGGCAGCCACCTGCTGGACGAACTTCAGTCGAAAGCCGTACCCGCCCTTGTCGACGACCTCGGCCCGCGCGGCGCCGGACAGGGAAAGCGCGGCCAGCGCCGCCAGCGTCCAGACCCGCATGTTCGCCTCCCGCTAGACCGGCTCGAAGCTTAGCGGTCCGCCCCAGAAGGTCTCAACCAGGCTGTTCTGCGCGCCCGGCTGGCCGGTGGTCAGAAAGCGGCGAACGGCGCCGGTCCCCGGCTGGAACTCGGGATGCCGGGCGAAATAGCGCTCGAGGGCGTCGGCGGTGGCGTCGGGCTGGCGGATCAGAGGCGTGCCAGGCGGCAGCGCGGCCTGGAACAGGTCGGCCACGATCTCGTAATGGGTGCAGCCCAGGATGGCCCGGTCCGGCGGCCGTCCGATGCGGGTGGTCAGCGCCTTGACGTGACCCTCGATCACCTTCGCCAGATCGTCGCGCGGCGCGTTCTGCTCGATCATCCGCGCCAGTTCCGGGCAAGGCTCGGAGAAGACCGCCACATCTTGCCGGCGCTTGTCGATCTCGATCTCGTAGACCCGGCTCCTGGTGGTCGCGGGCGTCGAGAAGACGCCCAGGATCTCCAGCTTCTCGGCCTTTTCTTCCTTCCACTGGGCCTCGTGCTCCCAGGGCAGGCCGGTGGCCGCCTCGATGGTGGGCACCACGATACCCAGCACGTTGAGCGGCCGTCCCAGCTCGCGTCGGTAGCCCGGCAGCCAAGTCTGCTGCAGGCGGCGCAGCGCCACGCTGGCGGCGGTGTTGCAGGCCAGGACCACGACATCGCAGCCGGCCTCGAACAGGCGAATGCAGCCGGCCTTGGTCAGTTCGACGATCTCCTCGCCGGGCCGCCCGCCGTAGGGCGCGTTCGCCTGGTCTGCCAGATAGATGAAGTCGGCCTGCGGGAACCGGTCCACAAGGCGGTGGTGGACGGTCAGGCCGCCCACGCCGGAATCGAACACACCGATGCTCATGTCCCGGTGTTAGCGAGCGCCGCGGGGCCTGTCGACGCCGGGTCCGCAGGGTAGCTGCGGAAGGCGTCGGACCATGGCGCCGCCTGCGCTGAATCTGCACGGCGGCGCGCTAGGACCTGCGGGCATTGCATGGGCCTGGAGGCGCCGTTGTCGCTGATAGAGGGGGCGCTGCTAGGAGGCCTGCTTGCCGCCGCGGCCTGCCGGGTGGCCTGGCCTGGACGCTGGCGACCCGCCGGCCCGCGGGCCTGCCTCGCGCTCGCGGCGCTGGCGCTCGCCCAGGCGTTCTGGTCGGGCTTCACCTGGCAGTTTGTCGGCGGCTACGCGCTGCTCTCTGTGCTCGCCTGGCCATGGCGCGCCAGGCGCCGGTGGAGCCGGCTGGCCGGGGCTATCGGACTGGCGGGCCTGATGCTGGCCGCCCTGGGGCCCTGGGCGATCCTGCCCTCGCCCCGTCTTCCCGCCCCGCGAGGGCCGCACCCGGTCGGCTCGACGATCTATCGCTGGGTCGATGGCGGTCGCGCCGAACTCGCCACCCCTGACGCCGCCGACCGGCGCCACGTGGTCGCCCAGGCCTGGTATCCTGCCGCCGCGGCGCGCGGGCGAAAGGTCGCCTACATGGACGGGCTGGGCCGGCTGCCGGGTTCGGTATACGGCCTGCCGCGCTTCATCTTCCGGCGGTTCGGCGAGACCGACACCCACGCCGCCCTCGACGCCCCGGTCTCCACGGGCCAGGCCCGCTGGCCGGTGGTGATCTTCTCGCCTGGGTACGGCGCGCCGCGGGCGGTGTACGCCGGCCTCCTGGCCGACCTGGCCAGCCAAGGTTACGTCGTGGTGGCCCTCGACCACCCCTACGAGTCGGCGATCGTCCAGCTGGCCGATGGCCGCGTCGTCGGCCCGGCGCCCTTCCAGGCGCGCGGCGACACCGGCGTCCCGCACATGGAGCGTCAGGTCCTGGTGCGCGCGGCCGATGTCCGCTTCGTGCTGGATCGCCTCGCCCGTGGTGACGGGCTTGGACCGCTGTCCCGGCGTCTCGATCTCACGCGCGTCGCCGCGATCGGCCACTCGTTCGGCGGCGCGACCGCCGTGCTCATAGCCAGTCGGGACGCCCGGATCCGCGCCGCCGCCGACATCGACGGCATGCTGTACGGCGACGTGCGCGCCGCCGGCCTCCGGGGCCCGCTCCTCCTTCTGGAGAGCGGCGGCACGCAGCAGATGCCGCGCTATGTCCGGGCGACCCGCGCAGTCATGGCCGAGGTTCCCGCCGGGGGATGGCGCTATGCCATCGGCGGTTCTAACCACCTGAGCTTCACGGACGCCGAGCGGTTCCTCAGCCCGCCCACGCGGTGGGTCGCCGCCCGCGTGATGCACGGTCCGCGCGGCGCCGCCGACACCCAGGCCGTCGCGGTGGATATCCTTGAGGCCTTCCTGCGCGGTCCCTTGAGGGACGAGCCGGCCGATGTGACCGCGGTCGCCGCCCGCAGTGCGCAGGCTTGGCCGTCCAGATAGTTGAAGTCGGCCAGCGGGGAAAACGGGCCCGCGAGGCGAATGTGGACGATCAGCTCGCCCACGCCGGAGCCGAACACACCGATGCGCTTGCCCAGGCGCCAGCCGCCAGCGTGAGCCGCGTCGACGCCAGCCGTCAGGCAAACGTCTCCTCAAGGTCGGGCGACTGGGGCCCCCCTCCAAACCTGTTCGGCCCGGGCGTGCCAGGCAGCACGTAAAAGATCAGCAGGACGAGGCCGCCGACAATCGGGATCAACGCAATCAGCAGCCACCAGGCCGAGCGACCCGTGTCGTGGAGACGCCGGAAGCCTAGCGAGAGGCCGGTCACGAGGTTTGCGAGGATGACAAGGAGATAGAGAACCCCGAACCCAGCCCCCATCGAGGCCGTCATTCCGGCGAGCACGGTATTGTCGATCACCACAGCGACGATGAGCTGGATGAGGTAGGCCAGGAACCAGAGCCAGTATTCCCTGCGGCCCGCCCGGCCCTGAAAGTCGAACGTGTGCTTGTAGGCTTCGAACATGCCGTTTCCCCCAGCTGAAAGGCTTCGAGCTTAGGCAGCGATCGTGACGCAAGGGAACTGGAAGTTGTGTCCTAGCCGAACAGGTCGGCCTGAGCGGCGGCCTTCGCGCCTTCGATGGCCAGGAGCTTCATCTTGGTGTTGACCCCGCCGCGGGCCGAGAAGCCGCCCGGCTTGCCGCCCGCCGCCGTCACCCGGTGGCATGGCACGACGATCGGCCAGGGGTTCTTGCCCAGCGCCTGGCCCACGTCGCGCGCCAGCAGCTTGTCGCCCAGCTTCACCGCGATCTCGCCATAGGTCAGCGTCTCGCCCGGCGGGATGGCGCGGGCGATCTCGTAGACGCGGGCGTGGAACTCGGGCGTGCGCGACAGGTCCAGCGGGGCGCCCGTCAGGTCGGCCTTCTCGCCCCGCATCAGGGCGCGAATGCCTTCGACCGTGGGCGACAGGCGCGCCGGGATCTCGGCTTCGGTCGCCTCGGGAAAGCGCCGCAGAAAAGCGCGGCGCGCCGTGTCGGCCTCGCGCTCGGGCAGGTGGCAGGCCACGAGACCGGCGTCGTTCCAGGCGATGCCGGCGAAACCGATGGCGGTGTCGAACAGGGCGAACTGGGTCATGCTCCGCAAGATAGGGCTGTTCGCCGGCCATCGCTGGCGGCTTTCGGACATCGTTGAAGGAGGGCCGGATGCCCCGCGTCGCCTACGTGAACGAGCAGGCCGGGGAGGCCATGGTGGTCATCCAGCCCTGGGCGCACGCCACCCGCGTCGCGCCGGGCGGACGGATCGACATCGTCTTCGATACGAAAGGCATTTCCGATCCAGAGATCCGCATCGCGCACCGCGGCGACGAGGTGGAGATCGTGCTGCGCGTGAACCTGGTGTCGATCTCGGGCGACGGCGTCGAGGGGTTCAAGCTGGCGGAGGGGTGAACCTCCTCCCCTGCCCGCAGGGGGGAGAGGGCTTCGCGACCTTGACCTGCCCAGCGCCGCAGGCTCGCATCGATAGTGAGACATGAGCACCGCAAGCACCTGACGATCCCCCCTTAGAAAATGGAAACCGCGTTCAAGTTCATTCTCGCGGGCCTGCTCGCAAGCTGGGTGTCGGCCGCTCTCTTCGGGCTTCGCAACCTTGCGGAGGTGGGGCCCTACTGGAAACGTGGCGACAAGCGCTCGGGACAGCTGACGAAGGGCGGGCTCATCTCCGCCGGCTGCTTCCTTGCGTTCTTGCTCGCCGCGTTTCTGACGTGGCGCAGGTTGTATGGAGAGGTCTAAGCCGCCGCTTCCTTGACCTTTCGCCCTCTTTGAGCGCATAAGCCCGCCCTTCCGGCGCCAACCTCGGTCAGCGCCCTCTACCGCCACGACCCCCACACCTTATGTGGGACGAGGGCGGCGAGGCCCCCCGTCCACGCAATCGTGCACGGGGGTCGACTGCGTTTGGGCTAAAGGAGTTTTGCGTTGTTTGACGCGCTGACAGATCGGCTTTCGGGCGTATTCGACCGGCTCTCCGGCAAGGGCGTGCTGTCCGAGAAGGACGTCGCCGAGGTGATGCGCGAGATCCGCGTCGCTCTGCTCGAGGCCGACGTCGCGCTGCCGGTCGTCCGCGACTTCATCGCCAAGGCCACCGAGGCCGCGACGGGCGAGGCGGTGATCCGCTCGGTGCGTCCCGCCGACCAGGTGGTGAAAATCACCTACGACGGCCTGGTCGAGATGCTGGGCGGCGGGAAGGAGCCCGAGGGGCTCAACATCTCGCTGAACCCGCCGACCGTGATCCTGATGGCCGGCCTGCAGGGCTCGGGCAAGACCACCACCGCCGGCAAGCTGGCGCTGCGGCTGGTCAAGGATCGCAAGAAGGTCCTGCTGGCCTCGCTCGACACCCGCCGTCCCGCCGCCATGGAACAGCTGGGCATGCTGGCCGAGCAGGCGGGCGCCAACTTCCTGCCGATCGTCCAGGGCCAGGCCGCCCCGGACATCGCGCGCCGCGCCATGCAGGCGGCGAAGCTGCAGGGCTTCGACATCCTGATCCTCGACACCGCCGGTCGCACGACGGTCGACGAGGCGATGATGTCCGAGGCGGCCGAGATCGCGAAGATCTCGAACCCTTCCGAGACGCTGCTGGTCGCCGACGCCCTGACCGGTCAGGACGCGGTGCGCACGGCCAAAGCCTTCCACGAGCGCCTGCCGCTGACCGGCCTGGTGCTGACCCGGGCCGACGGCGATGGCCGCGGCGGCGCGGCGCTGTCGATGCGCGCCGTCACCGGCCTGCCGATCAAGTTCCTGGGCGTATCGGAAAAGATCGACGGCCTGGACGCCTTCGACGCCGAGCGCGTGGCCGGCCGCATCCTGGGTCGCGGCGACGTCGTGGCGCTGGTCGAGAAGGCCGCGCAAGAACTCGACATGGCCCAGGCCGAGGCCACGGCGCGCAAGCTCGCCAAGGGCCAGTTCGACCTCGACATGATGGCCGACCAGCTCAAGCAGATGAAGCGCATGGGCGGCATGGAAGGCATGATGGGCCTGCTGCCCGGCGTGCAGAAGATGAAGAAGCAGATCGCCGAGAGCGGTCTGAACGACAAGATGTTCGACCGCCAGGTGGCGATCATCTCGTCGATGACCAAGCAGGAGCGGAAGAAGCCCGACATCCTGGCCGCCTCGCGCAAGCGCCGCATCGCCGCCGGCGCGGGCGTCGACGTGGCCGAGGTGAACCGCCTGCTGAAACAGCACCGCCAGATGGCCGACGCCTTCAAGGCGCTGTCGAAGAACGGCGGCAAGGGCTTCGGCCAGATGGCCAAGATGCTGGGCGGCGGCAACATGGACATGGGCAAGATCGCCCAGATGACCGGTCAGCCCGCCCCCACGCCGGAGCAGATCGAAGAGATGCAGTCGAAGCTGAAAGGCCTCGGCGGTCCCGGTGGAACCGGTGGCTTCAAACTCCCCGGACTGGGCGGCGGCGGCCTCCCTCCCGGATTCAACCCCTTCAAGAAATAGCTTTCAGACCAAGGATTTAAGACAAATGCTGAAGATTCGTCTCGCCCGTGGCGGCGCCAAGAAGCGCCCCTACTACTCGATCGTCGTCGCCGACAGCCACTCGCCCCGCGACGGCCGCTTCATCGAGAAGGTGGGCTCGTACAACCCGCTCCTGAAGAAGGACGACCCGAACCGTGTCGTCCTCAAGCAGGAACGCATCGCCGAGTGGATCGCCAAGGGCGCCCAGCCGACCGACCGCGTGGCCCGTGAACTGGGCAAGCTCGGCATCGTGAAGTGGGAAGCCGGCAACAACCCGACCAAGGCCGAGCCGGGCAAGAAGGCCAAGGAACGCGCCGAGGAGAAGGCCCAGAAGGAAGCCGACCGCGCCGCCGCCGCTGCGGAAGCCGCCGCCAACCCGCCGCCGGTCGAAGAGCCCGCCGCCGAGGAAGCCCCGGCTGCCGAAGCCGCCGCCGAGGAAGCTCCCGCGGCTGAAGAGGCCCCGGCTGCTGAAGAGGCTCCGGCCGCTGAAGGCGAAGCGCAGGCCTGAGGCTGACGACGGATGGGCGCTGACTCCGAAAACACGGAAGGCCTCATCCAGGTGGGTCGCGTCGCGGGCGCCTTCGGGGTCCGCGGCGAGATCCGCATCACCAGCTTCACGGCCGAGCCGCTGGCGCTGGTGGACTACAGGACCCTGGTGCGTGAGGACGGCTCGCCCGGCCTCACGCTCACCTCGGGGCGCGACGCGAAAGGCAGCATTGTCGTCCGCGCGAAGGAAATCGAGACCCGCGAGCAGGCCGAAGCCCTGCGCGGCCTCAAGCTGTTCATTCCGAGAGACCGCCTTCCCGAGCCCGAGGAGGACGAGTTCTACGTCACCGACCTGATCGGCCTGTCTGTGCAGACCGCCGAGGGCGAGGTGCTGGGCGTGGTGAAGGCCGTACAGGACTTCGGCGCCGGCGACCTGCTGGAAATCGCGCCCGCCGTCGGCGGCGCGAGCTGGTATCTTCCGTTCACGCGGGAAGCGGTGCCGGAAGTCCGGATCGCCGACGGGGTCGTGGTGGCCGTTCCGCCGGAAGAGGTGGAGTAGCTTTCCCTCCCCATTAAGGGAGGGACACTAGGCCTTCGGCTTCTTCATCCGCATCAGGCCTTCCTGGGCGCAGCTGGCCACCAGCGCGCCGTCCGAGGCGCGGTAGATGTAGCCCAGGTTGAAGCCGCGGCCCCCCGAGGCCGAGGGGCTCTCCTGCACGTACAGATGCCATTCGTTGAAGTCGGTCGGGCGATGGAACCACATGGCGTGGTCCAGGCTGGCGGACTGGAAGCCGGGCGTGCGCCACGAGACGCCATGCGGGCGGATCGCAGTGCCCAGCAGGCTCATGTCCGACGCATAGGCCAGGATCACCTGGTGCATGTGCTGGTCCTCGCCGATCGGATGACGCGCGCGGAACCAGACCTGCTGGCTCGGCTCGCGCGGGTCGGGCGCGGCGCTGTCGAAGCGGCCGCCGACGGTGCGCATCTCGATGGGCTGCTCGCGGTCGATCCAGTCCTCGTCGTCGGGCGCCAGGGCCGCCAGGCGCTTGCGCACGGCCGAGTCATCCTCGACCTCGTCCCACGGAGGCGCGACCGGCTGGTCGGCCTGGTGCTCGTAGCCGTCCTCCGCCACCTGGAACGAGGCGGCCAGGTTGAAGATCTGCTGGCCGTGCTGGACGGCGATGACCCGCCGGGTGGTGAAGCTGCCGCCATCGCGCGAGCGGTCCACCTCGAACACGATCGGGACCTTCGGGTCGCCCGGCCGGATGAAGTAGCAGTGCAGCGAGTGGCAGATGCGATCCTCTACGGTCTCGTAGGCCGCCAGCAGCGACTGGGCGATCACCTGGCCGCCATAGATGCGGTGGCGCTGCTCCTTGTCGGGCGTCGTGCCGCGGAAGAGGTTCACCTCGAGACGCTCCAGCCCGAGCGTCTCGGAGAGGGTCACTTGGTCCATGGGGCGCTCGTTATGCTGCAACTGCGAAGGCGTTGCGCTTACGCCTCCGAGAAAGGCGCCGCAATCCCTTCCCGCCCCGCAAGGCACGGAGACTATTTGCTCGGCTTCATCCGCATCAGCCCTTCCTGCGCGACGCTGGCGACCAGCGTCCCGTCCTCGGCGAAGATCTGGCCGCGGATCAGGCCCCGCCCGTCCGAGGCCGAGGGGCTGTCGTGGACGTAGAGGTGCCACTGATTGAAGTCGGTCGGCTTGTGGAACCACATGGCGTGATCCAGCGAGGCCGACTGGAAACCCGGGGTCTGCCAGTGGACGCCGTAGGGCCGCATCGCCGTCGACAGCAGGTTCATGTCCGACGCATAGGCCAGGATCACCTGATGCATGTGGGCGTCGTCGCCGATCGGCGTGCGGCAGCGGAACCAGTTCTGCGACACGGGCTCCTTGGGCTTGCCGTCCAGCCAGTAGGTGCGCGCGTCCTGCGAGCGCATCTCGATCGGCGGCATCCGCGAGAGCCACTTCTTCGCCTCGGGCGGCGCGTTCTTCATCATCTCGCGCATGACGTCCATCTGGTCAGGCAGCTTCGACCAGTGCGGCCCCTTGGGCATCCCGGCCTGGTGGAAGAAGCCTTCCTCTGGATCCTTGAACGAGGCGGCGAGATTGAAGATCTGCTTGCCCCGCTGCACAGCCACGACGCGTCTTGTCGTGAAGCTGCCACCATCGCGACTACGATCGACCTCGAACACGATCGGGACGGTCGGGTCGCCGGGGCGGATAAAATAGCAATGCAGCGAGTGGCAGACACGCGCCTCGACGGTCTCATAGGCCGCGAGCAGCGACTGGGCGATCACCTGGCCGCCGAAGATGCGCCCCGGCGAGTTGTCGGGGGTGGTGCCGCGGAACAGGTTCTCCTCGATCCGCTCCAGCTGCAGCGTTTCGACCAGGGTGTCGTCCTGGCCCTCGGTCTCGGGAACTTCCGTCTGGCTCATCGCCGCCGCTTACGCGCCGCCCCGGCGCGGGGCAAGATGTTGCTTCCGCGGACGAAGCCGCCACATCCTGCGGCATGGGGGAGATGAGCGTCACCGACAGGCCGATCTGGCGCACGCCGCTCGCCGTGGCGATCGTCGCCTGGATGGTCATGGCCCTGTCCGTGACCCTTGCGGCCGCGCGCCTGATGGAGGTGACGCCCGAGGGCTCGGCGCCCATCGTCATCGCCGCCATCTACATCGTCCCGCCGCCGCTGCTGCTGGGCTGGAGCTTCTGGGCGATGCTGCGCGAGCCGGTGACGGGCTGGCTGGCGCCCACCGTGCTGATGACGTTCGTCGGCGGCTTCGTGCCGCTGTTCCAACCGCTGTTCCAGACGGGCGTGCGGCTCAACTTCGAGCAGCGCCGCCCGGCCTACGAGGCGATCGTGGCCGATGCTCAGGCCGGTCGGCTGGTGGGTGTGGGCAATCCGCAGGGCTGGGTGACCGGCGAACGCGGCGACATCCGCTTCCGCTATCGCCCAGCCGACCCCGGATTCATCGACTTCGTCTGGACCCGCGCCTACGGTTTCCGCGCCGGCGTCCTCTACGACGACACCCCCTGCGTGGCCCGCAAGGGCTACACCTGCCTCTCCCGCGGCGACCCGCTGGACGCCAGGTACTCGTACTACGCCCGGGTGTTCTGAGACTTGACGCCGGCGTCTTGAGCAGCGCTCAAGACCGCCATGTCGTTCGACTGCACAGTCCTCACCATGTTCCCGGACGCGTTTCCGGGGCCGCTGGGCGTTTCCCTGATCGGGACGGCGTGGCGAGAGGCCGCGCTTTGGACATTGGAAACAGTGGACATTCGGGCCTTTTCCACAGATAAGCGCGGCTTCCTCGACGACACCCCTGCGGGTGGCGGTCCGGGACAGGTGATGCGGGCGGATGTGATCGCCTCTGCGCTCGACAGCGTGGAGCGGCGCGGACGTCCGCTTTTGTACATGAGCGCCCGGGGTCGCCCCCTGACCCAGGCGCGCGTGAAGGAGTGGGCCCAGGCGCCTGGGCTGATCGTCCTCTGTGGGCGGTTCGAGGGGGTGGACCAGCGGGTGCTCGACGCCCGGGGGTTCGAGGAGGTCTCCGTCGGAGACGCGGTGCTCGCCGGTGGCGAGGCGGCGGCGATGGTGGCGATCGAGGCGTGCGTACGGCTGGTCCCGGGTGTGCTGGGGCAGGCCGAGAGCTTGAGTGAAGAAAGCTTCGAGGATGGTCTCCTCGAGCATCCGCAGTACACGCGACCGCGGGCGTTCGAAGGCCACGACATCCCCGAGGTGCTGCTGTCCGGGAACCACGCGCACGTTCGCAAGTGGCGTCAGGAGCAGCGGGAACAGACCACGCGGGAGCGGCGACCCGATCTCTGGGCCGCCAGGACCGCCAATCAACAGGCAAAGGGCGCCCCTCCAGGAAAAGAGGGCAAGCCCAGTAAGGATGAAGACCGATGAACGTGATCGAACAGCTCCGTAAGGAAGAAGCCGACCGCCTCCTGGCCACCCGCAAGGTCCCCGAGTTCCGTCCGGGCGACACCGTGCGCGTCAACGTGAAGATCAAGGAAGGCGAGCGCGAGCGCGTCCAAGCCTATGAGGGCGTCTGCATCGCCCGCGCCGGCCAAGGCGTCGATGAGAATTTCACTGTCCGCAAAATTTCGTTCGGCGAGGGCGTGGAGCGGGTGTTCCCGATCCTGTCGCCGATGATCGAGTCGATCGAGGTGAAGCGCCGCGGCGTCGTGCGTCGCGCCAAGCTGTACTACCTGCGCGACCGTCGCGGGAAGTCGGCGCGGATCGCCGAGCGCCAGATGTCGGCCCGTCCGACCGCCGAAGCCGCCGCCGAGCCCACCGAAGGCTAAGCCTCCGAACAAGCTACGAAATTCAGACGGCGGCTGGAGCGATCCAGCCGCCGTTTTTCATGCGCCCGGCCCTGGGGGAGGTCGGCGCACTCGGGGGAGTTGGTCAGGCCGGCTGGCCCGCGGCCAGGGCCGAGCGCCAGCCGGCGGGGGTCATGGTCGCCAGGTACTCGGCCTGCATTGGCGCGGTCAGCACCTCGATCATCAGGGCGTTCTCGACCCACAGCTCAATGACGCCGAACATGCCGCCGCGATTGCAGCCCTTAGCCAGCCAGCCCTCCTCGGCGGCCAGCGCGTAGATCTCGGCTTCGCTGAGCGGCGAGGCCACGGCGAAGTGGACCGGCCCGTGCCGAGGCTGGTCGCCCATCCGACACTGCACCTCCGCGTCTCCGTCGCCGGGGTGCAACTCGGCGCCCCGGCGGTAGATCTCGATGGCGGAGTTCCGGTGGTCGCCGGCCAGCACGATGACCGACCCGTCGCCCACCGGTGGAAACGGCAGCGCTTCGGCGCGCCACAGGCGGGCGATCGCGGCGCCCACGCGCTGGGGATCGTCGGCGGCGATCGAGAGGTGAAAGATCATGGGCGGGCTCCACTCGTGTTCAGTTGGCGCGCTGGGTAGGCCACGCTTGGGTCCTGCGGAATCGGCGATATTGCGCAGGTGGATTGCAGGAATGCAGGGTGCCCGCATGCAGGACTGGGACGACCTTCGATTCTTCCTGGCGGTGGTGCGCGCCGGCAGCGCCGTGGGCGCGGCGCGGGCATTGGGCGTGAACCAGACCACCATCGCGCGGCGGATCAGTCAGCTGGAGGAGCGCGCCGGCGCCGTGCTGTTCGACCGGCAGCGCGAGGGCTACCGGCTGCGCGAGGCGGCCCTGCCGCTGGTGGCCGTGGCCGAGGCGGCGGAAGTCCAGGCGCAGGCGTTCGCCGACCTGGCGGGCGCGCTGGGTCGGGGAATTGACCGCATCCGCATCACCTCGAACGAGACCCTGGCGAACAGCGTCATCGCCCCCGCGGTGCAGGCCTTCCGCGTGCAGCATCCCGACGTCCGCATCGAACTTCTGACGGGTGAACGGTTGCTGGACCTGACCCGCGGCGAAGCCGACGTGGCGCTCCGGGTCGTCGCGCGGCCGCAGCAGGACGTCGGCCTCGTGGCTCGCCGCATCGCCTTGGCCGCGTGGGGGGCCTACTGCAGCCGGGACTACGCCCGCTTCCACGGTGCGCCGCGGACGCCCGAGGACCTTGCTGCGCACGACGTGCTGACGCTGGATCACCCCAGCGGCATTCACCTGGCCAGGCTCGGCCCGAGGGTGCGATCGCACGAGTGTCGCGAAACCCTGAACGACCTCTGCATCGCCGCGCGCGCGGGGTTGGGCGTGGTCAGCCTGCCCTGTCTGCTGGGCTATACCCAATCCGACCTGGAGCTCTGCTTCGTCCAGGAAGAGCCGCTGGACCCGGTCTGGCTGATCTTCCACGAGCGACTGCGCGGCGCGCCACAGGTGCGGGCACTGCTGGATGAAATCGCGGGCCAGGCTGCGCGGGTGCGGCCGCTGCTTCTGCGCGGCGAGGCTGGCGGGCCGGCGCGCGATGCGCTTTCAGAAAAAATGTGACCGATCGTGCTCTTTCTGAGTTGCCGCTGACGCGCGACAGGCGCTCCCTGACGCCTCCAACGGACGGAGCGGCCGCATGCCACAGCGCCTCGAGTTCCTCTTCGATTTCGCCAGCCCTTACAGCTACCTCGCCCACAGCCAGCTCGCCGACCTCGGCGCCGAGGTCATTGTGCGACCGATGCAGGTGCTGAAGGTGATGGAGGCGGTCGGCAACCAGCCCACCACCATCCAGTCACCGGCCAAAGGCCGATATGCCTTCGCCGATCTGACCCGCTGGGCCCAACGCTACGGCGTGCCGCTGAACCCTGGCCGCATGCGCACCAACGACAGCGCCGCCTGCGCCCGCGCCGTCCTGGCCGCGGGCCGCCTGGGCGAGGCCAACGCCGCCACGGCGGCGATCTTTCACGCCTTCTGGGGTGTGGCCGAGCCCTTGCGCACCAACGCCGAGATCCTGAACGTCCTGGGCAAGGCCGGCCTCGACGCGGCCAGGCTGGCCGCGTTGCTGGACGACCCGTCGGTCGCCGCGGACCTGGACGCCAACACCAGGGAAGCCGCCGATCGCGGCGTCTTCGGCGCGCCCACGATCTTCGTGGGCGACGACATGTACTTCGGCAACGACCGACTCGATTTCGTGCGCGAGCGCCTGGCCCAGCCGGTAGCCGCGTGATGGCAAGGCCCGCCGAAAAGCCCCTGGCCCTCGTCACCGGCGTCGGACCCGGAACCGGCGCCGCCGTCGTCCGCCGCTTCGCCGAGGGCGGCTATCGCGTCGCCATGCTGGCCCGCGACGCCGATCGGTTGGCCGCGCTCGCCGCCGAGATCCCGGACACCATCGCCATCCCCTGCGACGTCACCGATCCGGCCGCCCTGGACGCCGCCCTGGCCACGGTCGGCGACCCTGAGGTGGTGGTTCATAACGCCGTCGGCGGCGCCTTCGGCAGTTTCCGCGATGTAGATCCGGCGGTGCTGGAGAAGAACTTCCAGGTCAACGTCATGGCGCTCCTGCACCTGGCCCGAAAGGTTACGCCGGCCATGGAGGCCGCGGGCAAGGGCGCCCTTATCGTCACCGGCAACACCTCGGCCCTGCGCGGCAAGGCCCACTTCGCCGCCTTCGCCCCCACCAAGGCCGCGCAGCGGATCCTCGCGGAGTCCCTGGCGCGTGACCTGGGACCCAGGGGCGTCCACGTCGCCTACCTCGTGATCGATGCGGTGATCGACGTGCCCTGGACCCGCCAGCGCTTCCCCGAGGCTCCCGACGACTTCTTCATCGCGCCGGCCGACATCGCGGGCGAAGTCTTCCACCTGGCGCACCAGCCCCGCAGCGCTTGGACATTCCTGACCGAAGTGCGGCCCTTCCGCGAGACCTGGTGACGTTCGCTAGGATCGAGGCGGGCGGGCCACATAGGTCTCGAGGTCCTGGTCCAGGCCATCGTCCAGGCTGAGCCAGCCCACCTTCGCCGACGTCCAGATGTGGACCGTGGGCGTCAGCGCATCGCGGTCGTCACACGTGGCGATGGCCACGCCGATCCGCGCCGGCGGGTCGTTGGGGCAGGCGAACAGCGGCGTGCCGCAGCGCGCGCAGCTCCGGCGCACGATCCGCGGCGACGTCTCGGCGCTTGTGGTCTCCCCGGACCACTCGAACGTCTCCGCCAGGAAGATGGCCCGCGCGAAGAAGGGCGCGCCGGTCCAGCGCTGGCAAAGCCGGCAGTGGCAGACCCGAACGTTGGCCGGTTCCGACATCGCCCGCCACCGCACCCGGCCACAGAGGCAACCCCCCTGGTAGGGCGCGCTCACGGCGCCTCGGCGGCGTAGGCGGCAAACTCTTTCGCCAGGTGGTCGAACATCAGGCGCATGCGGGGGGAACCGCGCAGCGTCTCGTGCATGCAGATCCAGATCGGCAGGGTGAAGCCGAACAGGTGCGGGGCGACAGGAACGAGGCCTGCCCGGCGCGCGATCTGGGTCTGGCAAACCCCGATGCCGACGCCCGCGCGCATCGCGGCCAGTTGCGCCACGTCGTTGTCGGTGCGGTACGAGAAGAGATCGCGTGTCACGGGCCGGTCCAGGCCCCCTCCGATCGCCAGTTCGTCGACGATCTCGGGATAGGCCCGGTCGAAGCCGATCAGGGTGTGCTTCTGCAGGTCTTCGAAGCTGGTCGGGACGCCGTGGGCCTCAAGGTATTCCGGCGTCGCGTGGAAGCCCAGATGCAGGTCGCCCACCTTCTTGGCCACCAGGCTGTTCTGGGTGGGGCGCGTCATCCGCACCGCCACGTCGGCGTCGCGGCGGGTCAGGTCGGCGTTCTTGTTGTCCAGGACCAGCTCGACGTCGATGCCGGGATGCGCCCTGCGGAACTGGGCCATCATCGGCGGGATCACCTCGATGCCCACGATCTCGCTGACCGTGACACGCACCACCCCGCCCTCGCCGCTGATCAGGCCATCGATGTCGCGCGCGGCGGTCGCGGCGGCGGCGGCCATGTCCCCCAGGTGCTGGCGGAAGGCCAGGGCCAGGTCGGTGGGTTGCAGCCCCCGCGGACTGCGCAGGAACAGCGGCGCGCCCAGCTGGCGCTCCAGCTGATCGATGTGCCGTCCCAGGGTTGGCTGGGTCAGTTTGCGGATGCGCGCGGCGGCCGAGAAGCTGCCCGCTTCGAGCACCGCGTGAAGGCTTTGCAGGAGGTCCCAGTCGGGCGTTGCGGCCATGCGAGAACGAATACCTGCTCTGCGACCAAAGGCAATTCCGCAGGTTGGCGCGAAGGCGCACCTCTGAACGACAGGAGGAGCCCGCCATGACCACTCACCGCCAAGCTCTCGTCATCGGCGCCACCGGCGGCGTCGGCGGCGCGGTCGCCGACCGCCTGCTGGCCGATGGCTGGCGGGTGCGCGCCATCAATCGCGACCCCGCCACCGCCGCGCAGCGGTCGGGCCGCTCGGGACTCGAGTGGGTCAGGGGCGATGCGATGGTCGAGGCCGACGTCGTGGCGGCCGCCCATGGGTGCGAGATCGTCGTCCACGGCGCCAATCCCCCCGGCTACAAGAACTGGGCCGGCCTGCAGATGCCGATGATCCGCAGCACCATCGCCGCAGCCCAGGCGACGGGCGCGCGCATCCTGTTCCCGGGCACGGTCTACAACTATGGCCCCGACGCCTTCCCGCGCATCGACGAGCGCTCTCCCCAGACCCCGCGCTCGCGGAAGGGGGCCATCCGCGTTCGGATGGAGCAGGCGCTGCGCGAAGCCGGCGTGCCGGTCCTGATCGTCCGCTGTGGCGACTTCTTCGGCCCCAGGCCCGGCAACAACTGGCTGAGCCAGGGGATCGTTCGCGCAGGGCGCCCGATCACCTCGGTGATGGCGCCGGGGCCGATGGACGTGGCCCACGCCTGGGCCTACCTGCCCGACGTCGCCGAGACCTTCGTCAGGCTCCTGGACACCGACCTCGGCGACTTCGAGGTGGTCCAGATGAAGGGTCACGAGATCACGGGTCGCGAACTGGTCGCGGGCCTCGAGGCGGCCGCGGGGCGCCGGCTTAAGGTCAACCGCCTGCCCTGGCTGGCGCTGATGCTGGCGGCGCCGTTCAACGAGAGCCTCCGCGAGATGCTGGAGATGCGCTACCTCTGGGACGAGCCGGTGCTGCTGGACGACACCGCCCTGGTCGCCCGCCTGGGCGCCGAGCCCCGCACGCCCCTGGTCGAGGCCCTGCGCGCGGCGTTGGCTGGGCAGTCTTCCCTCCCTGTCGGGGAGGGACAACTCGCCGGAGGCGAGCAGGGTGAGGACGTGGTGATCATCCCCGCCGCTTGAGACTTGGCGGCCGCCGCCCCGCCCGTCTCGCGGCGCTCGGCGCCCTCCCCGGCGGGTAGGGAAGAATTTTGCGTCGCTCACAAAATTAATGCGGCGCTGCAGCACTAGACTTGCGCCCGGGGGCCGACCTACATGCGGCCCATGCCCGGCAAGACCCTTTACGACAAGATCTGGGACGCCCACGTCGTCGACACGCAGGACGGCGAGGCGATCCTCTACATCGACCTGCACCTGATCCACGAGGTGACGACCCCGCAGGCGTTCGCGGGCCTTCGCGCCAACCGCCGCGCGGTGCGCCGGCCCGACCGCACCCTGGCGGTCGCCGACCACAATGTGCCGACCGAAGGCCAGGCCCTGGGCGTCGACGCCGTCGCCGACGAGGAGGCCCGCCTGCAGCTGCAGACGCTGGGCAGGAACGTCGAGGACTACGGGATCGAGTACTTCCCGATGGGCGATATCCGCAACGGTATCGTCCACGTCGTGGGGCCCGAACAAGGCCGCACCCAGCCCGGCATGACCATCGTCTGCGGCGACAGCCACACCTCGACCCACGGCGCGTTTGGGGCCCTGGCGCATGGCATCGGCACGTCCGAGGTCGAGCACGTGCTGGCCACCCAGACGCTGCGCCAGAAGAAGGCCAAGAACTTCCGCGTCCGGATCGAGGGCGAAGCGGCCCCCGGCGTCGGCGCCAAGGACTTCGCCCTGGCCGTCATCGGCGAGATCGGCACCGCCGGCGGCACCGGCTACGTCATCGAATACGCCGGGTCGGCGGTGCGTGCGCTGTCGATGGAAGGCCGCATGACGCTGTGCAACCTCACCATCGAAGGCGGCGCGCGGGCAGGGCTGGTCGCGCCCGACGACACCACGTTCGAGTACCTCAAGGGCCGCCCGGCGACGCCGAAGGGCGGCGGCTGGGAGATGGCGCTCAGCTACTGGAAGACCCTGTTCACCGACGACGACGCGGTGTTCGACCGCGAGATCGTCATCGACGCCGCCGCCATTGCGCCGACCGTCACCTGGGGCACCAGCCCCGAGGACGTGGTGGCGGTGACCGGCAAGGTGCCCTCGCCCGACAGCTTCACAACCCCCGACAAGCGCGCCTCGGCCGTCCGGGCGCTCGAGTACATGGGCCTGGAAGCCGGCCAGCCGATCACCGACGCGAAGATCGACGTCGTCTTCATCGGCTCGTGCACCAACAGCCGCATCGAGGACCTGCGCATCGCGGCCAAGATCGCCGAGGGCCGCCAGGTCGCCCCGGGCGTCCGCGCCATGGTGGTTCCGGGCTCGGGCCTCGTGTCGGCTCAGGCCGAGGAAGAGGGCCTGGACGAGATCTTCCGGGCCGCTGGCTTCGAATGGCGCGAACCCGGCTGCTCGATGTGCCTGGGCATGAACCCCGACCGCCTGACCCCGGGCCAGCGCTGCGCGTCGACCTCGAACCGCAACTTCGAGGGCCGCCAGGGCCGGGGCGGCCGCACCCATCTGATGAGCCCCGCCATGGCCGCCGCCGCCGCCATCGCCGGCCACATCGTGGACGTGCGCGACTACCTCTGAGGAGCCTGAAATGATCACCGCTCTCGATCACGTCGCCCTCGTCGTCCGCGACCTCGACGCAGCCATCGACGGCTACACGCGCATGCTGGGCGTCGCGCCGAACTGGATCGGCCGGGGCGGCGGCGTGCGCCAGGCCTGGTTCCAGTTCCCGAACATGGCCCTCGACGTCATCGCCCCCGAGGGTGAGGGCGCGTTCGCCGACGGCATGCGCGCCCATCTGGACGCCAGGGGCGAGGGCCAGTGGGCGGTGGCGTTCACAGCCGAGAACATCGAGGCGTTCGCTACCCTGCTGACCCGCCGCGGCCTCCCGACCACGACGCCGGCGCCCGTCAGCACCACCGCCGACGACGGCCGCACGCGCACCTGGCTGGGCGCGAACATCTCGGCCAAGTCCACGGGGGGCCTGCAGTACCTGCTGATGGCCCCGCCCACGGACGGCGCCTGGCCGCTGTCGCCTCCCACCGGTCCCGGCCCGATCGCCAAGCTGGACCACGTCGTCGTCACCAGCGGCAACGTCGACCGCGCGCTGGGCGTCTACGGCGCCAAGCTCGGCCTCGACCTGCGCCTCGACCGCGAGAACCCCCAGTGGAACGCGCGCCAGCTGTTCTTCCGCTGCGGCGACGCCGTCTTCGAGATGGCGGCCAAGGTGGGCGAGCCCGACCTTGAGGCGCTGAGCAAGCCCGACCGCTGGGGCGGCCTGGCCTGGCGGGTCACCGATCCCGAGGCCGCCCAGGCCCGCATCGCCGCCGCCGGCTTCAACGTCTCGGAGGTCCGCACCGGCCGCAAGCCCGGCACCAAGGTCTTCACCGTCCGCGACGCGCCCGCCGGCGTGCCCACGATCATGATGAGCGCCGAACCCAGGCTGGAAACCGCCCCAGAGATGCAAAGCTGATGGAAGCCTTCACCCGTCTCGACGCCGCCGCGGCTCCGCTGCCGCTGGCCAACATCGACACCGACCAGATCATCCCGAAGCAGTTCCTGAAGACCGTGGAGCGGGCGGGGCTGGCCAAGGGCCTGTTCTACGATTTCCGCTTCGACGAGCAGGGCGTCGAGAAGCCCGACTTCGTGCTGAACCAGCCGGCCTACAAGAACGCGGGCGTGCTGATCACCGGCGACAACTTCGGCTGCGGATCGTCGCGTGAGCACGCGCCGTGGGCGCTGATGGACTTCGGCATCAAGGCGGTGGTCGCCACCAGCTTCGCCGACATCTTCTACAACAACTGCTTCCAGAACGGTCTGCTGCCCGTGGTGCTCAAGGCCGAGCAGGTGGCCCAGCTGATGGACGAGGCCCGCGGCGGCAACCACGTGGTCTCGATCGACCTGGAGGCCCAGACGGTGACCTCGCCGTCGGGCGCAGTCTTCAGCTTCGAGATCGACCCCCAGCGCAAGCAGAAGATGCTCCAGGGCCTCGACGCCATCGGCGAGACCCTGCAGGCCGCCGGCTCCATCGACACCTATGAGATGAAGCGCGCGCTGAGCCAGCCGTGGCTGGAGGGCGCGTGACAATCATCATAGCCGGAACCGTCCGCGTCCCGCCCGAGAACGCCGAGGCGCTCTTGCCGCACATGGAACGCCAGCTGGCGGCCAGCCGGGCCGAGGACGGCTGCATCACCTATTCCTACGGCTTCGACGTCGAGGACCCGGGCCTGATCCGGGTGTTCGAGGTCTGGCGCGACCAGGCCGCCGTGGACGCCCACTTCAAGGCGCCGCACATGCCGGTCTGGCGGGCCGCCGGCGCCGAGCTTGGGGTTTTCGATCGCAGGCTCAGCCTGTACGAGGTCGCCTCCGAACGCGCGCTCTAGCGCGGCCCGCAATAATGGGCGCCGGTTTTGCGGTAGGACGCGCGCAACAAGGATTCCTGAGGTTCCGAACATGACCGACCTGCTTCTCCTGCCCGGCGACGGGATCGGGCCGGAAGTGACCGCGCAGGTGCGCCGCGTGGCCGAGGCGCTGACGCCCGACCTCAAGCTGGACGAGCGTCCGTTCGGGGGGATCAGCTACGACCAGCTGGGCACGCCCCTGGCCGACGAGACGCTCGCGGCGGCGAAGGCGTCGCGCGCGGTGCTGATGGGCGCCGTCGGCGGGCCGCAATGGGCCGGGGTTCCGCGCGACAAGCGTCCTGAGGCGGGCCTCCTGAACCTGCGCGCGGGCATGAATGTCTTCGCCAACCTCCGCCCGGCGCTCTGCTTCCAGCCCCTGGCCGACGCCTCGACGCTGAAGCGCGAGGTGGTCGAGGGCCTGGACCTGATGATCGTCCGCGAACTGGTGGGCGGGGTCTATTTCGGGAGCCCGCGCTTCATCGAGGACCTGCCCGGCGGCGGCAAGCGCGCCGTCGACACCCAGGTCTACACGACGCCCGAGATCGAGCGCGTCAGCCGCGTCGCCTTCGAACTCGCCCGCGGCCGCCGCAACAAGGTGGCCTCGGCCGAGAAGTCCAACGTGATGGACACCGGCCTGCTCTGGCGGGAGGTCGTGACCGACCTGCACAGGCGCGAGTACGCGGATGTCGAGCTGACCCACATCCTCGCCGACAACGCCGCCATGCAGATCGTGAAGGACCCGAAGCAGTTCGACGTCCTGCTCACCGACAACCTGTTCGGCGACATCCTGTCGGACGCCGCGGCCCAGCTGACGGGCTCGCTGGGCATGCTGCCCTCGGCGGCGCTGGGCGAGCCGGGGACGCCGGGCCTCTACGAGCCGATCCACGGCTCGGCGCCGGACATCGCGGGCCAGGGCGTGGCCAATCCCCTGGCGGCGATCCTGTCCTTCGAGATGGCGCTGCGCTGGTCTCTGGACCGCGCCCCCGACGCGGACCGGCTGTTCGCGGCGGTGAACAAGGCGCTGGAGGCCGGCGCCCGCACGCGCGACCTGGGCGGGACGCTGTCGACCGTGGAAATGGGCGACGCGGTGCTGAAGGCGCTCTGAGCGCAGCGCCCCCTCCACCGCTTCGCGGTCCCCCTCCCCCATTTGGCATGGGGGAGGAACTGAGGATCCAGCGCTCCGAGTTCCTCACCCGCTTGCGGGGGAGGGGGACCACGAAGTGGTGGAGGGGGCGTTGCCGCGCCTACAGCCTCAGCCGCCAGGTCTCGGACACCTCGGGTTTGCCGAAGTCGTCGTGGACCCAGGTCTTCTCCAGTTCGAAGCCTGTGGCCGCGTAGATCGCCCGGGCCGCGGTCAGCACCTCGTGGGTCCACAGCACGATCTCGCGGTAGCCCTTCTCGCGGGCGAAGCCGATGCACTCGTCCACCAGCCTGCGGCCCAGCTTCTCGCCGCGGGCGGCGGCTTCGACCATCAGCAGGCGCAGGCGCGCCACGCCGGGCTCGGCGTCCTTCACGATGAACACCGACCCCACGCGCTCGCCGCCCCGCTCGGCGATCCAGCAGCGCTCCATCTCGGGGTCGAAGTTGTCGAGGAAGTCGGCGCAGATCCGCGCCGTCACCGCCTCGATCTTCGGCGCCCAGCCGTAGGTTACGCCGTAGAACACGCCATGCCGCTCGGTGACCCAGCCCATGTCGCCGGTCTGGTGCGCGCGGAGCACGATCGGCGGCTTGTCGGTCCTTGGCTGCATCAGGCTCTGGGCGGTGTCGAGCGCGCCCGCCAGCCGCGCCTTGTCGGGCGCCGAAAGCCCGCCGATCAGCTCATGCACGCGCTCGATGGTCTTGGCGTTCAGGTCGGCGAAGTAGGCCTGGCCGCGCGGGGTCAGGCGTAGCGTCACGCTGCGCCCGTCGCTGTTGGAGCGCCGCCGCTCCAGCATCCCATCGCGCTCCAGCTTCGACATCATGCGGCTCAGGTAGCCGGCATCGAGGTCCAGGGCCGCCGCAATGGCGCTGGGCGTGACCATCTCGCCGTGGCTGATCTCATACATCACCCGGTTCTCGGCCAGGGTGTAGGGCCCGCCCAGGTAGCCGCGCTCCAGCACGCCGATGGCGCGCGTGTAGAAGCGGTTGAATCGGCGGACGGCGGCGACGGTGTCGGGGGCTTCGCTCATGGTTCCAATGCACGGCAATTGATTGACTCAGTCAAGTAATTCCTCGGCCGGGCGGGTAGGGTGGCGTTAAGCGGCTTGCGGCAGACTGGACTCGTGGTCGAGGAACAGGACGAGTTCGCACCCAGGAAGCCGCATCGCCGCGCGGGCGACGCGGACGTGCTGGCGCTTGCCGAAAGCCTGCTGCTCACCATCGAAAACACCTTCAATCGCGGCGATCTCGAGGTCTTCAAGACGGTGGCCGAGAGCTATCCCGATGTGGGCCGCGACGGCGCGGGCGACGTGGTCGCCAGTCTGATCGGCCTGCTGGACGACTTCCTGGCCCAGGAAGCCTGTGACCGGATGGCCATCGCGGTGCACATGCGCGCCTGGCGTTTCATGGTCAGCCGCAAGCCCGACAAGGCCGAGCGCACGCGCATCCTCGCCGGCCTGCGCGATGTGCGCGACGTCTACGCGACGGCCGCCGCTTCCTGACCCGTTGACGCCCGCGCGCAGGGCCCTCCATCGTGGGGCCAAGTCCGGAGGAAGCCCCGTGTCGTCATCGTACTGGCTCGTGAAGTCCGAGCCCTCCACCTACAGCTACGCCGACCTGGAGCGCGACGGGAAGACCGTGTGGGACGGCGTACGAAACTTCACGGCCCGCGGCCACCTCAACGAGATGAAGGTGGGCGACCCGGTGTTCTTCTACCACTCGCAGGACGGCAAGGCGGTGGTGGCTATCGCAGAGGTCTCCAGGGAGGCCTTCCCCGACGCCAGCGACGAGACCGGCCGCTTCGTGGCGGTCGAGCTGAAGCCGAAGCGGTCCTTGAAGACGCCTGTGACGCTGGAGGCGATGAAGGCCAACCCGGCGCTCGCCGAGCTGAAGATGATCCGTCAGGGCCGGCTCTCCGTCTCGCCAGTCACGCCCGAAGAGTGGCGGACGATCCTGAAGATGGCCGGCGAATAGCGCGACGCCGCAGCATCCCGCCGGCCAACCCGAAGCCCGCAATCAGCAGCGCCCAGGTCCCTGGCTCGGGCACGGCCGTGGGGGCCGCCGCGATCGTGAGCGTGTCGAAGCGCAGCGCCAGATCGGCCGTGCGTATCGGGCCCAGCACATAGGCCAGCGGCGTCCCGCTGGTGTCCTGGATCGACAGCGCCAGATGCCCGGTGGCCGTGTCGCCGATCCCACGCGTCCACGTGACCGGCTCACCGAAGGGACGCAGCAGGAAGAGGTCGCCGGCGGCGATGATGTTGAAGTCCAGCGTCCCCGCCACGTTCCGGAAGTCGCCGGTCATCGAGGGTCGCTGCCGGCTCTCGGTCGCGAGCCCGTAGATCTGGTCGGGACCCGAGAAGGCCTTTGCGAAGGTGCTGTCGAGATTGCCGAAGTCGTAGGCGAAGCCGCCCATGCTGAAGTTGGCCGTCATGGGGCTCTGGTCGCCCGAGCCATAGATCTGGTCGCCGCCCGGAAACGAGTCGATGGCCCCCCGACTGTCGTCGATCGTCAGCGTCAGCGTGAACGCGCGCTCCGACACCACGCCCGTCGTCGCGCCGGTCGAGAGATCGACGCCCAGCTGGAGCGTTCCGAACGGCGCAGGCGCCGTGAGGTGTCCGTTGTCCGAGCCCGACGCGACGCCGGTGAGGACGACGGTGGTGACGGCCGCCGCCGCCGGCGCGGCGCTGAAGACGACCGCTGCGGCCGCCAGGATGGAGGTGATGCGCACGTTGGAACCCTCAGGACTTTAGGTCCCGAGCCTATCGCTCCGCGGGCTTCCCGCCGTTGCGCCAGCGTCTCAAAATCGGCCGGCCGGCTTACACGTGCGTCTCAATCAGCTCGGGAAGATCGTCATCTGGGTCTGGATCACCAGGGCCAGCAGCTTGCCGTCGGCGCCGGTGATGCGGGTCTGCCAGACCGACGAGCGGCGGCCCACGTGCAGCGGCGTGGCCTCGCCCTCGAGGGTCGAGCCCGCCGGGGCGCCGCCCAGGAAGTTCGTCTTGCTCTCCAGGGTCGTCGTGCGCGCGCCGTCGGCCAGGTTCATCACCGCGCCGGTCGCGCCCAATGCATCGGCGAAGGCCATGTAGGCGCCGCCGTGACAGATGCCGCCCGCGGTGCAGAGGTTCTCGCGCACGACCATGCGGCCGCGCACGCGGTCCTTCGTCCGCTCCAGAACCTCGACGCCCATCAGGTCGGAAAACGGCATGCCGGTGGTCATGGATGGATGCTCCTCGCTTTTGGGTCGGTTTAGGCGCCGCACCCACGCATGGCCATGACCCGCGAGGTCATGGACTTGATGCATCCTCCCCTCCGCGGGACGTTCGAGAGCCAATCTGAAGCCGTCTTGAGGATCGTTCGGTTGCACTGCGGGACCGCAGGGCGTAACGGGACGCTCCCCAAGTTTTAGGAGACGACCGATGGGTTATCGGGTCGCCGTCGTGGGCGCCACGGGCAACGTGGGCCGCGAGATGCTGAACATCCTCGAGGAAGTGAACTTCCCCGTCGACAAGATCCACGCGATCGCGTCGCGCCGTTCCATCGGCGTCGAGGTCTCGTTCGGCGAGAAGATCATCAAGTGCGAGGACGTGGAGCAGTTCGACTTCTCCACCGTCGATCTCGTGCTGATGAGCGTGTCGGGCAGCTTCTCCAAGGAATGGTCGCCCAGGATCGGCGCTGCCGGCCCCATCGTCATCGACAACTCGTCGGCCTGGCGGATGGACCCCGACGTGCCGCTGGTGGTGCCGGAAGTGAACCCCGACGACGTCGAGTGGGCCAACAAGAAGAACATCATCGCCAACCCCAACTGCTCGACCGCCCAGCTGGTGGTGGCCCTGAAGCCGCTGCACGATCTTGCCAAGATCAAGCGTGTGGTGGTGTCGACCTACCAGTCGGTGTCGGGCGCCGGCAAAGAGGGCATGGACGAGCTGTGGGACCAGACCAAGGGCATCTTCGTCCTGGGCGCCCCGCCGCCCAAGAAGTTCCCCAAGCAGATCGCCTTCAACGTCATCCCCTTCATCGGGTCGTTCAACGAGGACGGCTACACCGACGAAGAAGCCAAGATGTGGAACGAGACCCACAAGATGATCGACCCGGCGATCAAGCTGACGGTCACCTGCGTGCGTGTGCCTGTCATGGTCGGTCACTCCGAGTCGGTGAACATCGAGTTCCACAACCCCATCGACGAGGACGAGGCCCGCGACCTGCTGCGCGAGAGCCCCGGCATCAACGTGATCGATAAGCGCGACTCCACCGGCTACATCACGCCGAAGGAGGCCCAGGGCGAGTTCCCGGTCTTCGTCAGCCGCATCCGCAAGGACCCGACGGTCGACCACGGCCTGAACCTCTGGGTGGTCGCCGACAACCTGCGCAAGGGCGCGGCCCTCAACGCCGTCCAGATCGCCGAGCTGCTTCACGCCCGCGGCCTGATCAAGCAAAAGGCGCTCGCCTAGAATGAACCCTTCGTCGGCGTCCGGCGGAGACTCCCGCCCCGGCCCCGACGAAGTCGTGGCCGAAGCAGGTAAGAATTGACCGCTTCCCCCAGAAGCGGTCGCGCGCTGACGGCGGGGCTCTCCTGCTATCTCATCTGGGGCTTCGTGCCGCTGGTCTTCCAGGCCATCGGCGCGCTGGGCGTCGGACCGTGGGAGATCCTGGCCCACCGCATCGTCTGGAGCATCCCGACGGCGGCGCTGTTCGTCTGGCTGGCCCGGCAGGGCCCTCAGGCGATGGCGGTGCTGCGCCAGCCCAAGACCCTGGCCTGGCTGTTCCTGTCGTCGCTGCTGATCGCCTGCAACTGGGTGGTCTTCATCTGGGCCGTGACGTCGGGCCGCCTGCTGGAGAGCAGCCTCGGCTACTACATCAACCCGCTGGTCAGCATGGCCGCCGGCGCGCTGCTCTTCCGCGAGCGGATCGACCGGATCGGCATGGTCGCCATCGTCCTCGCCCTGGTCGGCGTGGCGGTCCAGGCGGCGGCGTTGGGTCAGTTGCCGTGGGTGTCACTGGTGCTGGCCTTCAGCTTCGGCGGCTATGGCGTGGTGCGCAAACAGGTGGCGGCCGACGCCCAGACCGGGTTCCTGGTCGAGACCCTGTTGGTGGGGCTGGTGGCCGCGGGCTACATCGCCTGGCAGGCGGGCCAGCCGGGCGCGAGCCACTTCTCCGACCCGGTCACGGCGGCCTGGCTGATCGCCTGTGGCCCGATCACGGCGATCCCGCTGGTGCTGTTCTCCTGGGCCGCGCGTCGGGTGCCGCTGTCGGTGATGGGCTTCATGCAGTTCCTCTCGCCCACCATCAGCTTCTTCATCGGCCTCTCGCAGGGCGAAGCCTTCACCCCCCTGCGAGCGCTGTCGTTCGCCTTCATCTGGGGCGGGGCGGCCGTGTTCCTGTACGGCGCATGGCGCAGGTCGCGCTCTGTCATCGTGGCGCAGAAGGTGGTCGAGGCGCCCTAGACTAGCGGCGCTCGATCAGCAGCCGGATCGCGGTCAGGCTGGCGATGACCGATGCGGCGAGCTGCAGTGGGTTGATCGCGAGCGAAGCTTCAATGCCGGCCAGGCCCGCGACGAACAGCGCCACAGCGGTCATCGGCCAGGTGGGAAGGTTGTGACTCCTCGACAGCGTCCCCGGCCTGCCCGCCTTCTGTAGAGCATCCGCCTCGGCCCCGGATTGAGTTAGGCCCGTGCCGACGACAATGTTCTCAGCGTTGTGCATATGGAGGGTGCAGACCCATTCTCCACCGTGCGCCTTGGCTTGGCGAGTGTACTGCACAACGTCCGGCCACTCGTCGCTCAACTCGCTCATCGGCGATGCCATTCTGCTCTACGCGCTACAGGTCCCCCGGCGTGCAACTCCCTGATCCGGCAACGGTTGCGTGACGGCGCAGCGCGTCGCGCCGGAACCGTTACCCGCGGCATGGGCCCGGCAATCGTTGGGTCATGCGCAAACGCATAGCGATCAGGCGAAATCGCTGATCTGTGCAGTGTTCAGATGCTGCTACACAGACGTTGTCCACACGGACGGCCCCGCTCCCCCGGGGCTCCCCACCAGAACCTGAAGGACCACGCTCATGACCCTCTCGCAAATCGAACGCCAAGCCGACCGCCTCGCCCCCGTCGCCCTGCTGATCATCGGCCTGTTCACGGCCTTCGCGACCGCCGGCCTCGGCATCTGATCCCGTCCGACCTCGATCTTCGGACAAGGGCCCTTCGGGGCCCTTTTTCGTTCTCCCTCCCCGTCGGGGCCGCGCCAGCGGCCAGGGTGGGGAAGTGTGGGCCGGGCGCTGAGGTTGGTGAGGATCGATTCCTCCCCACCCGCCTAGCTCCGCTCGCCACCCTTCCCGCTGAGGAGGGGGATGCGCAAACGCATAGCGGTCAGGCGAAATCGCTGATCTATGCAGTGTTCAGATAGTGTTAGAACCAACTTGTCCAAACGGACACCCCCGCTCCCCCGGGGGCCACCAAGACCAAGGACCCAGATCATGACCTTCGCCCGCTTCGAAGCTTCCTTCGACCGTTTCGCCCCGATGTTCCTTATGGCGCTGGGCCTCTTCGCCGCCGTCTCGACCGCCGGCCTCGGCATCTGATCTAAAGTCCGACCCAGACCATTCGGACGAGGGCCCTTCGGGGCCCTTTTTCGTGGGCGCTACAGCGCGGCGTAGGCCGCTTCGATCAGGCGACGGGGCCGCGCGTCGCCCATCAGCGCCACGCCCTGCCTGTTCATCACGTAAGCCCCGCCCAGCCGCCGTTCGGGATCGGCGAAGGCGCACGATCCCCCCCAACCCGAATGGCCGAAGCTCTGCGTCCCCGGCCCCCAGGGGAAGTTGATCTCGTTGCGCATGAACCCCGCGGCCCAGCTCATCACATAGGGCAGCACCAGGTCCTGGCCGCGGATGCGCTCGCGGCTGGCTTCGGCGATCAGGGCTGGCGACAGGATCTCGCCGCCGTCCAGCCAGCCGTCGTTGGCCAGCGCGCCCATCAGCTTGGCGAACGCCTCGGCGGTGGCGTAGCCGTTGGTGGACGGCACCTCCATGCGTCGGTAGTCCGCGCCGGCCTTGCCCGCCGCCGACGACCAGGGCGCGAGGAAGGCCGCCCGCGTGGCATCGTTGATCTCGCCGAAATCGGGCAGCGCGCTGGGCCGCACCAGCTCGACCACGCGATGTTCGTGCTCGGCGGGCAACCCCACCCAGAGATCGAGGCCGAACGGGTCGCCGATGTCCTCCCGAAACGCCGTGCCGATGGTGCGTCCGTCGACACGGCGGAAGATCTCGCCCGCGATATAGCCCACTGTGACCGGGTGATACCCACTGGCGCTGCCTGGCGGCCACATCGGCGCCATGGCGGCCAGCCGCGCGCAGATCGCGTCCCAGTCGACCCAGAGGCCCGGGTCCATCGGCTCAGGGAAGCCCGGCAGGCCCGCCTGGTGCGAGATCGCCTGCTCGATGGTCACCGCGCCCTTCCCGGCCTGGCCGAACTCGGGCCAGACGCTGGCGACAGTCTGGCCGTAGTCCAGCCGCCCGGCGTCCACCAGCCGCGCGATCATCAGGGCCGACACCGACTTGGTGGTCGAGAACACCGGGACCAGCGTGTCCTCGCCGAACGGCGCCTCCCGCTTGCGATCGGCCCAGCCGCCCATCAGGTCCAGCACCACCTCGCCATCTTCGACCAGCGTGAAGCGCGCGCCCAGCTCCTCACCGGCTTCGAAGGCGCGGGCGAAGACGTCCTTGACGCCCGCGAACCGGGCGGGCGCGAAACCTGTGATGTCGACCATGAACCTGGACCGTGGTGGCTTCTGCAAAGCCGACACCGGCGTTGCCTTCGGCCATATACCGCTCCACGGCCGAAGCGACAGCCGCCGACGCGCGGCTCCGTCAGAGGATCTGGGTCCGGACCTCGACGTCGGGGTTCGCCAGCCGGTCGGCGATGGCGATGATGGGCAGTTCGGTGGTGCGCCAGGCGCGGGCCGCCTCGACGGCCATGCGGGCGGCGCGCGCAGCCCGGTGGGCGGCGTCCCAGGGCGCGAGACCCTCGACGAGGCCGGCGCCGAAGCTGGCCGTCACCAGATCGCCGGTGCCGCTGGGCGCGCTCTCCTGGCGCGGGTGAGCGAACAGCACCGCTTCGTCGCCGTCGACATACAGCAGGCCGATCTCGCCAGGCCCGACCGGGGCCGAGGTGATGAGCGCCGGCCGGCCCAGCGCGCGCGCGGCGTCCCTCGCCTGGGCGAGCGTCTCGACGGGCTTGTCGGTCAGGAAACCCAGCTCCCAAAGGTTGGGCGTGATCCAGTCGGCCAGCGGCACGAGGCGCTTCTCGACCTGTTCGGCCACCTCGTATTTCACGTAGAGGCCCTTGGGCGCGTCGCCCAGGATGGGATCGACGATCACAAGGGGCCGTCGGTGGCCGCCGTTCCCGCCTGTCCGCTCGGCGTCGCGGACCCGCTCGATGACCCCGGCGGCGATTTCCACCTGCTCGGGATCCGAGAAGTGCCCGGTGATGATCAGGTCGACCATGCCGAACAGCGCGTCGGCTTCGATATCGCCCAGCATGCGACGGAACACGTCGGGCTGGGTGATCTCGCCCTTGCCGCCCCGGGCGGGCGTCCGGCCAAACATCACGGTGGGCGCCAGCACCGGATCGATCTTGTGCGCCGCCAGCACATACTGCTGCGCCGCCCCGCCGATCCGCGAGGCCGCGACGAACGATGAGAGGATCAGGGCGAGCGGCACAGCTTTCGCCCCTAACGCAGATAGCATGGCCTCGCCAGAGGATTTCTACTGGGGATGGTAGACCTCACTACCAGCAGTGGCATCTCAAACAGCAAAAAGGGCGGGCCTTGCGGCGCCGCCCTTCGTTGTTCCGGCGACCGTTCGCCTAGAGCCCGTCCGGTTCAGATGGAATCATCTGAACCGGATGAACAGGCTCGACCTCTTTGATTTAGAGCGCGTTTCAGGGGCGAAACCGGCGTCCACTTTCGCCCAACGCGCTCTAGTAGCGATAGTGCTCGGGCTTGAACGGGCCCTGCTGGGTCACGCCGATGTAGTCGGCCTGTTCCTTGGAGAGGGTCGTCAGCTTGGCGCCCAGCTTCTCAAGGTGGAGCATCGCCACCTTCTCGTCGAGGTGCTTGGGCAGCGTGTAGACCTTCTTCTCGTACTTCGCGCCGTTCACCCACAGCTCCATCTGGGCCAGGGTCTGGTTGGTGAAGGACGCGCTCATCACGAACGAGGGGTGGCCCGTGGCGTTGCCCAGGTTCACCAGACGGCCTTCCGACAGCACGATGATCTTCTTGCCGTCCGGGAATTCCACGTGGTGGACCTGCGGCTTGATCTCGTCCCACTTGAAGTTTCGCAGGCCGGCGATCTGAATTTCCGAGTCGAAGTGGCCGATGTTGCAGACGATGGCGTTGTTCTTCATCGCCCGCATGTGGTCGACGGTGAGCACGTCCTTGTTGCCGGTGGCCGTGCAGAAGATGTCGCCCTTGTCGGCGGCATAATCCATCGTCACGACCTCATAGCCTTCCATCGCCGCCTGCAGGGCGCAGATCGGGTCGATTTCCGTGACCATGACGCGCGCGCCGCCGTTGCGGAGCGAGGCGGCCGAGCCCTTGCCCACGTCGCCGTAGCCCAGGACCACCGCGACCTTGCCGGCCAGCATCACGTCGGTGCCGCGGCGGATGGCGTCCACCAGGCTTTCGCGGCAGCCGTACAGGTTGTCGAACTTCGACTTGGTGACGCTGTCGTTGACGTTGATGGCGGTGAACGGCAGCTCGCCGCGCTCATGCATCTGGTACAGGCGGTGCACGCCCGTGGTGGTCTCTTCCGACACGCCCTTACAGGCGTCGCGGATCGCCGAATAGAAGCCGGGCTTTTCCTTGAGGTAGCGCTTCATCACCGCGTAGAGCGCTTCTTCTTCCTCGTTCTGCGGGTTGTTCAGGACCGACGGGTCCTTCTCGGCCTTGGGGCCCAGCACGCAGAGCAGGGTGGCGTCGCCGCCGTCGTCCAGGATCAGGTTCGGATAGCCGCCGTCGTGCCACTCGAAGATCTTGTGGGCGTATTCCCAGTACTCGACCAGCGTCTCGCCCTTGATGGCGAACACCGGCGTGCCCTTGGCCGCGATGGCGGCGGCGGCGTGGTCCTGGGTCGAGAAGATGTTGCACGACGCCCAGCGGACCTCGGCGCCCAGCGCCTGCAGGGTCTCGATGAGCACGGCGGTCTGGATCGTCATGTGGAGCGAGCCGGCGATGCGGGCGCCCTTCAGCGGCTGGGCCTTGCCGAACTCGGCGCGCGTCGCCATCAGGCCCGGCATCTCGGTTTCGGCGATCTCGATCTCTTTGCGGCCCCAGTCGGCCAGCGAGAGGTCTTTCACGACATAGTCGGTCATTTCATTTCCTGCGATCGGCGGAATTCGTTGGCGGCCCTATAGCCGGAGGCGGCCTCTGTAGCAACCAACACATAAAGAAATCCTTATGCGACTGCTCACGCAGCGGCGTTGACGTAAGGGAAAGATGGATTGCCCGCCGCAAGGTGACCGTCGTATCCGGCGCACCTTCCTCCCCCGCAGGTCCCGGAGCCCGCATGAACGCCCCTGCCCATATCGCCCTGTCGGCCAGTCCCCGCCATGACTGGACGCTGGAAGAGGTCGAGGCGCTGTTCGAGCTGCCGTTCACCGAGTTGGTGTTTCGCGCCGCCGAGGTCCACCGGCGGTGGTTCGACCCCACCGAGCTGCAGCTTTCGCAGCTGTTGTCAGTGAAGACCGGCGGCTGCCCCGAGAACTGCGGCTACTGCAGCCAGTCGCAGCACTTCAAGACCGCCACCAAGGCCTCGAAACTGATGGACGCCGACTCCGTGATCGCCCAGGCCGCCGAGGCCAAGGCGGGCGGCGCGCAGCGCTTCTGCATGGGCGCGGCGTGGCGGGACCTGAAGGATCGCGATCTGCCGAAGGTCGCCGCCATGATCTCGGGCGTGAAGGCGCTGGGGCTCGAGACCTGTGCGACGCTGGGCATGCTGACGCCCGAGCAGGCCAGGGCGCTGAAGGCGGCGGGCCTCGACTACTACAACCACAACCTCGACACCGGCCCGGACTATTACGACCAGGTCGTCACGACGCGGACGTACCAGGACCGCCTCGACACCCTGGCGGCCGTCCGCGACGCCGGCATGTCGACCTGCTGCGGCGGCATCGTCGGCATGGGCGAGACCCGCCGCGACCGCGCCGGGCTCCTCCACCAGCTGGCGATCCTGCCCGAGCACCCGCAGAGCCTGCCGATCAACGACCTGATGCTGATCCCCGGCACGCCCCTGGGCAAGTCCGACCCGGTCGACCCGCTGGAGTTCGTCCGGATGATCGCCGTGGCGCGCCTGGTTTGCCCCAAGTCGATGGTCCGCATCGCCGCGGGCCGTGAGCATATGACCAAGGAACTGCAGGCGCTCTGCTTCCTGGCCGGCGCGAATTCGATCTTCATCGGCGCCCGCCTTCTCACGACCGACAACCCGGGCCGCAACGCCGACGACGCGCTGCTGGCCGACCTCAAGATGAAGCCGATGGCTGTCCTCGCCTGATGGGGAGGATCGACACTTCCTCAACGCGATCGGCTTCTCTCCATCGCTTTGAAGCGCTGCTGACAAAAGCAGGCGAGGCCGTGCGCTAAGACCGTTCGTTGTCGGACGGCGACTAGCTCCGCCGTCCTTCGGGCCCTATCTGGTTGGCTCCGAGGGAGAGCGCGTGGAATCGATCATATCCATCCAGGGCCTGGCGAAGACCTACGCCGGCGGTTTCCAGGCCCTGAAGGGCGTCGACCTCGAGATCCGGAAGGGCGAGATCTTCGCCCTGCTGGGGCCGAACGGCGCCGGCAAGACCACGTTGATCGGCATCGTCTGCGGCCTGGTCCGCATGACCGGCGGGCGCGTGATCGCCGACGGGCATGACATCCAGAAGGACTACCGCGCGGCGCGGACGAAGATAGGCCTGGTGCCGCAGGAGATCTCGACCGACGCCTTCGAAAAGGTCTGGGACACGGTCAAGTTCAGTCGCGGCCTGTTCGGCAGGGCCCCGAACGACGCGCACCTGGAGAAGGTGCTGAAGGACCTTAGCCTCTGGGACAAGCGCAACGAGAAGATCATGGCGCTCTCGGGCGGCATGAAGCGCCGGGTGATGATCGCCAAGGCGCTGAGCCACGAGCCCAGCATCCTGTTCCTCGACGAGCCCACAGCCGGCGTCGATGTCGAGCTGCGGCGCGACATGTGGGAGATGGTCCGGGGCCTGCGGGAACAGGGCGTCACCATCATCCTGACCACCCACTACATCGAGGAGGCCGAGGAGATGGCCGACCGGATCGGGGTGATCTCGAACGGCGAGTTGATCCTGGTCGAGGACAAGGACGTGCTCATGCGCAAGCTGGGCAAGAAGCAGCTGACTCTCCAGCTGCAGGAGCCGCTGACGGCGATCCCCGCGGGCCTGGAAGCCTATCCGCTCGAACTGGCCGCCGAGGGCGCCGAGCTCGTCTACACCTTCGACGCCCAGGCCGAGACCACGGGCATCGCCGAGCTGATGAAGCGCCTCGCCGAGCGCGGCGTCGACTTCAAGGATCTCCATACCCAGGAGAGCTCGCTGGAAGACATCTTCGTCAGCCTGGTGAGGGCCCGCGCATGAACCTGCACGCCGTCCGCGCCATCTACCTCTTCGAGATGCATCGCTGGGTCCGGACCATCGTCCAGAGCGTGGCCGCCCCGGTGATCACCACATCGCTCTATTTCATCGTCTTCGGCGCCGCGATCGGCAGCCGGATGCCCGAGATCAACGGGGTCAGCTACGGCGCCTTCATCGTGCCGGGCCTCTTGATGCTGTCGATCCTGACCGAGAGCATCTCCAACGGCTCGTTCGGCATCTACATGCCGAAGTTCGCGGGCACCATCTACGAGGTGCTCTCGGCCCCGATCTCCGCCGGCGAGGTGGTGTTGGGCTATGTGGGCGCGGCGGCCAGCAAGTCGTTCGTCCTGGGCCTGGTGATCCTGGCCACGGCGCGGATTTTCGTGCCCTACGAAATCAACCACCCCTTCGTGATGCTGGCCTTCCTGGTGCTGACCTCGGTCACCTTCAGCCTGTTCGGCTTCCTCACCGGCATCTGGGCCGACGGCTGGGAAAAACTGTCGATCATCCCCACCCTGGTAATCACACCGCTGACGTTCTTAGGCGGCAGCTTCTACTCGATCGACATGCTGCCCGGCGTCTGGAAGACGATCGCCCTCTTCAATCCGGTGGTCTACTTGGTCTCAGGGTTCCGCTGGAGCTTCTACGGCGTCTCGGACGTGGGCGTGGGCGTCAGCCTGGCTGCGACGCTGGGCTTCCTGGCGGTGTGCCTCGCCGCCGTGACCTGGATCTTCCGGACCGGCTGGCGGCTGAAGACGTAGGCGCTGAGGGTTTTCCCTCCCCACCGGGGAGGGACAGCTCGCCGAAGGCGAGCAGGGTGGGGAAGCGGCGATCCTCCACCCCCTTGACGATGAGAACATACTAAGAACAATAGGCGAGTATGCTGCCCGAGATCGCACGAGCGCGCCGCTATCGCCAGACCATGAGCGAGCCGGAAGTCATGCTATGGAGCCGGCTTAAGCGGCTACGCGAGCTCGGCTTTCATTTCCGGCGGCAGGCGCCTCTCCGGGGATATTATCTCGACTTCTTATGCTTCTCGCGACGGCTCGTCATCGAAGTCGATGGGTGGCAGCACGGCGACGATCGCCAAGCCGAGCATGGCGCGGTGCGAGACGGGATACTCCAGCGCCACGGGCTGCGGGTGCTGCGTTTCTGGGCGAGCGATGTGCGCCGCGACCTTGATGGCGTGATGGATCAGATCGTAGGAACGCTTGAGGCGACGCCCAAGGTGGAGGGCGTGGCCAACTTCAGGCGCCGGATCTGGTCGTGACTTCCCCACCCTGACCGCTTCGCGGTCTGTCCCTCCCCGGTGGGGAGGGAAATGGGTACGCCCCTACTCGTCTTCCTCGAAGCGGGCCTTGACCAGTTCCACCAGCGCCTGAACCGCCTCTTCCGCCTGATCGCCCTCGGCCTCGATGTCGATGCAGCAGCCCGGGGACGCCGCCAGCATCATCAGGCCCATGATCGAGCGGGCGTCGACGGTGTGGCCGTCCTTGGAAACGCGGACCTCGGCGTCGAAGGTCGCGGCGAGCTTCACGAACTTGGCCGACGCCCGCGCATGCAGGCCGCGCTTGTTGATGATCTCGACGGTTTGGTTCGCTTCGCTCAGCTACTTCTCTCCGGCCAGGACGTAGGAGGCCACGGAGATGTACTTTCGCCCGGCTTCCTGCGCCGCCGCAACCGCCTCTTCCAGGCTGAAGCGCGTGCGCACGCTGGCCAGCTTGATCAGCATGGGCAGGTTCAGGCCCGCGATCACCTCGGCCTTGGTCTGTTCCATGACCGAGATCGCGAGGTTGGACGGGGTGCCGCCGAACATGTCGGTGAGCAGGACGACGCCCGAGCCGGTCTCGACGCGGCCACACGCGGCCAGAATATCCTGGCGGCGCCGCTCCATGTCGTCTTCCGGGCCAATGCAGATCGCTTCGACCGCAGCCTGCGGTCCCACGACGTGCTCCATCGCGTAGACGAACTCTTGCGCCAGCCGGCCGTGCGTGACGATCACGAGGCCGATCATGCCTGACAATCCAAGGGGTATCCCCACCCGCGAACACACGCCTGATCAGGGGCGCGAGCGAAGCTAGATACGCCTCTTGTGCGCCGCGTCAAAGGACTCCATCGCGCGGCTTAGTTTCGCAGGCGCTGAGGCCTCGAACGGATCTACCGACAGTAGTGGAACGTCCACCCCAAGGACCGCCTCGGTTGCGGGGTCGGGCATCCGTTCGGGCGTCCCCAGCCGGACCAGCACCGTGATCTCGCAGAACGCCACGGCGGCCACCGGCGCTACGCCCACGCCCCGCACCTCGAGCAGGCCGCGCAGCCCGTCCGGGGCTCGTCCGTACAGGCGGCCCGCGTCGACCCAGACCTGCACACGGTCGTCGGCCACGAGGCGGAAGCCATGGTTCAGCGCCCGCAGCGCCAGGTCGCTCTTGCCCGCGCCGGACGGGCCCTCGATCAGCACGCCGCGCCACAGACCTTCCACGCGCCGCGCGATCAGGCCCGCGTGCCGGATCACGGCAGCGCCGGCAGCGTCAGCGTGAACATGGCGCCCAGCACCTTGCCCTCGGCGCCCGTGCGGTTCTCGGCCCGCAGCGTGCCGTCGTGGGCGGCGGCGATCTGCCGGGCGATCGACAGGCCCAGGCCCGAGTTGCCGCCGAACGCCGCGCCCTTGGGCCGAGAGGTGTAGAAGCGCTCGAAAACCGTCTCCAGGTTCTCGGGCGGGATGCCGGGGCCGTCGTCGGATACGGTCACGATGGCCTCGCCCTTCATCCGCACCAGGCCCACGGTCACCGTTCCCCCCGGCGGGCTGAACGAGCGGGCGTTGTCGATCAGGTTGCGCACGATCTGGCTCAGCGGCCCTTCACGTCCCAGTACGCGCGTCGCCTCGACCCCCTGGTGCGGCGCGAAGACCACCTGCACGTCGCCGGCCCGCGCCGTGGCCTGGTAGAGGCTGACGATGTCGCCGATCAGCCGGCCCAGGTCGACCGGCTTGGGCTGGTCGCGCGACAGTTCGGCGTCCAGGCGCGAGGCGTTCGAGATGTCGGTGACCAGGCGGTCCAGCCGCTGGACGTCGTTCTTCAGCACGTTCATCAGCCGCTCGCGCGCCGCCGGGTCGCTGACGATATCCAGGGTCTCGACCGCCGAACGCAGCGACGTGAGGGGATTGCGGATCTCGTGCGCCACATCGGCGGCGAAAGCCTCGATGGCGTCCATGCGCTCGCTGAGTGCGTGGGTCATGTCCTCGAGGCTGCGGGTCAGGTCGCCCACCTCGTCGTCGCGCTTGGCGAGGTCGGGCAGCGAGATGGCCCGCGCCCTGGCCTGGCGCACGCGGTCGGCGGCGCGCGCCAGCCGCAGGACCGGTTGAGCCACGAGGCTGTTGAGCAGCAGCGACGACGCCACCGTCACCAGCACCGCGATCAGGATGAAGGGGATCAGCGCCCGGCGCTCCTGGCCGATGATCGCGTCGACGTCGCTGGCCTCCAGCGTCACCACGCCTAGCACCGCGCGCACATGCTGGATCGGGATCGAGACCGAAACGACGCGCTTGCCGCGGTCGCCGCGACGCATGCCGGACTGGGGTTTTCCCTGCAGCGCGGCTTTCACCTCGCTCTGGAGCGCCGCCTGGACCTCGTGACGCGTGGGCGGCGCGGCCCGCGGCATCAGCTGGAAACCGCGACCGTTGTCGGCGCGGTCGCGGGCGGGCGGCAGGTCGCGCTGCTCGACCTCGTCGGCCATCCACTCGCTGTCGGCGACCAGCCGGCCCTCGGCGTCGAACAGGCGCGCGCGCTGGGCCCGCGGGTTGGAAAGGGTCTGCAGCAGCTCGGTCGCCAGCGCCGCGTCCATCTGCGGCGTGGGCTCGCCCACGGTGGCGGCCTGGTTGAGGATCGAGGCGATCAGCTCGCCCTGTGTCGACAGGCTGTCGATGCGGGCGTTGACCAGCCCCTGCCGCACCTCGTTCAGGACCAGCGCGCCCACGACCAGGATCGCCAGGCCCAACAGGTTGAGCGCCAGGATCAGCCGTCCCAGCCGCGACCCGGGCAGGCCGCGATAGCGGCGACGGGCCGCGCGCTTCTCCAGCGCGACCCGCCCCGAACTCGGCCGATCTGGGCTCAGCCCGTCCGACGCCTGCGGATCAGGATTCGCGGTATCGGTAGCCGACGCCATAGAGGGTTTCGATCGCGTCGAACTCAGGATCCACCTCGCGGAACTTCTTCCGCATGCGCTTGATGTGGCTGTCGATGGTGCGGTCATCGACATAGACCTGATCGTCGTAGGCCGCGTCCATCAGGTTGTCGCGGCTCTTCACGAACCCGGGGCGCTGGGCCAGCGACTGCAGGAGCAAGAACTCGGTGACGGTCAGCTTGACCGGCTTGCCTTCCCACAGGCTCTCGTGACGGGCCGGGTCCAGGGTCAGCTTGCCGCGCTTCAGCGCGCGGGCCGCGACATCGGCCGCCGCCAGGGATGGCCCCGCCACGTCGTCGGTCTCGCCCCGGCCGGACCGGCGCAGCACCGCCTTCACCCGCTCGATCAGCAGGCGCTGACTGAAGGGCTTGTGCATGTAGTCGTCGGCGCCGAGGTTGAAGCCGAGGATCTCGTCGATCTCTTCGTCCTTCGACGTCAGGATGATCACGGGAATGTCCGAGGTGCGGCGCAGGCGTCGCAGCACTTCCATGCCGTCCATGCGCGGCATCTTCACGTCCAGGATCGCCACGTCCGGCGGGTCGTTTTCCAACGCCGCCAGGCCCGAGGCGCCGTCGTAGTAGGCCTTGACGGTGTGGCCGTGGCTCTCGAGGGCCAGGCTGACCGACGTGACGATGTTTTCGTCATCGTCGACGAGGGTGATCTTCGCCATCTGCAGTCGGGTGCTCCTTGGACCGTTACGCGCGAGGGTATTGAGCCTTCACCGTGGCCTCAATGGGGCCGCGGCGCCGACCTGACAAAGTCAACGTACCCTTAAACTTATTCATCGAACGTCGCTCTCTCTCGCGGGGGTGGGACTATGGACGGCTACCGGATTCACTTCGAAGTCTACATCCGCAAGATACCGGGCGGCCCGTGGGTGCTCGATCTTGCGACCGAGAATCGCGCCGCCGCCATCCAGCACGCTGAGGAACTGATGAAGGAGGGCCGGGTTGCGGCCGCCCGCATCAGCAAGGAAACGTTCGACGAAGAGACCCGCGAGTTCCAGACGGTCATCATCCAGAAGTTCGGCCAGGCCGACACCGTCGCCAAGGCCCGCCCGAAGGAAGAGCCGCAGCCGCTCTGCGTGACCCCGCAGGACCTCTACACGCTGCACGCCCGCGAGCGGATCGGGAGGCTGCTGGAGGGCTGGCTCGAGCGCAACAGCGCCACGCCGTTCGAACTCCTGCACCGGCCCGACCTCGTCGAGAAGCTCGAGGCCTCGGGCATCGATCTGCAGCACGCGATCCAGAAGATCGCCGTGCCCGAGGCGCACGCCCGCAACATGTCGGTGCACGAGCTGATCCGGGTGTTCCAGGCCCTGATCGAGCGCGCCGTCGAGCGCCTCATGAAGGACTCTCGGAAGGGCAATCTGCCCAACCTGGACAAGGAAGGCTTCGCCGCGGCGGCCGAGCGCCTGGCCACCGACCCCGAGCGTGGCTACCTCCTGGGCGCCGGCGTCGCGGCCTCGATCGCGCCCGCCCGCACCTGGTCCGACAAGGTGGACCGGCTGCTCGACCTGGCCGACTCGGCGCCGGCCAAGGGCCCCGGTCGAGGCGTGGCGCTCTCCACCATACAGCAGCCCCTGGCCGAGATTCTGGAAGCCAAGCCGGGCATGACCGACGTCCTCGGCAAGGGCGAGGACCTCGGCGCCAACCTGGCCGCCATGACCCGCCTGGCCGCCTACGACTCGGTCGAGGCGCTGATACGCGTCGAGAAATCGGTGCAGAAGATCATGCCCGAGCTGTCCCAACTGGCCGTGCGCCTGGCGCAGTGGCTGTCGGGCGAGAATTTCCAGGATACGCGCGCCGCCATTGGCCGGCGCATCCTGCGGGAACTGACCGGCCCCCGGCGTCTGTGCCCCGGCGACGCCGTGCGTGAGATCGACGTGCTCCGCGCCCTCGCCATGACCCTGACCGCCGCCGCGGGGAAGCTGCTGCCCCTGGAAGAGGTCCAGTCGGCCTTCACCGTCCGCTCCAAGATGCTGGTGACCGGCGATTTCGTGGAGGCCTACCTGGGGCAGGGCCAGACGGCTCACGCCGAGGCCGAGGCCCTGATCTGGCTGGCCGAGAACATCATCGGCGCGGCCAACAAGCGGCAGGCCGCCGGGTGGATCAAGGCCATCGTGGCTTCGCTGCGATTCGAGAAGGAAATGACCGGCGGCGACGAGACCCCCGCGGTGCGGCTGGCGCAGCTGGCCGCCCTGCACCGTTCGATCGGCCGCTGCGGACTGGTGCCCGCCGACTTCGAGCCGATCCAGGAAAAGCTGGGCGATATCGGCGGCGAAGTGGAGAGCCGCTCCAAGTTCACCGCCCTCGTGGCGCGCGCGAACGCGCCGCTGATGCATCGGCTGGTGATGCTGCTGAGGCTGGCCGCCGGTGAGGCGGCGCCGATCGGCCCGGCCGCCAACCGCGCCAGGAACGAAGCCATCCGACTCTTCCGCCAGGACGACACCCGCGCCGCGCTCGCCGCGTCGCCCGAGCAAATGGCCCAGGTCCGCACCCTGATCCAGCAGGCGGGGATGGCCGCCTAGGGGCGCTACAACCCCAGAACATCCTTCAGCGCCGCCGCGACCGTCGCCACGTCGCCGTCTTCCATCCCCGGATACAGCGGCAGCGACAGGCAGCGTGCGTACCAGGCCTCGGCGCCGGGCAGTTCCAGCTCGCCGTAGAGCTCGCGGTAATAGGGTTGGCGGTGGACCGGGATGTAGTGGACCTGGGTTCCGACGCCCCTGGCCTTGAGCCCCTCGACCACGTCGCGGCGGCTCCTGCCTGCGGCCTCGAAGTCGATCAGCGCCACCATCAGGTGAAGGACCGGGTCGCTCCACGCCGGCTGCGCGGCGATGCGCACCAGAGGCGCCAGCGGCGCCAGCGCCTCCGCATAGGCCGCGCCCAGCGCGCGCCGCCGCGCGGCGAACCGCGGCAGTTTCTTCAGCTGCGACAGGCCCAGCGCGCAGAGGATGTCGGGCAGGCGGTAGTTGAAACCCGGCTCTGGCATTTCATACCACCACGGCTCGCAGCCTTCAGGCCGGACCATGCCGTGCGAGCGCAGCACCTTCAGCCGGGCCGAGATCGCCGGATCGTTCGTGGTGATCATGCCGCCCTCGCCGGTGGCGATGGTCTTCACCGGGTGGAACGAGAAGGTGGCCATCGCCGAGTGGCGCACGTCGCCGACGATCTCAGCCGCGTTGCCGAACCTCATGGTGGAGCCCAGCGCATGCGGCGCGTCCTCGACCAGAACGGCGCCGGCGTCCCGCGCCAGCGCCTCGAGCCCCGGCAGGTCGCACGCGTCGCCGCGCAGGTGCACCGGCAGGACGGCCCGCAGCCGCCGCGCGCCCACCCGCTCGATCGCCTGGGCCAGGGTCTCCGGCGTCATCAGGCCCGTGTCGGGATCGACGTCGGCGAAGACCACGTCCGCGCCGACATAGCGGGCGCAGTTGGCGGTCGCCAGGAAGGTGATCGAGGGCGCAATGACCGCCTCGCCCGGCTTCACGTCCAGCGCCATCATCGCCAGATGCAGCGCTGCGGTGCCGTTCGAACAGGCTACCGCATGGCGCGCGCCCACGGTCTCGGCGAAAGCGACCTCGAAGGCCTCGACGGTCGGGCCCGTCGTCAGGAAGTCGGCCTTCAGCGCCTCGGCGACCGCGGCGATGTCGTCGTCCTCGATGGTCTGACGGCCGTAGGGGAGCATCGCCAATTCCTTGCCTGACGCTCAGTCGCCCGCCCGGCGGCGGCGCTCCTTGGGCCTGTCCTCGTCCAGCATCTTCAGCAGACCCGGCCCGTCCAGCCATTCGGGGTTGGTGTCGCTGACATAGCTGAACTCGTCGCTCAGCCGCCCGCCGCTCAGCGGCGCACGGGTGTACTCCACGAAGGCCGGCTCGATGGCGTAGCGGTCGCCCAGGTCGACGGTGTTCCGCGCGTCGTCGGCCGAGATCATCATCTCGTGCAGCTTCTCGCCCGGCCGGATGCCGACCACCTTCTGGGCCATGCCGGGCGCCAGAACCTCGGCCATCTCGGTGATCTTCATGGAGGGGATCTTCGGCACGAAGATCTCGCCGCCGTGCATGGTGCTGAGCGAGGACAGCACGAAGTCGACGCCCTCGCCCAGGGTGATCAGGAACCGCGTCATCCGCGGGTCGGTGATGGGCAGCTCGGTGGCGCCGCGCTGGATCAGGCGGTTGAAGAACGGGATCACCGAACCGCGCGAGCCCACCACATTGCCATAGCGGACCACGGCGAAACGCGTGCCGATGTCGCCCGACAGGTTGTTGGCCGCGACGAACGTCTTGTCCGACGCCAGCTTGGTCGCCCCGTACAGGTTGATGGGGTTGCAGGCCTTGTCCGTCGACAGCGCCACCACCTGCTTTACCCGGTTGGAGAGGCACGCCCAGACGACGTTCTCGGCGCCCATGATGTTGGTGTGGATGCATTCCGAGGGGTTGTACTCGGCCGCCGGCACCTGCTTCAGCGCCGCAGCGTGGATCACGATGTCGACGCCTCGGAACGCCAGACTGAGTCGCTCGCGGTCGCGCACATCGCCCAGGAAGAAGCGCATGGCGTGCAGCTGCTCGGGGCTGAAGCACTCCGCGAAGTCGATCTGCATCTCGCTCTGCTTCAGCTCATCGCGGGAATAGACGATGAGTTTCCGAGGCTTGGCGCGGGTCAGCACCGTCTCGATGAAGCGGCGCCCGAACGATCCGGTGCCGCCGGTGACGAGAATGACCTTGCCGTCGAGGTCGAGGTTGGTCGGCTCAAATCGGCCCAAGGGGCTCTCCGCATCCATGCGAGTTCACCCTGTCTTCGCAGGCGCACGTAAATGGAGCGCTAACCATAATGAGTGATCTTGCCGCACGTCATGGATCGCCGCCGCTTCCTCAGCCTCGCCCCGATCGCCGGCCTGCTGGTCTGGCCGGCGGCCGCGCATGCGGCCGGCGCCGAGAAGAAGAAGTCGGGCGGCGGCAGCTACGTGCCGGTCCAGACCCTGCTGGGCACCACCATGCGCGGCGCGGGCCGTCGCGGGGTCATGTCGGTCGACTGCGGCCTGGATGTGCCTGACGAGGCGCTGCGCCTTCGCGCAGAGCAGTCGGTGCCACGCTTGCGCGCCGCCTATCTGCAGATCGTCCAGGGTTATGCCAGCGGGCTGGCGCCCGGGGCCCTGCCCAACGCCGACTACATCGTCCAGAGCCTGCAGCGGCAGACCGACGCCATCCTGGGCCGCCGCGGCGCCCGCGTCCTGCTGGGCGGCATCATCGTCAACTGAACGCCGTCTCCCCCCCCATCGGAAGCGACGCGAGGGGAAGGGCTGTAGAGCTAGGCGACGCTGAGCTTCACGTCGGCGCCGGCGCGGGTCAGCTGCGAGTAGGGGCAGACCACGTGCGCCTTGGCCACGATGTCCTCGGCCGCGGCCTTGTCGAGCCCGGGGATCGCCACGTTGATCGCCAGCGTCAGCTCGAAGCCGCCGCCGTCGGCGCGCGGGCCGATGCCCACGTCGGCCGTGACCGCCGTATCCGCCGGGATCGCCACCTTCTCGCGGCCGCCCACGAACTTCAGGGCGCCCAGGAAACAGGCGGCGTAGCCGGCGGCGAACAGCTGCTCGGGATTGGTGCCCGCGCCGCCGGCGCCGCCCAGTTCCTTCACGGTGTCGAGCGCCACGTCGAGGTGGCCATCCGAGGACTTGGCGCTGCCGGTGCGGCCGCCGGTGGCGGTGGCTTGAGCGGTGTAGAGGACGGGCATGGAAGGTCTCCAGTGATGGGTGGCGATAACGATTATCGCGATAATTAATAGCTAGGCTCGGGCTCGATCCTTGTCAAGGCATCTTTTATCGCGATATCTATCGGCATGACCCAGACTCGCCAGCAGCCGCTCGATCGTCAGCTCTGCTTCTCGATCTATGGCGCGGACCTCGCCATCAACCGGACCTACAAGCCCCTGCTCGACAAGCTGGGCCTCACCTATCCGCAATACCTGGTGCTGCACGCCCTCTGGGAGACAGACGGCCTGACTATCACCGGCATCGCCGATCGCCTGGCGCTGGAGCCCAGCACCATCACGCCGCTGGTGAAACGCCTCGAGCTGGCGGGCTTCCTGACCCGGCTGCGCAATCCCAGCGACGAGCGGCAGGTCCAGGTCAGCCTGACCGACAAGGGCCGCGACATGCGCGAGGAGAGCGCCTGCCTGGGCGAGGCCCTGCTCAAGAAGGCCGGGATGAGCCTGCAGGAGCTGGGCGATCTCAACCGGCAGGTCAAACGCCTGAGGGACGCCCTGAGCGGCGCTTAGAGCGCGTCGCCCCAGTCCAGGCGCCGCGCGACGGCGTGGGCGGGCTTGTCGCGGCGAGCGACGAAGCGGCGTTCCAGGGCTCCCGCCTCGGTGCAGAGCTTGAGCTCGATGCCGGGCTTGCCGACCTTGGGCCGCGCCAGCACGCGCGGGGTTCGGGGCGCGGCGGCGACGCCCGGACGCGCGGCCAGCAGGTAGGCGTACTTCTCGTCCTCGAACGGCGCGTCGGCGCCCTTGGCAAGCCTGTGGTCGCGTGAGCGGGGCAGACGGACGCTGAAATGGCACCAGTCTGGCGCGGCCAGCGGGCATGCCTGTGGGTGGGGACAGGGGGCCAGGATCTCCGCCCCGGCGGCGATCAACGTGTCTCGGGCGCTCAGAAGCCGGTCGTAGCCGGCCGGCGTGCCGGGCTCGACGATGGCCAGGACGCCCTCGGCGGCGTCCCAGAGACGGGCCACGACGTGCGACTGCGCGGACGCCGGGATCTCGGCGAGGGCGTAGCTGGCCAGGACCAGGTCGGCGCTTGGGAACGGGCCCGCCGTCAGGTCGCCGCGGATCGTCGTCGCCGCGAGGTCGTCTCCAGCCAGGCGTTTGGCCAGCTCCAGGAACGGCGCGCTGGCGTCGAGCCAGGTGATGTCGGTCAGTGCGCTCCAGGTCTCGCGGGCCGCCCAACTGCCGGTGCCCGGGCCGCAGCCGGCGTCGAGCAGCGTTCCTGGCGCGAAGCCGGGCGCGATACGCGCGGCCTCATCGAACACGGCCGCGCAGGCGGCGTAGGTGGCCGGCATCCTGGCCAACGCATAGGCCAGGGCGTCGTCGCGGCCTTTGATCACCGACGCCGAGCCCCGGCCCGCGCGATAGGCCTGGCTTGTCGCCGCCGTACGCTCGGCCAGGTCGCGGCGCGATGCGCCCGAAAGCTCGCGCGCGATCGCGGCCTGCAGCGCCGCCGGCAGCATCTAGGTCCCTTCCGCGCTCAAGAGAGCGCTTCGGCCCGTCGCTGCACCAGCGCCGCCGGAACCGCAGGGTCCTCAAGGCCGGTCGTGTCGCCGGGCTCGCCGGTTTCGGCGATGCGGCGCAGGACCGGCCGCAACACCTCGCCGGCCGGCGTCTTGGGCAGGGGGCCGAAGATCACCATCGCCGGCGCGGCATGGTCGCCCACCTCGCGGCGCATGAAGCCCTTGATGTCGGCGGCCAGCACGTCCGAGGCCAGGATCGCGGGGTCGGGGGTGATGAAGGCCCAGAGCGCCTCGCCGCGGCCGTCGGGCGCGTCGATGGCCACGATGACGCCTTCTGAAACCGCATCGTGGTCGGCCAGCACGCCTTCCAGCTGCTGGCACGAGACCACCTTGCCGTCGATGTGCGCCTCGTCGTCGCCGCGGCCCGCGCGGTTCTTCACCAGGTCGTCCACCACGGCGGGCTCGGCCAGCGTCGAGGTGTCGCCCAGGTTCGTGAGGTCGTCCTCGGCGATCTTGCGCAGGATGCGGCGCATGATCTTGCCCGACCGGGTCTTGGGCAGGCCGGGGGCGAACTGGATGACGTCGGGCGCCGCGAACGGCCCGATCTCGCGCCGGACCCAGCCGCGCAGGTCGGCCTGCAGCGCCTCGGTGGCCTCGATGCCGACCTTCAGCGTCACGTAGCAGTAGATGCCCTGGCCCTTGATGTCGTGCGGGTAGCCCACGACGGCGGCCTCGGCCACGGCGGTGTGGCCCACCAGCGCGCTCTCGATCTCGGCGGTGCCCAGGCGGTGGCCCGACACGTTGATGACGTCGTCCACGCGGCCGGTGATCCAGTAGTAGCCGTCCTCGTCCCGCCGCGCGCCGTCCCCGGTGAAGTACTTGCCGGGGTAGGTCGTGAAGTAGGTGTCGATGAAGCGCTGATGGTCGCCATAGACCGTGCGCATCTGGCCGGGCCAGCTGTCGGTCAGGCAGAGGTTGCCGTTGACGGCGCCGTCCAGCACCAGGCCCTCGGCGTCGACCAGCTGCGGCTTCACGCCCGGCAGGGGCAGGGCGCACGAACCGGGCTTCAGCGCATGCGCGCCGGGCAGCGGCGTCATCAGGCAGGCGCCCGTCTCGGTCTGCCACCAGGTGTCGATGATCGGGCAGCGGCCCTCGCCGACGACGCGATGGTACCAGAGCCAGGCCTCGGGATTGATCGGCTCGCCCACGGTGCCCAGCAGGCGGATCGACTTGCGGCTGGTCTTCAGCACGGGGCCGTCGCCCTCGCGCATCAGAGCCCGCAGCGCCGTCGGCGCCGTATAGAAGATCTCGACCTTGTGCTTGTCGCAGACCTCCCAGAACCGCGAGTGGCTCGGATAGTTGGGCACGCCCTCGAACATCAGGCTGGTCGCGCCGTTGGCCAGCGGGCCATAGACCACATAGCTGTGCCCCGTGACCCAGCCCACGTCGGCGGTGCACCAGAACACCTCGCCCGGGCGGTAGTCGAAGATGATCTCGTGGGTCCAGCTGGCCCAGGCCAGATAGCCGCCCGTGGTGTGCAGCACGCCCTTGGGCTTACCCGTCGAGCCCGAGGTGTAGAGGATGAACAGCGGGTCCTCCGCGCCCATCGGCTCGGCCGGGCACTCGGCCGACACGGTCTGCTTCAGGTCCGAGAAGTACTCGTCGCGCCCGGGCGTCATCGGCACGTTCCCGCCGGTGCGCTTGACCACGATGACGTTCGACACGCCGGGGCAGGACTTCAGCGCCTCGTCGACGTTGAGCTTCAGCGGCACGATCTTGCCGCCGCGCAGCCCCTCGTCGGCGGTGATCACCAGCTTGGAATCGCAGTCCTGGATCCGGCCCGCGATGCTGTCGGGCGAGAAGCCGCCGAACACCACCGAATGGATTGCGCCGATGCGCGAGCAGGCCAGCATCGAGGCCGCCGCCGCCGGGATCATCGGCAGGTAGATGGTGACCCGGTCGCCCTTCTGCACGCCCTTGGCCTTGAGCACATTGGCCCAGCGGCAGACGTCGGCGTGGAGCTGGGCGTAGGTCAGGGCGTCACTGGTCTTACCGTCGTCGCTCTCCCAGATCAGCGCCACCTGGTCGCCCCGCTCGGCGAGATGGCGGTCCAGGCAGTTGGCGCTGACGTTCAGCACGCCGTCGGCGAACCAGTTGATGTGGAAGTCGGCCTTATCGAACGACACATCCTTCACCTGGGTGAAGGGCTTGATCCAGGTCAGCCGCTGGCCCAGCTCGCGCCAGTAGCCTTCAGGGTCGCTCTCGACCCGCTTCACCGCCGCCGCATAGGCCGCGGCGTTCATGTGCGCCGTCTTGGCCCAGTCGTCGGGAACCGGGAAAATCTCGCCGTCGGACACCACTCACCTCCCGATGGATTTCCCTGACGCAGTAGGCGTTGAGCGGAGCGCGCGCAACACGCGCTGACATGCGCCCTTGAAGCGACTCACCGAGCGGAACAGGTTCGCGCCATGCTGCGAGTCGTCCCTGTACTCCTTGTCGCCGCCATGGGCCTCAACGGCTGCGGCGCCGCTGCGCCGAAAGGCGCGATCGACAGCGCCGCCCGACTGCTCGCGGCGGTGCTGAGCGGGGACAAGCAGGCCTTCGAAGCCCAGATCGACCGCCCCGCCGTGCGCGAGGACGTGCGCCGCCAGGTGACCGAGCTGGCCAAGGCGACGGCGCTGGACGTGGAGGGCGGGCCGTCCGAGTTCGCACTGGACCGAATGATCAGCCCCGCCGCCGTCCGCGTGGTCGACCGCTCGGGCGCCACGCTGACCGCCGCGCCGTCGCCCAAGCAGGTGGCGCCCCTGATGCGCAAGGTCGGCGGCGATCGCGCCTGCCTGAAGGACGCCGGCAGCCAGGACTGCGTGCTCACCTTCGCCAAACGCAAGGACCACTGGCGCCTGGTCGGCATGCGCGCGATGGACCCGACGGTGCACGTCGCCGGCGACTGAGCCCCACGCCCCGGACGGAGGCAGAGTTTCGAATTTGCTGTCGCAGGGGGGCGGTCCTATGCAGTTGCAGACGCCGAGACCCCAAGGCGCCCCAAGCTCTCGAGGATGTTGCCCGCATGCTGCTTCACCTTTCCACATGGCCCGAGGTCGAAGGCTTCCTGAAACGGTCCAGGACGGTGGTCATCCCCATCGGGTCGAACGAGCAGCACGGCCCCACCGGCCTCCTTGGCACCGACTGGCTCTGCCCCGAGATCATTGCGCATGAGGCCGAGAAGACTGGCGACATTATCGTGGCGCCCACGTTCAACATCGGCATGGCCCAGCACCACCTGGATTTCCCGGGCACCATCGCGCTCAGGCCGTCCACCTTCATGCTGGCCATCGGCGACTGGTGCCGCAGCCTGGCGCATGCGGGCTTTGAGAAGCTGTACTTCCTGAACGGCCACGGCGGGAATGTCGCCACCATCGAGGCCGCCTTCTCCGAACTCTACGCCGAGGCCAGCTACGCGGGCCGCAACCGCGGCTTCGCCTGCAAGCTGAAGAACTGGTGGGACCTGTCGGGGGTCACGGCGCTGGCCAACCGCCAGTTCCCGGTCGGCCACGGCAGCCACGCCACCCCGTCCGAGATCGCCGTGACCCAGTGGGGGTATCCCGACAGCATCAAGTCTGCGAACTACGCGCCGCAGATCGCGCCGACCGGTCCGATCCGCGAGGCCCACGACTTCCGCGCGCGCTACGCCGACGGTCGGATGGGTTCAGACCCCGGCCTCGCCACGCCCGAGAAGGGCGGCGAACTGGTCAAGACCGCGGCGGCGGCGCTGCTGGAGGATGTGGCGGCGTTCGGGCGCGAAGCTAAGCCGTAAACACCTCGCCGTCGCGCACCTCGACCGGCCACGTGGCGATGCGCTGGCCGTGGCAGGGTCCGGCCAGGCACAGTCCCTCCAGGTCGAACAGCGCCCCATGGCCCGCACACAGGATGTGGGCCTTGTCGCGGGTGAGGTAGCGGTCGTCGAGCGGCGCCAGCGGCCAGCCGGCGTGGGGGCAGGAGTCCACGAAGCCCGAGGCCGCCTCGCCGCGGCGCAGGACGAAGCCCGCGAACATCCGGCTGCCGTTCCGGAAGCGGAAGCTCTTGCCGCCCGGGTCCTCGATGTCGGCCAGCGCACAGAGGCGCAGGCCCCGCGGCGGGCGGGCGGGGTTGTCGGGCTCAGACTGCGCCAAACGTGATCTTCACGGGATTGAGCTCGACCTGCCGCCAGAGGCCGGCCTGGGTGTAGGGATCGGCGTCGTGGAAGGCCTGGGCGGCCGCCTTGTCGGCCACGTCCAGGATGAACATCGATCCCGCCATCTGGCCCGCGTCGTCGAACATGGGGCCGGCGATCTTCATGTCGGCCGCCCGGCTCTGGACATAGGCCAGGTGCCGCTCGCGCGTGGCCATCCGCAGCTCGAGCGAGTTCGCCTTGTCCAGGCAGTGCAGAGCGAAGGTCGGCATCTCTATTCCTCGCGTAGGGGTCGGGAGAGCAGGCCCCGGATGGCGTCATCGACGCCGACCTGGCCCGCCAGGATCGCGGCTACGGCCTCGCATATGGGGGTCTCGACGCCAAGCCGGGCGGCTAGCTCGCGCACGGCGGGCGCCGAAGCCACGCCCTCGGCCACCGAGAGCTTCCCGGCCAAAGCCTGCTCCAGCGTCTGGCCCTGGCCCAGCGCCAGGCCCACGCTCATGTTGCGCGACTGGGGGCTGGAGCAGGTCAGCACCAGGTCGCCCAGGCCGCACAGCCCGGCGACGGTCTCGGCCTCGCCGCCCAGGGCGATCGCCAGCCGGGTCAGCTCGGCGAACCCGCGGGTGATCAGCGCCGCATGCGCCGAACGGCCCAGGCTGCGGCCCTCGACGATGCCGCAGGCGATGGCCAGGACATTCTTCACCGCCCCGCCGGCCTCGGCGCCGATCATGTCGGTGGCGAAGTAGGGCCGGAACGTCGGCGTCGCGATCGCCTCGGCCAGGCTCTCGGCGCAGCCGGGGTCGGGACAGGCCAGGGTGACCGCCGTGGGCAGGCCACGCGCGACCTCGCCGGCGAAGCTCGGCCCGGACAGCACGGCGGGCGCGGCCTGCGGGATCGTCTCGGCCAGCACCTGCGTCATCAGCTTCAGCGAGCCCTGCTCCACGCCCTTGGAGCACAAAAGGATCGGGACGCCGTCACGGGCGTGCGGCGCGAAAGCGGCCAGCGCGGCGCGGGTGTGCTGGGCGGGTGCGACGGCCAGGATCAGGTCGCTGTCGGCCAGGTCGCCGAGATCGCCCGTGGCCCGGATCAGCGGATCCAGCGGCACGCCCTTCAGGAAGATGGCGTTCTCGTGGGTGGTGTTGATCGCCTCGACCACGTCGGGCTCGCGGGCCCATAGCGTGACCTGGCGGCCGGCCCGCGCGCAGACCTGGGCCAGGGCCGTGCCCCACGCGCCGCCGCCGATGACGCCCGTCTTGCTGAGGGGGGCCTTGTTCATGCTTTCGCGCCTTTGCGGCCGGCCTTGTGCGTGGGCGCCGCCGCCGCCGCCGCCGCGTCCAGCGGCCACCGCGGCCGGGCCACGGCGTCCAGCGGGTCGGAGATGCCGGCCGCCAGCCGTTCGGCGCCGGCCAGCGCGATCATGGCGGCGTTGTCGGTGCAATAGGCCAGCGGCGGGGCTGCGAAGCTGAAGCCGTTCTTCGTGGCCGTGGCCTCCAGGCGGTCGCGGACGGTGCGGTTGGCGGCGACCCCGCCCGCGACGACGAAGCGCAGGCCCCGGCCAGCTTGCGCCTGCGCATAGGCTTTCATCGCACGATCCGACTTCTCGGCCAGTTGCCCGGCGATGGCGGCCTGGACGGCGGCGGCCAGGTTGCGGCGCTGATCCTCGGCGGTCACGCCCTCGGCCAGCCGCGCGGCGGCGGTCTTCAGGCCCGAGAACGAGAAGTCGCAGTCCTTCCGGCCCAGCAGCATGCGCGGCAGCTCGAAGGCCGTCGCGTCGCCGCCCTGGGCCAGTTTCTCCAGCGCCGGACCGCCGGGATAGGGCAGGCCCATGGCCTTGGCGATCTTGTCGAAGGCTTCGCCCGCGGCGTCGTCGATGGTCGAGCCCATTCGCGTGCAGGCGCCGATGCCCTCGACGCTGAGCAGCTGGCAGTGTCCCCCCGACACCAGCAGCAGAAGGAACGGATAGGCCAGCTCTGCGCCCAGGCGCGCCGAGACCGCGTGGCCTTCCAGATGGTTCACCGCCACCAGCGGCAGGCCGCGGGCCAGGGCCACCGCCTTGCCGAAGCTGAGACCCACCATCACCCCGCCCACCAGGCCCGGCCCCGCGGTGGCGGCGACGCCGGTCAGGTCCTCGTAGCCCAGCACCGCCTCCTCCAGCGCCGCCTCGGCGATCGCCTCGATGGTCTCGACGTGAGCGCGCGCCGCGATCTCGGGCACCACGCCGCCGAACGGCGCATGGGCGGCGATCTGGCTTCCGACGATCGAGCTCAGCACCTCGGCGCGGCCGTCGGCGTGCAGGCGAACGACCGCCGCGGCGGTCTCGTCGCAGCTGGTCTCAAGACCGAGGACGGTGTGGGTGGTCGGGGTCATTCGGTTGCCGGGGGCGGCCCGCTCCTGTAGCAGGCCTCACGTTCCGCTCCCGAGGTAGACCGCCCACCGTGCCTTCGCAACCTGCCGCCCCTATTCGTCAAGACCGGCCGGGCCAGGTGCGTATCGGCGCCCGCGGCTCCAAGCTCAGCCTGGCCCAGGCCGGCCACATGCAGCGCCGCATCGCCGCGGCGCTGGGCGCCGACCCGTCGAACCCGGCGGACGTCGAACGCGTGGCGCCGCTGATCGTGATCACCACAACGGGCGACCGGATCCAGGACCGCCGGCTGCTGGAGATCGGCGGCAAGGGCCTGTTCACGAAGGAGATCGAGGAGGCGCTCATCGAGGGCCGCATCGACTGCGCGATCCACTCGATGAAGGACATGCCGGCGCTCTTGCCCGACGGGCTCTGCATCGCCGCCGTGCCCGAGCGGGAGGACCCCCGCGACGCCTTCCTGAGCCGTGGCGCCGAGCAGCTGGAAGATCTGCCGCTGGGCGCGAAGCTGGGCACCGCCAGCCTGCGGCGCCAGGCGCAGTCGCTGCACCGCCGCCCCGACCTGGACGTCCAGATGCTGCGCGGCAACGTCGACACCCGGCTGGCGAAGCTGGCCGCGGGCGAGGCCGATGCGATCCTCCTGGCCTATGCGGGCCTCCGCCGCCTGGGCCTGGGGCACGAGGTGAAGAGCCTGATCGATCCCAGGGCGGTCCCGCCGGCGCCCGGTCAGGGCGCGCTGGCCATCGAGACCCGCGAGGCTGACCGCGACCTGCCGTGGGTCGTCTCCCTGCGCTGCGAGACCACGACCCTGTGCGTGGCCGCCGAGCGGGGCGCGCTGACGGCCCTGGAAGGCTCGTGCAAGACGCCGATCGGAGCGCACGCCTGGTTCGAGAACGGGTCGATGCAGCTGATCGTCGAGGCCCTGTCGCCGGACGGCAAGCAGCGGTTCCGGAAGGAAGGTTCGGCCGAGCTTTCGCAGGCCTCGGATGCTCGCGCGGCGGCCCATGACCTGGGCGTCTCGCTGGGCGTGGCCATCAAGTCCGAGGCGGGCGACGCCATCGTTCTCTAGCGCCCCCGGCCAGGCCGCACTTTCGCTCCCCCAATCGATCGGGTTCGGCTAACAGCATTCCGCATGGCGACCCGTCGGCAGAGGATCTGGATCACCCGCGCGCAGCCCGGGGCGGACGTCACCGCCGAGCGGGTGCGGGCGCTGGGGCATGACGCCATCGTGGCGCCGCTGCTGCAGGTGATCGTCCTGTCGGACGTGGTCGTCGACCTGCGCGGGGTCGCGGCGCTCGCCTTCACCAGCGCCAACGGGGTCCGCGCCTTCGCCGACGCCAGCGGCGAACGGAGCCTGAAGGTGTTCGCGGTCGGCGCGGCCACGGCCCAGGCGGCCCGTAAGGCGGGCTTCAAGTCGGTTCTGTCGGCCGACGGCGACGTCGAGGCGCTGGCCGAAGGGATCGCCGCGAGGCGCGGCGAGCTGCGGGGCGCCGTGCTGCACCCGGGCGCGGCCGAACCCGCCGGAGACCTCGCCGGATCGCTGGAGAAGCATGGGGTCGAGGCGCGCCGGCTCATCCTCTATGAGACCACGCCGGTCGAACTGGGCGCCGCCGAGGCCGAGGCCCTGGCCCGGAGCGACGCGGTCCTGCTGCATTCGCCCCGGGCGGCCCAGGTTCTCGCCCGGCTCCTGAAAACCCACCCGGCGCCCGATCTTCGTGCGCTTGGCCTTTCGAAGGCGGTGGTGCAGCCTCTGGGGCGGACAAAGCTGGCGGCCAAGGCGTTCCCGCCATTCCCTATGGAGGCGGCGCTGCTCAACCTGATCGATCGCCGGCCGTGAGCCCGCCCGACGACGACGAGCGTTATGAGCCCCGGCCACTGATGGGCCGGACGTTCTGGATCATGCTGGCGCTCAGCGTCGTCTGCGTCGTCGCCGGCGCGGCGGTGGCCTGGCTGCTGCCGGCGCTGCTGGGGCCCGCGGTTTAGGGCGGGGAACCCGCCGAGTCGTGAAAGGGGGGACTGTGCCGAAGCTCGTTTTTCTCATGCCGTCCCCCGCCGCGCGGACGGGCGGAAACCGGACGACATGCCGACACGTCGGGGCTCTGGTCGAACTGGGTTACGACGCGGTCGTGCGGGTCCCGGAGGGCCAGAGTCTCCCGGAATGGTTCGCCCACTCCGCGCCCAGCGACGCCTGGAGCTGGCCGCCGAAGGCGGACGAGATCCTGGTGATCCCGGAAGATGCGATCGAGGTTCTTGCCGCCTGTTCCGGACTGCCCAATCAGAAGGTCGTCCACTGCAAGAACCCCTACTACGCGGCCGCCTCGGCGTTGTCCCGTCTGTCGCCCGACGCGCGTGGCGCCTACCGGCACTTTATCGCTTGCAGTGCTGGCGTGGCGGCCTGGCTCGCCAGGTTCTTCGACCACGACGTCGTCGCCCCCATACCTTGCTTCGTCGACAGCGAGCGGTTCCAGCCCGCGGCGAAGGCCCGTGTGATCGCCTGCATGCCGAGCAAGCGGCCGCTGGAAATGGCGGCGATCCACGGCATGTTCCGCCGGCTGACCGGCGACCGGGACGACTGGTCGTGGGATGTGATCCAAGGCCGCACCGAGGCGGAGACCGCCGCCGCCTTGTCGCGCGCCGCGGTGTTCCTCAGCCTCGCCCGGTTCGAGGGGATGTGCACATCGATCCTCGAGGGCATGGCCAGCGGCTGTCTGGTGGCGGGATTCACTGGCCTTGGCGCGCGGGAATACACCACCTCGCTGAACGGCCTTTGGGTGGAGGAGGATGACTGCGAGGCGGCGGCGCGCGCCCTCGTGCGGGCCGTCGAGATCCACGAGGCGGCCGGCGCCGAGGCGGCCCTCATGCGCGAGGCGGGGCGGGTGACGGCGGAGAGCTGGAACGAAGAGGTCTTCCGCGACGCGCTCGCCCGGTTCTGGCGCGATCGAATGGGCGTGACCCCCTGAACCTGCGGCAGACAGGCGCTTTGCAAATCGAGGCTGTTCGCGTAAAAGCCGCCGTCCCCGGACAGGAGCCGCCTTAGCTCAGCCGGTAGAGCGGCGCATTCGTAATGCGTAGGTCAGGTGTTCGAGTCACCTAGGCGGCACCATTCTTCCCCAACTTGAGTTCGCCCGACGCGCCTGCGCGGGAGCTGCGGCCATAGGGCGCTTGGCGTTTCTGCGCGGGCTTTCGTAGAGTTCTGTTCCGTGAGCGGTGTTGTCGGCGCTCGCGATGGCGGGGCGCGCTTCTCGGCCCCTGAGGGACAGCGAATGCGGTGGTGGCCGCGGCTTTGGGCGGGGCCAGTTCGCAAGGAACTGGAGCGGCTGCGCGAAAGCGAAGCGCGTTACCGACTCATGGCGGAACACGCCCATGACGTCATCATCGAGTACGACGTCGCCGGCATCCTGCGCTACGTGTCGCCTTCAGTGATCGGCCTCCTGGGCTACTCCGCCGAGGAGCTGGTTGGGACGCCGCTGCTGTCGCTTATTCACCCAGACAACGTTCCCGAGATTGGCGAACGGGTCGCGATGCTCTCTCGCGGGGAACCTTCGCCCGCCGAAGACACCGGCGACGTGCGCGTTCAGCACAAGGACGGAACCTGGCGCTGGGTGCAGGGGCGCCCTGCGCCCATGTACGATGCGGATGGCCGCCAGATCGGCGTGGTGTCGGTGATCCGGGACAACACGGAGCGCCGGCGGCTCGAAGAGCAGGTTCGCGAGAGCGAGCAGCGTTATCGGCAGCTGGCCGAGCAGTCCGCCGACCTCATCGTGCGCTACGACGTCGATGGCAATGTCGAATTCATCTCGCCGCGCGCCGCCCGCCAGATCGGGCTCGACCCGGACCTGGTGGTCGGTCGCAATTTTCGTGATCTGGTTCCCGAAGGCGACCGGGCGCGGAACGAGGCGTTCTTCGCCGATCTCAAGGCGGGGCGTGTGCCGCCGCAGGGCGACCGGAACGTCTGGCGCACCCCCCTTCGCGGGGGCCGCCACGTCGACTTCGAAGGCGCCACCAGCCCGATCTATGAGGGGGATCGCATCATCGGCGCGGTCGCCACACTGCGCGATGTGACCGCGCGAATTGCGCTGCAGGAGGACCTGGAGCGCGAGAGGTCGGAAACCGGCAAAGCGCTCGCACGTCTGAGGGACAGCGAGGCGCGGTACCGGGCTCTGGCCGACAACGCCACCGACGTGATCGCACGCGTGGATATGCGTGGGCGGATCGAGTTCGTTTCGCCGTCGATCAGCGCGTTCGGCTATCGGCCCGAGGAGCTGATCGGCCGCAACAATCTCGATTTCATCCATCCCGAAGACTATACCGGCTCGACCCGCGATGCGGTGCTGGCTGGCGGTGCGATGCCCGCCGGCCGAGAAAGCCAGTTCCGGCTGCGACGCGCAGACGGCGGATGGGCGTGGGTTCAGGGCACCCCAGCGGCGATTCGCGACGAAACAGGCAAGCCCGTCGCCGTTGTCACCGTGCTGCGCGACATCACGGAGCAGCGGCGGCTGGAGGATGAGCTGCGGCGGAAGGAAGCCGAGGCGCAGGGCGCGGTGATCGCCAAGTCCGAGTTCCTGGCCACGATGAGCCATGAGATTCGCACACCCTTGACCGCGGTGGTGGGCTTCGCGGGCCTCCTGGGCAAGATGCAGGGTCTTCCCGACAAGGCCCGGGTCTACGTCGACCGCATCGCCCTCAGCGGAGAGGCGCTGACGTCGATCGTCAACAATGTGCTCGACTTCTCGAAGATCGAAGCGGGGCAGGTCGAGTTGCGGCCCGAGCCGTTCGACCTGCAGGTCTTCGTCGAAGAGGCCCTGGGGGTCGTGCACGACAGCGCCGAGGCCAAGGGCCTGAGGCTCACAGGCGAGGTCGCGGGGCCCAATCCGGGTCGGGTGCTGGCTGACGCCGGGCGTCTGCGCCAGGTGGTGCTGAACCTCCTCACCAACGCCATCAAGTTCACGCATCAGGGCGAAGTGACGCTGAACGTGCGCTATCGGCGGGGCGAGCTTCTGGTCTCGGTCACCGATACCGGCATCGGCATCGCGCCCGAGGCGGCGACGCGGCTCTTCCAGCGTTTCTCCCAGGTCGACAGCTCGAACGCCCGACGTTTCGGCGGCGCAGGGCTGGGTCTGGCGATCTCCCGCGGGCTGGTCGAGCTGATGGGCGGCGAGATCGGCGTGGAGAGTGTCGAGGGACAGGGCTCGCGGTTCTGGTTTCGGGCGCCGGTCGAGGCGGCGGGAACCCGCCGGCGGGCGGCTGAGCCTGAGACGGCCAAGCCCCCCGCGGGCGCCCGGGTTCTGGTGGTCGATGACGCGCGCGCCAACCGTGAGCTCATCATGGCCCTGCTCGATCCCTTCGAGCTGCAGCTGACCGAGGCCTCGGACGGGCTTGAGGCGCTGGAGGCCACCCGGCGGACCACGTTCGATCTGGTGCTGATGGACCTGCAGATGCCGGGCCTCGACGGCATAGCGGCGACACGGGCGATCCGCGGCGGCTCGGAGCTGAACCGCGACACGCCGATCCTGGCGGTCAGCGCCAGCGTCCAGCCCTCGGACGTCGAGGCTTGCCGCCAGGCCGGGATGGACGACCACATCGGCAAACCCATCAGCGCCCGCGAGCTGGTCGGCAAGGTCGCCCACTGGATCGGCGCGCCCCAGGATCCTGGCTCGCAACGCGCGGCGGGGTAGGCCTCGCGCGGCGCGCTACGCCGCGACCAGTCCGCTCCGGACGGTCACGTGAGCCTGGAACAGATAGCCGCCGCCGCGCAGCGTCTTGATGAGTTCGCCGGCGCCGTCACAGGCCGACAGCGCGCGGCGCAGCCGGGCCACCCGCGCGTCGATGGATCGCCCGCCGGCGACGCCGCCCTCGCCATGCAGCAGAGCCACCAGCGCCTCGCGGGGAAGCACCACGCCAGGGCGGTCGACCAACGCGCGCAACAGGGCCGAGTCGGCGGGGCTCAGTCGGACCGTCCGACCCGAGGGCGAGGTCACGTAGCCAAGCTCGGCGTCGAACCGCCAGGTGGCGAGCGCGGCGTGGGCGGCCTGTCGCGCATGGCGGGCCGCTCGGCGGAGCAGCGCGCGAACCCTGGCCAACAGTTCAAGCGGGTGGATCGTCTTGGGCAGGACGTCGTCGGCCCCGAACTCCAGTCCGGCGACCCGATCCAGCGTGTCGGCGGCGCGGGCCACGACCAGCACCGGAGCGCCGTCGGCTTCCGACAGCCGGCGGCACAGGCCCAGTCCGTCGGCGTCCGACAGCGCGGTCTCCAGGATCACCAGGTCGGCGCCTGCGGCGTCCAGCATGGGCTGGGCCTCGGCGGCGGTGTCCGCGCGGGCCACCTCGAAGCCGTGGCGGCGCAGCATGTCGAGGCCGGGCTCGATGGCTCCGGAGTCCGGGTCGATCCAGAGAACGCGGGGCGCCCGATGCGCGGGGACCTGTGCGGAGGGGGCGGCTCCGGCGGCGAATTCGAAGGCGACGTCGGTCATAATCATCCTCGCTGCGCGCCGCCGGCCCGACGAGGCTGCAGCGTACCCTCATCTTACATTCCGAAGTTCAAATTTCGTGACGACTTCTCGTCATACTTCACATGAGGCGTGTTCATGTATCAGTCTGCGGCGACAATTGTGACGCAAGTCGAAATCTGTCTTCTTTTTGCAACGTTTTGCCACGAACGACTTTACCCCCGGATGGAACGCACCGCGCAGCGAGTCGCTCTGAGGTCTGCCGTTGGCCCGCTATATGATGTTGTAAAACAACATGTTTATGGCCCCCGGCGGCGCTGCCGGCTAGGCTTCACACGGGCGCTTCATGAGAAGGATTCATGAAGTAGACAAGACAAATTCAGTAAAGGAGGGCTGCACGCGACAATAGTTTTTCTCCAGCGGCGCTCAGGCGCGCGGCCGGTTCGCCCGGCGGCGCGTGGGCCGGCTTTTCATTGTGGGGATCGGCCCGTCCGACGTGTGCGTCGCGGGCCGTTGGAGGATTTTGACCTTGAGCATCAAGCATACGCGGACGCGCCTCATGGCGTCGTCGATGATCTGTGGCGCGGCCCTCGTCGGGCTGGCCGGCCCCGCCCTGGCGCAGACCGCCGCCGACGAGGTGGCCGAGGTGGTCGTCACGGGCACGCGCATTCCCTCGCCGAACCTGGAGAGCGTGAGCCCTGTGCAGGTGGTCGGGGCGCAGGAAGTGGTGCTGGGCGGCCGCCCCGTGACCGCCGACATCCTGAACCAGCTGCCGCAGGTGAGCCAGAACAGCCAGACCGGCTTCTCCAGCACCTCCAACCCGCTTTCCAATCCGGGCGGCACGGCCACCGTCGACCTCCGCGGCCTGGGCCAGCAGCGAACGCTGGTGCTGGTGGACGGCCGTCGCCTCGGCATCGGTGATCCCGACACCGGCAACGCCAACCCCTCGCCCGACCTGAACCAGATCCCGTCGCAGCTGATCCAGCGCGTTGACGTGCTGACCGGCGGCGCCTCGGCCACCTACGGCTCCGACGCCGTGGCCGGCGTGGTCAACTTCATCATGAAGCGCGACTTCGAAGGCGTTGAGATCGACGCCCAGTGGGGCGTCTACCAGCACGAGCAGCACAACGAGTTCGTGCAGGGCCTGCTGCCGGCCCGCCGCGTGACTCCGCCCAAGAAGAACGTCTGGGACGGCGAGTCCAAGGACCTGTCGATCATCATGGGCGCGAACTTCGAGGAAGGTCGCGGCAACGTCACCGGCTACTTCACCTATCACGACCAGAAGCCGGTCACGCAGTCCAAGCGCGACTACTCGGCCTGCCAGGTGGTGCTGAACGCGAACGGCACGGTCGGCTGCGCGGGCTCGACCAACTCGAACCAGTTCGTGCTGGCCGCCGGCGGCGGCTTCAACCTGCCGGGCGCGCCCACCCAGGTCGCGGTGGTCGGCAACACGTTCGCCCCCTGGAGCGGCACGGCCAACACCACGCCGCCGCCCTTCTTCAACTCGAACGACTATGCCTACCTGATCCACCAGGGCACCCGGTACACGGCGGGCTTCCTGGCCCGCTACGAGGTGAACAAGCACCTCGAGTTCTACGGCGACTTCGGCTTCATGCAGGATCGCTCGAACGTGCAGATCGCGCCCACCGGCCTGTTCCAGGGCTCGGGCGCGTCGGCCAACGGCGGTTTCCTGGTCAACTGCAACAACCCCTTCCTCAGCGCCCAGCAGCGCGGCGTGATCGGCTGTTCGGCGGCCGACGTCGCCTCGGGCGCCAGCAAGGACCTGCTGATCGGGCGGCGGAACATCGAAGGCGGGGGCCGCAACCAGTCGTACAATCACACCAACTACCGCGCCGTGTTCGGCGGCCGCGGCGAGATCGTTGGATCGTGGAAGTACGACCTCTACGGCTCGTACTACTACACCGAGCTGAACAACGCGGCGCAGAACTACCTGTCGATCTCCCGGCTGCAGAATGCGCTGCAGGTCGTGCAGACCCCGACCGGACCGCAGTGCATCTCGGGTGGCGGCTGCGTGCCCTACAACATCTTCCAGGACGGTCAGGTCTCGGCCGCGGCCCTGGCCTATCTGGACATCGAAGGCACCGCGCGCGGCTCGATCGCCGAGCGGATCGTGGAAGGCACCATCACCGGCGACCTGGGCGACTATGGCGTGAAGTCGCCGTGGGCCACCGATGGCGTGGGCGTGGCGTTCGGCTTCCACAACCGCCGCGACCACCTGGAGTACCAGCCCGACGCGGCCCGGCTGTCGGGTGACCTGTCGGGCTCCGGCGGGGCCTCCACTCCGATCGACAACAGCCTGCGGGTGACCGAGGGCTATGCCGAAGCCCGCGTGCCGCTGGTGCAGGACAGGCCCTTCGCCGACGACATCACGGCCGAGCTGGGCTTCCGGTACTCGGACTATTCGACGGGCATCAACGCCGAGACCTGGAAGATCGGCCTGTCTTGGGCGCCGACCCCGGACTTCAAGCTCCGCGGCTCTTACAACAAGGCCATCCGGGCCCCGTCGATCCTCGAGCTCTACACGCCGCAGGCGGTGACCAACACCAGCCAGGTGTCGGAAGACCCCTGCGCCGCCGGCGCGGTGGCCCCGGCTTCGCTCGCCGCCTGTCAGAACACCGGCGTCACGGCGGCCCAGTACCGCAACATCCCGCAGTGCCCCTCGGGCCAGTGCGCGGTGCTGAACGGCGGCAACACCAACCTCGGCCCCGAAACGGCGAAGACCTTCACCATCGGCGCCACGGCCCGCCCGGCGTTCATCCGCGGCTTCACCGCCAGCGTCGACTACTTCCACGTCGACCTGAAGGACATCGTCGGGGCCATCCCGCTGGGCGTGATCCTCACCCGCTGCCTGAACACGGGCGACCCGACCTTCTGCTCGCAGGTGGTCCGCGCCCAGAACGGCATTCTGTTCGGCACCACCGCGGGCGCCGGCGGCTACATCAACGGGACCAACACCAATATCGGCGCCGGCGTGACCTCGGGCGTCGACCTGCAGGCCAACTACGTCCTGCCGATCGAGGACTGGGGCCTGGAGGACTGGGGCAGCGTCTCGGTGAGCCTCACCGGTTCGTACTTGCTCAAGGCCACCACGGTGCCGTTGCCGGGCGACGCGGCCTACGACTGCGCCGGCCTGTTCGGCGCGCAGTGCCAGACGCTGAACCCGCGCTGGCGTCATACGATGCGCGTGACCTGGGCCACGCCGTGGGATGTCACCGCCTCGCTGACGTGGCGCTACATCCACGACATGACCTACGAACAGGACACCAACGAGCCGACGATCGGTCGCGGCACGCGCAACGCCTTCAACCACAAGCTGCCCCAACGCAGCTATCTGGACCTGTCGGCGCAGTGGGTGATCAACGACATGTTCGCGGTGCGCGGCGGCATCAACAACATCCTCGACCAGGATCCGCCGCTGGTGAACAACCGGATCTCCCAGACCGGTTCGCCCAACTCCTACCCGACCTACGACCTGCTGGGTCGCCGGATGTTCGTGGGGGTGACCGCGAAGTTCTAACGCCTCGCTCGCTCGAGAGAGGCCATGCTGCCAGGGGCTCCCGCGCAAGCGGGGGCCCCTTCCTTGTCCGGACGACCGGAAATCGTAACGGAACGGTCCCGGTTGGTCGCGATGCTCCGGTCTAAATTTCCCGCCAAGAACCGGACCTTGTGAACTTCAGCGAGGGGTGGATTGCGGGCGTTGGCCGACCATGGCGAGCGATGTAGTGATCAGGGATGAACGCAGAAGTTCGGCAACGCATCGCCCTCGCTGATGGTGGGGCAATCACTCTTTACGACTGGATGGCGGAGGACGTCCGGGATGGGCGGAACCTCATCCGCACGACAGCATCCGGTCGCGAACTTTGGCGGGCGACGCCCCCGTTCATTGGTCAAAACGACTGCTTCACGAACATCCTGTCTGACCCACACCACCTGAAGGCGTGGACATGGAGCTGCTACGAAGTTGCTATCGACGTGGATACCGGGGAGGTGACGGTCCTCACGTTCACCAAGTGAACGCCTGCAACGGGTCGAAAGGCGAATTCGGCTTAAGCGCGGACTCCAGACGCTTACGGACCCGTACGCAGAACGGAGGGTTGCCCGGGGCCCCGGATAGTCCGCACTCGTCCTCATCCTGCTCTACGGAGGAGGGGCGGTGCGATCAGGCGGCGTGCAGCGTGGGCGCGTTGGCGGGCGACTCGAGGGCGCCGGCCAGCCAGTCGACGAACGGGCGGATCAGGTCCGCGCGCGGCGAGGCCGGGTTCCAGACCGCCGTGTAGTCCTCGCGCAGCGCCGCCTCGGCCTCGAACAGGCGGACCAGGCGGCCGGCCTTGAGGTCGTCACGAACCAGCAGGCCCCGGGCCAGGCAGACGCCGGCGCCGCTGCGGGCCAGTTCCAGCGCCGCCAACGGACTGTCGGCGGTGAGTGTGGCGTGCACTGGCAGGTCGGACAGCCCCACCTGCTCCAGCCACAGCCGCCACGGATGCTCGGGCTGGGCGATCAGCGGCGCGCGAACCAGGTCCTCGGGCCGGCGCGGCAGGTCGGCGCCGGGGGCGGCCACCGGAAACAGCGCCTCGCCGGCCAGGCGGCGCTGGGTCAGGCCCGCGCAGGCGCCGGCGCCATAGAGGATCGCCACGTCGGCCTCGCCGGCCGACACCTCGCCGACGCCGGTGACCGTGCGCAGCTCCAGCTCGCGGTCGGGCTGGGCGGCCATGAAGCTCGAGAGCCGGGCCGACAGCACGCGCTCGGCGATGCCGGCGGTCGACGCGACCACCAGTCGTGCGCGGCCGGGCCGCGAGGGCGCCTCGAAGGCCTCAGAGATCAGGTTGAGCGACAGGCGCAGGCGGCTGACGAAGGCCCGGCCGGCTTCGGTGAGCGCCACGGTGCGGCCATATCGCTCGAACAGGTCGACGCCCAGCCGGAGTTCCAGGGAGCGGATGGCGTGGCTGATGGCGCTCTGCGTCAGGTTCAGTTCGTCGGCGGCCTTGGTGAAGCTCTCATGACGCGCGGCGGCCTCGAACGCAGCGATGGCCCTCAAGGATGGCGGTCGCACCGGCACGGCAAAACTCCCTACGCACACTTCGCGAGCCAGGATGCCGCAGCCTCGACAGTCTTCATGGAAAATGCGGCGAAGGGCCGCGGCGGCGCCGCTCAGCGGCGGGTTTTGCGGCGAACGGCGGCGATGCGTCGACAAGCGGCCTTGGACCAGCGACGCTTTCACGAGAATGTCGAACACCGGGTGAACGGCGCGTCGCCGGCCGCCCAAGCTCTTACAAGGATCTGACCGTTCGGCGATGTGCATCGGCCCGTTCCGGGCTCCGAACGATCGGGGAGAGGCCCCTGGTGCGCCTGCCGCGTCCGAACAACTATCTCGTCGCGAACTTCGTCCTCTGGACGCTGACGTACGTCATCGTCACAGCGCGGATGCTCGCCGAGCCGATCCCCTATGCGGGCGACATGGCGCTGCGCCGCCTGGGCATGGCCGTGTTCGGCTTCGTCGCCTGCCTGTTGATCGGCCGCCTGCTGTCGGCCATCGCCGGACAGCCGATGTGGCGGCGCATCGTGGCGGCGGTGGCCATGTCGGTGGTCGGAGGTTTCGCCTACTCGATCCTCAACTACGCGGTCTTCTACCTGGTCAATCCCCTCTGGAAGGTCGAGCCCTTCAGCCCGATCTCGGTAGCCTTCACCGCCTCGATGTTCTTCTGGACCTTCATCAGCTGGTGCGCCCTCTACTTCGCCATCCGTCTGGACGAGGAGCTCAAGGAGAAGAACCTGCGGCTGGTGGCCAGCCAGGCCCTGGCGATGGACGCGCAGAACCGGATGCTGCGCTACCAGATCAATCCGCACTTCCTGTTCAACACCCTGAACGCGCTCTCCTCGCTGATCCTGGCCAAGGAGAACGAGCGGGCCGAGCGGGTGGTCCTCTCGCTCTCCAGCTTCCTGCGCCACACGCTGGAAAAGGAGTTGCCCGACAAGGCCCCGCTCTCGGACGAGATCGAGGCCCAGCGCCAGTACCTGCTGATCGAGCAAGCCCGCTTCGAGGACCGGCTGAACTACGTCGAGAACATCCCGGCCGAGCTGCGCGACGCCCTGGCGCCCAGCCTGATCCTGCAGCCGCTGGTCGAAAACGCGGTCAAGTACGGCGTGGCGCGGTCGAACGCGCCGGTGACCATCGAGATCACCGCCACGTCCGACGCCGGCCGCCTGCGCCTCACCGTCTCGGATGACGGCGGCGACGGAGCCGGCTCGCAGGCGCCGCCCAAGCTGGGCCTGGGCCTGGAGAATGTGCGGCGGCGTCTGGACCTGATCTACGGCCGGGCCGCCGAGCTCACGGTCGGCCCGCGCCGGCCCAACGGCTTCCTGGCCTCCGTCGAGATTCCCCTGGAGCGCGCATGAGCGACGGAACTTCCACCCTCACCCGCCCCCTCCGCATCGCCATCGTCGATGACGAGCCCCCGGCGTTGCGCCGGCTGCAGATGGCGATCGACAAGGCCGGCGACGCCATGGTCGTGGCTCAGGCCACCAACGGGGAAGAGGCGCTCGGCCTGATCCGCAAGGGCGGGCTGGACGTGGTGCTGCTGGATATCCGCATGCCCGGCATCTCGGGCCTGGATCTGGCGCGCGCCATCGATCCCGAGGAGGCGCCGGTCTTCATCTTCGTCACCGCCTTCAGCCGCTTCGCCGCCGACGCCTTCGAGCTGGCGGCCGTCGACTATCTCCTGAAGCCGGTGGAGTTCGAGCGTCTGCACGAGGCGCTGGAACGCGCGCGGCGGGTGCTGGAGGGCCGTGAGGCGCGGCTTCGGATCGCCGCGCTGGAAGAGGTGGTGCAGGCGCTGCGCGCCGTCGACGCCGAGGCGCCCGAGTCCGGATTCGCCGAGGAGATCTGGGTGCCTGACCGCGGCGACCGTCTGCGGCTTCCGGTCAGCCTGATCGACTGGGTCGAGGCCGAGCGCGACTATGTGCGCATCCACAGCCGAGGCCGCAGCTTCCTGGTCCGGAAGGCGATCCGAAAGCTGCAGGCCGAGCTGGATCCGGAGGACTTCCTGCGCGTCCACCGCGGCGCCCTGGTCCGCCGCGACCGCATCGTGCGGCTGGCCCGGCGGCCTGGGGGGCCCTCGGCTGTGGTGCTGCAGTCCGGCGCCGAAGTCCCCGTCGCCCGCCGCCAGGCCGCCCAGGTCCGCCGCATCGTCGGCGTCCGCGCGGCCGGGTAGCCCGCGCGTCGGCCTGCAAACGGAGCCAGGCTCAGGCCAGCGGGGCGCAGCTCGACATGTTGACCGGCTTGGACTCGGTGCGGGTCCAGCCGTTGGCGTCCTTCGAGAACAGCATGAACGACGAGCCGGACTTGCCGGTGGAGCCGTCCGGATTGCGGCCGGCGAAGGTCATGGCGGCGACCACCTGGGTGACGACGCCCTTGGCCTTCTCGGCGGCGTCGATCTCCTGGTAGGCCTTGCACATCACCTGGAAGTCCTGACAGCCCTTGCCCTCGACCTTGCTGGCGCATGCGGGATGCTCGGCCTCGACGGCGGTGCGCCACGCCAGGATCTCCGAGTCGAGACCCGCGGTGGGATTGCTGGTGTCCGCTTTTTCGCCCGAACTGCAGGCGGAGACGAGAAGGGCGGCGAGAGCGGCCACGGCGGCAGATCTGATCACTTAAGGCTCCGAACGAGAATCCGGGCAGCGCATAGCCCAATGATCGCGGCAGGTGTGTGACCAAATCGCCGCGGCAGAGCCTGTTGCGGAAATTAGTTCGCCCCGTCTAGTTGGCAGCCGCCGCCTGCGTCATCACGGGCCCGATCTCGTCGTGCAGCACCAGGTCGGCGTATTCGTCGATCTCGGTCGGCTCGCGGTTGACGATGGCCAGGCGGGCGCCGTTGCGCTTCGCCACGAGCGGGAAGCTCGCGGCCGGATAGACCACCAGCGACGATCCCAGCACCAGGAACAGGTCGCAGGCCAGGGTCTGTTCCTGGGCCCGCGCCATGGGCTCGGCCGGCATCGCCTGGCCGAACGAGATGGTGGCGGTCTTGACGATGCCGTCGCACGCGCGACAGGCCGGCAGGTCGCCCGTGGCCTCGTAAAGCGCCTTCAGGTCGTCCAGCTCGTGGCGAAGGCTGCATTCCAGGCAGGTGGCGTAGCTGGCGTTGCCGTGCAGCTCGATCACCTTCTCGGCCGGCACCCCCGACGCCTGGTGCAGGTTGTCGACATTCTGGGTGATCACCGCGCTGGCCTTGCCGGAGTGAATGAGGCGCGCCACGCCCATGTGTCCGGCGTTGGGCTCGCGACCCACCCAGCCGGCGCGGCCCGAGAATGCACGGGTCCAGGCCTCGCGCCGCTTTTCCTCGCTGCCCACGAACTCCTGGAAGTAGATCGGCTTCATCTTGCTCCACACCCCACCGGGGCTGCGGAAGTCGGGGATGCCGCTCTCGGTCGAGATGCCGGCGCCCGTGAAGACGACCACCCGTCGGGCGTCGGCGATCATCCGGGTGAGGTCGGCCCGCGTGGGCTCAGGGCGACTGGGCATGCCACGAGCTTATCCGAGCGTTGAGACCTGATGAAGGGCGGGGGAGCGGATCGGCCCGGCCGTTGGACGGGGGGGATGCCAGGGGGGCCGGGCCGATCGCGACCACTCGTTGAGCGGTCGCGGAGGTAACAGCCAAAGGAGCCTAAGGTTCCGCGCCGAACACGCGCGCGATTTCGGAATCGTCGACGCCGTCGAGGTCCAGGCGCTTCACCCGCGAGGTCTCGCCCGACGCGATGCGCACTGCGGATTTCGGGACGCCCAGCGCCTTGGCCACCAGGGCGATGACGGCGGCGTTGGCCTGACCGTCCGATGGGGCCGAGGAGACTCGCAGCTTCAGGATCGGCGGGCCGGCCTCGTCGCGGGCCCACCCGTCCACCGCATCGCGTCCGCCCTTCGGCGTGACGCGGACGGTCAGCCGATAAGGCCGAAGAGCGGGCGGAACAGCCACGGCAGCAGGTATCCTCGCACGCCCTGCAGCAGCAGGATCACGATGATGGGGCTGATGTCGACACCACCCAGCGGCGGAATGAACCGCTGCACCGGCCGCATGACCGGCGTCGTCACTGCGTCGAGGAAGCGGGCCACGCCGTACACGAATGGGTTTCGCAGGTTGATGACGTTGAACGCCACCAGCCACGAAAGCACCGCGCTCACGATGATGGCGAGGATCAGAAGCCCGATCAGGGCGTCGATGATGTAGTAGAGAAAGCCGGCCATAGCCCCGGTTCTACCGGCCTTTGTGGCCGTGACAAGGTGAAGCGGCGTCACCGCCCGACGCAGGGCGCCTTGACAGAGGGCCGTCCAATCGAGTTATTCCGCGCCTTCCTGGGGCCGTAGCTCAGTTGGTAGAGCGCCTCGTTCGCAATGAGGAGGTCAGGGGTTCGACTCCCCTCGGCTCCACCAGGAACCTTTCGCCATGACCCGACCCGCGCGCATCCACGCCCCTTCCACGGGCGGGCGGCTGGTGTACGCGGTCGGCGACATTCACGGCCATGTGGATCAGCTGGACGGCCTCCTGGCGCAGATCGCGGCCGATGCCGGGCAGTCGGCGACGCGCGACCCTCCGCTGCTGGTGTTCCTGGGCGACTACGTCGATCGCGGACCCCACAGCCGCGCGGTCATCGACCGAATCATCGCCACGGCCGCCGACGACCGCTTCGAGGTGGTCGCGCTCAAGGGTAATCACGAGGACGCCATGGTTCGCTTCCTGTCGGACCCTGGCTTCGCCCCGGCGTGGATCGCCAACTGGGGTCAGGCGACGCTGGCGTCGTATGGCGTGGCGCAGCCCCCGGCGTTCGATCCGGCGGCCTGCGAGGCGGTTCAGGCCCAGCTGGCCGCCGTGCTGCCCGACAGTCACCGCGCCTTCATGGCCGGCCTGCGCCTCAGCCTCGAGGTCGGCGACTACCTGTTCGTGCATGCGGGCGTGCGGCCCGGCGTGCCCCTGGACGCCCAGGCCGAGCGCGACCTTATCTGGATCCGACATGACTTTCTGGAGTCGGATGAGGCGTTTGGAAAGGTGGTGGTCCACGGTCATACGCCCGCCGATAGGCCCGAACGCAAACTCAACCGGATCAATATCGATACCGGCGTCTACTTCAGCGGCGTTCTGACGGCGGTTCGCCTTGAAGGCGAGCAACAAAGGTTTATGCAATCTTACGCCTAGCTGCGGCCTCGCGTCATACGCGAATCCCCTGCGACACCATTGCGCCTTCAGACTGACGCATCGCATGTCGTACTTAAGAACAATCGGGACAGACCAAAGTCTCCGACAGCAGGGGATACCTAGAATATCAACAAGCTTGACCATTGGCTCAATGCGAGCACTTTCGGTCGTGCCCGAAATTTGACCAAATTGTGTCAGGTTGCTGATGTTCTCATGTGCGACCGACGGCGGAAGCCGTTGGCCGGGCGCCCCGGTCGGGACGGCGGTCTTGTTCGAATAAGAACAACGGGACGCTCTCATGGCCACCATCAACGTCAGCTCGACCGCCGCGCTCAGCACGGCGCTCAAGGCCGCCAAGGCCGGAGACACGATCCTGCTCTCGCCGGGGAGCTACGTCCTCACAGCGTCCAGTCTGAAGTTCACGACGGGCGACGTGACGATCGCGTCCGCCGACCCGGGTCGGCCCGCGGTTCTCACCCGGCTGGAGATCGTCGATTCCGCCGGCATCACCGTCCGCGACCTCGACCTCAACGCCCTGCCGCAAGGGGGCGCCAACCCCTTCAAGATCTACCGCAGCCAGGACATCCATCTCGAGAACCTCGACATACACGGCACCGAGGACAACAACCCGGCCCAGGACGTAAGCGGCCTGCTGATCCGGGAGAGCCGCGACGTCAGCGTGAAGGGATCGAAGTTTCACGACCTGGCTGACGCGATCGCGCATATCGACTCGCAGAACGTCACCATCTCGGGGAATGAGTTCCATCATCTGAAGTACGACGGGGTGCGCGGGGGCGGAACCTCGGACCTCACCATCAGCGGCAACCTGTTCCGCGATTTCTTTCCGGCCGTCGGGGACCACCCGGACGCGATTCAGCTGTGGACGACGAACACCACGGCGTCGGCCCGAAATATCGTCATCACGGACAATGCGTTCATCCGCGGCGAAGGCGCGGCCGTTCAGGGCATCTTCATCCGCGATCAGGTGGGCGCACTGCCGTACCAGAACGTCGTGATCACCGGCAACGTCATCGCCGGCGGCATGTACCACGGGATCTCGATCAGCCACGCGGACAACGTCGTCATCGACGACAACATCGTGCAGGGCTTCCCCGAGATGAAGTCCTGGATCCGGCTCAACAAGGTCGACGGCGCGAAGGTGACCGGCAACGGCGCTAACGACGTGATCATCGTGGAATCCACCGCGGTGGTGAATGCGAACAACAAGATCCTGGCGACCGCCACCGACGCCGGCGCCTGGGCGTTCGGCCAGTGGAGCGGAGGCGGCGGCGCGCCGGGCGTGGCGGCGGTCGGGCTGCAGCTGGTCGGCGATGCGGGGGCGAACACGCTGACCGGCGGCGCGGGGAGCGACACGATCGATGGCGGCGGCGGGATCGATCTGTTGGCCGGCGGCGGTGGCCACGACGTCTACGTGGTCACCGCGGGCGACAAGGTGGTCGAAGCCGCCGGCGGGGGCATGGATCTCATCCGTTCGGACGAGATGGTCATCCTGCCCGCCAACGTCGAGCGGTTGGAGCTGACAGGGACGAAATCGGTCCCCGCACATGGCAATGAGTTGGACAACCTGGTGATCGGGAACGCGGGCGGCAATCTCATCCGGGGCTATGCCGGCGCCGACACTCTTGATGGCCGGGGCGGCAACGACCTGCTGCAGGGCGACGCAGGCAACGATCGCCTGATCGGCGGGCCCGGGGCGGACACCTTCGTCTTCAAGGTCGGCGGGGGCGCCGACACTGTCGCCGACTTCTCCGTGGGCGACGTTCTGGACGTGTCGGCGATCCTGGGCGCGGGCGGCCGCGCGTCGCTCGCCGCCGGCGCCGGCGGCGTCACGATCTCGTTCACCACGGGCGAGTCGATTGTCCTCAGCGGTGCGACGCCCGACCATCTGGTGAGCACCCCCACGGGCTGGGTCTTCGGCTAGACCGACCTCAGAGCGCGTCCCGAAACGCGCTCTAAATCAGAGATCGAGCGTGTTCGTCCGGTTCAGATGATCCACCTGAACCGGACAGGCTCTAGTGCGCGTCGTCCCAGTTGGGGGCGGCCCGCGCCTCGACCACCAGCGGCACGGTGATCTGGAGCGCCGGTTCGGCCGCGCGTTCCATGATGCGCTTGGCCACGGCTATGACCGCGTCGGCCTCGGCCTCGGGGGCTTCGAAGACCAGTTCGTCGTGCACCTGCAGCAGCATCTTGGCCTTGAGGCCCGCGTCCACCAGCGCCTGGGGCATGCGGATCATGGCGCGCCGCATGACGTCGGCCGCCGCGCCCTGGATCGGGGCGTTGATGGCGGCGCGGTCGGCGAAGCTGCGCTCGGCCTGGCTCTTCCCGCGGGCGGCAGGGATATGCACCTTGCGGCCGAAGATGGTGGTCACGAACGCTTCTGAGCGCACCTGTTGCTGCATGCGGTCCATGTAGGTCCGGATGCCGGGGAAGCGCTCGAAGTAGGTCTTGATGTAGGCCCCGGCCTCTTCCCTGGGGATGCCCAGCTGGTTGGCCAGCCCGAAGGCCGAGATTCCGTAGACGATGCCGAAATTGATCGCCTTGGCGCGGCGGCGCGTGTCGGCCGGCATGCCCTCGATCGGCACGCCGAACATCTCGGACGCCGTCATGGCGTGGATGTCGAGGTTCTCGGCGAAGGCCTTCTTCAGCTGCGGGATGTCGCCGATGTGGGCCAGCAGGCGCAGCTCGATCTGCGAGTAGTCGGCGCTGATCAGCACGTGGCCGGGCTCGGCGATGAAGGCCTTACGGATCTTGCGGCCTTCCTCGGTGCGGATCGGGATGTTCTGCAGGTTGGGATCGGTCGACGCCAGGCGGCCCGTGGTGGCGGCGGCCAGGCTGTAGCTGGTGTGAACCCGCTGGGTCCTGGGGTCGATCGCGGCGACCAGATTGTCGGTGTACGTACCTTTCAGTTTCGACAGCTGCCGCCAGTCCAGCAGGATGCGTGGCAGCTCATGCCCCTTGGCCGCGAGATCCTCGAGCAGCGAGGCGTCGGTCGCCTGGGCGCCGGTGGCGGTCTTCTTCCCCGACTCCAGGCCCATCTCGCCGAACAGGATGTCGCCGATCTGCTTCGGCGAGCCCAGGTTGAACGGCCGGCCGGCGACGCGGTGCGCCTCGGCCTCCAGCTCGACCATGCGCACCGAGAAGTCGTGGCTGAGCTGCTGCAGAATCTGCGTGTCGACCTTGATGCCTTCCAGCTCCATGCCCACCAGCGTCTGCGGCATCGGGCGCTCCAGGCGCTCGTAGACCGTGGACATGCGCTCGTGCGCCAGGCGCGGCTTCAGGTGCTCCCAGATGCGCAGGGTGACGTCGGCGTCCTCGGCGGCGTAGGCGGTCGCGGCGGCCAGCTCGACGTGCTTGAAGCTCTTCTGCGACTTCCCTGTGCCGGCGACCGTCTTGTAGGCGATCGGCTCGTGGTCGAGGACCCGCTTGGACAGCTCGTCCATCCCGTACTTGTTGTGCAGCCCGCCTTCGAGCGCGAACGCCAGCAGCATGGTGTCGTCGATCGGCGCCACCGTGATGCCGTGCCGGGCCAGCACCGCGATGTCGTACTTGGCGTTGTGGGCCACCTTCAGGACCGACGGGTCCTCGAGCAGCGGCTTCAGCTTCGCCATCGCCACGTCCAGCGGGATCTGCTCAAGGCCGGCCGCGGGCTCGCCGAACAGGCCGCCCTCGTCCTCGCCCGCATGGCCCACGGGGATGTAGCAGGCATGTCCGGGCGCGGTGGCCAGCGAGACGCCGCAGAGGTTGGAGCTGAGCGCGCCCAGCGCGTCGGTCTCGGTGTCGAACGCGACGACGCCGGTGGCGTAGGCTCGCGCGATCCAGGCGTCGAGCGTGGCGACGTCGCGCACGCAGGCGTAGGCGGTGGTGTCGATGGCCCCGTGCGCCGGCGCCGCCGGCCCGGCGGCCTTGGTCTCGGCCATGACCGACTGCACGGCCGCCTCGCGGCCCGGCGCGGTCGCGTCGCCGACGCGGCGCGCCAGCGTGCGGAACTCCATCAGCTCCAGGAAGGCCTGCAGCGTGCCGTGATCGGGCTCGCGCACGGCCAGATCGTCGACTGGCTCGGGCAGGGGCGTGTCGCAGTCCAGCTGCACCAGCTGACGCGACAGGCGGATCTGGTCGGCGAACTCGATCAGCGTCTGGCGGCGCTTCTCCTGCTTGATCTCGGAGGCCCGCGCCAACAGCGTGTCGAGGTCGCCGTACTCGTTGATCAGCGCCGAGGCGGTCTTGATGCCGATCCCGGGCGCGCCGGGCACGTTGTCGACCGAATCGCCGCACAGAGCCTGCACATCGACGACCTTGTCCGGCGTTACGCCGAACTTCTCGGCGACCTGTTCAACTCCGATCTTCACGTTCTTCATGGTGTCGAGCATCGACACCTGGGGCCCCACCAGCTGCATCAGGTCCTTGTCGGACGAGACGATGACCACCTCCCCGCCCATGTCGCGGACCTTGCAGGCGTAGGCGGCGATGATGTCGTCGGCCTCGTAGCCGGGCAGCTCCAGCGAGGGTACGCCGAACGCGCGCGTGGCCTCCCGGACCAGCGGGAACTGCGGTCGCAGGTCTTCCGGGGGCGGCGGGCGGTGGGCCTTGTACTGGTCGTAGAGCTTGTTGCGGAACGTGTCCTCGGAGTGGTCGAAGACGACGGCTAGGTGGGTCGGCGCGTCGGCCTGGGCCTTCATGTCGACCAGCAGCTTCCAGATCATGTTGCAGAAGCCGGCGACGGCCCCGACCGGCAGGCCATCGCTCTTCCGCGTCAGCGGCGGCAGGGCGTGGAAGGCGCGGAAGATGAAGCCCGAGCCATCCACGAGATAGAGCCGTATCGCCGGGCCGTCCTGGGTCGGCGAGCGGTCGGTGTGGGGGAGCGGCGGCGCATCGGCGTCGAGCGTATCGGTCATGGCGGCAAGATAGGGGCTGGGCGTCGCAAGGTCATCTGCGGAGACGGTCAACATCCGCAGCTCAGGTGCCGGCGGCGTGGCGCGCCACCGTTCGTCATGCCACGGTCGGGGCGCTGGCGATTTGGGGGTGCGCTGTGATTCGAGGGATGCTGGCCGTCCTGGCTTGGCTACTGGTAGTCAGTGGCGTCGCGGCGGCGGACCTGCCGGCCGACAAGATCAACAGCTTCCGGAAGGGCGTGACCACCCGCGAGAAGGTGCGTGCCGAATTGGGTCCACCCGTCATGGAGCGGAGTGTTCCCGGTGGCCGCTTGATCGACCGGTATGACTTCGACGTTCCTGTCAGCGACACGGTCGAGAAGGCCCACAAGCTGATCGTGCTGTTCATCTTCGATCGGAAGGGGCTTCTCCTCGGCGCCGACTTCTTCGCCAACAACGATGCACCTGCATCGGGAGCGCGACCCGCCACCGAACCCCTCCGCGACGAGAACCTGCTCACCCCTTTGGAGGAAGGCTTCAAGGTCGCCTACCAGGCTCGACAGGGTCAGGTCGGCACTAGCGAGATGACGCCGAAGGACGAGACGGTCGAGGCGTGGTCGCGGATGGTGACCGCGCACACCTACTTCGGGCGCCGCCATGCCGATCCTGACTTGATCCCGAAGGGGATGGTGAAGTCGTGGGCGGAGGCATGCCCCGGCGGCACAGGCGAGCGCATTCAGGGCGGCACGGAGAACGGTTATCCAATGTCGCTCTGGGCCTTCCGTTGCTCGCACAATCCGCAGACGGGCAAGCCTGAGACCATGTGGATGAAGACGATCAGCGGCGCCGACGCGCTGTACGGGGTGCAGTACGCCTACCGCCGCGCCTATAGCGAAGACATCGCACAGGCCGCCCAGTCGTTCCTCGCCCGCGTCAGCGCCTGCGACACGCGGGATACAGACCATCCCTGCCCGCAACTGACGCCAGGCCGCTAGGCGGCGTCCGTCCGCTACACAGAGAACCTCTTCTGCAGCGAAGGCGCGCCCTTCGCGGCGGCGAAGACCGCGTCGGACGAGCCCTGGGCCAGGAAATCGGCGGCGGCCTTGGCGAGGGCGGCGAAAGCGATGTTGAAGGTGCCCGTCCCGGCGCTCAGCCGGCGCACGCCCAGCGCCTTCAGCCCCGCGGCGTCGGGCGCGCCCGGCCAGGCCAGGATGTTGAGCGGGGCGGGGATCGCCGTCGCCAGCCGGCCGATCAGCTCGCCGTCGGCGGCGCCGGGCACGAACACCCCGTCGGCCCCCGCCGATACATAGAGCCTGCCGCGCCGGATCGCCTCGGCCTCGGCGGCGTCGCCGGCCGCCAGCTGCCGCAGGTAGACGTCGGTGCGGGCGTTGATGAACAGCGGCACGCCGGCCTTCTCCGCCGCCTGGCGCGCGGCGGCGATCTTTCGGGCGTGCAGGCTCGGGTCGCGCGACCCGTCCTCGAAGTTGATGCCCACCGCGCCGGCCTCGATCACCCGGATGATGTTCTGCGCCAGCTGGTCCAGGTCGTCGGTGAAGCCGCCCTCGAAGTCGCAACTCACCGGCAGATCGGTCACCCGGCCGATCGCCGCCACCACCGCGCAGGTGTTCTCCACCGCCAGGTTGTCGCCGTCCGCCTGCCCGAACGTCCAGGCCACCGCGGCCGACGAGGTGGCCACAGCCTTGGCCCCCGCGTCGGCGACCACGGCGGCCGAGGCTGCGTCCCAGACGTTGGGCAGGACCAGGACCTCGGGGCCCTGATGCAGCTGATGGAACAGGTCGGCTTTCGCAGTCTGGCTCATGGGTCCCTCACGACATGTGCGGGTCCGCATATGGGGTCGCTGCTGACAGCGTGCTGGCGGTATCCGGACACGAACGGATAATGGTGCGAGGCTCCAACCCACCGGCCGCGCCATTGTCGGACCCCGCCCGCGCGCCTATGTCCGGCCGGTGGGCGCACCTCTCTCCATTCCTCGCGTGACCGTGTGGTACGATGGCGACTGCCCGCTGTGCCGGCGGGAGATCGCGGTGCTGCGTCGGCTCGACCGCCGAGGCGCGGTGGCGTTCGTCGAGGCGCACACCGCCGACTCCTGCCCCATCGATCGCGCCGAACTGCTCGCCCGGTTCCACGCCCAGGAGGGCGATGGGCCCGTCGTCAACGGCGCCGCCGCCTTCGCGGCCATGTGGCGCGCGCTGCCGCTGCTGCGCCCGCTGGGGCTGGCGGCCCGTTCCCCGACGATCCTGCGCCTTCTGGAGAGCGGGTACCGACTCTTCCTGCGCATCAGGCCCCGCCTGCAGCGGCTGGCGGGCGGCCGCGCATGACGCCGCGCCCGGCCATTCCCCGCGTTGTCCTGGGTTACGGCCTCGCGGGCCTCATTCCCTTCTGGGCCCCCGCCGCGGCCGGCGTGGTCTGGCCCGAAACGCGCGAGATCGCGGGCGCCCTCCTGGCCGCCTATGCCGCCCTGATCCTGTCGTTCCTGGGCGGCGCCCGCTTCGGCCGCGCGGTGCTCGACGCCCCGCCCCCGGTCGCCACGGTCTCGCTGTCGATGCTGCCGACGATCGCCGGGCTGGCGCTCCTGGCCCTACCCCCGTCCCTGCGCACCGTCCAGCTTCTGCTGCTGGCGGCGGCCCTGGCGCTCCACTGGCTCTGGGACCTGCGCGACACGGGCGCGCCCGCCTGGATGCCACGCCTGCGGACGATCCTGACGGCCGGCGCCGTCGCGGGCCTGGCAGTCGGGGCGGTGGTCCTTGGCGTCTGACAAATCCCTGGGCGTCGTCGTCGGCGCCGGCGGAATCGGCCGCGCGCTCGCCCAGGCCATGGCGGCCGACCCCGCCTACGACCGCGTGCTCGTCGTGGCGCGCCGCCCCGTCGAGACGCCGGGGGCGGACGTCATCCTGGCCGACCTGCTCGACGACGACGCCATGGATCGCGCCGCCCAGGCCATCGCCGACGCCGGACGCCCCACCCGCGTGATCGTCGCCACCGGCGTGCTGCACGGCCCCGGCCTCTCGCCCGAAAAGACGATGCGCGCGCTGAACGCCGAGGCCCTGACCGAGGTGTTGCGGGTCAACGCCGTGGGTCCCGCCCTGGTCGCCCGCCGCCTGTTGCCGCTGATGCCGCGCGACCGGCCCAGCGCCTTCGCGGCGATCTCGGCGCGGGTGGGGTCGATCGGCGACAACCACCTGGGCGGCTGGTACGGCTACCGGGCGTCGAAGGCGGCGCTCAACATGCTGATCCGCACCCTGGCGGTCGAGCATCGCCGCACCCACCCGCTCGGCCTCTGCGTCGCCCTGCATCCCGGCACGGTCGACACGGCCCTCAGCGCCCCGTTCCAGCGCGGGGTCGCGCCCGAGCGCCTGTTCACGCCCGAGGTCTCCGCTTCGGCGCTGATGCGGGTCCTGGACGGCCTGACCCCGGAGGGAAGCGGCGGGTTCTACGCCTGGGACGGCGCCGAGATCCCCTGGTGAGCCGGGGCGGGAAAGCCGCTAAACCCCCCGGGTGACCGCTTCGGCCCTGACCCGCATCGCGCTTCGCGACTTCCGATCCTACGCCGACGCCGAGGTGACGCTCGACGGCCGCCCCGTCTGGCTGGCCGGCGCGAACGGGGCGGGCAAGACCAACCTGCTGGAGGCGGTCAGCTTCCTGATCCCGGGCCGCGGCCTGCGCGGCTCGGCCCTGGCCGAGGTGGGCCGCCGGATGCCGGGCGAAACCACCGGCCGCGCCTGGGCCGTGGCGGTGACCGTCAGCGCCGGCGACGACGAGACGCGGCTGGGCACCGGGGTCGAGCAGGCCGGCGCGGCGCAGC